>LFIK01001084.1_pt1 | contig 21183 bp, 17 predicted proteins | sample 643401 | NCBI WGS metagenome assembly LFIK01 (sample SAMN03777447, study PRJNA286221) | soda lake metagenome | biome: soda lake; feature: Kulunda steppe; material: water; isolation source: sample T5-Br brine of Lake Tanatar-5 | place: Russia: Kulunda steppe | collected 2010-07
CCAAGAAGACGACCAAGAAGACCGCCAAGAAGACCGCCAAGAAGACGACGAAAAAGACGGCGCAGCAGCCGGCACGTACCACGACCGACCCGGCAGACAGCGACACCGACGCCACCCGCCGTCCGGTACGGGTTCAGGCCGCCGATCCCGCCATGTGAGCGCAGCAGGCGGTCCGCTGCTGGTTGCCGCACAACCAGTGCGCGGCACGGTCACCAGCATGATGTTGTTCAGTTCGCTGCGCCGTGCACCTGTCCGTCTGTTCGCTGTCGTACTGGTCGTTGGTGCGCTGTTCGCGGCCGCTGCGCCTGCTGCCGCGCAGACGGTGCTGGCGACCAGCCCCAACGACGGGCAACAGCTCGACGCACCTCCAGAGCAGGTCGAGATCACCCTCGACGGGACCGTCGACACCGACGATGGTGCGCTGCGGCTGGTCGATGCGGATGGCGACGACGTTGCGCTTGACGCACCACAGAGCACCCATAGCGAGGGGCGCACCACCGTTACCGCTGCGGTACCGCCCCTGGCTGACGGCTGGTACGCCACCATCTGGCAGGCCGACGACGGCCAGCGCACCGGCACGTTCACCTTCTATGTCGGTGATCCGGTTACCGCAGCGGGGGAGACGGCCGCACCGCAGAACCCCACTGGCCCGTTCGTGACCGCCGGGCATGTGCTGCGTGGACTGACCTACCTCTCAACCATGTTGGCGATCGGGCTGCTGGGATCGGCGTGGGCGCTCAATGGTCCGCGGGCGCAGCGCCAGCAGCTGCAGCTGGACCAGATCGCCCGCCGGTGGTCCGCCGTCTTCGCAGTGGTCGGGCTGCTGGCCGCAGCTGCGACGCTGCTGAACAACGCCATCATCCTCAACGGCGGGTCGTTCACCAACCTGGGTGCCACCACCCAGCTGGTGCTGCAGTCATCTGGTGGGACTGCGCTGCTGGTGCGGATGTCGGCGCTGTTTGGGCTGTGCACCGCGGTTCTGCTGCTTGCGGAGAAGCCGACCCGTCTGATCGGCGCTGCTGTGGGCGCACTCGCATCGGTGGCGTTGACGGTGTCATTCATGATGGCCGGCCACGCCGCCATCGTGCCGCAGGAGACCGCCGCCGCGGTCGGTGTGGTCTCCCACCTGCTTGCCGGTGCGGTCTGGCTTGGGGGGGTGCCGGGTGTGGCGCTGGCGTTGCTGCGCCGCAACCAGCTGTCGTTGCGTGCCATCGCCGAACTGATCCACCGGTTCTCGAAGCTGGCGACCGTGTCCGTGGTCCTGGTGTTCATCGGCGGCGGGATCGCGACCGTCACCATGATCGGTGAGCCAGCCCAGCTGGTCACCACCACCTACGGGCTGCTGCTGGTCGCCAAGATCGTGCTGGTCGGGCTGATCGCCCTGGTCGGCGCCTACAACCACTTCGTGCTCGTGCCAGGGCTGCGGGCCGCCGCCGAACGGTGCGACGAGCCAGACGACAGCGCCCAACCGGCTGAAGACGACATCGACACCGGCCAGATCGGCAGCAGCGACAGCACCGGCGAGCTGGTCGACACCGACACGGCCGCAACGCGCTCACGGCTGAAGTCGTCGTTGACGGTGGAAAGTGTTGCGCTGATCCTGGTGCTGGTCGGTACGACCGCGCTGACCTCCTACGCCCCACCGTCCGCGGGCGGCGACCTTGCCGGAGTTGGTCACGCCCACCACGGCGGCGCCTCCTTGGAAAGCGGCGACGGTGGCCTGTCGCTCGCCGATCTGGATCCGACCACCGAACTGCAGCCGTTCGAGGACGGCGAGATCGAGCTGTACTACATGCCGGGCCGCGCTGACGCCGATAACCGGATCCGCCTGTCGTTCACCGACGCCGCTGGCGCCCCCTACGACGTGCAGCAGGTCGTTCTGGAGTTCGCTCACCCTGAGATCGGGCTGGAGGGGCTGCGTCGCACGCCACAAGCCTCGGCGGCCGGCAGCTGGACGTTGTCCACCCGTGACCTGGGCGCCGCTGGCACCTGGACCCTCACTGCGCAGGTGATGCTCGAGGACGACCGTGTCGAACAGGTCGAGTTCGACGTCGACATCGACGAAGCCGAAGACGCCGACGAACCCGCCTTCTAACACCCGCACCCGTTGAACGAGGAGACCGCTGTGCACGCTTTGGTGCCCGCAACGCTGCTGGCAGCAGCCACGCTGGCAGCCTGCTCTGCGTCAGGCCCAGCCGGTGTCGAGCATCTGATCGAGCAGGATCTGCAGCAGCAGACCGTCGGCGACTACACCGACGATGGTGTCACGGACCGGCTGGAACGCCTCGCAGACGAGATCGCTGCGGTAGCTGTCGACCAGCAGCTCAACTGGTCACAGTTCGACAGCGACGTCCTCAACCCGCAGATCCACGACGTGGTGTTCGTCAGCGACTACCGCGGCACCGCGGAGTTCGCGGGCGGTTCGACCGTCGCATCAGTTGGTGTGGTCGAACATACCGACGACGACCAGCTGATGGTGTCGATGAGCGCCGAGGTCGGCTCCTGCTGGGGCATGAAGCTCAGCGGTGACAGCGCTGAGCCAGACATCGTCCACGCCAGCCTGTTCTCCCCCCCGTGCGCTGTCGACGATCTGCGTGATGCTGACGCGGACCATCAGGATGACGGCGAACAGTTCTGGTTCGATCAGTGGCCAGCGCCAGCCCAACCGGGCGGTGACAGCGGACCTGACCCAGAAGAGTTCGGTACCCCGCCGGGCGGTGAAGCAGAACCAGATGCCTTCCTTGAAGACGGCACACCAGCTGACGACAGCCCGTAGACCGCACCACCACCTCTGGCAGACGACGCGGGCGGGTCGTCTGCCAGATACAGCGGCTCGCGTGCGTGCCGGCGAAGCGCTGTGTGCGACCGGCACGCGCAACAGGGTCCGTGCCGGACGTGTGGCCGGGGCGACACCCTCGCCGTGGCGGCCGCCGGCCGCGGTGCCACTGCTAGCAGGCAACCACGCACCGGCAGCAGCTGAAGGTCACCGTTGGGCGCACGGCCGGCGTCCGGCTGCAGCTGGTGGGTGCAGCGCGTGTCCCCCGACTTGCCAGCCCCAGCAGATCCCAACCCAGCGCACCGGCCGTGCAGTACCTGGCGGCAACTCCGCGGTTGCCGCAGCAGCTGGGCGGTTGTTCCCGCACCGCTGGCGATGACGGTGCGTACGCACACCCACCTGTGCGACGCGTCGCACCTGATCAAGGAACCGTCATGACCGCACGATTGGCAACCGCCCTGTTGCCGACCCCTGGCTTGCCAGCCGACGTCGCTGACGTCATCTGGCGGCAAGCTGATCTGGCCGAGGCGACCTGGGCGGGGACCGCTCCGTCGTCGCAGCTGTTCGCTGAACTGCTGCTGACTGCCGCTGCCGGCAAAGGCGGCGAACACCTGGCCCGCCTGACCCCAGATGCTGACCAGCATCAGCAGCTGGTCGCACACAACTCCGCCTACGTACGCGCAGGCGCCGCCAAGAACAGCCATGTCACCATCGAGCAGCTGACACGGTTGGCAGCCGACCCGGCGCAACGGACCGCCGAGGTGGCACGCGAACAGCTGCAGCTGCTGCACGATGCCCGCACCAACGCCCCCGGTACCGCCAGTGCTGTGCGGACGCTGGTCGAACAGACACACCTGCAAAGCATCCGTGAGCTGCTCACGCAGGCACCCGACCAGGTCGCGGTGACGGTCAGCTACGTCAGCGACCAAACAGCATTGTTCGAGCAGCTGACCGCCCTCGACACCGACACGTGTAACCGACTGGCTGTCGAGATCCTCACCAACTACGTCAGCGCACGGATCCAGTCTGGTGTGGTGCGTTGGGCGTTGGACGCAGGCGATATCGGCCTCACCGCGCTCCAGAGCGCCCTGGCAGACCCTCGACGGGTCCGCCAGCAGCTGTCCGCCGAGGCTCGCACCCTGCTGGTTGCGCAGGGGCTGCTGCCCGCAGCGCACGAGCAGCCGCGCACCGCCGGACCTGGCAGCAGCGCCAACCTCGAAACGTTGGCGCTGGCGTTGACGCCGACGGAACTGTCGGCGTACTTCTTCTCATCGAACGAGCCGGTCTCCGACCGGCTGCGCGACCAGCTGCTGCAGCAGGCGCCAGCACCACATGTGGCCGGGTTCCTGCTGGGCGCGTCCAACCGTCGCGCTGACGCGGCCACGGTCCGTACGCTGCTGCTCAACGCTTCGGCGGAACGCCGTGCGGCGCTGTCAGACGCGGTCGCTGCATCGTCTGCGGAAGATGGCTCCACCACCGACGGGTTGCCGTGGGCCGGGGAGCTGGCACTGGGGCTTCGGACACAGGCACTGCCGACCCTTGGGCCGCTCCAACGACGGTCGTTGTACGGCGCCATCGTCGAGCAGATCGGAACCAGCGAAGCTGCGTGGGAGTATCTGCTTGTCCTCAGTGAGGAGTGGGAAACGACCCTGGCAGACCTGATCATCTCAGCTGCGGCGATGGACCGTATCGGCACGGTGGTGTGACCACCGCCGCACAGTACGAAGGAGGGCGGACCCAGTCGGGTCCGCCCTCCTGCCGTGTACGCCCGGTATAGCAACGAATACATGCCCACTGTTGCTGCTGAAGGCCGCGCTGTCGAGATCAGCTGCCCGGCTCGCGTGCGCGGTCGCGGTGCTGGGTGGTGACCGCCGTCACTGACCGATGGTCTACGTGTCGGAGAAGGCGATGATCCAGCCGCCATCGGGGTTACGAGTCACGCCGACGAAGAACTCCTCGATGGTAGTCCCACCTTCAGAGACCACATCCAGAAGCATCATGCCGTTCTCGCCGTCGCGTTCCCAGGTCTCGGCCATTGCCACTGAAGCGCTACCGTCCGCCAGCATGTTGGCCAACGCCTCGTTGCTGGTGGTCGCCTGCTCGGTGGTCAGGAACTCGGCGACCTCCTCGGCGACCTCCGGTTCAGTGCTGTAGGTGCCCTCCGGGTCAGCGAACTCGAAGTCGGACCTGGCGAGCGTGTCCGGACCGGGTGCGCCGCCACCGTCACCGGCTTCGGTCTGCGCATCCGGGGCGTTGGCGCCATCGTCGGAGCTTTGCTCCCCGACCGACTCGAGTGCAGCGTCGACGTCGAACTCCTCCTCACCTGCGCAGGCAGCAAGGGTGACGGCGACCAACAGGGCAGCAGCTGTTCGGATCTTCACGGGTAGTCCTTGTTCGTCAGCGGGGTGCTGTTCACTGTGCTGTTGCACGGGCAGCTGTCCACGATCTCGCTGGCGGCTATCAGCCCACGTTCTCGTGCTCATCCAGGATGAATCCGCGGGTGGAATCTTCGACCTGCTGCCGCATCCCTTCACGGACCATCTCGCAGTGATGCTGATGCTCTTCCGGCATGTATGGGCAGAAGTCGTCCACCGCATCAGCGTCCATGGCGATGGTGGCGACCGAACCCAACGCACGGATCAGGCAGTGCTCCTCGTACTTGCCGCCCCGGCCCCCGGTGCAAACTTCCACCGCAGTCTCATAGTCGATGTGCGGCGACCAGATCACGTCGCGGCCGATCGACATGTAGCACGCCAACGGGTCGTCGAGGTTCTCGTCACACCAGTCCCGAGCCTCGATCTCACGCTCGAGTTCACCGCCGAGATGGCTGGTGGCGTACTCGATGCAGCCAGGATGATACTTCTCATCCAGCGTAAGACACTCGGCCATCAGCGTGCCGTCAGCCCCGACCGGCAGCCCTCGTGCCTCCAGCGCGGACCGCTGGGTGTTCCACTCCATCGACACGCCGGTGACACACAGGTTGAAAACCAGCCCGTCGCCGCCCTCCTCACCATACGGATCGATGCCCTCCCGCCAGTACTCGTCGCAGAAGTCCATACCACGTTCGAGGTCGTTGTTGACCCGGCGGGCTGCGGCATGCCCGACCCCATGGACACACTGCCGGTACGAGTGCGCTGCGATGGTTCCGGTTCCGGCGCACAGCTCCTCCATCGAGTCGCGCAGCTCCTGGTCGGTGAACCCGGCGGATGCACCTTCGATGACCCCGTGCAGGTAGCCGTAGTCGCACGGGTCGGATCCCTGGGCGAACGCGTCGGGGATACTGTCAAACATGCGGTAGCCCTTGCGGCCCAACGTGTGTGCGATCGCGTGGCAGTTGGCATCCATCCAGCTGTCACCCTGCTCCCACCGGGTGGTCAGCTCATCGATCGCAACGTCCATGCCTTGCTCGTCGGCGACCCCTTCGAGATACGCCTCGACACAGATCAGCTGGTCGGCCGGACGGCCCGGCTCCATGCACTCGTCGTAGGTTTCTGGGGTCGGCAGCGCATCGGACCCGGCGACCGCCTCCGAGGGGGCTGGCTGCGCCGGCATCGACCCCAGCGCCGCACCGAGCGCGACCGCCAGCAGCAGACCACCAGCTTCGGCAACCAGTGTGCGTCGTGGCAGCTGGCCAGCCGGGCTGTCATCGACCGACACCGCAACTGGCTGCTCAGCAACGACCTCGTCGGTGTCGACGCTGCTGGCGGTCTGGTAGCGGTCCTGCAGCCGGCGCATCGCCCACAGCGCAACCCGCCCGCCGTGGTAGGCGCCCAACGGGACGATCACCAGCGCCAACAGCACCCACTTGGCGGTCAGCACCATCCCGTACTGGTAGGTGAGCAGCTCGCTGAGGCTTCCGAACGTGTTGATACCGGTGCGGACCGCACCGAGCACCACACCGGAGGTGACAACCAGCACCGCAGCGGCTACCGCCCAGCCGGTGAACGTGCGGGCGAACTGGAAGGCGCCAGCTTTGCTGCGGTCGCCGAGCAGCAGGTAGGCCAGCGGCCCTCCCAACCAGAGCGCTGCGCCCAGCAGATGACCGGCGATCAGCGGCACGGTCACGGTCGCGTTGAGGTCGGTGCCCATGTGGCCGGCCATACCATCACCGAACGCCAAGGCGACCACCGCCAGCCAGCCAGCTACACCAGTCGGGCGCACCGCGATCAGCGCAGCGGCGGCAGCCAGCAGCAGCCAGCCGAACACCGCGGGCACCGCGGTGAGGATGGTGACCACACCAGAACCCCAGGTCGCGCCCTGCGATACCGCAGCGGTCACCAGCACGAACCGCGCCAACACCGCCAGCAGCAGCACCGCACCGGTGATCCGGCCAGCCTGCCGTAGCCGGTCCCGCTGGGTGACCTGGCCTGTCGAAGCGGCCCACACCAGACCGACCGCAACGGTCAACGCCACGTACAGCACCCACCGGATCGCGGTCTCCAGCAGATCGGTGGAGCTGTCACCTCGGAAGTCAGCGATGTGGCCACCTTCAGCGAACCCGACCGAGAAGTAGGTCTGCCCGGCGACCAGATGCCCGTCAGGGCCAACTGACGACCAGGTCACCACGTAGGTGCCGTTCTCCAGCGCAGGCAGACGGACGGACGCTTCGTTGCCGTCCGCGTTGATCACGTCGCCGGTGATCGGCACTTCCGACCCGTCGAGGGTGTAGATGTCGACCTCGAGCCGGCCGGCTTCCACATCGCCGGAGAAGGTCATGTCGAACGTCTCAGGCGGATCGTCAACCGTGTCAGCTTCGGCCGGGCTGGTCTCCTGCAGCGCGACGTGCGCATGCGCCGCCGCCGGCAGGAGCAACGCTGCAGTCAGCAGCAGCCCGACGGTCAGCAGGCGTCCAAGGTGAGGCAAGACCTTCGAAAGCGGCATACCGGGCACGGTCCGAATGGCGGCACACCGGTCAAGGGACTACCGCGGTTTACCTGCGAACAGCTGGTAGCCAGCTGCACCAGTTGCGCTAGTTGCGGGTCGGCCTGGCCGATTCACCGTGCTCACCATGACTTGGAACCTGCGTGCCACACTGACAACGGCCACGATCTTGCTGCTGGTGACGCTGGCGGGTCCAGCTGCCGCACTCGGGGCCAGCGACCTTGACCCGGAGGACGGCGCGGTCGTCTCCTCAACCCCGCGGACGGTAACCGTGCCGGTCCCGGTTGACGCCGACGCGGTCGAGGTGTCGCTGGTGTCGGCGGTGGGCAGCCGCGACATCCCGATGACCGGTGAGATGACCCCGCGGGCGGGCGGCCTGGCGGTCCAACCTCCGGCACTGGAGTCCGGCACCTACGTGCTGCAGTGGGAGTACCGCACCGACACTGGCCAGCTGGTGCGGGACCGGTCATCGTTCTCAGTCGGTGAACCGAACGCTGCGGTGGGCGCGGCGTCCACGGCTGGGATCACCGCCGCCCAGCTGCCGGCACTGCTGCTGGCACTGACCGCAGCTGTCAGCGCAGCAGCTGCAGCGGGGGTGGCCGGCCGGCCGGCACGCGGCTGGGTCGCGGCTGCTGCCGCGGCTGCTGCAGCGGCCGCGACCGGGGCCGTGACCGTGGTGGGCTCGGCCACCACCCATCCGGTGCTGCTGCTGACCGGTGCGGGACTGCTGGTCGCTGCTGCGGCGCTGTCATGCTGGCAGCGCCGCAGCAGCTTGTGGGTCGCAGCCGGGGCGGCAGCGGCCGCAACGACGCTGCTGTCACCTGCCGCCGTCGACCTGACAGCCGTCGGCTGGGCAGGCCCCCTGACGGTGGCTGGCCTGGCCGGCACGTTGCTGCTGTTCGCACTGGCGATGACCAGCCGCCGGGCCGCTGGCCAGCAGGTACCGGACCAGCATGACGCCCAGCATGACGCCCAGCATGACGCCCAGCATGACGCCCAGCATGACGACCAGTCGGGCGCACACGCTGCCGCCAGAGCAGACGGCCAGCCACCCACCAGCGATGTGACGGTCACCCTGTCACGGTCTGCGCGACGCTGGCTGCTGTTCGCAGCAGCGGTGGTGCTGCTGCCCGCCGGTTGGGCCGTTCAGCTGCTGCGTGTCGGCGGGTTCGGCGGGCTGGGCTCGCCGGCCGGGTGGACGCTGACCACGCAGACGCTGGCGACTGTGCTGCTCGCGTTGCCGCTGCTGGCGTTGGCGCTGGTCAAGCTGCCGCGCCCCGCAGCGAAACGGACCGCCACCGCAGCCGCCGCGTCGCTGGCAGGTGCGGTCGCGGTGGGCGCCCTCGGCGCGGTCAGCGTGCCGCCTGCGCAGACGGTCGCACTCGACCGCACCATCGAGGCGGCGGAAACCTGCCTGCAGGGCTCCAACCGGCTGCAGACCCAACGGTGCCTGGCACAGCTGTACACCTCGATGGTGCAGCAGGAGGGAGTCGAACCAGCGCTAGACCATCTGCTGGCGCTGACCCAGCAGTCCGGTGAAGCGGTCTTCCACTGCCATGAAGCTTCACATGCGATCGGGCGGGCGTCGATGCGCAGCCACGACGACATCGTCGCAGCGTTCACCGACGGCTACGACGTGTGCGACTTCGGCTACTACCACGGGATCGTGGAGGCGGCGGCCGACCATCTCGACGACGAGGAGTTCCGCGACGCTGTCCCGACGTTGTGCGCCGACCTTGCCAGCGAGAACACGCTGTTCTACATGCAGTGTCTCCACGGCACCGGCCATGCGGCCGCGTTGCGTGCCAACAACGACCTCAACCGCGGGTTGGAGTTCTGTGACGAGTTGCGTGAGACCGACACTTTGGCCGACGAGCAGCGTGAAGGGGCGCTCAACGGCTGCGGTACCGGCGTGACCATGGAGTGGTTCTCGACCGCGTCGATAGCTGGGTCGGACTCCGGTGCGGTGTCCCCGCCGGTGTCGCAGCCGCGCGAGGTGTGCGCAGAGGTGGACGAACGCTGGCAACCGGAGTGCTACGAGTATGTTGGCAACACGCTTGACACCTCCCGGCCGGCTGCCAGCTTGCGGGAGCTGGCTGACTGGTGCCTGCAGACCACCGAGATCTCAGCATGTTTCGTCGGGTTGACCCGGGCAGCCGGCGGAGTTGGCATCGACCCGCAGATCGTTTTCGACGTCTGTGCGATGGCAGACAACCCGGCGCTCGAGAACTGCTTGACCTTCTACATCGTGTATCGGGCTACCACCATCGATTACCGCCTCTCCGTCGTCGACGAACTGTGCGAGCAGCTTCCCGCAGACGGCACCTACGACAAAGAGTCGGTCTGCGAACAGGCCCGCACGCAGAGCGCAGCGACCCTTGGCAGCACCGACGGACCTGACGACGTGCCAGATTTCTCCTCTGACGCGCCCAACCTGCGCGGGTAGCCGGCCGTCAGCCGGCCAGCGGCAGCTGCAGCCGCAGTACCGGCTGGCCCGCACGTCCGGCCATCTGCCCGCCGTGACGGTGGATCTCCGCCGCAACCAACGCCAGCCCGACCCCCAGACGTGGTGAGGCCAGCGGCACCGCCAGATCGCGGAGCTCGTTCTCGGTCAGCGGCTCGACCGTCGCGGTGCAGGTGATCGTCAGCCAGCCTGGCACCGTGCGCCCCAGGCTGCCGGTGTGGGCATCCCGGTCTGCAGCTGCGGGAAGCTGCACGGCGGTGGTTGCGGCCAGCTCAAGGTCCGGGTCGTTGGCGTACAGCTCGCCGATGACCAGCTGCTGTAACCGGGCGATGTCAGCGTCCACCTGCCCCTCCAACGGCCCGTTGGCTGTACAGCCAAGCTGTGCAGCTAGCTGCGCGACGCCGACCCGCGTGGTCGTCAGCGCACCGGGCGAGGTCAGCAGCCGGGTCCGTGCCAGCAGGCGACGCAGCCGGTCGGCGGCCCGTTGCAGCTGCAGCTGCTGCGGGCTTTCGTCGATCAGTTCAGCTGCGACCGTCACTGGCGCCAGCAGGTTGGCCAGCTGGTGGCGGACCGCCTGCACTCGCCGATCCGGCGTCCACGGCTGCACGGCCACCCAACCGTCGACCGTTCGGTTGCGGTCTGCGGACGTGCCGCTCATGCGGCGGCCCGCAGGATCGTGTCAGCGATGTCGGCGACCGGTACGCCTTTCTCGACGTAGGCTGCGGCGCCGGCCTGCCGGCTGGTGTCAGCCAGATCCTCGGTGCCATACCCGGTCAACACCACCACCGGGGTGGGGTCACCACGTCGCTGCAGCTCAGCGAGAACGCCGAGCCCATCGAGATGCGGCATCGACAGGTCAAGCAGCAGCACATCAGGCCGATGCGCTGCGACCGCCTTCAGGGCGGCGTGCCCATCGCTGGCGGTGGACACGACCTCGAGCTGGGCATGCCGGTTCAGCGCAGCGGCAAGCAGCACCCGCAGCTCCTCAGCGTCGTCGGCCAGCACGAGCCGGACCGGTGTGGTGGTGGCAGACATGGGAACTCCTCAGGTCAGGTCACAAGGCGGTGACGTCGACTGGGACGAGGTGATGGCAGAACCAGCAGGTTGCGAGGCGTCGGTACGCACCAGCGGGGTTGGGTCTTTCAGCCAGCGTGGCTGCTGTCCGGCACGTACCAGCGACCGGGCGGCGTCCATCGCGCGGCGGGCGGAGTCTGCTGCCTGGCTGGTGGCGCCCGCATCAGCGGCGTAGATCGCGGTTGCCAGATGCTGCAGTACCGTGTCGTTGAGTTGTTGCGCATGTCGTTCACGTAGCCCGGCATCAGCGAGGCTGGCCTGCAGCTGCTGCGCCTGGTGCGAAACGTCAGCGGCTAACGCCCACCCGACCATGACCACCAGTGACGGCGCCACGGTGCTCGCGAACAGCACAGCCGGCCAGTGCGACCCGGTCGCCGCCACGTCGTGCAGCAGCCAGTCCGCACGGACGCTGCCGAACAGCAGGTAGTACACCGCCAGGTAGCCGACCGCACCGAGGTACACCGTCCACCGGTGGTAGAGCGTGATCACGCACAGGATGAAAAGGAACGTCAGATGGGTTTCCAGCCGTCCGCCGCTGGTTGTGACGAGCACGGTCCCGCAGGTCAGCAACGCTCCCGCGGCGTAACAGGCTTGGCCGCTGGCTGAGACACGCGGACTGGTCGCAAGCGTCGCCTGCAGGAGCACCGTCAGGAGGAAGGTGATCGCCAAGCCAACCGGGGTGGCGGTACCCACCATCGCGGCGCACAGCGCAAGCGCTGTGACCGCAAGGACGGTGAGCACAGACCGGTGACGTGTGGAGAACTGCCGAGCAGTCAGCGGCTGTGCACGCAGGCTGCCAGGCAGTGTCGTCGGTGCGCGGGCGGGTGAGGTCACAGCTACCACCGTGCGGCCAGCGAAAGCTTCGTCAGCCAGCTGGGCATGCTGATTGCCGCCGGTGGGCCGGCAACCACTGTAGAGGTGACCACCACCCACCAGCGAACGAAGGAGCGGTTGTGGGCAACCCCATGGTTGCGGAGGCTGAACGCATGTTCCGCATCAGCGGTATGGTCGACCACCTACGTGATGCGGCCGACACCCTCTACCAGGGTGGCACAGCAGACCAGCAGACGGTCGACCTGCTGGCCGCCCAGTACGCCCGCCTGCGCGGCGCGCTGTGTACGACCCTCACCGACGCCGGAGCACAAGAGCTTGAGGCATGGGTTCCCGCGCCCGGTAGCGTGCAGCCAAGCGCTGCCGGGGTGTTCTACGCTGCCGGTGCGCTTGCGCGCATGGCTGACGTGCTGCACCAGACACCGGAGTTCACCCTCGCGCAGCAGGTCAAGGGCGTGCAGGCGTCCAAGGTCTTGGCACAGGTCGTCCCGGACAGCGGCACCACGCCGGACGAGGCCAACCTGCCGGCAGGTGCACTGCCAGGGCAGTACCTGTAGCACCGGCAGCATGACGGTGCGGGCACGACCAAGCCGGGGCGTAAACGCCCCGGCTTGCGCTGTGCAGCGTCGTGCTGGCGGCTACACCATCCAGTCCTGTGTGGCGCCGACCAGCAGCACCGGCAGGGCGAGCGCAGCAACCGCAGCGGCAGGCAGTGCGACCGCCGCCAACACAACGATGACAGCGAAGCTACTCAACCAGACGGCACGCACACCACGTCCAAGGCCGACACCGATGCCCAGTGCGGCGATCGAGAGGATCGCCGCTACCACGAGCGCACCTTGCATAACCGGGGTGATACGCGGCACGAAGGTGAACAGCAGCATGAGCGTATTGAGGTTGTCGACGATGATCTCCGGCAGCGGCTGCCCAGCGAACCGGTTGGCATAGATCGCACCGGTGTGCGCGAGGCCGACGAGACCAGCCAGCCAGAACAGCACCGCGGAGATACGCACGGTCACCGGCGCGATGGTGAAGCGCGGACGGTAGGGGTCCTTCTTGCTGCCGGTGTGTGCGTCCTCATCAGTGAGATCGAGCAGTTCATGGGCAGCAACCGGCTCCGCGCCCGAGCTGTCCGCTTCGGGCTGGGGGCCCTCCGGGCGGTCATGCTGCGGCTCAGCTGCCTGCGCCGCGTCGGTGTGCGGAGCAGACGCCTCACCGGGCGTGGGCAGCTGTGCCTGGGAGCTCTGCCCGGAGCCGGGGTTGCCGGAGGGCAGCGTGGCAGCCGGCTTGTTCCCTGTGGCCTCCGCCAGAGCGTCGGTTGAAGCTGCAGCGAGCTCCAGGCCGGTATCGTCGACCCCTGCCACGTCCACAGTGTCGGGTACGCTGCCGTCAGCGGTGCTGGCCGGCTCGCTGTCGGCGTCAGGGGTAGGCGCTGAGGCCATGGGTAGGCCCGCCACGCCGTGGTCGGGGATGTGACTGTCGGAGCTCGTGTCGCGCGGTGGCGTGAAGCCGGTCTCAGGCTTGTCGTCGTTGCTGGCAGCTGCAGCCGAAGCAGCTGCCAGATCACCCAGCTCGGCGGTCGCTGTGCTGCGGTCGGCGTTCACCTCACCTGCAGCCGTGCCGCGTGCGCTGGGCAGGTCTTCGGTCTCTGTGTGCTGTGCGGCGTCTGCCGTCAGCGTGGCGCGGTGTTCACCGGCCGGGGCGTTGGCGCGCGCCACGTCGGTTGCCACAGCAGGTGCTGGGCCGGTGTTGTGGTAGGGCTGCTGCTCGTCTGCGGGCCCGTAGCTGCCGCCTGCGCCGGCTGGTGGCACCTGCTCGGCCACCGGTTCGGTCACCGGTTCGGTCAGAAAGCTGAAGCTGTCTGTGCTCGCGGAGCTGCCGGACTCGGGGGTTTCCGGCGGCGAACTCTCGGCCTGGGAGGATCCCAACTCGGGTGCGCCGAGGGCAGCCAAACCCGGCGACTCCAGCGCACCAGTATCAGGTGCTTGCTGCTCTGCACCCGCACTGTCCGGCGGCGCCGTGCCCTGGTCGGCGGTATCGCCCACCTGCCCAACCGCACCGGCCGGGCGGTCACCAGCCGGCACAAACGCAGCTGCTGCCGGGTCTGGTGCCGCTGCCTGCGGACCAGCATCGTCAGCATGCACCGCCGTGTCACCTCCCTCGTCAAGCGGCGCTGCCGGCGGCTCGAACGACGCGGACCCCGTCAGCGCATCCTCGACAACCTCCTCACCCGCAGCGGAATCGGTGTGCGTCGGCACCTCCGACGAGGCAGCGGGCGGCGCAGCCCCTCCAGCAGCAGCCACCTCCGGTGGCGGCTCGGCTGCTTCCCGGCTGCCCGCACCCGCCTGGTCGGCGGCGCTACCGCTCTCTGCTTCCTCGCGCACAGCATGCGGCAGCGAGGTGGGCTGCACCTGCGCCTGCCCACCCGACGGAACGTCCGCTGGCGGCTCCTGCGGCACGGCCGGCCCCTCTGACGTGCTGCGCGCCGGCTGCAGAACCGAGCTTTGGAAGATGGCGTCGACCAGCGCTGCCCCTGACGGCGGCACATCCGACGCCGTTGCGGCAGGGCGGTCATCAGCGGACGCATCGGCCGGGTCTGGCACATCAGTGCGGTGGTCCATGACTACTCCTGGGCATCTGACCCAACCGGTCCGTTGGGTGCCCCTAGCACCGTGCGCGGGTCCGGCAGCCCGTCAAGCGGGCACAGCTACCAACACGCCGGCCAGGCAGCTGCGGCAGAAACGGGCCGCCGACGGTTACGACGAGGTGACGACCAGCTCGAAGCGATGCGTGTCACCGGCAAGGTCAGCATCGACGAACAGCAGCCAGCGACCCGCCGGCATCGCCGGCAGCAGCACCTCGGCCGTGCCGTCACTCCCGATCGTGGCCACCTCAGGAAGCACCGCCGCACGCTGAGCAGCAGCATCGTCCGCGTCGGCGAGGAACCCGACAACCGCAAGTTCACCGCCGTGGTCGATCGCCGTGCCCTCTTCGAACACCGTGACTGTGACCGGCTGCGGCGCGTCGGACTGCGGCCGGCCCGACAGCTCGACCTGGTAGCTGCCATCGTCGAACAGCCGCCGCTCCTCATCGAAACTCGGCACCGCCAACGACGATCCGGCACCGACCGTGACATCGGTTCCCAGAAGCACCCGGTCCACACCATCGACCGTGCCGTCTACCACTGCCCGCCACGTGCCCTCGTACCGCAGGTCGACGGCAGCGACCCACACGTCAGCGTCCTGCCCGGTATCGGCTGTAGCCCTGCGCAGCTCCTCGAGATCGTGCGACACCAACGTCACCGTGAACTCGCCGTCAGCAACCCGGTCCGCATCGACCGGAACTCCGTCCGGGCCAAGCACAGCGAACTCGAACTCGACCTGCTCCTCGATGCCGAACGGCGACGACTGCGGCAGCAGCGTGTACCCCGCTTCGGTGTCTGCGAGCGCCAGCCCCTCCAGCGCGGCGGTCGGGTCAGCTGCGTCGCCGATAGCGGTGTCCTCGTCCATCTCGCCCGCAGGCGAGTCGTCCCCCTCAGGGTCGGCCGGAGCCTCATCGGCAGGCAGCGTGCCGGCAGGTGCCGACCCGTCAGCAGGGGCGGTATCGCCAGCAGGGGCAGTGCACGCACCCAGCAGTAGCGCTGCGGCAGAGATCGACGCGGCGATGGTCACAGACTTCATTGCAGGTTCCTAACGGTTGACGGTCAGCTCGCGGCACGACCGGGGCAGGCGGCGCCGACACGGTCTGGCGAGAACCGTCGCCGGCAACCAGCTGTTGGCTGACAGCGCACCGGCCGAACGCACCGTCATCTGCATGACCAACCATCCCGCCGCCGGCCCTGCCCGCCCCACCGCACAGCGAGCGAAGGCTGCCGCCTCCACTGCACGACGCCGGGTCACCGCAACCGTCAACGCGATCACCATGCGGGTCACCGCTGACCCGTTCGTGGACGGGCGGCCCCTCCCTGCGCCGGTCACCCGTCAGCAGCTCGAGGAGGCCTGCGGCTGGCAGCAGCTGCTCGACGACCGCCTGGTCACCGGCGAGCAGTCGGCCCTGCAGCTGGCCCGCCTGCGTCCCAGCTGCCTGTTCGTCGACCGGTTCGTGCACTACCAGCCGGACGCCACCCCCGCGTTGGTCGACCTCGACCAGGCCGCCGCACTGGTCCGCCGCGCTGCCGGTTGCGCCACGTCGGCCGGCGGTGACGGTCGCACCGCAGACCCACCCACGTCTGCAAGGAAGCGACATGACGCACCCCGACCAGGGGCACCCTGACCAGGAGTTTCTCGACGCCCTGTCCAAAGTGGCGTCGTTAACCCTTCGAGCAAATGACCCCAACGACCCCAACGACCCCGGCTGGCAGCTGATAGACCGTATGCTGGCCGCCATCTACCAGCTTGCGGCCGAAACTGCGGCCGACGGTGGCCCGACTGCGGCCGCGTTGCTGGCAACTGAGTGGCAGCTCCTGTTCGAGGAGGCCACCGTGGCCGCCCGCACCGGCAACTTCGACGTTGCCGCCCACAGGATCGATGCGGCACAGCAGCTCACCCCGCATCTGATCGGCCATCTGCTCAGCTAACCAGCGCAAGCGCAAGCGCACGCCCCGGCTGCCGGGGCGTGCTGCGCTGTACAGCTCCTGTGCACGCACCGAGAAGCGGCCATCCCAGCTGCGGTGACCCGGGGAGGTGTCGCACCTCGGCTGCGTGCTGTCCACCGGCCACCTGCGGGCGAGCGCGTCCCGGCATCACCTACATCCCGGCCCGGCACCGCATGCCGGCTCACCGTCAGCCGCACCTACGTGATCCGCACAACAACGAAAGGGACGCTACGTGGAACTGACCATCTGTGGGCTGTGCAGCGGCTCGGGAGTTGGTCCGCACGCGGTCTGTGGCCGCTGTGGTGGCACCACAGTGGCACAGGACGATGCCTTCCGGCGGGTCACCTACCGGCACTACCGCGTGTGGTCGACGCCCGGGTCTGCCGCTCCCTCGTTTCGGCTGTCGCCGCTGCTGTCGGCCGGTGGCTCCCACCCCAGGTGAGCGGACGCCAACAGCACCGCCTGCGCCCGCGTCGTTGCCGCGGACCGCCGCACGAACAGCTGCTCGTCGACTGACCAGGTGTGCTCGCACCGCTGGCAGGTCAGCACCGTCGGCAACGACACCGCCCACCCCAGCTCGACTGCAACCTGACCTGATTCGGTCGCCGCCCGGCTCGATTCGACCGCGACCGGCTCACCTGACGTCGCCAGTTGGCGGCGACGGCCAGCGCCACACTGCGGGCAGGCACCGGCTTTGAAGCTGCCAGCGAACGCCGCCACCACCACCAGCGGCGCCAGCACCGCCAACCCCGCCTGTGCGAACACCTCCGGGTTCAACACCACCAGCAGCCCACCCAACGCCACCGCCCAGGCAGCGATCGGTCCCAGCACATCTCGGGTTGCCATGCCGGCCACGGTCCCGGCACCGGCTGCGCTGTCCACCGGCCCGCTGCCCGGCCGCGCACCCTTCCCCTCCGCGGTCAGGCGCCCACGGTTCCAGCCACCTTCATCCACGACGAAAGGCGCCTTTGGTGGGAAACCTCCGCCAGCAGGTCGCGTCTGCGCTGCTCGGCAGCGTCGAAACACCCGCGGCCCGCAACTTCCTCTTCCGCCAGGCTTCGGCTGCCTCAGCGGCAGCGTCCGGCCCGGCGATCAGCACCGACGTAGCGATGTCCTACTACAAGGGGAGTCTCGCGCACGTTCTCGCGATCGCCGCCAACCCCAACACCGACCCGCACGTGTTGAGCACCTTCAGCAAAGACGGGCGCGTTTCGGTCCGCAACACCCTGCTGAAGAACCCGGCCTTGCCGCATCCCGACCGGGTCAAACTGATCCACTGGGCGGTCCTGCGAAGAGCCGACGACGACCTCACGTCGCTCGGGAGGTTGACCGCGAACGAACTGGTCAACCTGCTCGACCGGGCCGACGCTGAGGACACGGACGTGCGGGTTCGCCACCGTCCGACCATCCGCGCGGTCGCAGAGACCTTGGCGGCTGATGCGTCGGCAGCATCCCGCATCCAGCTGCAACGGATGCCGTACGTGCTGCAGGAGTTGGCGCAGTGCATCGTTGACGGTCGGGCCGACCGAAAGTTGCGGCTCACCAAACTGCTTGCCGAAACCCGCGCTCTCGAGGTGCGTGACGCACTCCAGGTGGCGGTACAGGCACAGACCGCACTGACCGCTGATCTGGCAACCGCGTGGCGTGAGCAGCTGCCACCTGGCCGCTCCGCACTCAACGTGCCCGGGCCCGCCGGGCTGGTTGAACCGGAAGCTATCGACATCCTGGCTGACGGCAAGTTCGACCATCAGCTGGCTGCGATGATCAACGGGCTCGATGAAGCCACTATCCGGCACAAGCTCACCAGCTTGCCGGACGACTGCTCAGCAGAGTGGCCGGAAGTGACCGTGTTCGACACCATCGCAGCGGTGCTGCATGCGTTCGCACACCGCCAGTTCTCGCCAGCGACCGAGCAGCTGACGCTGCGACGGTTCGTCGAACTCGGCGGCAGCGCTGTCACCCACAAGCTACCCGGCAACACGATCATGGCACGTGATGCGGTACTCCACCTGCTCAACTGCAGCGCGAGTGCGCTGCCCGACGAACTGCTGGTGCGGGCGCTACGGAACGGTTCGATGCAGGTGACCAACACCTGGCTGCAGTGGGACGGCCATCGCAACGGCCCGCGCGCGAGCGTGTTGGACGCGTTGGGTGCCGATGCCGGCTGGGCGACCACCATCCCCTATCCCGGCCAGCAGCATGAAGGCAGCCCCCCGGCTGCGGACTGGCCTGCGCTCAGCGATTGGCTGCTACGTGCGTCCCGCAGCGACCCGTCACTGGTCACGCCGGTGAGTCACCTGCTGGGCAACACCCTGGTTAGGGAGCTGCCAACCACGGGCTGGGCAGCAGTGATCGGACCGCAGATCACCCAACGTCTCGGTGATGACGCCGACGCCTGGGAGGTGTTTCTCACCTTGTGTGAGGACTGGACCGGCGGGCTGCATGAACTGCTTGACGCGGTACCCGCACTGTTGGGTCGCGAACCCGTAGCTGCGGCTGCGCCGGCATCGCAAGCGGCGCACGTCACGACCGTGGCCCAGCAGCTGACCGTGGACTGACACCGGTCAGCTGCAGCGCTACCACACCAGCAACGGCACCCCTCACGGGGTGCCGTTGTCACGTACCGGCCGGATGCCGTGTGGCGTTGGTCTCACGCCCGTTGGCGCGCACGGTCAGCAGCACCATCCACCGTCCAAGGAGACGCACGTGAGCAAGCCGTACGCAGCCGAGGCCGCTGCCTTGGCGTCCGCCACGACCGACCAGACGACCAGCGAGCTGCTGTTCGCCGCATCGGCGGGCAACGACAGCTGGGCGAGCGTGTCTGGTATCGCTCCGACACTCAGTCCGCAGGTGGCTGCGCAGTTCTACCGCGGGCCGCTGCCACAAGCGGCAGCGATCGCCGCCGATCCGAACACCGATCCCGCTGTACTGGCGCAGTTCGCTGCCGACCCGCGGGTCACCATCCGAAACCACCTGCTGGGCAACCCGGCCTTGCCGCACGCGCAGCGTGTCAAGCTGCTGGTGTGGTCCCTTGTCCGCAAGAGCCGTGACCGGATCACCGATGAGCCGTTCACGCTCCTACCGGCCGACAGGATCGTCGAGGTGTTCACTCTTGTCGACGACGTCGACGGGCAGGTCCCCCTCCACAGCCACAACGTCCGCAGACACGTGGCTGCCAAGCTGCTTGCCGACCCGGACGCGTTCGCACGCACACCGGTGCACGTTTGCCCCACCTTGCTGACCACAGTGGTCGAGGAGCACCTGTCCGGACGATCTCACCCGCAGCTCACCCTCACCGGGGTGCTCGACACAGATCCTGAACGAGCCGGCTGGGTGCTCTACCGGCAGCTGCGCAGTAAACTCGACCACCTGTCGGTCGAGGTCGCCGCCGCCTGGCGGACCTACGCCGACGATGTCGGCACCGGCCCGCACCTGCGTGACGTGCCGTTCGCCACGGTCGAGGATGGAGCGTTGGAGCTGCTGGCCGACGGCTGGCGCAACCAGCTGCACGCGGCGCTGATCAGCGGGCTGGACGAAGCGACGCTTCGGCAACAGCTGACCGACGCACCGGATCCATCACCTGCAACACCCAAGACCGCACCGGATGTCACCGACGTGATCGGAGCTGCGTTCGACGCGACCCCGTTCCGCAGCTACGCGCCTGCAACCCAGCAGCAGCTGCTCGAACGGTTCGCCGCACTCCTGGAGGCCGGCACCGGCGGCAGCCTCGCACAGGCCGCCGCCCGCAACAAGCTGTTCGACCAGTTGACGGTCACGCTGCCGCAGACGATGCTGCTGCAGCTCCTGCGGCGCGGCAACCTCGCACTCACCAGGACGTGGTTGGCGCTGCCGGCGGACGCGGTCAACCGGCCGCAGCTGGAGACGCTCACGGCGCTGGTCGACGATCCGCAGCAGGCCTGCCAGCAGCGCACCCGCTTCGGCAGCGACCTGTCCTGCAGGCAGTGCCGGGCCCGCGAGCCGCACTGGGACCATGTCAGCTTCAGCGAGCTCGCCGACGCGGTCAACGGCGATCCTGCGATCGCCGAACTGGTCCGACAGCTCCACGACGGACCTGCCCCGAAGCGGCTGTCGAATGCCGCCCACGCCCAGGTGGCCGCGCCGCTGCTGGAACAGGCGTTTGGCAACGACGGCGAAGCGTGGGAGACATTCCTCACGTTGCTGCCCGACTGGTCGGGCAGCTTCGACGAACTGGTCGATGCGGTGGTCGTGCTACTGGGGCGTGACCCGAGACCGCAGCCGGCCCTCCACAACGACACTGGCGCGCGTCCAGCCGGCCAGGCAACCCAGCTGTTGCTGTCCTAAGAGCAGCAGCGGGTGTTGTTCCGATGTGGACAACACCGGCGCTGTGCACCCGACCCCGCCACCATCACGGTGGCGGGGTCGGGTTTGTTTCGCATGCAGCCGCCACGGAGATGGCTGCTGCGACGGTGACGGGTCCAGCACGACCTCGATCGCACGTGTGACGTGGCCGCCATCGGTGGCCTTCGTCCGGTGCGGGTCTCGCCTCCTGTGACCCATGGTGCCGCACACGGGTGCGGCCCG
>LFIK01001085.1_pt1 | contig 21183 bp, 33 predicted proteins | sample 643401 | NCBI WGS metagenome assembly LFIK01 (sample SAMN03777447, study PRJNA286221) | soda lake metagenome | biome: soda lake; feature: Kulunda steppe; material: water; isolation source: sample T5-Br brine of Lake Tanatar-5 | place: Russia: Kulunda steppe | collected 2010-07
ACGTCATAGGCGCCGCCATAGGCCTTGCGTGTGATCACAGTGACCTTTGGAACCGTCGCCTCGGCATAGGCGAACAGCAGCTTTGCGCCATGCTTGATGATGCCGCCAAATTCCTGACTTGTCCCCGGCAGGAAGCCCGGGACATCGACAAACGTCACGATTGGAATGTTGAAGGCATCACAGAAACGGACAAACCGCGCGGCCTTTTTTGAACTGTCGATGTCCAGGCAGCCAGCCAACACCATCGGCTGATTGGCGACGAATCCGACCGATTGGCCGTTCAGCCGACCAAAGCCGATGATCATGTTGCGGGCGAATTCGGGCTGCAATTCAAAGAAATCGCCGTCATCGACGACCTTACCGAGCAGTTCTTTAACATCATAGGGCTTATTGGGGTTGTCGGGAACCAAGGTGTTCAAGGCTGGCTCCGCCCGGTCGACGGGATCGTCGGTCGGCTTCAGCGGCGGTTTTTCGCGGTTCGAGGACGGCAGAAAACCCATGAACCGCCGAAGGTTCAAAATGGCCTCGACGTCATTCTCAAAAGCAAGATCGGCAACCCCGGATCGGCCGGTATGGGTTGCCGCGCCGCCGAGTTCTTCGGCCGTGACCACCTCGTGGGTGACGGTCTTCACCACGTCGGGCCCTGTGACGAACATATAGGCGCTTTCCTTCACCATGAAGATGAAGTCGGTCATTGCCGGCGAATAGACCGCCCCTCCGGCACAGGGGCCCATGATCATCGAGATTTGGGGGACAACACCCGAAGCCAGAACGTTTCGCTGAAACACCTCGGCATATCCGCCCAGACTGGCGACACCTTCTTGAATGCGGGCGCCACCGCTGTCGTTCAGCCCAATGACCGGCGCCCCCACCTTCATCGCCTGGTCCATGATTTTGCAGATCTTTTCGGCATGGGCCTCGCTTAGCGAACCCCCGAAAACGGTGAAATCCTGAGAGAACACAAAAACGAGCCGGCCATTGATCGCGCCATAGCCGGTGACCACACCGTCGCCGGGGATCCTTTGTTCGTCCATTCCGAAATCGTTGCATCGATGCTCAACGAACATATCCCATTCTTCAAAAGAACCATCGTCCAGCAGGATTTCCAGGCGCTCGCGCGCGGTCAGCTTGCCTTTGCCGTGCTGCGCATCGATGCGGCGCTGACCTCCTCCCTGTCGGGCCGCGGCGCGCATCTGGTCGAGCCTGTCCAGGATGTCCCGCATCTGATGGTTCCTTTCTGATTTGCCTCGCGATCACGAGCGCTTGGCGGCGCATCCACTGACATTGAACACGTCCGTACTGACATACGCCGCCCTACGGTTTCGCATCTTCTTGGCTTTGTGGCCATAGCGGCCACATTCTGTCAACGGTCCAGCAGACGCATGAATGTCTCCGCCGCCGCCACTTCTTCGGCAATCTTCTGGCGCCGTGCCGCCGCTTCTGCGTCCCATCCCCAGAATTCGGCCTGATAATCTTCATCGACATGGGCCACCTCCACCGCCTCGGCGGCCGAAAGCCGCCCATGGGCCAGCGCCAAGCCCAGCACCGCCGATCCAAGCTGGTCGACCACGCTCACCAGCGGGACCAATCGCAACCCGTCCCATCCTTCGACCACCCCCTGAAGCGCCTGCAACGACGGCGCGGGTTGGTCGATCGGCAACAGACCGGTCGTCACCGCCAACGGCGCATCGAATGTCAGCGTTGCCCAATCAAGGATGGGCTGCCAGCGCCTCTCCTGGCGTTGGGCCAGTTCAACCGGGGACAAGGCCCGATAGCAAAGAAGGTCGGTCGCCGCGTAGCCGGTGACCGTGCCGATCAGAGTCTCTCGCTGCTCGTCGGCCCGGTCCAGCGCCGTGGTGGCAAACGCCGTCAGATGCATTTCCGCTGGCTTTAGCGTTTCTCCTTGAGCCTCCCACTCTGCAGCCACCGCCTCGGCCAAGGATGCGTTGGGCACCACCAGGGGAACGCGGCCCGGGGTCTTGACCGGGCGGCCATCCAGAAGAATAGCAAAGCCCTTATCCGCCTGCCCGACGGACACCGACTCGTAGTGCCGCTTCATTTGTCCTCCTGCACCGCAGCATGCCGGTTGCGAATTGCCGCCAGCAAGCCGTCAAGATCGTCGATCTCGCGCGCCACCCCCGCGCCGCTGCGCAGAGGAAGCATGCCGACAAGGGGCCCATGCCATGCCGCTTGAACAAAGGCGATACCGGCATGACCGGCGGCCTCGCGGTCGGCAAGCCCGTCGCCGATCATGACGGCCCGGTCCGGGACACCGCCAACCAGGCCGAGCAGGTCGAGAAGCGAGTCCGGGTGGGGTTTCGAGGGTCCGTCATCCGGGGTTCGCATTGCCGCAATTTCCGCCATCAGACCGTTGCGGATCAGCAAATCGGCCAGGCTCGCCCGCGATCGGCCGGTGCATACGGCACACAGCCAGCCAGTTTCACGCAACCGGCCCAGCATGGCCGGGATGGCCGGAAACACAGCCGGGCCCAAGGGCGCCGACATATCCATCAGGGTCCCGTCGCAATCGAAAATCGCGACCCATGGAGGGAGGGCGGTGCCGGGTTCCGTCATGCCGACAGCCGATAGTCACGCAAGGTGCGCGATACCGCTTCGATTGCGGCCGCCTCCGACTCGAATCGCCGGCCGCTTAGCGCCTTGACCTCCGGGCGGGTGGAAAAGAACGTTACCCCCTTTTCGCCCGGCACCAAGTCGCCGACACGCTCACCGGCAATCACCAGCGGCCGTGCCACCTCGTTGCTCCGCTCTTGTCCATTCAATTCTTCGGTCTCCCTATCCATGAGCCAAGACTATTGTGCCGACTGCCGCCCCTTAGGTTTCATCCGGGAACGGATCAGCCGGCGCGTCGCGGGCATTAAGGCCGAAAACGTCGAAGGCCGCCGTCATGTGATCCGGCAGCGGCGCCGTCACATCGATCATGCCGCGGCCGCCGGGATGCGGCAGAACGATGCGCCGTGCGAGTAGGTGCACCTTGCGTGCCAGACCTTCGCTATCGACGAAAGCCTCACGGCCGCCATATTTGCCATCACCCAGAATTGGCGTGCCGATTGCCGCGCAATGCGCCCGGATCTGGTGCGTTCGGCCGGTTCGCGGCCAAAGGGCCAGCCACGCGACAACCCTTCCGGCCCGATCCAGGGTGCGGAACAGGGTGATCGCCCGGCGGCCGTCCGATTCGTCGATCTCCATTTTCTCGCGGCTGCCGCCCGACTTATTCAGCGGCGCGTCGATGACACCGTCCGCCGGTTCCGGAATGCCGCGCACCAGCCCCCAATAGATCTTTCGGACCGACCGGCCGCGAAACGCTGCGGTCAGGTGGCGGGCGGCCTGGGGAGTGCGGGCCAGGACCAATACACCGGCCGTATCCCGGTCGAGGCGATGAACGAGACGAGGACGCTCGCCGCCCTCGGCCACGGCATCGAGCATGCCGTCGACGCTGCGCGATACCGATGTCCCGCCCTGAACGGCCAGCCCCGCCGGCTTGTTCAAGACCAGAACGGCGTCGTCCTTGTACAGCGTCATGGCCTTGATCCGGTCGGCATCCGCGGTGCGTCTTGCATCGTCACCATGGTCGACGGGCCGGGTCTGAACGCGACGGGCCGGGCTGGCATTCGAATCGACGTCATCAAGCGGCGGCAGCCGAACGACCTCTCCCGGCGAAAGCCGATGGCCGCCTTTGATGCGGCGGCCGTCAACCCTGATTTGGCCGGTGCGCAGCATCTTTTCTACGCGGCCCTGAGTGAGGCCAGGGTACAAACGCCGCAGCCACCGGTCGAGGCGGGTTTCGCCATCACCGTCACCAACCACCCGGCTCTCAACAGTATTCACGTTCCAATCTCCCGGTGAGAATCCCGGCACTGTGCCGAAAATCGTTATCGTCCCGATGCCGCCTTGTGGGCGTCTTTGTGGGCGTCGGCCGATGGACTGACGCCGAAGATCCATCCTTCACGCCGTATCACCGCCGCCGCGCCATGCCCCGATCCGTCGATCTGAAGGGGTTTGCCCTGCCGCCAGAGCCGCCGCAATCCGGCTGCAGCGACCAAGGCGTCCGTTTCATGATCGCTCAACTCACCGGGCTTGCTCGCAGATATGCGCCCGGCACCCGCATGCCCCCGTCCCGGCCTGCATCCCATGGCTGTAAAGCAGGCGATCAGGTCGTTTTCATGTCGAACCTTGGTTCGGCCGTGCCCAGCCAGATTCAGCATCAATCTTGGATAGATTTCTGCAACGACCATTCTTGCCCGCTCTCCGTAATCGTCGAATGGCCAGATTGAAACAGCCGCTTTACCCTCAGCTCGAAGGTGGTGAAGAACCCGCATTCCCGCAAGTCCACCCTTGCCCACCTGTTTGGTGCCAATCAATTTAAGGGGGCTTTCCGGCCGGCCCCAACCCTGATCGGCGCAGGCGCGCTCTGTCACACGACGCGCCGGGCCGTCCCCGGGCGTCATCCGGCCATGAGACCAGAATGCTGAAGAATAGCGCGGATCCGAGGCAAAAGGACCGCCATAAAGATCGTCGTCCGGTTGTGATGCAACGCTGTCGACCCGCGCCCACAGCGCCGGCCCGTCGTCGAGATCCGCCCAGATGGCCTCGGTCGACCGATCGACAGGCAGCGAAAAGGCGCAATCGATCCCGACCAAGCAGCGTGTGGAGGTCGCCCGAGCGAGCCCGGACAGAAACGACAGAACGGCCGACCGCGACCAGACCCGCCTTCCGTCTGGTGGCACGACGATTTCCGGCCGGCCGGCATCGTCCCGGCACCGCGCCACGGCAATTCCACGGGCTTTGCGCGCGCCGGACCAATCAATGGCGATGAAGTCGTCGAACCCAGTCACCGGTCGGATACCGATCCGGGCTGTTGCCGGCGCTTGGCCCAGTATTCCAACCGCTTCCGGATCTCGCGCTCGAACCCCCGTTCGGGCGGCGTGTAATAGCTGCGGCGGTCGATACCGTCGGGGAAATAATTCTGGCCGGAAAACCCGTCCGGCGTGTCGTGATCGTATTGATACCCCTTGCCATAGCCCAGATCCTTCATCAGCCGGGTGGGGGCGTTGAGGATATGGGCCGGCGGCTGAAGTGATCCCGTATCTCTGGCATCGGCCATCGCCGCCTTGAACGCCGCATATTGGGCATTGGATTTCGGTGCGGTTGCCAAATAGACGACAGATTGCGCGATCAGCAACTCTCCCTCGGGGCTGCCCAACCGCTCATAGCCGTCGCAGGCCGACATCGCCTGAACCAAAGCCTGGGGATCGGCCATTCCAATATCTTCCGCGGCGAACCGAATGAGCCTGCGGGCGATGTAAAGCGGATCCTCTCCGCCGACCAACATCCGCGCCATCCAATACAAAGCAGCATCGACATCGGAGCCGCGCAGGCTCTTGTGCAAGGCCGATATCAGATTGAAATGGCCCTCCTGCCCCTTATCATAGAGCGGCGCCCGGCGCTGCAGACGCGCCGCCAGCGTCGCCGGCGTCAACGGGTCCGGGTCATCACCCTGCCCCTTGTGCTGGAAGACATCCTCGCACAGCGTCAGCAGATACCGGCCATCACCATCGGCCATTGCGATCAGAGCGTCACGGGCTTCTGGCGTTACCGGCAAGGCGTGCCCCATTGCGGCCTCGGCCCTCGAGATCAGGGTCGACAATGCCGAGGTGTCGAGCCGGTTCAAAACCGCGACACGGCTTCGAGACAGCAATGCGGCATTGAGTTCAAAGGACGGGTTCTCGGTCGTCGCGCCGACCAGCACAATGGTCCCGTCTTCCATCAACGGCAGGAACGCATCCTGCTGGGACCGATTGAACCGATGGATCTCATCCACGAACAACAAAGTCGACCGGCCCGCCCCGCGCCGATCCCGTGCGGCGTCGAATACCTTCCGCAGCTCGGCGACGCCCGAAAAAATGGCTGACAGCGCCACGAATTCGTGACTCGTCTCTTCAGCCAGCAGCCGGGCGATCGTCGTTTTCCCGGTACCGGGCGGACCCCACAATATGATCGACGAGGCTGAGCGCCCACTCGCCATTTGACCGATCGGCCCGTCCGGTCCCAGCAAATGGTCTTGGCCGACCACATCGCCGAGCCGGCCAGGCCGCAGCCGATCGGCCAGCGGGCGGGGCACCGTTGGGGCGAACAGTCCCGGTTCGCCCCCGCCGTCGTTCCCGTCGCTTAGTCTCCCTTTTCCGCTGGCCATCCCTTCGATCAACTCCTTGCTCTATTCCCGCAGGCTCCTTGCCCGCCGCCAGCAGCAAAAGGGGCACAATGACAAAGGGGATAGCCCGGCAACCCGAACTATCCCCTCCCGGTAGACGGCTCCGTGGGCCGAAAGCTCAGGCCGCGGCTTCCTCGTCGGTGTCATCGGCTTCTTCGCCGGTGGGGCCGCTATCCTTGCCCTTCGCGTCGACATCCCGGTCGACCAGTTCGATGATCGCCATCGGTGCGGCGTCACCATACCGGAAACCGGCCTTCAAGACCCGGGTATAGCCACCAGGGCGGGTCGCATACCGTGTGGCCAAGCTGTCATCACCATCAAACAGTTTTCGAACCAGGACCTCGTCCTGAAGCACCGCCAACACCTGACGACGCTTGTGCAACCCGCCTTGCTTGGCGCTCGTGATCAGCTTTTCGACGAACGGCCGAAGGTCCTTTGCCTTGGGCAGCGTGGTGCGGATCTGTTCATGCTTCAGCAGGGCCGCAGCCATATTCGCAAACATCGCTTGGCGATGACTGCTCGTTCGGTTCAGCTTCCGGCCACCATTGCGATGCCTCATGATCGAAACTCCTTTTTCTGACTGCGTCCCGCAACACTGCGGATTTCGGGCGTCGATGCCTCTCCCCGCGCGTCGGTGGCCCCAACTGAATGGGGCCGCCAACGATCATAGAGATCAAGTTCATCGACTCGAGGGGCCGATTCCCCCCAGTATTCACCACTCGTCACATTGGCCGGCCAACCTGCCGGACAATCAATCCAACCTGCCCTCAATAGGGCTCTTCAAGCTTCTTCGCCAGATCCTCGATATTGTCCGGCGGCCAGTTCGGAATATCCATCCCAAGATGGAGGCCCATGCCGGTCAAGACTTCCTTGATTTCGTTCAAAGACTTCCGGCCGAAATTCGGCGTCCTCAGCATTTCCGCCTCGGTCTTCTGAACCAAATCGCCGATATAGACGATGTTGTCGTTCTTCAGGCAATTGGCCGACCGAACCGACAACTCAAGCTCATCAACCTTGCGAAGAAGGTTCTTGTTGAACGGAATCTCGTCGCGGCTTTCCTCGCGCCGGTCATGCTGCGGTTCTTCGAAATTAACGAACAGCCGCAACTGGTCCTGCATGATCCTTGCAGCAAGCGCCACACTGTCTTCGGGCGTGACCGCGCCGTTGGTTTCGACCATCAACGACAGTTTGTCGTAATCGGTATTCTGGCCGACGCGTGTATTGTCGACCTTGTACGAAACCTTACGAACTGGACTGTAGAGCGCATCGACCGGAATCAATCCGATCGGCGCATCTTCCGGCCGATTTTCCGAGGCCTGAACATACCCCTTGCCGCCGCTGACCGTCATTTCCATGCTCAGCCGTCCGCCAGCATCCAGATTACAGATGACAAGCGTCGGATCCATGATTTCAATGTCCGGACCGGTAATGATCTGACCAGCCGTAACGGGTCCTGGCCCTTCGGCATGGAGACGAATGCGCTTCGGCCCCTCCGCGTGCATACGCAAGGCCAGCGCCTTCACGTTCAGGACGATATCGGTCACATCCTCGCGCACGCCCGGTATCGACGAGAATTCATGCAAAACGCCATCAATCTGGATCGAGGTCACCGCTGCCCCCTGGAGCGATGACAGAAGAATGCGGCGAAGCGAATTTCCAAGGGTCAAACCAAATCCGCGCTCAAGCGGTTCTGCTACGATGGTCGCGACACGCTGCGCATCCGGGCCGGACCGAATATCCAGCTTTTCAGGCTTGATCAGCTCTTGCCAGTTCTTTGCTAAAGCCACAATAGTCCTCATATCGCCATGATTCGACGCGTTTGCCCATTCCGGCCACAAGTCTGACCCTCAAACAACAACAGCGGCTGTCGCGCACGGGTTTGACGAACGCCGGAAAAGGCTTAACGCCCAAAGCCAAAAGCCGACAACGAGCAAATCCCGTCGCCGGCGCCCGATCCCATCCGTCTCACCCCAAGGCGAACTGAGGTAATATCCCGGACCGGTGGCCGATGGTTCTTCGACGCCGGATCAGACCCGGCGTTTCTTTCGCGGACGCACGCCATTATGCGGAATCGGCGTAACATCTCTGATCTGGGTCACCTGGAATCCGACCGCTTGCAGAGCGCGTAACGCGCTCTCCCGTCCGGAACCCGGCCCCTTCACAGTCACATCCAGCACTTTCATGCCGTGTTCCTGTGCCTTACGGCCAGCGTCCTCTGCGGCCATCTGCGCCGCATACGGCGTCGATTTACGCGATCCCTTGAAGCCCATACCGCCGGCTGACGACCAAGAAATCGTATTTCCTTGAGCATCGGAGATCGTAATCATCGTGTTATTGAACGTTGCGCTCACATGAGCAACGCCCGAAGTAATATTTTTGCGCTCCCGTCGACGGAGACGAGTGCTGGCTGCTGGCTTGGCCATGACCTGAACGTCCTTCTGACTTTACTTCTTCTTACCGGCGATCGGCTTGGCAGGCCCCTTACGGGTGCGCGCATTGGTATGCGTGCGCTGCCCACGGACAGGAAGGCCCCGCCGGTGCCGCAAGCCTCGATAACAAGCCATGTCCATCAGCCGCTTGATGTTCATGGCCACTTCGCGACGAAGGTCCCCCTCCACCCGATGATCGCTATCGATCATTTCGCGAATGCGCACGAGCTCATCTTCGGTCAGATCGGACACCCGCCGTTCGCTGGGGATCGCAAGATCGTTGCAGATCTTATCCGCCGTCGTCCGACCGATACCATGAATATAGGTTAACGCAACAACCACCCGTTTTTGAGTGGGGATGTTGACGCCAGCAATACGTGCCACGTCGTTTCTCCTGTGTCGAATGACCACCTTCGGAACCGCCGCTGCCGAGCCGCTTGCGACCATCGACCTGCGCTTCCGGGTTTGTCGTCTTATTGAGTCAATGCAATCTTTTCGAGTCGGACTTCCAAGCGCCGCATTCCTGCCGCCCAAGTCGACCATCCGCGAAAAGTTGGCGGAGTATAGCCATCAACTTTGGGGAGTCAACACCGCCGAGCGAAACCGACGCCCAAAGTCGATGCAGCAGTAACGTCCGCTGCTCGGTTAGGATTGGCGCGCAAATTTTTCCTGCGGCAAACAGGCTGCGATCTGCCTGAAAACCTCGTCCATCGACGCCATGCCATCAACGGACTTCAGAATTCCCATGTCCTGATAGTAGGGAAGAATCGGCGCGGTCTGGTCGTGAAATGTCTTCAACCGAGACCGAACGGTCTCTTCGGTATCATCGGCCCGCCGATCGAAACGGGTTCCACCACAGTCGTCGCAGACACCCTCAACCTTGGGCAAATGGAAGTAATCGTTATAGCCGGCCCCGCATGAAGCACAGGTAAACCGACCAACTACCCGCTTGATCAACGCCTCATCATCGACCGACATCTGTACGACGGCATCAAGCTCAAGACCTTGTCGCTCCAACATCTCATCGAGCCCCTCCGCCTGCGCAACCGTTCGCGGAAAACCGTCCAAGATAAAGCCGTTTCGGCAATCCGGTTGCGCAATACGCTCTTCGATCATCTTGATCATAATAGCGTCGGAGACCAGCTTGCCCGCATCCATTACCGCCTTGGCTTGCAGGCCGACGTCCGATCCTTCGCGCACGGCAGCTCGCAACATATCACCCGTAGACAGCTGCTTTAATCCGAAACCCGACTCAAGTCGCTTCGCCTGTGTTCCCTTGCCCGCACCGGGAGGCCCCAGAAGGATAAGGTTCATTAACGTCTCCCTCGCAACTTCGCCTTTTTGATCAGCCCCTCATATTGATGGGCCATCAAGTGCGAATGAATCTGCGCGACAGTGTCCATCGTCACAGTCACAATAATCAAGAGGCTTGTTCCCCCAAAATAAAACGGTATCGAATATTGAGAAATCAATATTTCTGGAAGGAGACAGACCAAAGCCAGATACAGGGCGCCGACGGTCGTCAAACGCGTCAACACATAGTCAATATAGGTTGCCGTATTTTTTCCCGGACGAATGCCTGGAATGAATCCGCCATATTTACGTAGATTCTCCGCCGTTTCCTCCGGATTGAAGACAATCGCCGTATAGAAAAAGCAGAAGAAGATGATCAGGCCCATATAAAGGGCAATGAACAAGGGCTGGCCATGTTCAAGGGATGCCGCGATCGGCTGAACCCATCCACCAGCCGCGCCCCCGCCGGAAAAACCGATTAGGGTCGCCGGCAGCAACAACAACGCCGAAGCGAAAATCGGCGGAATAACGCCTGCGGTATTCAGTTTCAGCGGCAAATGGCTGCTCTCACCGCCAAACATCCGGTTACCGACCTGACGTTTCGGATACTGCACCACCAACCGGCGTTGAGCACGCTCCATGAAGACGATGAAGGTGATGACGGCAACGGCCATCGTCAGCAGGAACATGATGAAAAGCGTCGACAGGGCACCAGTACGACCCAGTTCAAGCGTACTGACGAGAGCCCGGGGGAGTTCCGCAACGATACCGGCGAAGATGATCAGCGAGATGCCGTTACCGACACCGCGGCTGGTGATCTGTTCGCCGAGCCACATCAGGAAGATGGTGCCACCAACGATGGTGATGACTGTCGTCAACCGGAAATACCAGCCCGGATCAATCACAGCCGACGCGCCCGCAGCCGCGCCCATGCCCTCCATACCAATCGCCAGACCATAAGCCTGGACCGTGGCCAGAGCCACCGTGCCATATCGCGTATACTGGTTAATCTTCTTGCGGCCGCTTTCCCCTTCCTTCTTCAATTGCTCCAAGGTCGGATTCACGGCCGTCATTAACTGCATGATAATCGATGCCGAAATGTACGGCATGATATTCAGAGCGAAAATCGACATGCGCCCAAGAGCGCCCCCGGCAAACATATCCAACATGCCGAGGATGCCGCCGGCCTGCGCCGAGAACAATTGATCCAACGCCACCGGATCAATCCCGGGAATCGGTACATAGGTCCCGAAGCGGTATATGATTAGCACGCCAAGCGTGAACCATATGCGCTTCTTAAGTTCGGTCGCCTTCGCAATGGCACCGAAATTCAAATTGGACGCCAACTGTTCAGCGGCTGATGCCATGATGACCTCTAGTCCTTAACGCGGCAAAGGCCGGAATCCAAACGATCCGGCCTCACCAATTCAATAAGCTACCGACAGGCGAAGCTCACTCGGCACTGGTCTCGGCCTCGCCGCCCATCGAAGCGCCCAGTTGAACCGCGCCACCAACCTTCTCGACCGCTGCCACGGCCCCTTTCGAGGCCCCATCCGCCGAAACGGTGATCTTGCTCTTCAGGTCGCCTTTCGCCAGCAGCCGGAACGCAACCTCTTTCGGACGCAAAAGCCCGGCCGCCTGCAACGTTTCGACGCTTACTGGCACCGCCGGATCAAGGCGGCCGGCATCGATGGCCTTCTGGATAGAACCCAAATTCACAATCGGGTACCGGGTCGCGAAATTGGCGTTATTAAAACCCCGCTTCGGCAGCCGACGGTAAATCGGCATCTGGCCGCCCTCGAAGCCGTTAATAGCGACACCCGAGCGCGACTTCTGCCCCTTTACACCGCGGCCACCCGTTTTACCCTTTCCGGAACCGATACCACGTCCAACTCGAACACGAGCCCGCGTTGCGCCCGGATTATCCCGAAGTTCATTCAGCTTGACCATTCTCTCTCTCCCGACGCCAATCCACCTTAAGTGGCGGATTCGACTCGCACCAAGTGCTTGACCTTTTCGATCATCCCGCGAACTGCTGGCGTATCTTCCAACTCACGGGTTCTCTGCAATTTATTCAGCCCCAAACCAATCAAGGTTTCGCGCTGGTCCTTCCTGCGTCCGATCGGACTGCCGGTCTGGGTTACCACAATGGTCCCATTGGATTTGTCAACCATTGCTCGCCTCCGCCGCAACCGCTTCGCCACCGGCTTGGGGCTCACGCTTGCCAATGATCTCGCTGACCCGCTTGCTGCGGCGCGCCGCGACCATACGAGGGCCCTCGATCGCCTTAAGCGCTTCGAAGGTTGCCTTGATCATATTGTGCGGGTTCGACGATCCCAGCGATTTCGCCACCACATCATGAACGCCGAGCGCCTCGAAGATGGCGCGCATCGGCCCACCCGCGATGACCCCGGTGCCCTGAGGCGCCGCGCGAAGAATGACGTCACCGGCGCCGAACTGACCCGTCATGTCATGGTGAAGGGTCCGCCCCTCGCGGAGCGGCACACGGATCATGCTGCGCTTCGCTTGTTCCGTGGCCTTACGGATGGCCTCCGGCACCTCACGGGCTTTCCCCGATCCGAAACCAACACGGCCACGGCCGTCGCCAGCCACCACAAGCGCGGCAAAACCGAACCGGCGGCCACCTTTGACCACTTTCGCAACGCGATTGATATGAACGAGCTTTTCGATAAGCTCTGCTTCATCACGATCGCGGGAATCTCTTTCCTGTCTTGGGTTGCGTGCCATGCGCCCAAGCCCTCCCTAAAAGTCCAGACCGGCGTCACGCGCGGCATCAGCCAGCGCCTTGACCCGGCCGTGATAAATGTAACCACCGCGATCGAAAACGACTTGCTTCACGCCAGCCGCCGTTGCGCGCTCCGCAACCAGCTTGCCAACCGCAGTCGCCGCGTCCCTGTCTGATCCACGCGACAACGCGGCGCGCAAATCCTTATCCAGCGACGAAGCTGCTGCAACCGTATGACCATGAACGTCATCGATAACTTGGGCATAGATCTGCTTATTCGACCGAAACACTGATAGTCGCGGGCGATCGCTTCTCTTTCGTGCCAATTTGGAGCGTTGGCGTAGCTGACGCCGCAGGACCAATTCCCTAGAACTAAGCATGATAAAGGCCCCTTACTTCTTCTTGCCTTCTTTGCGCAGGATTCGCTCATCGCCATACCGCACACCCTTGCCCTTGAAGGGCTCCGGCGGACGTTTGGCACGAATCTCCGAGGCAACCTGACCCACAACCTGCTTGTCCGCACCGCTGATCGCTACCGATGTCGGTTTCTCACAAGCAATCTTGATACCTTCGGGAATTGGGTATCGAACCTCGTGGCTGTAACCTAAGTTCAAGACCAAGTCCTTGCCCTGGACCGCCGCCCGATAGCCGACGCCCGTGATCTCAAGGGTCTTGGTAAAGCCCGTATCCACGCCGGTAACGATATTGGCGATCCGCGAACGGCTGGTCGCCCACATCGTCTTGGCCTTCTTCGAGGATTCCCGAGGCTCCACGATGATCAGGTCGTCTTCCCTTCTGATCGACACGTCGTCGGTCAGATCGACACTCAACGTCCCGAGCTTCCCTTTGGCCGAAACCGACAGGCCGTCAATCGTAACGTCAACCCCCGCCGGAACCGGAATGGGATGCTTACCAATTCGTGACATTCGGCACCCCCCTAGAATACCTCGCAGAGAACCTCGCCGCCAACATTGGCAGCGCGAGCCTCCGCGTCGGACATGACACCCCGCGGGGTGGATACGACAGCAACGCCGAGGCCGTTATAAACCTTCGGCAGTTCCTTGATTTTCTTGTAGACGCGTCGTCCGGGTTTGGAAATGCGACCAATTTTCCGAATGACCGCTGAACCGTCGTGATACTTCAATTCGACGGTTAATGTGCGCACACCCGTTCGTTCGGTCGATTCCGTATACCCGCGAATAAAGCCTTCTCGCTTCAAAACCTCGAGAACATTTCGACGAAGCTTTGATGAGGGACTTGCTACGGTCGTCTTGCCGGCCCGTTGTCCATTACGGATTCGGGTCAGCAGATCGCCCAATGGATCGCTGAGCTGCATTCTACCGGCCCTCCTTTACCAACTGGCCTTGACCATGCCGGGAATTTTGCCGTCAGAGGCAAGTTCCCGAAGCGCAATACGACTAACCCGAAAGCGCCTATAAAAACTCTTCGGCCGGCCCGTGACTTCACACCGGTTATGCACCCGTGTCGCCGAACTGTTCCGCGGCATTTCAGCCAATTTAAGGCTGGCAGCAAAACGATCTTCCGGCGGCAGCTTCTTGTCCTGCGCAATCTCTTTCAGTCGACTGCGTTTGGCGGCCTTCTGCTTCACCATCCGCTCGACTTTTTTGTTTCGCTCAATTGCAGCTTTCTTAGCCATAACGTCTCTCCGGCGCGATCAGTTGACGAACGGGAAGTCGAACCTCTTCAGAAGCGATCGCGCCTCTGAATCGGTCTTCGCCGTCGTTACGATAATGATGTCCATCCCACGAACGTCATCGACCTTGTCATAGTCGATTTCCGGGAAGACGATCTGTTCCCTGATGCCCAGAGAATAGTTACCGCGACCATCAAAACTTGTCGGCCGTAGACCGCGAAAATCACGCTGACGCGGCAATGCAATCGTGACCAATCGATCCAGGAATTCATACATCCGATCACGACGCAACGTCACTTTGGCGCCGATCGGCATGCCTTCGCGCAACTTAAATGTCGCGACGGAACGCTTGGCTCGGGTGATCAAGGGCTTCTGACCGGATATCGCTGTCAACTCAGAGACAGCAACATTGATCTTCTTGCTGTCGGCGGCAGCTTCGCCGACACCCATATTGATCACAATCTTATCGAGCCGAGGGACTTCCATCGGATTCTTGTAGCCGAATTCTGTAAGCAGATCCGGCACTATCTCACTTCGAAATTTTTCTTTGAGCCTTGCCATGATCCTCACCGATCGATCATTTCGCCGGACACCTTCGCAAATCTTACTTTGCGACCGTCGTCGAGAGTCTTGAAGCCAACACGCGTCGGTCGATCCGTCTTTGGATCAATATGCGCAATGTTGGAAACGTGTATCGTTGCCTCTTTCTCAACGATGCCACCTTGACTGCTCGGGCTTGGGCGGGTGTGACGCTTGACCATGTTCACGCCTTGAACGATCACCCGTCCATCCTTCGGAAGGACCTTCAGGACGTCGCCGCGCTTACCCTTGTCGCGGCCGGCCAGGACGACGACTTTGTCGCCCTTCTTGACCTTCAATTTCACGTTACCGTCTTCCTGCTTCATCACAGCACCTCAGGCGCCAGCGAAATGATCTTCATGAACTTCTTTGCGCGAAGTTCGCGGGTCACCGGGCCGAAAATACGGGTGCCGATCGGTTCGTTCTGCTTATTGAGCAGAACGGCAGAATTGGTGTCGAACCGAATGGTCGAACCGTCCGAACGAAGCAGTTCCTTGGCTGTGCGAACAATGACGGCACGATGCACGTCACCCTTCTTCACGCGGCCCCGCGGAATGGCGTCTTTGACAGAGACGATGATCACATCGCCGATGCCTGCCGACTTCCGCTTGGAACCGCCAAGAACCTTGATGCACTGCACCCTGCGTGCGCCGGAATTGTCGGCCACTTCCAGGTTCGTCTGCATCTGGATCATGGGATATGGCTCCTCAATTACACTCAGGCGCCGACGGCGTCGGCATCTTGCCGACCCGAAACGACAACCCATTTTTTACTCTTGGAGACGGGTGCACATTCAATAATGGACACTTCGTCGCCAACTTTGCACGAATTACCTTCATCATGCGCATGGAACTTCTTACTGCGCTTAATGAACTTCTTGTAGACCGGATGCATGATCCGACGTTCAACGGAGACGGTGACCGTCTTATCCATCTTGTCGGAAACGACTTTTCCGGTCAGGACGCGCCTTGGCATGTCTTGTCCCCTTTAGCTCGCCGCGGCGACAGCCCGGCCGCGCTCGTCCAATAACGTCTTTATCCGGGCGACATCGCGTCGAATCGTGCGCACACGCGCCGTATTCTCCAACTGCCCAGACGCTTTCTGAAACCTCAGATTGAATTGCTCTTTCTTGAGAGCCACCAACTGATCGTTCAGTTCATCATCACTCTTCGTGCGAAGATCACTAGCCTTCATCACTCGACCTCCTCGCCTAACCGGGCCACAAAGCGCGTGTCCACGGGAAGTTTTGAAGACGCCAAGGCAAACGCCTCTTTAGCCAATGGGCCAGGCACGCCATCAAGTTCAAACATAACCCGACCGGGTTTGACACGGCACATCCAGTATTCCGGACTGCCTTTGCCCTTCCCCATCCTGACCTCAGCCGGCTTCTGCGAAACCGGCACATCCGGAAAAATACGGATCCAAACACGGCCTTGGCGTCGAATGTGACGGGTAATGGCCCGCCTCGCCGCCTCGATCTGCCGTGCAGTAACGCGCCCTGGAGAAATGGCCCTGAGCCCGAAAGCTCCGAAGTTCAGGTCCGTACCCCCTTTGGCGACGCCTTTGACCCGTCCCTTATGCGCCTTCCGAAATTTGGTGCGCTTTGGACTCAGCATCGTCGTTTCCTCTTATGCAATCGGCGGAGCCGCCGCCTCAGTTGCTACGGCCAGCAGTATTCGGGTCGGTAAGCCGCTTATCCTGGGCCATTGGATCATGAGCCATGATCTCACCCTTGAAGACCCAAACCTTCACACCGCAAGTTCCATATGTCGTCTTCGCCGTGGCCGTGCCGTAATCGATTTCGGCACGAAGCGTATGCAAAGGCACGCGACCCTCGCGATACCATTCGGTCCGGGCAATTTCCGCTCCACCGAGCCGGCCACCACAATTGATCCGAATACCAAGAGCTCCAAGGCGCATGGCATTCTGCACGGCGCGTTTCATCGCCCGCCGAAAGGCAACGCGACGCTCCAGCTGATTGGAGATATTCTCCGCGATCAGCCGTGCATCAATTTCAGGCTTCCGAATCTCGACGATATTCAGCGAGACATCCGAACCGATCATCTTCGACAATTCCAGACGAAGACGCTCGATATCCGCGCCCTTCTTGCCGATGATCACGCCGGGCCGGGCCGTATGTATGGTCACCCTTGCCCGCTTCGCAGGCCGCTCAATCACAATACGGCTAACGCCAGCCTGAGCGACACGCTTGTGAAGAAACGCCCGAATTGCACGGTCTTCGTGGAGCAACTTTGCGTAATCCCGGTCAGCGTACCACCGCGAATCCCAGGTACGGTTGATGCCGAGACGAAGGCCAACGGGGTTGATTTTCTGTCCCATTATAGGACCTCCTCTCGCTCGCGAACGACAATCGTCAGATTCGACCACGGCTTTACGATCTTGCCGACCCGGCCTCGCGCCCTCGCTCTAAACCGCTTCATGACCAAGCTCTTGCCGACATAGGCCTCGGATACGTACAACCGATCAACGTCCAGCTGGTGATTATTCTCTGCATTGGCGATAGCCGATTCGAGCACCTTCTTCACATCAACCGCAGCACGGCGCTTCGAAAAACTAAGGTCAGTTATGGCCCGAGCGGCCTCCTTGCCACGAATCAGGCGAGCGACCAAATTGAGTTTGCTTGCGCTCCCCCGAATCTGACTGCCACGGGCGACAGCCTCGTTCTCAGCGGCATTTCTTTCTGCCTTTGGCTTGCCCATCCCTACTTCCTCTTCGCCTTCTTGTCCGCTGCATGACCATAATAGGTTCGGGTCGGTGCGAACTCACCGAACTTGTGACCGACCATATTCTCGTTCACCAGAACCGGAAGGAACTTGTGACCGTTATGTACGCCGAAGGTAAGGCCGACGAAATGCGGCAATATCGTCGAACGTCGAGACCAAATCTTAATGACCTCATTTCGGCCCGAGTCGCGAGCCGCCTCTGCCTTCTTGAGCAGATAACCGTCGACGAACGGCCCCTTCCACACGGAACGTGCCATTTTCCGTCCCCCTTACTTCGCCTTGCGCCGACGAACAATGTATTTGTCCGTTGACTTGTTACGTCTGGTCTTATGGCCTTTGGTGGGTTTGCCCCACGGTGTGACCGGATGCCGACCGCCTGAAGTTCGTCCCTCACCACCACCATGCGGGTGATCGATCGGGTTCATCGCTACGCCGCGAACAGACGGCCGCTTCCCAAGCCATCGTTTCCGACCCGCCTTGCCGAGACTCGTGTTGGATTGGTCCGGATTCGAAACCGCCCCGATTGTCGCCAGGCACTCGCCTCTGACCACACGAAGCTCTCCCGATGCAAGCTTGACTTGCGCATACCCGGTATCTCGGCCAACAAGTTGAACATAGGTGCCCGCGGCTCGGGCAATTTGCCCACCCTTACCCGGCTTCATCTCCACATTGTGGAGAATCGTTCCGACTGGAATATTCCGCAGCGGCATCGCATTGCCTGGCTTGATATCGGCCCGGTCGGCTGAGATGACTTTATCACCGACAGACAACCGTTGAGGCGCGAGAATGTAAGACACCTCGCCATCGGTATATTCGATGAGGGCGATATAAGCTGTCCGATTGGGATCGTATTCGATCCTCTGAACGACCGCCTCAACACCTTGTTTGCGCCTCTTGAAATCAACCAAGCGGTATTTCTGCTTGTGACCACCACCAATACGACGTGCCGTAACACGCCCCGTATTGTTGCGACCGCCACTTCTACTTAAACCGCTTGTCAGTTTCTTGACCGGCTTGCCCTTGTAAATATCGGACCGATCGACCGTTACCAGCTGTCGGCTTCCCGGCGTTACCGGATTATGTTGCTTGAGCGCCATGCGTTAAACCCCCGTCGTCACATCGATCGATTGACCTTCGGCCAATGTGACGATCGCTTTCTTCTGGTCGGACCGCTTGCCGGGAATGCCTCGAAACCGCTTTGTTTTGCCCTTTTGAACAAGGGTATTCACAGCAGTCACCTTGACATTGAACAGCGTTTCGACAGCCTGCTTAATTTCAGGCTTCGTCGCATCCTGAGATACACGAAACGCTACCTGGCCGTGCTCCGAAATCACGGTGGACTTTTCGGTGATCAACGGCGCCCGAATGACATCATACATCCGTTCGCGGCTGATCTTCGGAAACTTGCGAATTCCATTCGTCTTCATGACAGACGAGCCTCCAGCTTTTCCACCGCGTCCTTGCTCAAGACCAATGTTTCGTGACGCAAGATGTCATAAACGTTAGCGCCCTGGCTCGGAAGCACGTCAATGTACGGCAGGTTGCGGATCGCCAAGGCAAATGCACCGTCGATTTCTTCCCCGCCGATGAAAACCGCCGACTTTATTCCTAGAGCCGACAATTTGCGCCTCATGTTCGACGTCTTGTGGCTATCGCTGGCTAGCTTGTCGACGACTAATACCTGTCCTTCTTTGACCTTGGCCGAAAGGGCCGTCTTCAGGGCCAAAGCCCGGACCTTTTTGGGAAGATCGAAGCCGTGATCCCTTGGGGTTGGGCCGAATACCACGCCACCCCCACGGAACTGAGCCACGCGCAGGCTGCCGGCCCGCGCTCTGCCGGTTCCCTTTTGCCGCCACGGCTTCTTTGTCGTCCCGGCGACTTCACTTCGACCCTTAACCTTATGTGTCCCTGCACGCCGCTTCGCCAATTGCCAACGGACGGCCCGATGGAGCAAATCTTTTCTGACGTCAACACCGAAGACCGCATCGTTAAGATCGATCTCGCCAGCCTCGGTATTATCGAGAGTTTTGACCGTTACCTTCATCGTCTCAGTTCCCGCTCTCTGCGCCGGCATTTTCGCCGTCGGCTTCATTCGAACCTTCCGACGGTGCCGTTGCTAAGGCGTCAGCTTTCCGAACCGCGCCGGGTCTCGGCGCCGCATCCGGAAGCGGCCGCTTCACAGCATCGCTGATCATCACCCAGCCTCCTTCCGATCCCGGGACGGCCCCGCGAACCAAAACCAAGCCGCGCTCGGCGTCCGTCGAAACAACCGAGAGATTCTGTACGGTAACCCGTCGATCACCCATATGGCCGGCCATCTTCTTGCCTTTGAAGACGCGGCCTGGGTCCTGATTCTGTCCGGTCGATCCGTGGGCCCGGTGCGAAACCGACACGCCATGTGACGCCCGCAAACCGCTAAAGCCGTGCCGCTTCATGGCGCCAGCAAACCCTTTACCGATCGACGTCCCCGTAACATCAACGAATTGTCCGGCGACAAAATGATCCGCCGTGAGTTCGTCGCCGATCTCAAGCAAATCGTCATCACCGACTCGGAATTCGCAAACCTTCCTTTTCGGTTCAACGCGCGCCTTGGCAAAATGTCCACGCATGGGTTTGCTGACATTCTTAACCTTGGCCTTCCCAGCGCCAATCTGAACGGCGGTGTATCCATCGCTTTCAGACCGTCGCACCGCGATCACTTGGCAAGAATCGATCTTCAGCACCGTAACTGGCACATGAACGCCGTCATCGGTAAAGACGCGGGTCATGCCTACTTTTTGTGCAATAATTCCGGAACGCATGCCGCCCCCCTTAGAGCTTGATTTCGACATCCACACCGGCCGCAAGATCGAGCTTCATGAGCGCGTCGACGGTCTGCGGTGTCGGGTCTACGATGTCGAGCAGACGCTTATGCGTCCGAATCTCGAACTGCTCGCGGGACTTCTTATCGATGTGCGGCGATCTGAGTACAGTATACCGCTCGATCCGCGTCGGCAGGGGGATGGGGCCGCGCACCTGTGCGCCGGTCCGTTTTGCCGTCGATACGATTTCCGACGTCGACTGGTCCAATACCCGATGATCGAACGCCTTTAACCGTATCCGTATATTTTGACTGTCCATTGCCTGTCCTGGTGCTTGTGTATGAGTTCCGAGAGGTTGCCGACCCTTTCTGGCCGTCAACATCGCGAACAGTCGACCTCAAACGAAAACGCATGCTGGAGGCCGGCGCGTTATACACGCCGACGCTCTTGCATGCCAGATATAATGCCCGCAGCAAATTCAATCGCAGCATCTAGTCGGTACTGGCAACCCTATCGCTCGAAACCGGGCATCTTATTCGACGATGGTGGCGACGACGCCGGCCCCGACGGTCCGGCCGCCTTCGCGGATGGCGAAGCGAAGTCCTTCATCCATCGCTATCGGTGCGATCAACGTCACTTCCATCGATACGTTGTCCCCCGGCATCACCATCTCCGTGCCTTCCGGAAGCGCAACCATGCCCGTCACAT
>LFIK01001086.1_pt1 | contig 21181 bp, 21 predicted proteins | sample 643401 | NCBI WGS metagenome assembly LFIK01 (sample SAMN03777447, study PRJNA286221) | soda lake metagenome | biome: soda lake; feature: Kulunda steppe; material: water; isolation source: sample T5-Br brine of Lake Tanatar-5 | place: Russia: Kulunda steppe | collected 2010-07
AGCAGTTCGACGTCACCCGCGAGCGCATCCGCCAGATCGAGGCCAAGGCCCTGCGCAAGCTGCGCCACCCGACCCGCGCCGAACTGCTGCGCACCTACACCGACGCCGAGTAACCGGCGTCCCGGCCCGGCGGCCGGAACCCGACCTAGCGATGCGGCGCCATCTTCCCCTTGCGGGTAGAATGGCGCCGCAGTCGTTTGTACGCCCCCCGAATACGGGCCTGTAGCTCAGTTGGTTAGAGCAGGGGACTCATAATCCCTTGGTCGTCGGTTCGAGTCCGACCGGGCCCACCATTCGCTTCGCTCTTGTCGGGGCGGGTCGGACTATCCCGGCGCACGCCGTTCCGGCCTCGCGAAGCCGTGCTTCGCGCCGCTACGCGGCCGGCCTACACCCAACCGGGCCCACGACTCCCATCCGCGATTTTGCGGCACAAGGCCGTCCCTGAAACGAGCCGGCATGCAGCCATACCCATCTGCACGGGCAATACGCCCCCTGCGGCAGCGGCCCCGCGCGGGACCTTGCGCTCAGGGCGCCTCGGCGGTGATGAGGCCGCGCTGGAGGTCGACGGTGATCCGCTGTCCCTCGATGACCGTGGCGCTGGCCAGCAAGAAGATCTCCACGAACTCGTTTCGCTCCTCCTCCGGCATCTCCGAGGACGCACTGGAGGCATTAAAGGTGCCGAACATGGTGTCGTGGGCTCCGGCCGAGTACAGGATCAGTCGCTGCATGGCGGTCTGGTCGTCCGGCGATGGTGCAGTAGTATCCAGGACCGGTTCGCCCAGCTTCTGCTTGATGGTGGAATAGAGATGAAACAGGTATTCCGCCGCGCTTTCGCGCCCGCGCCGATCCTGCAGGGTGAAATCGGCGGAGACCGCCTGGCCACTGCGGGCACGTAGCACGATGTGCTTCGACTCGGGCTGCTCGTCGGCGTACGGGTTCAGGATGGTGGCCACGATGTCTCCAGGGCGGAATGGACGAGCCGGGGAGACTACGAGACCCCCTTTGAGATTTCCACGGCGGCCCTGCCGGCCGAGGGGTTATCCATGCTGGTGGATACGCGATGAGGGCCACCGGCACCGACGAGTCAGGGGCCGGTGGCCTCGGTTTGTTCGGGCGGACCACGGGGAGGCTGCGCGCCCTTTCCTGTCGCCGAAGGAACTAGCACTTGGAATAGCCGCAGTCGCGGCAGGTGGGGCAGCCGTCGATAATCTCGAGGTGGCCGCCGCACTGTGGGCAAGGGGCTGCGCCAATGGCTGTTTGAGCCGGCGCCTCCAGGGTCACGGCTGCAGCGGAATCCGGGGTTCGGTCCTTGTCGCGAAAGGTGGCAGCAAGCTCGCGCAGCGGGCGCGGCTGGCCGTCCGGGTCGAGGAAGCCGCGGCGCTGGAGGATTTGTTGCAGGGCGTGGGCAATGGCCGCGACCTCGGAGGGATGGTAGAGGGGCTTGCCGTATTCGTTGGTACCGCAGCGGACCGGGCCGCGGTCCCAGGTGACCTTGCGCAGGTCGCGCAGGGCGCGGGTGGCGTAGCCCCCGCGGGCCGCCAGCGACAGGCTGCGCATGGTGGCGGAGATCCACTGGTAGGACTCGGAGTGCTGCCCGGTGGGCAGGAAAAATTCGATTGGGCGTTCGATGGTCACGCGCTCGCCGTCCACCGTGCCGGAAACGGCCACGAAGCTGACCACCAGGTAGACCGTCTGCGGCCCCTCCTGGGTCCAGTAGCGGACCTTTTCGGTGACCGACTCGAGCTCGCCCTCGGGGCGCGACGGGATACGCTTGCCCAGCGGGTTGTCGTCGCCCGGCGGTGGACTCTCCCCTGCCGCAACATCCGAGCGGCGAACGGCGATGATGGGCTGGTCGATCCGGTGCATCGTGTCCTCTCCGATGACGTCAGACATCGTCGTAGTAGCCCTCGTCCAGCGCCGCGAAGAGATTGGCGGCGGTGTGCACCTGGCCCTCGTACTCCACCTCTTCGTCGCCGCGCAGGGTCACCTCCTGGCCGTCCGCCAGGGTGAAGGTGTACCAGGTGCTGCGCAGGCGTTCCGGGTCCATCAACACACCCATCTGCGCCTGCGGGTTCGGCCGGTAGGTCGTGCAGCCCTTGAGCCCCGCGCGCCAGGCCTGCAGGTAGACCTCCTGGAAATCCTCGAACGGGATATCGCTCGGGACATTGAGCGTCTTGGAGATGGCCGAATCCACCCACGGCTGTGCTGCCGCCTGCATGCGGATATGGGCCTCCACGCTGACCCGGTCCGCGGTGATCGCGGTGGCGGGCAGATCCCCCGGCCCCGCCTCGGCATCGACCAGAGCGCGGTAGGCCAGCAATTCGTACGAATGGCAGTCCACCGCCTCGCGGGTACGCCGCCCGGGCCGGCGGATGTTGCGCGTGGTGTGGTGGAGAAAGGTCGGCTCGATGCCGTTGCTGGCGTTGTTGGCGACCGAGAAGCTGATGGTGCCGGTGGGCGCGATGGAGGTGGCGTGGGTAAAGCGCGCGCCCTCCTCCGCGAGCGCCGCGACCAGCGCCGGGTCCTCCTCGGCGATGCGCTGCATGTAGGGGCTGATGCGGGCGTGCAGTTCGCGGCCCTTCAGCACGTCGCCCACCTGGTAGCCGGCCTCGGCGAGAGCCGGCTGCCGCCGCAGCATGTCCGCGGTCAGCGTGAAATCCTCGTCCATGATCGGTGCCGGGCCCTTTTCGCGCGCCAGCTCCAGTCCGGCCCGCCAGCTCTCCAGCGCCAGGCGGCGACAAACCTCTGCGGTGAAGTCAGCGGCCGCCTCGGAGCCGTACGTCTCACCCAGCATCGCCAGCGCCGAGCCAAGCCCGAGGATGCCCATGCCGTGGCGGCGCTTGCGCAGCATCTCGGCGCGCTGCTCCGGCAGCGGCAGCCCGGAGATGTCCGCGACGTTGTCCAGCATGCGCGTGAACACGCGCACCACCCGCTCGAAGCATTCCCAGTCGAATGCCGCGTCTTCGGTGAACGGATCGGAGACGAAGCCCGTCAGGTTCACCGATCCGAGCAGGCAGGCCCCGTCCGGCGGCAGCGGCTGCTCGCCGCAAGGATTGGTCGCGCGGATCACCTCGTCGAACCAGGCGTTGTTCTGGCGGTTGACCTGATCGATCAGGATGACGCCGGGTTCGCCGACGTCATAGGTGCTTCGCATCAGCGTGTCCCACAGCTCGCGGGCGCGCACGCGGCGATAGACACGGCAGGCAACCCGGCCCTGGTCGTCGACGCGGTAGCCGTCCTCGACCACCGGCCAGTCGCGATAGACGAGATCGGATGCGGGCACCCCGTCCTGTTCCACGGGCAGCAGCGGGAAGGCCAGCGCCCATTCGTCGTCGCGCTCCACGGCCTCCAAAAAGGCATCGCGCACCAGCACGGACAGGTTGAACTGGGTCAGCCGCCCCTTGCGGCGCTTGGCGAGGATGAAGCGCTCGATGTCCGGATGGCCGATATCCAGCGTTGCCATCTGTGCCCCGCGGCGACCACCGGCCGCGCCGATGGTGCGGCAGGTCTGGTCGAAGATCTGCATGAACGCGACCGGTCCGTTGGTCGGGGCCCCGGCGCCCGCGACCAGCGCGCCCTTCGGACGCAGGGTGCTGAAGTCGTAGCCGATGCCGGCCCCGGCCTTGAGCGTCAGGCCGGCGGCGGTATTGGCATCCAGGATGGCCTGCAGCGAGTCATGGATCGTGCGCGAGACCGTGCAGTTGATCAGCGTGGTCTGCGGCTTGTGGGCCTCGGCCCCGGCATTGGCCAGGATGCGCCCGGCCGGGATGGCGCCGTTGTCCAGCGCCCAGCGGAACTCGCGCTCGATCGGCGCGCGCTGGTCCGGCGCCTCGACGGCCGCCAGCGCGCGCGCAACGCGGTCGAACATCGCCTCCATCGAGGCGTCCACCGGCTCGCCGTGCGCATCGCGCAATTGATAGCGCTCGGCCCAGATGGAATACGACGAGGGTTGCAGCAGCACGTCCGGAGACGTGCCCTGAATTGATATCACATTGTCATGCGATTGCCAGCTGTCGCCCATGGTGGCCCGCCGCTCCGCGTTCGGTCCTGGGCTTCCGATAGCCCTTTATCCGATCATGGGCGCCGGTGGCGAGTGCTGCAACACAGCCCCACCAGCCTCCGTCAAAAACGATCGAGGCTGGCGAGCGGACCTGACAGGTCGCGCACGCGCATCCAGGAGGCGATGCTGGCGCGCCAGCGGCGGGTGGGCAACACCGCGTGCGGCACGCTCTGGCTGAGAAACATCACCAGCGTGCCAGCCGTCGGCTGGATGCGCTGGCATTCGCGGCCCGCATCGTCATAGATCGCGAGCTGGCCGCCGTCCTGCTCGCGCCAGTCGCGGTTGAGGTAGAACACAAGCGACAGCCGGCGGCAGTTTCCGGCCTGGAAGGCATCCACATGCCGGGCGTAATGGGTGCCGGGCGGGTACAGGGCAAAGTGCGATTCGGTCTCGAACAGGCCCGGGATCAGCGACCGGCCCACCTCCAGCCGTATCGCATCCAGGCGCTCCATGAACGCCTGCTGGGCCGGGCTAGCGCCATCCAGCCAGTGGATCCAGTCACCGCGGGTGGCCCGGTCGCGATGGCGCTCGCCACCCCGACCGATCCGCGCCTGCGCCAGCTGCGCGGCATCGCGCAGGGCGTAGACCTCGTCGTGCAGCGCATCGACGGTCTCCGCAGGCAGGAAGTCGGGCCAGACCACGGGCTCGCCAACGGCGAGCCCATACAGCCAGTCGGGAACGGAAGTATCTCTTAATGCTCCCTCCCCGAGCATTGCCGCAGGAACTACAGCCCCGGACACCGCGCTTGGCGGAGTGGTTGTCTCGGGAGCGGGGATCACCAGTTCAGTTTTCAAGCCCTTGTAGCCTCGTCCAACATCGCACGGGGATGCGCGATCAGTACTTTCTGACGCCTACCGTGTTCGGTATGCGGCAGCCGCCGGAACGGCGGGTCGAAAGCGCCGAGGCCTCCTGCCAACGCGCTATCCAATGCAAGACTTGCTTATACACCAGAACGGGGCGAAATAATGACAACCTCCGACGAGGTCATTGCGATTTTCCTGAGCCAGGACGTCATCGGCAGATCCAATGCCACCTGACGTCGCGTTCTGCGACGTTGCCGAACATCGGTCTTCAGCTCTTCGGCTTTACAACCACCAGGGCAATTCCACCCAACACGACAATGCCAGCGAGCACCAGACGCAGGGTCAACGGCTCCGCGAGGAGGCCGATCCCTGCAATGGCGGTGATCACCGGCACGCTCAGCTGGGCAACCGCAGCGGTGGAGGTCCGAATGAGCTTGAGCGCGGCGTACCAGACCGCATATCCCAGACCGGAGGCCAGGGCGCCCGACGCGGCGGCCAGTAGTGCACCCGGAACGTCCACGACGGCGCCTGGAATGAAAGCCATCGCCAGGACCAGCGCAGGCAAGCTCGCCAGGAGGAAATTGGATGCCGTGACCCGGGTCGGATCACCACTGCCGCTCGCCCGCAGCGTGTAGACACCCCAAGCGACGCCGGCCACGATCATGAATGCAGCAGGAATCGGTGGCGGTGCCGAAAGCCCGGGCGACAGTAACCAGATGAGTCCTGCTAAAGCCAGGGCGAAGCCGACCCATTGGCGAGACGTCAATCGTTCGCCGGTCGCCAGATACCAACTGACCATGGTCACCTGGACCGCGCCGAACAGCAGCAGCGCTCCGGTCGCCGCCGTCAGGGAGATGTAGGCGAACGAGAACCCGATGGCGTACACGAAGAGCGCGAGCGCTGACCCCCAACTGCCCCGCCCTTCTGGAAGGGCCGGCTGGGTCCGAACGATCAGCCACAGCATGATCGCTCCGGAGACAATCCGGATCGCGGTAAAGCTGACCGGATCAATGGAAGTCGAGGTGAACGCGGCACGCGTCAGGATGGAATTGGCGGCGAACGCAATGAGCGCCACTGACATCAGCGTTACTAAGCGCACCGGCATCGGCTTCGGATTCCTTCTATCTGACAGGAGGATGCGATGCATCCATACCCCGAGGGAGGCGGCGGTGGCCGAGCAACCCGAGCGGTTGCGTGACGAGCAGGGCATGGTGCCGGAAATCGCACCGCGAGTTCAGTGGGGAACAGCGACTGGATTGCCCCATCAGCTTCACCGCCGCGAGTGCGACCAGCCGACCCCGTTTCAGGAAAAAAGCCATGGCCGATCGGATCGGCCATGGCTTCCTCAGACAGGCGAGTCGGATAACCCGCTAAATGGATAGGACCCTAGTAACGAAGGGCGGCCAGTTCGACAGTGGTGCCACCGTTCGCGCTGGCATATTCCTCGGCGTCACCGGCCCGCATAAACGCGACGTAGTCGTCCTCGGTTTCCACGAACGACGCGACGTGGCCGAACAGCTTGAGGCCTGTGCCGTGGTCGTAGACATACGTCGCACGAACCTCGTCGGAACCAGATTCCTCAACCTCTTCGACCGCGGCCAGCATCTCGCCAATGGAGTCATACTTGATAATGCCTTCTTCGGCGAACCAGACCTCGGCCGGCGGAAGTCCGGGCGCGCCCGGTTCGGATCGGGTGATCTTGCCCAGCTGCTCCTCGTAGTCCTTGCCTTGAGCCTCGTAGACCGCTCGCACGAAGCTATCGTCCACCCAGCGGTCAAAGTCCAGTTCGGGGACCGAACGCTCCCGCTGCAGCGTCGCATGGTGATACTTCAGCGCGTCCACCCACTCGGGTTTCAGGGTCGGATCGACCGACGTAATGCCGCCCTCGCTAAAGTACAGGTACAGCACCTCTTTCTCGATCGTGGTCCACTCTTCCAGCTTGGTCGCCGCCCGCATGGGGTCTTCCATGATCCAGTCCTGCGCCTCCATCGTGGCTGCAATGTACGCCTCAACCACACGCGGATGCTCTTCCGCGAAGTCGTCACGGACCACGGTCCCATGGAACGTCGGCTGGCCGACTTCGCTACCGTCGAAGACCTTACGGCCAAACCCGCGATACTCCATCACCTCGGACCATGGGGTGAAGTTCGAATGGGCATCGATGTTACCCGTACGGATATTCGCCACCCCGACCGGTGGCCCCTGGTCGCGAAGCTGGATGTCATCCAGGATACCGGCCTGGCTGAGCGCATCCAGGGTCATACCCCAGGCGGCACTGCCGAATGGCGTCGAAAGCTGCTGGCCGGCGAGATCCGACAGACTCTGCGCAGGGGAATCGACTGGAACCACAATGCCATTACCCGTACCGCGGGCGTTGTACCCAGTCATGGCAACGAACAAGGACTCGGCACGACCAGTATTCTGGAAGGTCGCGCCGTTCACGATTAGCGGGTAGTCGCCCATGACCCCGAACTCGAGCTGCCCGGCGATCATTCGGTTGGTAATCGGCGGACCGGAGTCGAAGTCGGCGTACTGGACGACGAAATCGACATCTTCGTATCTGCCATCGGTTGGCAAGTGTTCCTCGAATAGACGCAGGCGTTCGATGACGACCCCGCCCGATACCGTATTGGTGACCTGACTCTGGTGCCCGACCCGGATCTGGATCGTCTCGGCCACCGCGGCCCCGGAAAAGGCCGCGATTGCTACACCGGCAACGATTGGCTTCCAACGCATGGTTCTTCTCCCAAAATAAAGTGTCCGCCAAAATGGCGCATCCAACGTTTGATCAGCCGACTAGACCCGGCTCGGGGTCTTGCCTGTACTAACAGGCCATGACTGATCTACCGGATACGCAGCAGATTCCGTGCCGCACTCCGCAATCGAGGGAAAACAATCCGCAAATTTCTGTTTTAACAGGCTTTTATTCTTCAGCAAGGAACACCTCGGCCTCCACCGCCATGCGCATCACCGCCCCAACCTGGGGAATCCCTGCGCTATTGGAGTGCCGGATAACAGCTGTGAACGCCAGCAATCATGACAAGCAATACACCTGCCGTATTCGGCACCCCACGGCCGACTTCGCTCAGCCAAACCGTCCGCTCCCCTACCCATCTCACTCCTTCTATGACACGATATGATGAGTTGAATCGAGGAACGAGACGCGCCCATGGACTCCAGCACCCCGGACCGCCAAACGCTTCAGGAATCCCCGCAGCCCCTGTATGTCCAGATCAAGGAAACATTGCGCCAAAGGATCCTCGACGGTACCTATCAACCCCACCAGAAGCTCCCCTCCGAGAGCGAACTCACCCGACGGTTCGGCGTCAGCCGCATCACCATTCGCCAGGCGCTGCGTGACCTGCACAACGAGGGCCTGATCTTCAGCTCGCAGGGCAAGGGCAGTTTTGTCAGCAAACCAAAGGCGGTGCAGAACGTCCGGCGCCTGGAAGGCTTTGGCGAGGCCATGGCGGCCCAAGGATACGAAGCAACGGCGCGGGTGGTTTCAATCGAAGAAATGGTCCCGCCCAAGAATGTGCGCGACGCACTCGACCTTGGGGGTGCGACAAGCAGCTCGGTGGTCGAAGTGAAGCGGGTGCGCTACCTGAACCGGGTGCCGGTTTCGCTGGAGATCAGCTATTTCCCATTGGATGTGGGGCGCCCCTTGTTCAATCAGGACCTCTCGGGCGATATCTTCCCGATCCTGGAGAACCTCTCGGGCATCCCGCTGGGTGCGGCCAACATCAGCATCGATGCCGGGCTGGCGAACAGTGAAGTACAGAAGGAATTGGGCCTGTCGGAAGCCGACCCGGTTCTACAGGTGGAACGTCTAACCCACGATCGCTCCGGACGGCCCATCGACTACGAGTTCCTGTTTTTCAGTGGCGACTCGTTCAAGTATCGATTCGAGATCGATCGTTCGTAACCGATCCCGTGGGGTAACCACCACTGTATGCGCCGGTTCCCCCGCCAGGACACGACTCAAGCTTCTGCCAGACCGGGTGCCGGCTCGCTTCGCAGCTGCCGGATCTTCTCGTGGAGCTCCGGCAGGATATCGAACAGGTCGCCGACCAGGCCGTAGTCGGCCACGCCGAAGATCGGGGCATCCGGATCCTTGTTGATGGCGACGATGACCTTGGATCCGGTCATGCCTGCGAGGTGCTGAATGGCGCCGGAGATGCCCACCGCAATGTATAGCTCCGGTGCGACCACCTTGCCGGTCTGTCCCACCTGGCAGTCGTTGGGGGCATAACCGGCATCCACGGCTGCCCGCGAGGCGCCCACGGCGGCGTTCAGATCCGCTGCCAGCTCCTCCAGCAGACGGAATTTCTCCAGGCTGCCGAAGGCTCGCCCCCCGGAAACGACGATCCCGGAGGATTCCAGTTGCGGCCGGTCCGACTCGTCGAGTTGGAGTTCGACCTCGCGGGACTGGGCCTGGGTCTCACCGACGTCAATGCGTTCAAGCTGGGCCTCACTGCCGCCCACTACCTCTTTGGCGAACGCAGTCGGGCGTATGGTCAGCAACTTGTGCGGCTCCAGCACCCGCAAGGTTTCGTTGGCATTGCCCGCGTAGATCGGGTGCACGAACGTCTGCGCGTCCTGGATCACGGTGACATCCGAAACCATCTGGATGTCGACCAGCGCCGCCACCCGGGGGAGCAGGTTTTTACCGAACGTGGTGGCGGGCGCCAGCACATGACTGTAGTGCTCGACATGTCCGGCCACCAACCCGGAGAGATCCTCAGCAAGGCCGCCTGCAAGATGAGGCGCCTCGGCAACCAGCACACGGCGGACCCCGGCCATCGAGGCGAGGCTTTCGGCCGCCGCCGCGGGGCGTGCGCCCGCTACCAGGACGTCGATGGGACCATCCAGTTCGCGGGCGGCCGTGAGGGTAGACAAGGTGCTGGCGGCCAGTGTCTCCCCTGCCGTTTCCGCTACAACCAGTATCGTGTTCGTCATCTCAGATCACCCCCGCTTCGTTGCGCAGCTTGTCCAGCAGTTCGTCCACGTCCGCGACCTTCACACCCGCCTCGCGGGGAACGGGCTCGGAAACCTTGACCCGCTCCACCCGCGGACGCATATCCACGCCCAGGGCCTCGGGCGTGCGCTCCTCGATGGGGCGTTTCTTCGCCTTCATCATCGCGGGCAGCTTCACGAACCGGGGCTCGTTGAGTCGCAGGTCCGCTGTCACCACGGCGGGCAGGTCCAGTTCGACGGTCTGCTGCCCGCCATCGATCTCGCGTGCTACCCGCGCCCGGCCCTCTGCGATGGTCAACTCGGACGCGAAGGTGCCCTGGGGCCAGCCCAGCAGGGCAGCCGTCATCTGTCCGGTCTGGTTGGCATCATCGTCGATCGCCTGCTTGCCAAGAAGCATTAGGTCGACGGCTTCCTCGCGCGCGACCGCGGCCAGTAACGCGGCCACGTTCAGGGGCTGCGGCGATTCCGGCACATCGATCCGCATCGCGCGGTCCGCACCCATTGCCAGGGCGCTGCGCAGGACCTCCTGACTGGCCTCGTCACCCACCGTCACCGCCAGCAATTCGCTGCAGATGCCGGCCTCTTTCAGGCGCACGGCCTCCTCCAGCGCAATCTCGTCGAAGGGGTTGGCGGACATCCGGACGTTTTCCGTCTCGACACCGCTGCCATCCGCCTTCACGCGGATGTTCACGTTGTAGTCGATCACGCGTTTCACGCCGACCAGTACTTTCATCGCATTCACTCCCGTTGACTTCGCGGCCCGGCAAACGGCCTCGATACGCCTTACATGCCCGAATAGATCGGGCCCTCGCCGCCTTGCGGTACCTGCCACTGGATGTTCTGGGTGGGGTCCTTGATGTCGCAGGTCTTGCAGTGCACGCAGTTGGCCGCGTTGATCTGCAGGCGCGGCCCCTGGTCGCCATCGACGATCTCGTACACCCCGGCTGGGCAGTAACGTGTCTCCGGCGCCCCGAATTCGGCCAGATTCACCTGGATCGGGACATCGGGATCACGCAGCCGCAGATGGCAGGGCTGGTTCTCGTCGTGATTGGTGTTCGACAAGTGCACCGACGACAGCAACGGAAAGGTGAGTTCCCCATCCGGCGCCGGATAGTCGATGGGCGAGGCATCCGACTGTCGCTGCAACTGTTCGTGATCCGCGTGCTGGGCCAGGGTCCAGGGTGCGCGACCACCGAACAGGTACGTATCCGCGGCGGCATAGGCCAGCCCGCCCCACAAACCCCAGCGGGCAAAGGCCGGGCGGATGTTGCGCGCGCGCCGGAGCTCGGACCAGACCCAGGAATCCGCCAGGGCCCGGTCGACACCAGTAGCAGCGGTCGGTTCGGATGCGTTCACCCAGTGTGCGAATACCGCGTCTGCCGCCAGCATCCCGGATTTCATTGCGGTGTGGGTGCCCTTGATGCGGGCCACGTTCAACAGGCCCGCGGCATCCCCCACCAGCATCCCGCCGGGGAATTCCAGCTTGGGGCAGGACTGAACCCCACCCTCCACCAAGGCCCGCGCTCCATAGGACAGGCGGCGACCACCCTCGATATGGCGGCGAATCTCCGGATGGGTCTTGAACCGCTGCATCTCCTGGTAGGGCGAGAGGTTCGGGTTGGCATAGTCGAGCCCGATCACGAACCCCACGGACACGCGGCGCTCGTCGAAGTGGTACAGAAAGCCGCCGCCGTAGGTCCGGGCGTCCAGGGGCCAGCCGACCGTATGTACCACGGTGCCCGGCCGGTGGACGGCCTCGTCCACTTCCCAGACCTCCTTGATGCCAATGCCGTAGGTCTGCGGATCGGCATCGCGATCCAGCTCGTAGGCGGCAATCACCTGCTGGCTCAGCGACCCGCGGCAGCCTTCCGCCAGGAGAGTCCGCCCCGCCACGATCTCCACACCGGGCTCGTGCTGCGGGCCGGGCGTACCGTCCGGCTGCAAGCCGGTGTCCGCGGTGGCAACGCCCCGCACGGCACCCTGCTTGTCATAGAGCACCTCGGCCGCCGCGAAGCCCGGGTAGATGTCCACCCCCAGTGCCTCCGCCTGCTCGCCCAGCCAGCGGCACAGGTTGCCCAGCGAGCCCACATAATTTCCCTCGTTGCGCAGTGCGCCGGGAGTGGGCAGCCGCAGACTTCCATGCTCGCGCAGCAACAGGAAGTGATCATCCACGGTGGACGTTTTCAACGGCGCTCCGAGATCGCGCCAGTCGGGGATCAATTCGTCGAGCGAACGCGGATCGATCACCGCACCGGAAAGGATATGCGCCCCGACCTCGGGCCCCTTTTCCAGTACGCAGACCGAGAGATCGTCCCGGCCCTGGTCCTGCGCCAGTTGGCGCAGACGGATCGCGGCCGCAAGGCCCGAAGGACCCGCGCCCACGATGACCACATCCATCTCGATCTGCTCGCGTTCCATGGTGATCTCCCGCTCAGTCGGCGTGGATGGGCTACTGCTCGACGAAGGCCCGCTCGATTACGTACTCACCCGGCACGCCCGTCTTGGGCGAAGCGGTGAAGCCCATCTGATCCAGCAGGTTCGACAGGTCCTCGAGCATCGCCGGGCTGCCACAGATCATGGCCCGGTCCTGTTCCGGATCGAGCTGCGGCAGACCGAGGTCTTCAGCCATCTTGCCGCTCTCGATCAGGTCCGTGATGCGGCCCTGGTGAACGAAGTCCTCGCGCGTGACCGTCGGGTAGTAGAGCAACTGCTCCTGCGCGAGCTCGCCGAGGTATTCGTGGTTCGGGAGCTCCTCGGTCAGGTATTCCTGGTAGGCCAGCTCGCTTCTGTATCGCACGCCGTGGACCAGGATCACCTTCTCGAATCGCTCGTAGGTTTCCGGGTCGCGGATGATGCTCATGTAGGGTGCGAGGCCGGTGCCCGTGCCGAACAGATACAGGTTCTTGCCCGGCAGCAGATCGTGGATCACCAGCGTTCCGGTGGCCTTGCGGCTTACCAGGAGCTGGTCACCCTCGTTGATATGCTGCAGACGCGAGGTCAACGGGCCGTCCGGTACCTTGATGCTCAGGAACTCGAGGTATTCCTCGTGGTTCGGGCTCACGATGCTGTAGGCGCGCAGTAGGGGCTTGCCCTCCACCTCGAGACCGATCATCACGAAATGACCGTTCTCGAAGCGCAGGCCCGGATCGCGCGTGGTCTTGAAGCTGAACAACGTGTCATTCCAGTGGTGCACGCTTAGTACTTCTTGTGGGTCACAGGCTGCCATGGGGTCTACCTCCCAGATTCGAGTCGGGTTGTGTTTCCATCATTGGTTGAATGGCCGGGGCCCTCGCGCTGATCTCCCACAAATAACGCCACGGATAGATACCCTGTTCGTGGCCATCGGAGAACACGAAGCGCACCCCACTGACCCCGAACGGAACGATGTCGACCACGTCCACTTGAGTGGCGTCTGTCACCGGTTCGTCCCGACGCCGGGCCAGAGTGCAATGGGCGCAGCGACACGCCAGCCGCAATGCCTCGAAACGCTTGCAGGTAACCTCGCCGGTGGGCCAGCAAAACTGAACCTCGCCGGCCTGCCCCTGCAGGCGGATCTCCTTCGGCGGTTGCATGCTCATTACGCGCGCCCTCCGGCGGCCAGCGGGCCGCCCTCCACGGGACAGGTGCGAGCCAGTTCGGCGAGCACGGTTTCCTCGATCACCAGGGTGGTGACCGGCGGCCACAACAGGGGGTTATCCGGGTCGTCCACCGGACGCGCCCCGAGCAGCGTGGCCACGCCGCTCAACCACGCCCCCAAAAAGGCGCCGCGCGTTACCCAGCTTGTAATGACAAGATGCGACATAATGACTCAGCGTTCCAGCTCGGCCAGCTTGCCCGTGCGCTCGATCCACTCTTCCGCGTCGGGCAGCGGGTCCTTCGCAGAGGTTATTAGCGGCCAGATAGCCGCCAGCTCGGCATTCAAGTCGAGGAGATGTTTCTGATCCTCAGCCAACTCACCTTCCGGCTGGATCGCCTCGGGCGGACATTCCGGCACACACAGGTCACAGTCGATGCACTCCACCGGGTCAATCACCAACATGTTGGGGCCCTCGTGGAAGCAGTCCGCCGGACACACTTCGACGCAATCGGTGTACTTGCACCGGATACAGTTCTCGTTCACTACGTAAGTCACGGTTGCCTCCGTATGGCGACGTGTCGCTCTCGGTGAAACACGCGGCGAATCAACTCGCCACGCGCAGCTTCGACTGGGCCCAAAGGGCGGTCTTGCGGACATCGGGATCCGGATCGTCCATCGCGCTTTCCACGTACGCCTGCGCCTTGGCATCCCCAATCTCGCCCAGGGCGCCAACGGCGGCCTTGCGCAGGTTCGACACCGGGTCGTCGGTGCACACGCCCACCGCCTCCACAGCCTTCGGGTCACCCAAAGTGCCCAGGGCCTCCACGGCCTTCTCGCGCACCTGCCAGAAGGCGTCGCGGGTCGCCTCGATCAGGCTCTGGAGTGCGGCGCGCAGGCGCAGCTTGCCGATCATGGAGGCCGCCTCGGTTCGAACCTGCCAGTTTTCGTCTCGCAGGCCACCCAGCAACGCATCCACAACGGAGTCGGGATCGCCGTACGACAGGGCACTCACCGCCACCCGCCGAACATCCGGGTCGGAATCCTCGCGGGCTCGCTCCATCAGCACCGGAAGGTTGGCCGGCGACCGCAACCACCCAAGCACGGAGACCGCCTCACGGCGCACCCCAGCATCGGAATGTTGCAGCATGGCCAGGGCGGGTTCGCAGCTCTCGGCGAGCCGCATGGGCTTGAGTGCCCCGAGCACACCAATAATGACGAATGGGTCGTCACTGCCCTTCAGGGCATCCAGCAACGGCTGGGCCGCGTCGGTATCTTTCAGGTCCGCCAAGGCGTGGGCAGCGGCATTACGTACCGCCTCGTCGCTATCGCTGAGCGCCGCCAGCAGGGCATCGGCGATATCGGCCGACTCGAACTCGTCGACGACCTTGGCCGCTTCTCGACGGACCGAGGGGTCGGGGTCTTTCAGGGCCTGGGTCAACAGGTCGGCCGCTTCGGGCTCCGCACTGTCCACCAGGGCCAGGACCCCGACGCGCCGCATCTCCACGTCATCGGAGGCCAGCTTGTCGGCAATGTCCTGCAGTTCTGGATCGTCGTATTGGCTCATCGGGTTCACCTTCAGCTCAGCAGATACGGAATGTTCACGGTGACCGCGTCGGTCGGGCAGTCCTTCTCGCAAGGCATGCAGTACCAACATTCGTCGTAATGCATATGGGCCTTGCCCGTGACCTCGTCGATCAGCAGGACATCCAGCGGGCAGACGTCGATGCAGACCCGGCAACCCTTATCGGCGATGCACTTCTCTTCATCGACCACCACCGGGACGGTCGTCTTGTGGTTGGCTACAGGCATGTCACTTCCCCTTTATTCAGCCGGGACTTCATCGGTGTTTTCGATCCGCATGGACTGGTAGGCCGACAGCTCGTCGTCGTCCAGCGGGATGATGTAGGGGTCCACCGGACGCGTACCGGTGCACATGGATCCGTCCTCGCCCTTGTACAGGCGGCTGTGACAGAACCAGTTCTCGTCGTCGCGCTCGGGGTAGTCGATGGAGTAGTGGTACAGCCCCCAGCGGGATTCCTTGCGCGCCATCGAGGCGCGCGCCGCCATCTCGGCGCAGTCGACAATCGCATGCACCTCGAGGGCACGCAGCAGTTCATGGGGATCCCGGGCGTGGAGCTTGGCCAGGTCCTCGCGCACCTGGAGGATGCGGCTGAGCCCGATCTCCATCTTCTTGGTGACCTTGGGCGGCTGCAGGTAGTCGTTCACCAGGCGTCGCACCTTGTACTCCATCTGCTCCGGAGGAATGCCGTCCTCCGCATTCAGCGGCGCCATCACGCGTTCGAGTTCCGCCGCAATCAACGACTCGTCCAGGGGTGCGTCGGTCCAGTCACTGACATAACGCGTCGCGCTCTCGCCGCAGATCTGGCCGTACACGAATGCGCCCAACATGTAACTGTGCGGCACGGAACCCATGTCCCCGGCCGCATACAGGCCCGGCACGGTGGTCTCGCCGTGTTCGTTGATCCACACCCCGGAAGCCGAGTGGCCGCTACAGAAACCGACCTCGGAGATGTGCATCTCCAGCATGTGCTCGCGATAGTTGGTACCGCGCCCGGCATGAAAGCGTTCGCGCGACGGGCGCTCGTTGGTATGCAGGACCGTCTCGATCTCCTGGATGGTCTCCTCGGCGAGGTGATCCACCTTCAGGTAGACCGGGCCCTTGCCCCCTTCCAGCTCTCGGTAGAACTCCAGCATCATCTGGCCCGACCAGTAGTCGCACTCGATGAAGCGCTCGCCCTGGGCATTCGCCGTGTAGCCGCCCAGCGGGCCGGTCACGTAGGCACAGGCCGGACCGTTGTAATCCTTCAGCAACGGGTTGATCTGGTAACACTCCAGATTCGCCAGGTCCGCGCCGGCGTGATAGGCCATCGCATGCCCCTCGCCCACATTGGTGGGGTTCTCGTAGGTGCCGTACAGATAACCGGAGGTCGGCAGGCCCAGGCGTCCCGCGGCGCCGGTCGCCATGATCACGGCCTTGGCGCGGATCAGCATGGGCTCGGAGGTCCGGGTGTTCACCGCAAAGGCGCCGGCGATCTTGCCGTCGCGATCCTTCAGCAGGCGGGTGGCCTGGTAACGGTTTTCCACCTTCACCCGGTTACGGCGCAGGCGCCGGTACAGGATCTTCTTGACGTTGTGCCCCTCGGGCATGGGCAGCACGTAGCTACCCATGTGATGGACCTTCTTCACGTCGTAATCGCCGGTCTCGTCCTTCTGGAAGTGCACACCCCAGGAGTCCAGCTTCTGGATCATGTCGTAGGAGCGTTCGGCGTAGGCCAGCACGGCCTTCTGGTGGACGATGCCGTCATTCGCCGTGGTGATCTCCTTTACATACTGCTCGGGCGTGGCCCGACCCGGGATGATGGCGTTGTTCAGGCCGTCCATCCCCATGGAGATCGCGCCGGAACGTTTCACGTTGGCCTTTTCCAGCAACATGACATCCAGCTCGGGGTTCTCTTCCTTGACGGTGACGGCCGCCAGAGGACCCCCGGTCCCGCCACCAATCACCAGGACATCCATCTCGACTGTTTCAATTTCGCTGACTTTCATAGGTACTCCTCATTGGGATCCGTACGGAACTTGCAGTTGAAGGTGTCTTCGCGGAACGACAGACACTCCACGTCAAAGGCACGACCGCTGCGGTCGAGAAAGACACGGATGAGTTTCAGGACGGGGGCCTCCACCGGAAGCGCCAGTGCTTCCTGTACCCCTGGCTCCGGGTGACAGGCCTCGATTTCGATACGGGCACTCCGCACCCTGAGGCCCAGACGATTTTTGAGTACGGACAAGGTGTCCACCGTGAGATCGCGGCTGAATATGCGCCGCCCAATGGCCAGCGGCAGAAAGCTCTCACTGACCATGACCGGCTCCGACCGCAAGCACTGCACCTGGCGAATGCGGGTGACCGAGTCCTCGGGCGCTAGCCCCAGTTCGCGCGTCACCCGCGATGGCGGCGTCATTTCCTGCATGGACAGCAGGCGCACATCGGCCTCACCGATCTGACGGGTCACCGTCTCGCCAAAGGCCTCCATGCGCCGCAGCTCCTGGCTCACCCGCGGGCGGGCGACAAAGATTCCGCGCCCCTGCGCAGTTACCACCAGACCTTCTGCACGCAACTCGCGAAGCGCCCTGCGCACGGTGATTCGGCTGACCCCAAAGGCCTCGATCAGCTCCTTCTCGGTGGCCAGTCGCTCGTTTGGCGCGCGCACCCCCTGGAGAATCTCGCGACGCAGACTGTCGCGGACCCAGCCGTAGAGCGACCCGGATCCGCCAGACCGGCTCACGGGACGCGGGAGTCCCGTGCTTGCAAGCCCTGCTTGGCGGTGGGTATCGATCATATGTACTAGCCTATCATAACAAGTTATGAGGTGTAAGAGGATCCAGTAGCTCTTCGGCTCTAGACCGACCGCCCCTGCTGCTCGAACGCCCGAGTCGTCTCGGCCCGAATCAGGTCCAGACACTGCTTTTTCAGCTCGACGAATCGGGGCTCGGTCACTACCTCGTGGGTGCGCGGGTGCGGGATGTCGACGCGAATATCCTCGATCAACCGCCCCGGACTCGCGCTCATCACGATGATCCGGTCCGCCAGAAACACGGCCTCCTCGATGTCATGCGTGACGAACACGATGGTGGTGTGAAACTCCTGGCGCAGATCCACCAGGTTTTGCTGCATCATCGAGCGCGTCTGGGCATCGAGCGCCCCGAACGGCTCGTCCATCAGCAATACGTCGGGGTAATTGGCCAAGGCGCGCGCGATGCCGACCCGCTGCTGCATACCCCCGGACAATTGCGCCGGAAAGTGGTTGCCGTAAGCCGAAAGCCCCACCATCCCGAGGAAGGTGCGCGCGATACTGTCGGACTCGGTCCTCGAGTGACCGGCCATGCGGGGGCCAAAGGCGACGTTCTTGCGCACGCTCTTCCAGGGGAACAGCGAGTGCTGCTGAAACACCATGCCGCGCTCCGGTCCCGGCCCGCGCACGCGCTTGCCATCCACCTCGACACGCCCCGCCGTGGGCGCGACGAAGCCGGCCACCGCATTCATCAAGGTCGACTTGCCGCAACCCGAAGGCCCCAGCAGACAGATGAATTCGCCCGGTTCAATCTCCAGATTCGCTCCATCCACCGCCAGGTTACGGCGGCCATTGGTATTGAACTCGATGGACACATCGGAGATCTGCACTCGGCCTGCCTCGGCACGACCCGCCAGCGCCCCACCGGGTGCGGGTTTCTTGCGTGAGGGCCCTTCGCCAAAGGCCCAGAAATTTCCAATTCTCATTGTGCTATCCCGTTGCTTAGCATGATCCGAAAGAGGTGCGGCTGGTCCTAGCGCTGCCAGCGCAGGAACGGCCGGGCGCCATAGCGCACCAACAGCGTGGACAGGGTCCCCAGGAGGCCGATCGTTACCATCCCGACAATGATCTGCGGGTACTGAACCAATGAGTAGGAACTCCAGGTGAAGTAGCCGATCCCGTACTGGCCACTGATGATCTCGCCCGCCAGCAGCGAGAACCATGCGATGCCCATGCCAATGGCCATGCCCGCCACGATGCTGGGCAGCGCCGCCGGCAGGACGACATGAATCAGAATCGAGGTACTGGAAGCGCCCAGAGCGCGGGCGGCCCGCACAAGGTCCTTGGGTGTCTGATCGACCCCGTGCATGGTGTTCAGCACGATCGGGAAAAAGGCCCCGAGAAAGGTAATGAAGATGATGCTGCTCTGTTCTGTAGGGAGCATCAGGATCGCCAGCGGGATCCAGGCCACCGCCGGGATGGGCCGGAAGATCTCCACGTAGGGAGAGAAGACATCCTCCACAAAACGATTGCGGCCCATGAATACACCAAGGGCGACACCCAAGACGGTGGCTAACCCAAAGGCGATGGCCACGCGCTCGACGCTGGCACTGATATGCCGATAGAAAGTATCGGACGACAACAGATCCAACAGCACCGCGCCCACAACGCCGGGCCGGGGTACATTCTCGAAGTTGAGGAGCAATCGGAAATCATTGACGGAGGCCAGATGCCACAGGCCGATCAGCACCACCACCGAGATCACCCGGACGCTGTAGCGTGCCCACCAGGTACCGCTCAATGCCTTCAGGCGCTCGCCGATAGAAGCGTCACCCGCTCCACCAGACAAGGATGCGCCCGCTCGAGGCGCTTCCTGTGACGAAGGCGCGGTATCTGCTGCCGGGGCCGTCGACGTCGGGTTGTCGGGCGCGGAAGGAGCACTCTCCACCGTCTCGTCTGCTACCGGCACAGTCTTGTTCGTCATCTGAAAACCCTTCCCTCGAGGCCATCAGGTCTTACCCAATGGATTGATCGGCAACGCCACAACTCAACTTGTCCTGACGTGTTCTTACGCCTGGAAGTGCCTGCAGCATCCATGCCAATGCCCCGGGGGCATCGAGAAAGGGGGTTAAGATGCTGTTTCGAAGAGGGCTTATCGGTTCAGAGGAAAAGGGAACCAGGCGGCGACGCGGACCCCATGCATCACGTGAGGGCGAACGCGCCCCACGACGGGGCGCTCAAACCCGAAAACACGAGGAGCATGATGACAAGTGTGGCAAGGATCAGCGGCCCGCCGACCATCGGGAAAACGCGAATTGAATCGCGCACCTCTCCAGGACTCAGCGGGCCAAGAAGCCCGCTTCGATCAAAGTCTGGCGTAGCCGTGCATGGGCTTCGGTGACGCGCGCGCGGGGACCACGTACGCCCAATTCGACCCGCGGCGCGTCGCGATCCATGCGCGGCAGGCAGGAAATACGCAGGTCCGGGAATGCGGCCTCCATTGCCTCAAGCACCGGCACCAGCGAGCTCTCGGTGGTGTTTTGCAGGATCAGGCTCTCTTCCACTGAACCTGCTTCCGCGTTGCGCTGGGGGAAGCGCTGGTCCAGCACCCAGCGCACCATGGGCTCGGCCATGGCAGGAAATCCGGGTACACAATAATGTCGTTCGCAGCAAAACCCCGGCACGCCATTGACCGGGTTCGGGATCAGGCTGGCACCCTCGGGCAACTCGGCCATGCGGATGCGATGCGGATAGGCCTCGTCACCGAAGCGGCGTTCCAGTAAATCGACAAATTCCGGATGGCGCTGGAGCGGGCGACCCAGCGCCTCGGCCAGGCAGGCGCGGGTGCGGTCATCCGGGGTGGCGCCGATGCCGCCAAAGCTGAACACCTCGGCTCCGCTTGCCAGGGTTTCGCGGAAGGTCTGCGCCAGGACGCGCGCGTTGTCGCCGACGATCCGCAGCCAGGCGAGTTCAAGGCCCTTCTCGGCGAGCGCTTCGGTCAGGTGCGCCTGGTGCCGGTCCCGGCGCTTGCCGCTGAGGAGTTCGTCGCCAATGATCACGGCGCCGATCTCGATCTCGCCCGTCTCGGTGGGCGCTTGCTCCCGTTCGGCCATCACGGGTCCGTCCATCGCCCCGGCCTTCGCCACGTTACTGTTTGGCGCCCAGCGCGAGCGCGCGCTCGCGGGCCGCGGCACGCGCCTCGGGGGCGTTGTCCGGATCGTTGAGCCACGGCGCCAGATGCTGGTGCAGCAGCCCGGCCAGGAAGTCGAGGTGATCCGCGCGGTCGTTCAGGGCCGGGATGTAGTGGAAGCGTTCGCCACCGGCCTCCTGGAAGATCTCGCGGTTTTCGTCGCCGATCTCCTCGATGGTCTCCAGGCAATCCGCCGAGAAACCGGGGCAGATCACGTCCACCGAGCGCACGCCCTGCCCCGGCAAGGCCTCCAGGGTCTTGTCGGTG
>LFIK01001087.1_pt1 | contig 21161 bp, 9 predicted proteins | sample 643401 | NCBI WGS metagenome assembly LFIK01 (sample SAMN03777447, study PRJNA286221) | soda lake metagenome | biome: soda lake; feature: Kulunda steppe; material: water; isolation source: sample T5-Br brine of Lake Tanatar-5 | place: Russia: Kulunda steppe | collected 2010-07
GCTCGTCGTGCACCGCGATCCCGACGGAGGGCCACCGACCCGCATGGACCTGCTGCCGGACCCGGTCGGGCTGGTCGCCAACGAGCGGTTGCAGCAGGAGCCCGACGGTTGGGTGCTGAGCTACCGGGTCCGTCCACAGGGCGGCGCAACCCGGTAGCAGCACCGCACGAGGAACGATCTGCGCGCTCGGTCCTGTCTGCAGTGAGTGCTAGATGGTCTGGGTGACCGGGCCCGAGGTCCCAGGACTGGCAGGGACTGATGCCTCCGCCGTCTCGTCGTACCCGTTCGCTAGTTTCGCCCGTCAGCGATTCTCGCGTGCTGGTGACCACCCAGTCGCAGTGCCAACGGCGCACTCACGACATGGCGCAGCAAGTCACCGCGGGTGAACGGGGTGCGGTGTTGGTAGGCGAGCCACAGGTCGAGTGTCCACGCTGCAGCACACCCATGCAGCTTCGCTACAGCAGGAGGGGGGACGCATTCTGGGGATGTCCGCGTTTTCCTGACTGTCGTGGGAGTCGGGACTACAGCGATGCATTCCCGGCTGCTGCCCAGACCCGCACTCCGCGTTCGCCACGTCCGAAGGCAAATGCTGGATCGGGGGGGAAGAACTCCATCAAGCCTGGTGATCTGCTCCAGTCGAAAGCCAACGACCTCGGAGCCGGAAAGGCGCTGAGGAAGGGTGCGACCCCCGGGACGATCCTGCTCGAGTACTTCGACTCACCTGGCCAGCCGGCCGAGGACCGCCACACTGAGGAGGTCCAGATCCCCGATCTCAAGCGGTACCACTTGATGTCGGAGAGCCGGGTCTACTGGCAGAGGTCGGATGCTGAGACCCGATGGGCGGCTGGCCGTGTGATGAGCGTCGCCCCCGACGGGCAGGTAGAGGTCAAGAGTGCTGGCGGCCGCGATCACCTGTTCCTCGACGTGGCCGATCTGTACGTGCGCTGGAATAGGCCTCTGCGTGACCCGACGGCGATGGCGAGCCAGGGGGTCTTCGAGTCGCCTCACAACGCGGAGACCCGATACCCGGTGCTGGAGTCGGAACTCGAGCAGCGTGCGGCTACCCGTGGGATGCCCGGACTGCTCGGGCTGTCCGCCGAACTTCATGCACATCAACTGACAGCGGCGCGACGTGTCCTAGAGGATCGAGTGCAGCGTTACCTCCTAGCCGACGAGGTGGGGCTGGGCAAGACCATCGAGGCACTTCTGGTCATCCGTCAGTTGCTCATCGAGGAGCCCGGCAGCGATGTCCGGATCGTCGTCCCACCGCATCTCGTGGGTCAGTGGGAGGATGAACTCCAGGCCAAGCTGCATCCTGGTCAGTACCCGATGGCCGAGGTACTCGTGCGCTCTCACGACGATCCGCAAGGCTGGGATGCAGGTGACCTTCTTGTCATCGATGAGGCGCACCAGTTGGTCGCCGACTGGCAGAGCGCTGAGCTCCAATCGGAGTTGGAGCGGATCTGCCGTGCCAGCCCGCGCCTGCTGCTGCTCTCCGCGACGCCCGCGTTGCACAACGAGCGGGCCTTCCTGAACATGCTGCACCTTCTGGATCCTGATGTGTACGACCTCGACGAGGTGGAGGGCTTCCGTCGGCGCCTGGAGTCGAGGCAGGAACTGGGTCGGGCACTGCTCGGATTGTCCTCCGGCGGTCCGGCCTTCCTCCTCGGCGGGGCTATCGCCCGACTCAGAGCCGTTCTCGAGGGCCAAGACGATCTCCTTGTGCTGCTCGACACCATCGAGTCGACGGCCGGGGAGGAACAGGCAGCCGCTATCGGTGTGTTCCGCCAGCAGGTGGCAGACACCTTCCAGGTGCACCGGCGCATGATCCGTACCCGGCGGACCGAGGGCCTGTCAGCCACGTTCCCGCTGTCCGGTCGTCGCGGCTGTGGCGCGCTCAGCGTGCCGGAGGAAGGCTGGGCGGAGATCGTTGACGGCGTCGACCTCGTACGTGAACGGCTTGCGATCGACGTTGAAGAGGGTGTCCGTACAGAGAAGGAGGCGGCCGAACTCCTGGCGCATGTTGTGAGCGCGTTTCCAGACCCAGCCGCGATGAACGAGGTCCTGTCGGCAGCCTCGATCGACGTGGTAGTGGACGACCAGCACGTGCAGGAACTGATGGAGGCACTGGCCGATGAGGCCTCCTACCTGCTGACGCACGGCCAGAACGCGGTGGCTTTCACACCCACACCGGCGCTCGCTGAAGCTCTGACAGCAGCACTTGTCGACATCGTCGGCAAGGAAGCCGTGCGGTTGGTGAGTGCCACGACTGACCCCGCGACAGTTCGAGCGCGCGTGCGTGAGCACGAGCGTGGTGCCGGTGTGAGCTGGTTGGTCGTTGATCGCAGCGCAGAGCATGGGATGAACCTGCAGTACGCCGACCTCCTCCTGCACGTGGGCTTACCTGGACTGGTCACCGATCTGGAACAGCGGATCGGACGCTTCGATCGTTGGTCAGCGGAACGCCGGAGCTGGCAGGCTCTTGAAGCCGTACCGAGCACCGGCCTGGTAGCCACCTGGTCCCAGATCGTCCGGGAAGGTTTCGGTGTGCATGACCGGTCGCTAGCTGCGTTGCAGAGAGCGGTCGAACAGCAGTCCCTGGAGGTGTGGGCACGGTTGTTGCGCAGCGGGGCAGTGGTTGGTGACATCATCGCAGCGGTGCGCTCGGCACTCGACGCCGAGGTGGAGGCGGTTCGCGAGCAGGACGCGATCGACGCGGTCGTGCTCGGCCGAGGCGATATGGCCTTCGCCGATCGGGTCATTGAGTGCGATCGAGCCCAGGAGGACCAGATCGGACACGCATTCGACGCGCTGATGTCGAGTCGGCCTGGCAACCTGAGCTTCGATCGGGAGCGTGACCCCGTTGGCGGTGCCGGTCGTTACCGGGCTCCCGAACCTTCGCAGAAGCGGTCGCGGCGCGCACTGGTGCCGCTCTGGCGGATGCGGAACCTCATGCGTGTTCTAGACCTTCCGGTGTCATCGCGTAGGGAGGTCGCACTCGAGGAACAGGTCAGTTTGCTCCGCTCCTGTCATCCGCTCTTCACCGGCATCGTGGACTACCTGCGGCACGACGACCGAGGCCGCGCATTCGGGATGTGGCGGTTCGACCCTGGTCACATGGGAGCGCCGCAGGTGTGGTTACGCGTCGCTGCCCATCTGCACGCCGATCCCACCGTCGTCGCCAGCGCCGCGGACGTCCCTGAGGTCCATGCTCGACGTCGACTCGATGCGGCTTTCGCACCGCGGTTGATCTCCCGGCTGTGGCATCCGGAGAAGGCATCGCCGACAGAGAGCGAGCGCCTCCGCCTCGATGCTCCCTACCAACCACCACAGACTGGAGTCGCTGAGCACGGCGCTGACTACAACCTCAACCGCGATCGTATCCCAGCGCTGTATGCCGTCTTGGACGGTGGTCTGGAAGGGTTCGTCGCAGACGGCGTGTCGGCCATCACCAGCACAGTTGTCCGCGATGATGAGGTGGAACACGCCATCCGACTGGCCAGGCAGCAACTCCAGGCATCCCACTCCGCCAGCGTTGCCGCGCTGCAGCGTCGGCTCGCGGCCGGTACGCACGATCACCGTGACGTCGAGGAGGAGTTGGAGATCAACAACCGTGTGCTGCCGCTGCTGTTGGAAGCGGTGGAGAGCCCCCAAGTGACCATCGACTCCATCGGTGTGATCGTGCGCTCGAGCCAGAACCCGTGGGCACAGGCCAAGTTGTGATCGACCTCCCCGCGCTGACAGCGGCGCTACGGAACGGCACCGACCTGGATGAGTCGCGATCACAGCGTCTGCTGGACGCTCTTCGCGACGAGCAAGCCTCGTCGCGCGACATCGCTCCGCTGCTCCGGCAGGTGCTCGTCGGGGCTCAGTCGAGCTACGACACGCCGTCCCTGATCGTGCCCGAGCGCGAGGGACTGGCTTCGGCGTGCCTGGCAGTTGGGGTCGCTCCAGAGCCGTATGGCCGAGATGAACTGCGGGTCAGCGGCGCTGAGCCCCTGGAGTTCGCCGATGTCGAAGGCCGCAGCTGTTGGATCGACCTCGCAACCGCAGCTCCCGGTGACCTGCACCACTCAGGCAGTCGGGTCGACACGCAGAGTCGGCAGAAGCGTGAGGTCGCTGCTGACCCGATGTTCGCACGACTGACGTGCAGGGCAACGCACCCGGTCCCGGAGCAACGCGAGGCTGTGCGGCAGGTCGCCTTGGCGCCGCCAGGTGCGGTCACCCACGTCGTGTTGCCGACCGGTGCCGGCAAGACACTGGTTGGTCTACTTCCTGCGTTGGCCGACCCCGGGCAGCAGGTCATCGTTGTCGTCCCAACCGTCGCGATCGCTCTTGACCAGGAGCGCACCATCCGAGAGGGCTCGGATCACGGCGGGCTGTGGGAGGGAACTCCTCCGGAACTCGCATGGCACGGGGAGTTGCCGAAAGAGCAGCGCGCAACGATTCGTGAACGCCTCCTAGCGGGTACGCAACGGGTGCTGTTCACCTCGCCCGAATCGATGGTCACCTCTCTAGAGCCCACCTTGCTCGCAGCGGCAAACCGCGGCCGGATACACACCCTGGTGTTCGACGAGGCACACCTGATCTCCTCGTGGGGCCTCGATTTCCGTCCTGAAATGCAGTTGGTCGCTTCCGTTCGAGAGCAACTCATCGCGGCGACGTCACGCGGCGGTAGCGAGACGATCCGGACCGTGCTCCTGACCGCGACGCTCGATCGCAGTTCGCTGGAGTTGAACAGTGCGCTGTTCGGTGGCGGGAGTGCGCGCTCGGTCGTCGGTGCACCCGCCCTTCGCACGGAGCCTCGGTTCCTGCGGGTGCAGGTGACAGACGATGCTGAGCGCGCCGAGCGGCTGACCCAGTTGATGGCCGTCCTCCCGCGACCGGCCATCGTGTACGCGACGAAGGTCGCAACAGCCGAGGCGGCTGCTGCAAACCTCCGTGAGGCTGGGTTCCGCCGACTCGCGCTGTTCACCGGCGACACCGACGGCCGATCCCGGGGTGAGATCCTCGCTGACTGGCGCGGTGTGGAGGGCGCTAGCCGCGTCGATGTGGTCGTCGGAACCGCCGCGTTCGGGCTGGGAGTCGACCAGTCCAACGTCCGCAGTGTCGTGCACATCGAGGCGCCGGCGAGCATCGGCTCCTTCTACCAGGAGGTCGGTCGCGGGGGGCGGGACGGACACGCCTGCGTGTCTGTGCTCGTCGCTAACGAGCGGGACCTCATCGGGAGCGCGCAGGTCGGCGATGCCACCATCATCGGTGCCGACAAGGCCTGGAAACGCTGGAAGGCGATGGCCACCACGCTGTCGGCAGGCGAGCCAGCAACGGTTGATGTACGTGTCGTGCCGGACTATCTGCCGTTCGCGAACCAGCGGAACGAACTCTGGAACAAGAACACGCTGGTCTTGCTGGAGCGGGCTGGCCTGCTCCGGCTGGTCCCGCAGCCGATCCCGGAGACCGGCGCCGAAGCGTCGGTGTGGGAGGAGCGTCGCGGACGTGTTGGCCTAGAGTTCCTGCGGGACGAGAACCTCAGCTACGACCTTCTCGAGCACAGCATCCGTCGCCTGGCAGCGGGCTTGCACACTGACCGCAGGGGCGAACGAGGTGCCGTCGCCGAACTTCTGTCCGGGCAGCGCTGCTTCGGTGAACTGTTCGCCAGGGCCTACTCCTTCACCATCGACGATGATCGCGGGTGGGTGTCCTCGCGGCCCACACCCGCCTGCTCTGGTTGTCCGGGATGCCGCCGTAGCGATCTCCGCGCTGCCGACGTCACGACCGCGGCGTTCCATGTCGTTGCCACGGACGCCGCGGTCCCCGGACTGAGCCAGATCATCGCCGACGCGAGGACACTGGTCGTCCACGAGTCCCCCGAGTGGCTCGACCGTCACGGGCCTGAGTTGCTGACCCGTCTCGTCAACGCCGGTTGTCGCCATCTCTTCGTCGCCGACATCGACCGAAGGCTCGCCCGCGCCCTCGAGCGGCTGCCGTACGTTGCGGTTGACGAGCAGCCCCAGGGCTTCCCGCCCTTCGTCCGCCCTTCGATCCTGTGGCGCCCAGCACACGTCGATAGCGCTTGGCAGACCAGCCCCGGCCCTGTGCGGGTCATCGTTACCGAGTCCGGCACCCCGGCACCCGACCGACCGGATCACGACCTCGCTGAGTGGTGGGCACCCGCGCGACGTGGTCGTCGACTCCTGGAGCAACTCTGATGGCCCTACTGAACCCTCCCGAGATCCTTCCGCCGCTCATCCGTCCCGTGGTCGAGGCCGCTGCCGGGAGCGACCGGCCTGTCGATGATGATCGCCTCATCGAGTTGCTCTCGCCGGGAGAGGAGGGACAAGACGGGAGTGTCGGTCGTGCCTCGAAGCCACATGTTCGGTTCTGTCACGATGCTGCCTTGATGCTCGGACTCCTTGAGAAGGCGGAGGGAGGCTCTGTTCCAAGCGAGGCAGCTCGGGCAGCGATGTCCCGTGGCTCCTTGCGGCCAGCTTGGCCGCAGGTGCTGCGACAGGTCGTCTTGAAGCATGACTCGGCTTCGCAGGCAGTGGTGGAGGCGGTCGAGGGGGACTCAAGGGGCGTCCGAGACATGCTGTTCGCCCTCACCTGGTTCCTTGCGCAGGATGCGTTCGGTCCACCGCTCACCTGGGAGCCGCAAGACCGATACGTGAGCTTCCAAAGCCTGCAGAGAAGCCACTTCGGACCGGTGACTCGGCGGTTTCCGGTCCAGAACGACACACGGTTCGGGGCCTTCGCGCGCTGGTCCCTGCATCTCGGTCTTGCCCGTAGCGACGAACTCGGCAACCGGGCGCTTCGACCTGCCCCGATCGCGGCTGCGCGCGATGTCGTGCGGTCCATGGACCCAGGTCGGTACGAGGTCCACGCGTTCTGCTCGGTCCTGGCTGACTTTCTTCCGTGCTTGTGGCCAGGAGAGCTGCGCCGGCAACTGGTGGAGGTGATCGGGTCGGAGCCCGATCCCGATGTCGCCAGTGACGGTATCGACAGCAGTACCGCCATGGTTCTGGTCACGCTCGAAGCCGACGGAGTGCTGCGGATGGACAACCTCGCAGACGCTTCCAGGCGCGAAACCCTCGCACCGCGGTCTCAGCAGCCCCGGACCGTTACCCACGTCGAGGTTCTCCCATGACGACCTGGCGCGATGACATCACCTGCTGGTCACCCGAGGCGGCCGACCACCTCATCCCAGTGGAAGCAGAGTCGCTTCCTGACGAACTCTTCCAGGCGACACACGTCCCACTTCAGCTCCGCCGAGTCGATGCGACCAACCCGAACGCGGCGCAAGGCGAGCGGGTCAGCGAGCAGCAGGTGCTTGACCAGTTGCTCCGTCGGCTGGAGCCACAGTCCCGCGAGACCGACATCATCCCGATCCTGGGTGCGTCCGGTGCAGGGAAGTCCCACCTCGTGCGTTGGCTGCGCAACGAACTGCGGTTGCGAGAGGACATCCCGGATGTTCGCTTCGTGTTCGTGCCGAAGCACCGCACGTCACTACGGGGTGTCATTACCGCCATCATGTCGGCTTTCGAAGATGTGGCCGAGGTAGCCGAACTCAGAGATCGACTGCTCTCAGCGCGTGAGGATGAACTTGCGGACGAGGAGTTGCGCGCCAGGGTCCGTGACGCGCTCGCCAACGGACTGGAGTTCCGCCCCGAACGCACCCAGGCCGATGATGAAGCGACGGGACAGTTGCGGACCTACTTGGCAGGGTCACTTCCAGCGATCCTGCGGGACCCTCACTTTGGGCCCCGATACACCGCGCCCGGTGGCGCGATTGCACGGCTGGTCGAGGAGAAGCGGCGGGGTCGCCGTGGCGATGACGCAGTGGAGGATGCCTTCCAGTTCCGTGCTGAGGATGTGGCCATCTCCGTCGACGACGTCTCGCACGCTGCACGTGCCGCGCAGGAGATCGCGAACCAACTGGCCGCCGATCCTGTCATGCCGAACGGCATCACACTCAGCGGCTTCGCAGCTCAGATGCTGAACGACCAACTACCAGCTGCCATCAAGGAGGTCTTCGGGATCGGCAGTGAGGACCTGCGGGACTTGTTCGTAGAGTTGCGGCGCATCCTCAGGGGCAGGCAGGACATCATGCTGCTGGTCGAGGACTTCGCGATGTTCCAGGGCTTGCAGGCAGGCCTGGTTGACGCGATAACCCTTGCGAGCAGCGTTACGGAGGAGCTCTGCCACCTCATCACGGTCGTGGCGGTGACAACGGGGTACTACACCTCCGCGATCCCAGACACCCTCAAGACGCGAGCCTCCGCTGCCTTCGTAGTAGATGCTCAGGGCCCCGACGCACCGGCTGCCTTTGCGGCGCGGTACCTGCGGGCCATGCGGCTGCGCACCGCCAAAGTCGGTGACCTGAGCGGTGCAGGACCGTCCTGCGACGGATGTCCAGTCATCGAGCCTTGCCATACCGCCTTCGGCATGGTGGAAGGCGAGGGACTCTTTCCCTTCAACCCTGTGCTCCTTGACCGGGCCGTGCAGACACGCCTGGATGGGGAGTTCAACGCGAGGAAGTTCCTCACCCAGGTATTGCGCCCCGTGCTCGTCGAGGAGCATGAGAACATCCGCGCCTTGCGCCATCCATCGGAGGATCTCGCTGAAGCGCTCTCTGCGCGCTTCTTCGAACCAGCGGGGGATGCACTGATGGGCCTGCGATCGCGTGACGAGGGGGATCGTCGTGCACGACTCGCACTGCTGTACAAGGATGCCGTCGACGAGGGTGATCTCTCACCAACCGTGCACGCCGCGTTCGGGCTGCCTCCGCTCGGTCTTGCGGGCACCACGACGCCCTGCAGCGAGATCAACTGCGAACGGCAGGCCGTCAACGACGGGCGTTGCCGAGAGCACCAGTTGGTTGCTGAGTGCAGCGTGACTGGGTGCCTCAAGTTGCCCGTCTCGGACGGGCGCTGCGTTGATCACCAGTGGAAGCTCCCCGAACTGGTCTCAGCGATTGATGAGTGGAAGCGCGGCGTAGGAATCGCGCAGAGGCATGCCACGAGGATCCGGCAGTTGGTCACGGCAGCGGTCATCTCCAGGGTTGACTTCCAGGATGGGGCTTGGCGTGCTTCTGCCTGGGACCACACCACAGCCCTTCATCCGCGCTTCGACACCTCGAGGGACGCGAAGTCAGTGGTCATCGATGGAAACAGGTACGCGTTCTCAGGCGGTGTCACCCTCGAACTGTCATCAGAGGACGCCGACACCATGGACGCCTTCCAGGCGCTCGCCTGGTTGGACGCCGGCCATGACTGGCGAGACGTTCCGAACGGCCCCAACCGGGCGGGCAGGCTCGAGCGGCTGCTCTCGACTTGGTCAGCAACGGTGACGGAGCAACTCCGCCTTCGTTCTGGCATTGATGATGAACTCGTCGCCGCAGGCGCAGCTCTCGAGGTGGTCGCAGGCCTCGCGGGAGCCGGTCCTGTCCCGAAGCGTCGTGCACAACGCCTGGTCCGGCTTCGCGGTACCAGCCTTGATGATGATCAGCGTTGGCCGACCGCGGTCGAGGCCGCTGGCGGCCTCAAGAACGAACGCGAGCGCCTCCAGGCTCTCCTCGATCGCCGACTCGCCTACGCGCAGGGAGTTGGTGCCCCTGCGGCCTATGACTTGACGCTGACCAGGAAACTGCTCGTCGCTGTAGGTGAAGCGTCACTTGATCCAGACGGTTGCTCACGGCCAGTCAAGGACGCACTCAAGGAGTTGAATAAGCGCCTCCGGGACGTCGACTCCTGGGGTCGACGGCTACTGGAAGACTTGCCTGACGTCACAGCGCTTGGCGGCGAGGACCCGAAGGAAGTGATCACCGATCTAGACAAGGTCGCCAGGCGCGGCCAGGTCGCTACTGAGACCCGTCGCGCGGCACGGGAAGCTGCTCGCGCTGTGCAACCTGAAGACGTGGCGCTCGTCGAGCAGGCACGCAGCAGCCTCGAGCGGTGGGATCAACTCCCTCTCGCGGAGCAGGCGGCGCTTGCCGGAGGCCACTGGTATGGGGCTGCCCAGCGACTCAAGCACTTCATCACTAGCGCCAACCGGGTCATCGAGGCGGCGATGCCGGACTCGGTGAGCCTGAGCAGTTCCGATCGATCACAGGCCGAGTCGGAGTGGACCGCGGCGCTCAACGAAGTCGATGCTGCGTCCCAACAGCTGAGGAAGGCCCTGCGATGACCACCCTCCGAGCACGGATCGGTGAGCTCGACCGCCACCTCCGAGGGCATCGGGAGGATGAGGCCGAGCAGCTCGCAGTCGGCAAGACACAGCGGGTTGCGAGAGCTGCGAGCGGCCACGCTGCCAGGAGCGCTCGGTTGACCCCGTCGGTCGCCGAACTGCGCCGCGCAGGTATCGAGGTCGAGACGCCCAGCGCCCTCGATCTCATCACGGACGCCATCGAGGAAGCACGCGAGCAGTCCCGCGCCGACGGCCTCGCGGCCGGACGCGGTGATGAACCGTCGGTCGTGCGCCTCGCGAAGGCGGTCGCCGACGAGACCGCAGCAGCAGTCAAGCCCGCTTGGCAGCGACTAAAGGCTCACGAGCGACCGCCCAACATCGACGAGGAGTTGTTGTCGATCGCCGCTGCGGACGAGCCTGCGATTGAGCAGCGGTATGAGCTAACGAAGACGGCGCTCCTTCCGCTCCTAGAGAAGCAGGAGCCTGGCGAGGGCGATGTCCAGCGTTGGCGAGAGCTTGTCGCTGAACTACGCACCGTCGAGGGGCAGGTCAGCGCAGCGGCGCCGTCGGAGGACGTCCGCACGTTCCTGACGGAAGCGGCCAGCCAACATGGAGCCTCCCTGGACTGGATGGACTCCGAGGACGTCCGACAGTGGCTGTCCCACGGCGAGCGTCGAAGTCGCTTCCGGATCTTCGCAAGGGGCCGTTGATGGCTGCACCTGCCGAGCTCGCCGACCTGCTCGACCGCCTAGAAGCCATCGAGGACCCCTTCCTCTCTTGGGGCGTCGTAGGGACCGTGCTCAACGACAGCGACGTCGATGAGGTCGTCGAGACCTGGCTGGAGGACACCGGTTCGATCGAAGACGTCTTCGACGTCATCGACGATCTCATCGAGGCCGGTCTGCTACTACGCGTCGAAGGTGGCTATCGCACGCGTATCGGCGAGTTGCTCTGGGAGGTCGCCAACCTGCGCCAGTTGTTCCCCCGCAGGGACGACCCAGAGGGACCACCGAGGAAGTGGAGGAACGCACCAACCCTCGTCGATGGCTTCCGCTACACCCGACGCCCTCGCGAGTACCCGCGACGGGACCTGGATGTACGCGAACTCATGGAGCGGTCCACCGAGCCAGGCTCGGTGGACCGTGACGTCTTCCGGACCCTGACCACGCTGCCGGACGGTGCCCCTATGCGCCTGGCCGGGTTCCAGGAACGCGCTACGGAGACCGTCCTCGTGCGGGCCCGCACCGGACGCAGCGATGGAGCGATCGTTGGTGCGGGCACGGGTTCCGGGAAGACGCTGGCCTTCTACCTGCCGGCCCTAACCCACCTCGCTCGTACCATCGACTCCAGCAACCATCTGCGTGCCCTCGCTCTCTACCCGCGCAACGAACTGCTGAAGGACCAACTGCAGAGTGGCGTCGAGCAAGCGGTACGGGTGGCGGCGCTCCTCCGGGAGCGACACGGCCGACCGGTGCGGGTCGGCGCGTTGTTCGGCGACGTACCGGACACGTTGGATTCTCTGCAGCGGAACTGGCACCGCAGTTGGCGCAAGCGCGGTACGCGGCGTGTCTGCCCCTACCTGCGCTGTCCAGGTGCGGACGGTCATGGCTGCGGAGGAGACCTTTCGGTCGATGTCCAGGACCGCGGCGACGAGCCCACGCTGCGCTGCGACCGGTGCTCCACGACGCTGCCCTCCGACGTCTTCGCGCTCACACGGGAGCAACTCCGTCGTCGGCCTGCCGACCTCCTCTACAGCTCGACCGAGATGCTGAACCGGTCGCTACTCGACCCCTCGTCCGGCCACGTCCTGGGCCTAGACGTCCAGAAGGGGCCGGATCTCGTGCTGCTGGACGAGGTCCACACCTACGGTGGCCCGTCTGGTGCGATGACCGCGCTCACACTACGTCGATGGCGGCATCGCGTCGCCAGCAACCCGACGTTCGTGGGTCTCTCCGCGACCTTGCTGGACGCTCCGCGGTTCTTCGGTGATCTGGTCGGTCTGCACGCCGACCAGGTGGCGGACATCCGTCCGGACCCGGACGAACTCGTCCCTGAAGGAGCGGAGTACCACCTGCTCCTGCGCGGAGATCCGACCTCTGGTGCCGGACTCCTGTCAACCACTATCCAGACCTCCATGCTGCTGACCCGGTCGATGGATCCGCCACGCGCAGGACGATCGCAGGGCCTGTTCGGCAGCAAGCTTTTTGTCTTCACCGACGACCTTGACGTCACCAACAGGCTGTACTTCGACAGCCTCGATGCCGAGGGGCAGCATCACCGTTCTGGAGGTGGACTGCCCTACAAGCCAAGCCTGGCTCACCTGCGCTCGCCACAGCATGATGAGGCAGCGGGCCGTCGGCGGGCCGGCCAGGTCTGGGACCTGGCACAGGCCACGGGGCACGGCCTCGGCGTCAACGACCGGCTCCGTGTGAGCCGGACGTCGTCGCAGGATGCTGGCCTTGATCCTGATGCCCAACTCGTCATCGCCACGGCCTCCCTCGAGGTGGGCGTCGATGATCCTGGCGTGGGGGGCGTCCTGCAACACAAGGCGCCCCGGGACAACGCAGCGTTCCTCCAGCGTCAGGGACGCGCAGGACGAAACCGCGGATCGCGGCCGATCACCACCGTGGTCGTGAGCGACTACGGACGTGACCGGGAAACCTTCGAGGCCTGGGATCAACTGCTCTCCCCCCTATTGCGTCCCAGTTCGCTCCCGGTCCGCAACGCCCACGTTCTGCGCATGCAGGCGGTCCTCGGCACCCTCGGCTGGGCTGCTTCACGAACCCGTGGCGAGGTTGGTCGCAGCAACCTCTGGTCGGTCCTTTCGCGGCCACCACGCACCGATCGGCAAAGAGCGGTGCAGGCAGCCCTCGCCGACACCCTGCGCAGTGTCATCTCCGACGAGGCAGCACGGGCGGACCTGTCCTCCTACCTCCAGGCTGGACTCGGCCTGGAGCCGTCGACCGCCGAGGCCCTGCTGTGGGAACCCCCACGGCCGCTCCTGCTGGGCGCGGTGCCGGCCCTCCTCCGTCGGATCCACGACGGATGGCGCGTCACGACCGAAGGCGGTCCGAGCGCCCTGATGGAGGATGCCGGCGCGCGGCAACCGCTCCCGGAGTTCGTTCCGGCCACCCTGTTCTCGCCGCTGGCACTGCCCGAGGTCCAGGTCCAACTCCCCACCCCGTCTGGTGCCGACCCGACAGCAGAGCCGACGCTTGAGCCGATGGGCCTGGTGCAAGCGCTCCGGGAGTTCTGCCCTGGCCGCGTCACGAAGCGTTTCGCAATCGGTCACGATCTCGACCGGGCCTGGGTCGAGGTCAGTCCTGGTGCGACCAGCGTCGACGTCGAGGCCTTCGTCGACCTCTACCAGCACGATGGCGAGATCGACGGACTGCCCCTGCTGCGGCCACTGCAACTGCTCACGCAGCGGCCCGGTGACGATCTCACCGACTCCTCGAACGCACGACCAACCTGGGTCACGGAGATCGGCGCACAGGCCCCGGGAATCCCGCTGCTCGTCCCCGACACGGAGCCCATCTCCGGAACGCTCCTGACCGTCGAGGCGCACCTGCATCGTGACCAGCGGCAGGTCGAGGTACGTCGGGGTGTCGCCACCGCCGAAGTGTCCCTGCTGTTCCGTGACGGACGGGAGGAGCGGTCAGAGGTAGCCCTCGAGCGCAACGATGCACCGGTCCTGCTGGGCGGTGCGTTCGACGTAGATGCTCTGCGATTGACGGTGGAGGTGGCCACACCAGACAGCCTGTGGGACGGCCAGCACGGTCCGTCGCTGCGCTCGGCCTACCTGCGTGATGCGGTGACCGCCCGCCTGCAGTCGACCACGAACCCGTTCCTTGCGGGGTGGATCCACGACGTCGTCAGCAACTCCCTCCTGCGCGAAGCCATCGCCTCGGAGACGACGTTGCAGGCAGCCTGGGATGCCATCCGCGACGAGTTGCCCGACCAGCTCGATGCCACGCTGCAGCTGCTGTTCGCCGTGACAGAACTCGATCTGGGCGAGGGCCAGACCACAGACAGCCCACGTAAGTTGCGTGATCGGCTCACCAGTGCGCTCAACGACCCGGATGTGCTCGAGGAACTCCGGGACCTCGTGCCACTGCTCTGGGAGCCGCCTGATGCCGCTGCGAGAGCCTGGCTGCGTCGTCGACTCCTCCGCACCATCGGCGAGCACGTCATCAAGGGTGCTGCCCTGCTGTGCCCCGAGCACGACCCGGAGGGCGTGGTCCTCGATGTCATCGGGGGAACGGAGGGCGACGAGCTGTGGATCTCGGAGCAGGCCGTTGGCGGCGGCGGCTTCCTCGAAGCGGTCGTCGACGCCTGTGCCGCCGATCCGGACCGGCTCTTCCGACTCGGCCGTGCCTCGCTGCTTCCCTCTGCGCGCGAACTCGTCGGCCGCGCCCTCGAAGCGGTGTTGCCCACTGCTTCGCAGGACGGCACCCTCAGCGCAGCCTTCCAGCGCTACCGCGGTGCCGACGATGCCCGTGAACGGACCGACGCGCTGAGGGCGCTCCGCGCAGCCCTCGAGGTGGAGTGCATCACCGTCACCCCCGACGTTGTAGGCGCTGTGGTCAACCGACTCCTGCGTCCGGGCTCGAGCGGTGCCACCGATGAGGCCGTGTCGGACTCGCTGTCACGGTGGCTGGCGGCCGAACGCCGACTCGGCGTGGAGGTGCCGGTCCGGACGTGGACGTTCATCGACTCTACGTCCGCTGGGGCGGTCGATCATGACCTCCTGGCTCGCCTTGAGACCGTGCTGTGGCCGCGAGGCGCCCTCATCCGTGATCGTCAGTACGGGTCGTACAACCCCTTCGCGTCGGAGCCGGACCCCGCACCCGACATCCTGGCGGCGCTCGTCTCCGCGTCAGCCGCACTGCCTGTCTCGGTCGGGTCCGCGGAGGAGACCTGGACTGAGGTCGACCGCCAGTTGCGTGCCGAGGGTGTGGTGCGCTTACACGCCGAGGCGGGACGTCGGGACGCCCTGCTCACCATCCTGGCACGAACCGCCAGCGAGGCCATCGAACTCGACAACCTGCGTCTCAGCCCTCAAGTGACTGAGGTCGCTGTCCTTGGCGGTGGAGAGCTCCGTGCCGCGCTGAGCCTGCCGTTGCTCGGAAGGTGGGGGAGCGGTCAGCATGAGAGTCCGGGACGTGCTCCCGTCGGCAGCCGGCGCATCATGACCTCCGGCCAGGGGCGTATGGCAGACCTTGAGCAGATCCATCATCTGCTCTTCCTCCTGGAACTGCTGGCGCCGTCAAGCCCGCTCTGGATCGTGTCCGCGTGGTTGAGCGACGTCGCCGTCGTCGACAATCGAGGTGGTGAGCTTTCCTCGATCGCACCCGGGCTGCCAGCGAGGAGGATCGGGCTCGTTGAGGTCATCACGGAACTGGTGGGCAAGGGTGGAGACGTGCGGGTCGTCGTCCGAGAGGACGAGCACAACCGGGCTGTCGTGGGACAACTCCAGCAGTTGGCGCGCCGTTCCAGCGCAGGATCGCTGTCCGTGAGCATGCGGCGCGACCTGCACGACAAGGTGGTGGTGGGGGAGCGGCTACTGGTAGAGGGCTCCATGAACCTGACCCACAGAGGCGCGCTTCGGAACGAGGAGGGGGTCAGGGTCGTGACCGATGCCGCAGACATCGCGACCCAGCGACACGAACTCAACCGGCGTTTCGGGGGTGGTGCGCAGTGAGTTCGCTCGAGACGTTCTTCGGCGCTGGTAACGACCTCAGTCCAGAGGGGCTGCCACCGGCTGCCCTGGAGGAACTGCAGCCGTGGATCACCAGGTGGCAGGAAGGGCGGAGCCCCACGTTCCTACCACGTCGAGACGGGGCACGGCTGCTGTGGTACGGCTTGACCACCGATGAGGTCCAGCGTCGAGAACTGCAACTCCTTCTGCGGTACTGGATCGGACCGTCCTGCTCTGATGTCGTGGTCCGCCAGGGCGCGTTGGACCATGAGGACGCCTTTGATCGCCGCCTGGAAGACGAGCTTCCAGGGCGGCTGGTGCGCGTCGAGGTGTGGCCGAGGGCCGACGCCACCGCAGCGGCGAAGGAGTCGAGGCAGAAGGTCAAGGAGCGCTTGCAGGCGCTGTCACGTCTCATGGACCGTCGGCCCAGCCGCGATCACCGGACGGCAGCATCGTTGCCGGTACTCCTTGATGAGTTGGACCTGGCAGCGACCAGTGGGGAACCGCAGCGAGCCTTCGACCTTCTTGACGAACTCGAGCAACGGCGCCTGCTGGACGCGCCCAACACGACCTTCACCCAACTCCGGGTAAGGGCCCTGCTCGGTCGGCACCGGGAGGTGGTTGACAGTTCGCTGCTTGAGCAACTTGACGGCTTGCTGGTGCCACCCGGGATCGTTCTGCACGTGGCCCGCGCCACCTACGAGGTCCATCTGCATGACGCCGACGAGGCGGAGGATCTCGACACACTGCTCCGTCACCGTAAGGACCTGCCGCACGTCCTCCGACACATCCTGCGTCAGGGGCCATCCCTCGCAGAGCGTGCGGTTGCGGTCGCGCGTGCGGTCATGCTCGGCGATGAGTCGTCCATGGCAACTCTCCTGCAGAAGGTCCTGCCGGCGGAGGCGCATCTGCAGCAACTCCTGGAGAAGGGCGAGCAGTCGCCACAGACGACGGGCGAAGGAGATGGCGAAGGGGCGGCGGTCTCCATGCCAGCGGCCCCGCGCAGGATCTCCACCGAAACCCCGGGTTCCGCCGTTGCCGCTGAACTCAACCGACTGCACAGCGAGAGCGCACACCAGGCGCTCATCGACATCGCGAAGGACCTGGATCGTCTGCCTCCAGAGATCCACAACTTGCTGGTGCTCTCGGCGCACGAGTTGGGCGACACCTCAGCAGCCCGTGTCGCCATCACCATCCTCCAGCGCGACCTGGGCCCGCTCGATGAGGTGGAGTGGCCGACTCGGCTGCTCAGCCGGGCCGTCGACGACCTGGTGGCACTCTCGCAGGATGAGGCGCCAGCGGTGGACAGTTGGGAGGCGTGGTTCGAGGCTGCAGGCACGGGCGAGTCGGTACCCGCAGCGGCGACGCTGCAGGCCGGTGACTGGTCGCCACTGACGGCCGAGCGGCTCATCGAGTTGATCGAAGGTGTGGAGCCACTCCCGTTGGCGAGGGTTCTCGGACGGCTCAGGGCCGCGCACGATCCCTTGCTGGACGTGGCAGCAAGGGGTGTCTTCGGTCGCAAGGCCTTGATGATGCTCGCGCTGTCCGATCGGTCCGACGCCGACGTTCGGATCAGCGGACGCGAGTTGCTGTCGGCAGTGCTTGACGCTGGTGTGCCGGTCGACGAGGTCGATGAGGTGCTCGAGACCGTGGTGGAACTCATCCGCACTCAGCTGTCGGTAGGGACGTTGAGTTGGGCGGTTGACCTCATGGTTGAACTCACCGGCGAACTTGCGGTGGTTGCTAGGGATCCGGTCGTCGACACCTGGTACCGCTTCCTCGATATGGCCCGCGTCTTCACCGGCGCGGTACCCCGCTCCCGCTGGCTGGAGATGCAGGCAGTCGTGGGGCAGGTCGACATGGATCTACCGCCGGACATCGTCGCGAGGCTCGAGAGCGCCGACGAACCCGATCCCCTGGCCTGCCTGCGCGCGAAGCGGGTCCTGCTGTACTCCCTGCGTGAGCGCGCGGCTAGGCAGGCAGCGAGTCGCCTGCAGTCGGTCGGGGCTGAGGTGGAACTGTCCGCAGCGCACGGCGGCTCCACCCAACTTGAGGCGCAGGCACAGGGCGCCCACTTGGTCGTCCTGGTGACAGCCGCGGCTAAGCACGCCGCCACCGAATTCATCGAGGCGGCAACCCACGCGCGGATCATCCACGTCAACTCAGCCGGGATGTCTGCCATCCTGCGCGCGATGGAGGACCACTGCGCAACTCAGCCCGCTTCAGCCACAGCCATTTGACGCTGGCCCGCTCATCCACAGGGCGGACAGCATCCGTGCCGATCCCGTTGGCCGGCTGCGGCAGACTGCTGAGAGATCGTCGGGGCGAGCGTGTAACTACGTGCTTGTGTTTTTCTCATTGCTGGCTGATACTGCTGACGTTTCGAAGGTAGGTAGGACGAGAAACTACGGAGGTGACGTGGGGCTCGCTGCTGTTGTTCCGTGCACCGACAGCAAGTTCGGTGTAGGTCCGGGGGTCGCGCTCCGCGATCTCGACCTGGCCTTGCCCCGTGAAGAACTCGCGAGCACGTGGCTGGACCGTATCGCGACGGCACCGTCGCAGGGCAGTGCCCGGGAGTTGTACAAGGGGCCCGGGTGGACCGCCAGTCTCGACCTGATCGCCACCCTGGAAGCCACCGACGCCCAGGTCGACTGGCGGATCCTGTCCGCCGGCTACGGCCTCCTGGGCCCGGAGGAGCCCGTGGCCCGCTACTCGGCGACCTTCCTCGCTGGCCATCCTGACTCGGTCCCTGGGGTCGGGGTCGACTCCCAGGCAGCGGTGGACTGGTGGGAGCGGATCAACCGTCTGCGTGGCGGACCACAGCCTGTGCTGGCTCTCGCGCGAAAAGCCGATGGACTGGTTGTTGCGGCTTCGGCTCCGTACGTGGATGCCGTGACGCCGGAGCTCGTAGCGGCTGCTCGTCACACCCCGACAGTGGTGTTCTGTGCTGGACGTCCGAGGGACCCGGAGGTTGCGGCGCTGGTGCCGCGGTTCGACCGGCGCTTGCGCGAAGGTGATGACCCGTTCGTGCGTGGCGGTGACGTGGGGTTCAACCAGCGGGTTGCGACGCGGGTGGTCGAGACCCTCGGGCCGGAGGTGGGCGACCGCGCCCGGGTCGACGAGCTCCTTGCGGGGGCGATGGATCGTGAGGGGCCGGTGCGGTATGAGCGGCAGGTGGCGAGCGATGCGGCGGTGATGGCGTTCATCGCTGCGGCGTTGGCGGGCGATCCGTCGTCGAGCAGGACGGCGCTGCTGCGTCGTTGGCGTGATGGGGGCCGTGCGTGTGAGCAGCGTCGGTTCGGTGTGCTGTACGAGCGGGTTGTGGCGGAGCGAGATGGCCAACTGACGTTGGGGGAGGCTGCGTGTGGCTGAATTGATCGAGCGTCGTGGGCTGCGGTTGGAGCAGCCGGGTGGCCATGAGGTGCTGCTGTTCAGCTTGGCGCCGGGTGAGGTGCTGCGTGTGGCTGACATCGCTCGGATCTCGCGGGGAGATCAGGGGGAGTTGATCGGCTACCAGCGTCCTGAGGTGCGTGGGCATGTGCGCACGATCTTGGAGTATCTGCAGGGCGATGATGTGGTGTTTCCGAACGCGATCATCCTGGCGTTGCCGAGTGATGCGGTGCGGTTCCGGGGCAGCCGGGGCCCGAAGACCTCTGATGGGTTCGCGACGGCGGGCTCGGTGGAGATCACGATCGAGGATGGGCGGCGGCCGGGCTGGATCGTGGACGGGCAGCAGCGGGCCTTGGCGCTGTCGGAGTCTGGCCGTGAGGATCTGGCGGTCCCGGTCGCAGCGTTCATCACCGACGATCTGGAGTTGCAGCGCGATCAGTTCCTGCGGGTGAACAACACCAAGCCGCTGCCGAGGGGTCTGGTGACTGAGTTGCTGCCGGAGGTGCACCTGCCGATCTCTCCGCGGTTGTCGGGACGGAAGCTGCCTTCGGCGTTGTGCGATGAACTCAACCGTCAGGACGACTCGCCGTTCAAGGGACTGGTGCGGCGCCCGTCGTCCTCAGAGGTGGAGCGTCAGTCGGCGGTGATCACCGACACCTCGATCATCAAGATGCTGGAGGAGAGCCTGCGGTCCTCGTCGGGGTGTCTGTTCCCGTATCGCAACGTTGCGACGGGTGAGGCGGATCTGGAGGGGATCTGGGCGGTGTTGACGGTGTACTGGGAGGCGGTGCGGCGCACCTTCCCGGAGGCGTGGGGGCTACCTGCGACGCAGTCGCGTCTCATGCATGGGGTAGGTATCCGGTCGATGGGCCGGTTGATGGACAAGGTGATGTCGACGGTGCACCCCAACGCCAGCGATGCGACCGAGCATGCGATGAGCGAGCTCGCGCGGGTCGCGCCGCTGTGCCGTTGGACGTCCGGTTCGTGGGAGGGGCTGGGTGATCAACCGGTGGCGTGGAACGCGCTGCAGAACACTCCTCGCGACGTGTCGGCGTTGAGCAACCTGCTGATCCGCTCCTACGTGTCGTCACGGTTGGCGGCCTGATGCGGTTCTACTTCCCGGATAGTCAGGACCAGGTCGATCCGAACTTCGACTTCCGCCGTGAGGAGCACCTGCCGCACCGCATCCGGCAGCGCGATGACCGCTACGCCCACGAGGTGCTTGGCGAGCCGGCCTATGACGGGATGCTGGTCTCCAAGGCCATCGTTGACGGGCATGTGCGTGGGGCGGGCAAGTACACCGGTGCGCAGCGCCGCCGGTTGTACGACCTTGGGGCGCGTGCGTTCTTCCGACTGGATGCTCCCGAGCGTCCGCTGGACTCCTTGGGTGACTGCGGTGCGTTCAACTACATCGAGGAGGAGGTGCCACCGATCTCGGTCGACGACGCGATCGACTTCTACGACGGGTGTGGCTTTGACGCCGGGGTCTCCGTTGACCATCTCGTGCCGGCCTTCTTCAGCGAGCGGACACCGGTGCTGTTCTCCACCGATGAGCACCAGGCGGAGGTGGCAGGGTGGCGTAGACGGGTCGAGATCACGTTGGCGTTCGCCGAGGACTTCCTGCGCCGCCACCGTGAGCGGGGTTGTTCCTTCGAGCCGGTTGCCAGCGCTCAGGGGTGGAGCCCGTCGTCCTATGCGGAGTCGGTGGCTCACCTGCAACGGCTCGGCTACGAGCGCATCGCTCTGGGCGGCATGGTCCCGATGAAGACCAACCAGATCATCGAGTCGCTGGAGGCGGTCGATGATGTGCGGCTCCCGCAGACGCGCCTGCACCTGCTGGGGGTGACCCGGCCCCGGGAGCTGGGGCGGTTCCAGAACTTCGGCGTGA
>LFIK01001088.1_pt1 | contig 21158 bp, 20 predicted proteins | sample 643401 | NCBI WGS metagenome assembly LFIK01 (sample SAMN03777447, study PRJNA286221) | soda lake metagenome | biome: soda lake; feature: Kulunda steppe; material: water; isolation source: sample T5-Br brine of Lake Tanatar-5 | place: Russia: Kulunda steppe | collected 2010-07
GACGGACAATGATCGCGTGCGCGCGCTCATGGGCGAAAAGCGGCCGCTGATCGTGTTCGGGTCCATCAATGAGAAGATGTATCTGGCCGAGCAGAAGGCCGGGCACGGCCCCGCGCCTGCCTTCATCCCCGCGAGCTTCCCCGGTGCTGCGATCCGGCGCCACACGGGCACGCCGATGATGGGCTATGCAGGCGCCACTTACGTCTTGCAGGAAGTCTGCAACGGGCTGTTCGATGCGCTGTTCCACATCCTGCCGCTCGGCAGCCAGATGGACGCGACCGACGCCACGCCCGCGACGCTGCGGCGTGATCTGCCGTGGTCCGAGGCCGCCAAGCGCGAGCTCGACAGGATCGTGGCCGAGCACCCCATCCTGACCCGCATTTCGGCCGCGCGCACGCTGCGTGATGCCGTCGAGAAGGCCGCGCTGGAACGCGGGGCCGAAGAAGTTGACAGCGATCTGGTCGCGGCCCTGCGCCCCGGCCTGAACCGCGCCTGATCCGAGAAGGAGGACCACAATGGCAGATTACACGGTCAATGCCCCTCGCCCGCGCCACGAGCGCGCACGGAGCTGGGAATACGGGCTCTATTTCGGCGTGATCTTCGCGCTGGCGCTGGTCACCGGGGTGATCACCTGGTCGTGGCGCGTGCTGACCACGGGGCGGCTGCCGGCCATCGGCCCGGTGGGGCGCGCGCTCAAGGACGCGGCAGTGATCGCGCCGATTATCTTCCGCAGCTGAGAGGCTTCGGACAACAGTTTCCCGTGGGCATGGGCCTGCGGGAGCGGTGTCGTCCCGTCCCGGGGGGGCATCATCCCGGCCGCAGGGTGTGCGGCGTCAGTCTTATGATCCGGAGGATACTATGGCTGAAAATACCGACCTGTCATTCACAGGTCTCACTGATGAGCAGGCCCAGGAACTGCACGCAGTGTACATGAGCGGTCTCACGCTCTTTGTCGCTGTGGCAGTGGTGGCTCACCTGGCCACCTATATCTGGCGCCCCTGGTTCTGAGGAAGGATAACCAATGTCCAAATTCTACAAGATCTGGCTCATCTTCGACCCCCGCCGCGTTTTCGTGGCGCAGGGTGTCTTCCTCTTCCTGCTGGCCGCGATGATTCACCTGGTGGTGCTGTCCAACGGCATCAACTGGTTCGCAGCGGCCGCCGAGCGTGCTGCCGGCGGCTGATCCCGCAGGGATGCATGATCGTCGCGGGCGGGGGGCCTTCCCGCCTGTCGCCCGCGACAACCAAATCACGGGATCTACCCGACGCGAGGGGCCATAGCAGGCTTTTCGCCATAATCTGGAGAGGGAAGCATGGCACTGCTCAGCTTCGAACGAAAATACCGCGTGCCGGGGGGCACGCTGGTCGGCGGGAACCTGTTCGACTTTTGGGTTGGGCCCTTCTACGTCGGCTTCTTCGGCGTGACGACGATCTTCTTCGCCGTCCTCGGAACCTTGTTGATCTTCTGGGGGGCAGTGCTGCAAGGCACCTGGAATCCCTGGCTGATCTCGATCAATCCACCGCCCCTGTCCTACGGGCTGGGACCGGCGCCGCTTCTGGAAGGCGGGCTGTGGCAGATCGTGACGATCTGCGCCATCGGGGCCTTCGTGTCCTGGATGCTGCGAGAGGTCGAGATCGCGCGTAAACTCGGCATGGGGCTGCATGTGCCCTTCGCTTTCGGGGTCGCGATCTTCGCCTATGTCACGCTGGTGGTCATTCGTCCGGTGTGGATGGGCGCCTGGGGGCACGCTTTCCCCTACGGTATCTGGACCCACCTCGATTGGGTGTCCAACGTCGGCTACACCTACGGCAATTTTCACTACAACCCGGCGCATATGATCGCGGTGACCTTCTTCTTCACCACGACATTGGCGCTGGCGCTGCATGGCGCGCTGGTCCTGTCCGCCGCCAACCCCGCCAAGAAGGGCGACACCATGAAGACGCCCGACCATGAGGACACGTTCTTTCGTGACTTCATCGGCTATTCCGTGGGCACGCTGGGCATCCACCGCCTGGGCCTGTTCCTCGCGCTGAATGCCGGTTTCTGGTCGGCGATCTGCATCGTGATCTCGGGCACCATCTGGTTCGACCAGTGGGTGTTCTGGTGGGATTGGTGGCTCGACCTGCCGTGGTGGCGCGATATCGCAGGAGGCGTCAATGGCTGAGTATCAGAACATCTTTACCCAGGTTCAGGTGCGTGCCGCACCCGAGATGGGCATGGTCGAAGGCGTCGAGCTGGAAAACCGCACCAAGAGCGCAAGCTTCTCGAACCTGCTGGGCTGGTTTGGCAATGCGCAGCTCGGGCCCATCTATCTGGGCACGATGGGCATGATCAGCCTTGTCACCGGCACGATCTGGTTCGTGATGGTCGGGCTGTGGTTCTGGGATCAGGCGGGCTACAACCCGGCCGTATTCCTGCGCGACCTGTTCTGGCTGTCGCTGGACCCGCCAGCACCGGAATACGGGCTGACGATCCCGCCGATGCGCGAGGGGGGGTATTTCCTCATCGCCTCGCTGTTCCTGCTGATCTCGGTCATGACATGGTGGGTGCGCACCTACCTCCGCGCCGAGGCGCTGGGGATGGGCAAGCATGTGGCCTGGGCCTTCGCCTCTGCCATCTGGCTGTTCCTAGTGCTGGGCCTCTTCCGCCCGATCCTGATGGGGTCCTGGTCCGAGGCAGTGCCTTACGGGATCTTCACACACCTCGACTGGACGAACCTGTTCTCGCTGCAATACGGGAACCTGTTCTACAACCCCTTCCACGCGCTTTCGATCGTGTTCCTCTATGGCTCGGCGCTCTTGTTTGCGATGCACGGGGCGACCATCCTCGCTGTCTCGCGCTTCGGTGGCGACCGCGAGCTGGAACAGATCGTGGACCGTGGGACAGCATCCGAACGCGCCGCCCTGTTCTGGCGCTGGACGATGGGCTTCAACGCCACGATGGAAGGGATTCACCGCTGGGCCTGGTGGTTTGCCGTGCTGACCACCCTGACGGGCGGCATCGGGATCCTGCTGACCGGCACTGTGGTCGATAACTGGGCCGTCTGGGCCGAGGAACGCGGCTTCCGTCCGACCTATGATTAAGGAGCATCGAGATGGTTGAACATGACTACATCCAGGAGACGAAGACCCAGCGTCTGCGCAACTGGGTCCTGTCGGAGATGCTGCGCGGTGCAGGCTACGCCTTGGCGTTCCTCCTCGTGATCGGCGTGATCTACGGGATCATCTGGGGCATCGGCCAGTTCATGCCGGACGAGCGGCTGAACGCGCCCCCGCCCATGCCCTTCAGCGCGATACATGCGCCGGTGGAGTGGGCAGCAACGTGATGCGGATCGGGGCAGGCGGGCCAGCGCCCGCCTGCCCCCACCAAGGTTCGGGCCATATAGCCGGTCCGAACGCGGGCATGTGACGCCCGGTTCCCTTTCCTGTTGGCGACAGGAAACTGGTGCCGTGCGGGGCAGCCCCACGGCACCTTTTTTCTTTTCCGCCATCGCGGTGGCGGAATGGAAAGACGGCTCTGCACGGGAGGACGACCTTTTTCGAGCAACCGAAGAAGGCGCAACAATAACGAAAGGGAAACCCATGTCACATTCTGCTACTCCCCATCTCGACCGCGTCGCCGGGCCTGCCGATCTGCGCGACCTCGACGATACCGAGCTCGAGGCGCTGGCCAATGAGTTGCGCGCCGAGACCATCGAGACCGTCAGCCGCACGGGCGGGCATCTGGGCTCGTCGCTGGGCGTGGTCGAGTTGACCGTTGCGCTGCACGCCGTGTTCCGCACCCCTTTCGACAAGCTGATCTGGGATGTCTCGCACCAGTGCTACCCTCACAAGATTCTGACCGGTCGGCGCCACCAGATGCATACACTGCGCCAGGAAGGGGGCCTCTCGGGCTTTACCAAGCGCAGCGAGAGCGTCTTTGACCCGTTCGGCGCCGCCCATAGCTCGACCAGCATTTCCGCAGCCCTCGGGTTCACCATCGGTCGCGACATGGGCCAGCCCACGGGTGACGCCATTGCGGTGATCGGCGACGGCTCGATCACTGCGGGGATGGCCTACGAGGCGTTGAACAACGCCGGCAGCGAGGGGCGGCGACTGTTTGTCATCCTCAACGACAATGACATGTCCATCGCCCCGCCTGTTGGTGCGATGAATACCTATCTCAACCGGCTGAACGCGCCCCATGCCTCGCTCTCCGAGGTTGCGCAGGGCTTCATCGCGGCACTTCCGCAAAGTCTGCGCGAGCAGGCGCTGGCCGCGCGCACCCGCGCCTGCGGCGGCCCGCCCGACGCGACGATGTTCGAGCATCTGGGCTTCACCTATATCGGCCCGATTGACGGCCATTCGATGCCCGACCTGCTGGCGACCCTGCGCATGGCCCATGCCCGCGCCGAGGGGCCGGTGCTGATCCATGTCCGCACGGTCAAGGGCAAGGGCTACGCCCCGGCCGAGGCGGCGGATTGCTGCTATCATGGCGTGTCGAAATTCGACGTGGCCTCGGGCACGCAATCGAAGGGCCGCGCCAATGCGCCCAGCTACACATCGGTCTTCGGCAAGGCGCTGACCGATGAGGCGTCGCGTGACCCCACCATCGTCGCCGTGTCGGCAGCCATGCCGAATGGCACGGGCGTGGACATCATGGGCAAGCGCTTCCCGCGCCGGGTGTTCGATGTGGGCATCGCCGAACAGCACGCGGTCACTTTCGCCGCCGGGATGGCGGCGAGCGGCCTCAAGCCCTTTTGCGCGATCTATTCCACCTTCTTGCAGCGCGGCTATGACCAGGTCGTGCATGACGTGGCGCTGCAGGGGCTGCCGGTGCGCTTTGCCATCGACCGGGCGGGACTCGTGGGCGCGGATGGCGCGACCCACGCGGGCAGTTTCGATGTGAGCTATCTGGCAAATCTGCCCGGCATGGTGGTGATGGCCGCGGGCGACGAGGCCGAACTTGTGCATATGGTCGCCACGGCAGTCGCGCATGATGCAGGCCCCATCGCCTTTCGCTATCCGCGCGGCGAGGGTGTGGGCGTCGATCTGCCCGAACGCGGGCAGGTGCTGGAGATCGGCAAGGGCCGCATCATCGCCGAGGGCGAGAGTGTGGCCTTCCTGTCATTCGGCGCGCATCTGGCCGAGACGCGGCTGGCCGCCGAGGCGCTGGCCGCGCGCGGGATCACCTGCACGATTGCCGATGCACGCTTTGCCAAGCCGCTGGATCTGGACCTCATCGACCAGCTTTCCCGCCATCACGCGGCGCTGATCACGGTCGAGCAGGGCGCGCAGGGCGGATTTGGCGCGCATGTGCTGCACCATCTGGCCAACACCGGACGGCTGGACGGCGGGCTTGCGGTGCGCACTCTGACCCTGCCCGACCGCTTCATCGAACAGGCGAGCCCGGCGGCCATGTATCGTGATGCAGGGCTAACCGCGCAGGATATCGAGACCGCTGCCCTTGATGCGCTTGGCATCGACCGCTTGCAACGGCGCGCCGGCGCGCCAACTCTTGCGTAGCATGCCCGTGGACCCCAGATCTGACCCCATATGCAAGGAGGATACTGCATGGCCAATTCCGAGATGAAGAACGCCCCACCACTTTACGGCTGGGCAATCGCGACGGGCGCAGGGCTTGTGGCCTTTGGCGTGTCACTGACCTTGATCGGGATCGAGGGGAATGGCTCGGTCGGGATCGGTATCGTCATCGCGTTGATCGTGGGCACGATCTTCCAGATTGCCGAACGCGGCGCACCGCCTGCCAAGGCACCGGGCGAAGCGCCGACCGTGCCCGCCAGCGGCAGCACGAAATCCGCGCCTGCCGCCACGACGTCCGCGTCGAGCACCTCCGCTGCCGCACCCGCTGCCGCAGCCGCGCCCGAGCCGACCGCTGCCCCGACTGCACCAGAGACCACGGCGACCGAAGCCCCTGCCACGGAAGGCACCAAGCCGCAGCCGCTGGACGGCCCGGTGGGCGAGGCGGATGACCTCAAGCAGATCAGCGGCGTCGGGCCCGTGCTGGAAGGCAAGCTGCATGGCATTGGCATCTACCACTTCTGGCAGATCGCCCGGTGGAGCAAGGACGAGATCGCCTGGGTAGACAGCTTCCTGAACTTCAAGGGCCGGATCGAGCGTGACGACTGGATCGGGCAGGCCACCAAGCTGGCGGAAGCGTCACCCTCGAAACCGCCTGCCTGAGCAGGCTTGGCAGCGCGACGCGCGGTGCTACCCTGTAGCCGCATGTCCGCTGATGCGCTGCTGATCCCCCGCCCCGAGGGGCTGTATTGCCCCGAAGGCGATTTTCACATCGACCCGGTGCGCCCGGTTGCGCGGGCGCTTGTCACACATGGCCACGCCGACCACGCCCGCGCCGGGCATGGCGCCGTTCTGGCAACGCGCCAGACACTCGACATCATGGCGCTGCGCTATGGCGCGGATTTCGCGGTAACACGGCAGGCCGCCGACGGGGCGGTGCGGGTAAACGGCGTCGCGGTCGAATTCCATCCTGCGGGGCATGTATTGGGCTCTGCACAGATCGCGCTGACGACGCGCGGGCATCGGATCACGGTGACGGGGGACTACACCCGCACCCCCAACCCCGCCTGCGCCGCGTGGGAGCCGGTGCCCTGCGACATCCTGGTGACCGAGGCCACCTTCGCATTGCCGGTCTTTCGCCAGCCCGACCCGAAGGACGAGATTGCCAAGCTGCTCGCCTCGGTCAGGGCTTTCCCCGAGCGAGCGCATCTGGTCGGCGTCTATGCGCTGGGCAAGGCACAGCGTGTGATCATGCTGCTGCGCGAGGCAGGCTATGACGCCCCGATCTACATCCATGGCGCCCTCACGAAGCTCTGCGACTACCACCTTGCCGAAAGCATCCCGCTGGGCGAGTTGCGCCCCGCGACCGTGGCGCGCGGCAAGAAGGGCGACTTCGCGGGTGCCATCGTGCTGGGCCCGCCTTCGGCTTTTGCCGCCACCTGGGCGCAGCGCTTCCCCGACCCGGTAATCGCCTTCGCCTCGGGCTGGATGATGGTCCGCGCGCGGGCCCGCCAGCGTGGGGTGGAATTGCCGCTGGTGATCTCGGATCATGTGGATTGGCCGCAGCTGACGCAAACCATCACCGAACTGGACCCGGCCGAGACATGGGTGACGCATGGCCGTGAAGAGGCAATCCTGCGCTGGTGCGCGCTGGAGGGGCGCACGGCGCGGCCCCTGCGGCTGGTGGGCTATGAGGACGAGCCCGAATGATCGCGGCCTTCGCGCATCTGCTGGAACGGCTGGCGTTTACGCCCCGGCGCAACGCCAAGCTCGCGCATTTGACGCAGTATTTCGCATTTCGCCCCGACCCCGAGCGCGGGTTGGCATTGGCCGCGCTGACCGGCTATCTGGAATTGCGCGCGGTCACGCCGTCCCTGTTGCGGGGCTTGGTGGCCGAGCGCGTGGATGCCGAGCTTTTCGCGATCAGCTATGATTTTGTCGGCGATCTGGCCGAGACCATCGCGCTCATCTGGCCCGGACCGGATAGCAGCGCAGCGCTGCCGCTGGCCGATCTGGTCGCCGAGTTGCGCGGCACCCGCAAGGCCGATCTGCCCGAGTGCATCGCCGCGCGGCTGGACACGATGGCGCCCTCGGAACGCTACGCCTATCTCAAGCTCGCCACCGGGGGGCTGCGCGTCGGCGTCTCGGCACGGCTGGCGCGTCAGGCGCTGGCGGATTTCGGCGGCCTCGATCTGGCCGAGGTCGAAGAGCTTTGGCACGGCCTGTCGCCCCCCTACACGGAACTCTTCGCTTGGGCCGAGGGCGGCGCGAAACCCGTCTCGGCCGCCCGCGCGCCGTTCAGACCGGTGATGCTGTCCACGCCCACGGATCGCGAGGCATTGGGCACACTCGACCCCGCCGCATTTCTGGCAGAGTGGAAATGGGACGGCATCCGCGTGCAGGCCGTGGCCGAGGGGGGCATGCGGCGGCTTTATTCGCGCACGGGCGATGACATCTCGGTGGCCTTTCCAGATGTGATCGCTGCACTCGATTTCGAGGGCGCGCTGGATGGCGAGTTGCTGGTCCGGCGCGGCGATGATGTCGCGCCCTTCAACGACCTGCAGACCCGGTTGGGGCGCAAGACAGTGGGCCGCAAGCTGCTGGAGAGCCACCCCGCAGCGCTGCGGCTTTATGACGTGATGCTCTGGGACGGGGCGGACCTGCGCCCGCGCCCCTTGCAGGAACGGCGCGACGCGCTGGAGCGGCTGGCGGAAACGCTCGACCCCGCCCGCGTGGACCTCTCGCCGCTGCTGCCGTTCGAGGACTGGGAGACGCTCGCCGCGCTGCGCGCTGACCCGCCTGCCGCCGTGATCGAGGGGCTGATGATCAAGCACCGCGCCAGCCCCTATCTGGCCGGGCGGATCAAGGGCCACTGGTTCAAGTGGAAACGCGACCCGATGCGGGTGGACGCGGTGCTGCTTTATGCACAACGCGGGCATGGCAAGCGGTCGGGCTATTACTCGGATTTCACCTTCGGGCTGTGGGATGGTGACCAGCTTGTGCCCGTGGGCAAGGCCTATTTCGGCTTCACCGATGCCGAGCTGCGCGATCTGGACCGTTTCGTGCGCAACAACACGGTTGACCGATTCGGCCCGGTGCGCGCGGTCGCCCCGACAAAGGTGGTCGAGGTGGCGTTCGAGGGGCTGAACCGCTCTACCCGGCACAAATCGGGCGTGGCGATGCGGTTCCCGCGCATCGCCCGGCTGCGCGACGACAAGCCCGCCTGCGAGGCAGACCATCTGCGCACGCTGCTCGACCTGTTGCCCTGAGCGGCTTGCGTCCTTATCCTGCATCACGGATTGAAACCCGCCATTGCCTCGCATGGCTTGTTAGCGGTAACAAGGCCGCATAAGTGAAACGACACATGCGCTGCCAGATCGAGAGGGAGATTTCACATGACCGTCAAGCTTGCCATCAACGGCTTTGGCCGCATCGGCCGCAACGTGCTGCGCGCGCTCATCGAGCTTGATCGCTCGGATGTCGAGATCGTGGCGATCAACGATCTGGGTCCGGTGGACTACAACGCGCATCTGCTGCAATTCGATTCGGTCCATGGGCGGTTCCCCGGCAAGGTGACATCGGGCGAGGACTGGATCGACGCCGGGCGCGGCAAGGTGCGCGTAACCGCGATCCGCAACCCCGAGGAACTGCCTTGGGACGACGTCGATATCGCGCTGGAATGCACCGGCATCTTCAACTCGCGCGACAAGGCCGCGCTGCACCTGAAGAACGGGTCCAAGCGGGTGCTGGTCTCGGCTCCGGCGTCGGGCGCTGACAAGACTGTGGTCTACGGCGTGAATGAGGCGGTCTTGACCGATGCGGACCTCGTGGTCTCTAACGCATCGTGCACGACCAACTGCCTCGCGCCGGTGGCCAAGGTGCTGCATGACAGTATCGGCATTTCGCGTGGCTTCATGACCACGATCCACAGCTACACTGGCGACCAGCCGACGCTGGACACGATGCACAAGGACCTCTATCGCGCGCGGGCGGCGGCACTGAGCATGATCCCGACCTCGACCGGCGCGGCCAAAGCGGTGGGGCTGGTGATGCCCGAACTCGCCGGCAAACTCGACGGGGTGGCGATCCGGGTGCCGACGCCCAATGTCTCGGTCGTGGACCTGACCTTCGAGGCGGCGCGCGACACGAGTGCCGACGAAATCAACGCGGCGATCCGCGCCGCTGCCGACGGGCCGATGAAGGGCATTCTGGGCTATACCGACCTCAAGAACGTCTCGTCGGATTTCAATCACGACGAGCATTCCTCGGTCTTTCACACGGAACAGACAAAGGTGCTGGAGGGGCGGATGGTGCGCGTGCTGTCGTGGTACGACAACGAATGGGGCTTCTCCTGCCGGATGCTCGACACGGCTGCCGCGATGGGCGCGCATCTCTAGGCCGAGCGGGGCTTGCAGTGGCTGCCCCGGCGCGGGTAAGGCAGGGGTGCGCGCAAGGGGAGCAGTGGCATGAGCTTTGACCGCCGGATCAAGATCGCACCGTCGATCCTGTCTGCCGATTTCGCGGATTTCGGGCGCGAGATCCGCGCGGTCGAGGCGCAGGGCGCCGACTGGGTGCATGTCGACGTCATGGACGGGCATTTCGTGCCCAACCTGACCTTCGGCCCGCCCGCTGTCGCGGCCTTTCGCCGGCATGTGACAACTGTGATGGATGTGCATCTGATGATCGCACCGGTGGATCCTTACATCGACGCCTACGCCAAGGCCGGCGCCGATATCCTGACCGCGCATGTCGAGGCCGGCCCGCACATCCACCGCACGCTTCAGGCGATCCGGGGCGCAGGGATGCGCGCGGGTGTGGCGATCAACCCCGGAACCCCGGCCGAGACGGTGGCGCATGTGCTGGACCTCTGCGATCTGGTCTGCGTGATGACGGTCAATCCCGGTTTCGGCGGGCAGAGCTTCCTTGAGATGACCGAGAAGCTGCACCGCCTGCGCGAGCTGATCGGCGACCGGCCCATCCACTTGCAGGTCGATGGCGGGGTGACGCCCCAGACCGCGCCGCTGGTGGCCCGCGCCGGTGCGGATGTTCTGGTCGCGGGCTCGGCCGTGTTCCGTGGCGGCAGTGCCGACAGCCCCGGTGCCTATGGCGCGAATATCCGCGAGATCCGCGCGGCGGCAGAAGGCACGCTTGTCTGACCGCCCCCCAACCGAGAGGAGACGATCATGGCGACCCCCCCTGTCTGCGATTTCGGCTGGAAGGCCCCCGGTTTCTCGCTTCCTGCGACCGATGGCAAGACCTACAGCCTGTCCGATCTGTCGGGCCCGCGCGGCACGCTGATCATGTTCATCTGCAACCACTGCCCCTATGTGCTGGCCGTGCTCGACCGCATCCTGCGCGATGCGCGCGCGTTGCAGGACATCGGGGTCGGCGTGGCCGCGATCTGCTCGAACGACGCCACCACCCATCCCGATGACAGCTTCGACAAGATGCGCGAGATGGCCGAGACGCATGACTTCCCTTTCCCCTATCTGCACGACGAGAGTCAGGAGGTCGCGCGCGCCTGGGGGGCGGCCTGCACGCCCGATTTCTTCGGGCTGAACGCGGGAGGCGAGTTGCAGTATCGCGGCCGGCTGGATGCCTCGGGGCGCGCGCCAGCGCCCGAAGATGCGCCCCGCGAGTTGCTGGACGCGATGCGCCAGATCGTCGAGACGGGCCAGGGGCCGCGCGAGCAGGTGCCGTCGATGGGCTGCTCGATCAAGTGGAAAGCCGCGTGATTTCGGCAGCCGCCCGCGACCCGGCGGTGTAGCGCAAGCGCGGGGGCGGCCCCTCTCAGCGCGCCAACCCGGCTGCCGTGCCGAAAATTGCGCGCGCCTCGGCCTCGCCCTTGGCGCTGAGCGCAAGCAGCCCGTCGCGCCGCTCGATCAGCGCCCGGTCATGCGCGCGCAGGATCGCCGCACGGGCGCGCGGGGCCGTCCAGCCCAGATGCGCGACCAGCGCCGAGCGGGTGTTCTCTTCGGCCATCTCGGGACTGTCCTGATGGGTGAAGAGATGCGCGACCAGCGCGCGGCAGTCATGTTCCACCCGCGCCCGGCGCCGCTGCAAGGCCTGCGCCACCAGTCCGCGCTCGGGCGCGGCGAGCAGAGCGATGGCGAACCACACGCCGGTCATGCTGGCCATCATCCCGGCGATCGAGACATTCCAGCGCAGCGCCAGCGCGTAGCCCACCACGCAGGCCGCCAGGGAAAGTGCCACGGCCAGCGCCACCATGCGCCACAGCCTGCGCGTCAGCAGATAGGCCGTCGCCGGTGGGACGATCACAAAGGCGATGAACAGCACCGCACCCACCGCATCGAACGCTGCGACGGCCGTGACGCTGGTCAGCGTCAGGATCGCGTAATGCAGCACCCCGGGCAGAAAGCCCAGCGCCGCCGCCAGCCCCGGATCGAAGCTTGCGAGTTTCAGCTCTTTCCAGAAGGCCAGCACGAAGGCCAGATTGACCGCGAAGACCGCGCCCAGCGTGACCACCGCCACGGGCACGGGCTGGCCCAGAATGGCGACCGTGTTCAGCCAGACAAAACCGATCTCGCCCAGCAGGACCGACTCGGCATGGATATGCACATCGCGCGCATAGAGCGAGATCAGGATCACCCCCGCCGCGAAGAGTGCGGGAAAGACGAGCCCGATCGCGGCGTCCATCCGCACCAGCCGCGACCGTGCCAGGGCCTCGGTCAGCACCACGGTCAGCACGCCCGCAAGCGCCGCCCCGATCAGCGGCACCGGGCCCGAGAGTTGCCGGGTCAGCAGCCAGGCGACGATGATTCCGAAGACGATGGAATGGCTGATCGCATCGGTCAGCATCGCATTGCCGCGCAGCACCAGAAACGAGCCCAGCAGCGCGCCCGAGGCCCCGACCAGGCAGCCGGTCAGCAGGATCATGGCAGGGATGGACTCGAAGAAGGCGGCGATCATGGACCCTCCCGGCCAGCGCGGGCGGCGGCTTCGGCACGGCCTGCGCGGGTCAACTCCCAATGCGGCGTTGTCTCGGGCGGGTGTTCGACAGGTCGGATCAGGCCGCGCCGTTCCAACTCGGCGAAATGCCGGGGCGACGGCGCCTTGCCCAGCGCGGCGGCGAGCATCCCCTGTTCCGAGGGGTAGCGGGCATCCTCATGCGCCGCCGACAGCCCCTGCATCGCGGCAAGGATGCGCGCCTCGGTGATGCGCGCCCGCGCCCGCCGTGCGGCGAGGGCCTGCCAGACGACCCCGCGCTGCGGGGCCAGCAGCAGCGAGACGATCACGATGGCCGTGGCGATCAGCACCACGACCGGCCCGGTGGCCAGCCCGCGCATGCTGGCGCTGACCAGCGCGCCGCCCGCGCCCGATGCCGCCCCGATCAGGGCCGATAGCAGCACCATCACGCTCAGCCGGTCGGTCCATTGTCGCGCCGCTGCGGCAGGGGCAATCAGCAGCGCGACCATCAGCACCACACCGACAAGCTGCAATCCCACCACAATCGCCAGCGCCACGAGGATCGTGAGCACCCCTTCCAGAGCCGTGACCGGGAAGCCATTTGCGCGAGCGAAGTCCGGGTCGAAGCTGACCAGCTTGAACTCTTTCCAGAAGGCCAGCACAAGCGTCAGCGCCACCAGCCCGGCCCCGCCCATGATCCACAGATCCGACGGCAGGATCGCCGCGGCCTGCCCGAAGAGGAAACTCGCCAGTCCCGCGCTCGCCGCCCCACCTGTAGCCTGCAGATGCGTCAGCAGCACCACGCCCACGGCGAAGAAGACGCTCAGTACGATGCCGAGCGCCGCATCGGTCTTCAGCCGCGTGGTGCGTGTAATCAGCATCATCACCAGCGCCGCGAGCGCGCCGGTGAAGAACGCGCCGGCGAGGATGCTGCCCAGATCGCGCGCGCCCGCGATCAGGAAACCAAGGCACACGCCCGGCAGCGCGGCATGGGCCAGCGCATCGCCCAAGAGGCTCTGGCGGCGCAGCACGGCGAAGGCGCCCAGCATCCCAGCGATGGCACCCAGTAGCGCAGCGCCGGTCAGGACCGTGCGCACGATCTGCGAGGACAGCAATTCCGCCAGCGCGCTCATGACACCGCGCGCTGTGTCGCGCGATGGCACCCCGGCCCGGCCCCGCCCCGCGCGCGCGGGCGTGCTGACCCGGCGGGGCGCCGCGGACGGGTCACGACCGCACCAGCGCCTCGTAACTTTCGGCGACCTTGCGCGTCATCTGCCCCACCTGGAAGTGGTGCGGGCCGATCTGACCCACCGGTGTCACCTCGGCGGCGGTACCGGTCAGCCAGCATTCGCTGAATTCCGAAAGCTCCTCGGGCATGATATGACGTTCATGCACGACAATGCCCATGTCGCGCAACATTGCGATGACAGTCTGACGGGTGATCCCGTTGAGGATCGCGTCGGGGATGGGAGTGTGCACCTCGCCATCCTTGACGAAAAAGACATTGGCCCCGGTCGCCTCGGCCACATAGCCGCGATAATCCATGAACAGCGCATCCGAGCAGCCCTTTTCCTCGGCGGCATGCTTGGACATGGTGCAGATCATGTACAGCCCCGCGGCCTTGGCGGCAGTTGGAATCGTCTCGGGCGAGGGGCGCTTCCACTTGGCGATGTCGAGCTTCGCGCCCTGCCACTTGGCGTCGCCATAATAGGCCCCCCACTCCCAGACGGCAATCGCCAGCCGCACCGGGTTCCGCCGCGCGGCGACCCCCATATCCGGCCCCGCGCCGCGCCAGGCCACCGCGCGCACATAGGCGTCCTTGAGGTCGTTGGCGGCCAGCACCTCGCCCTTGGCGGCCTCGATCTGGTCGACGGTGTAGGGGATCGGCATGTCCAGCAATCTCCCGGATTCCAGCAGCCGTTCGGAATGCTCGCGGCTCTTGAAAATCTTGCCGGAATAGCAGCGCTCACCCTCGAACACCGAAGAGGCGTAATGCAGGGCATGGGTCAGGATATGCACATTGGCGTCGCGCCACGGCACCAGCCGCCCATCCATCCAGATCAGCCCGTCCCTGTCATCATACGCGCCGGCCATACGTGCCTCCTCTCGTCGCGATTTACGGATATTGCGCGATTTAGGTCCGTTTCGGACATTATCTTTCGCAAATTCGCCCGATTCGCTATCAATTCGCGCTTGGAGTGTCAACAAGGCTGACTTAAAATAGAGCTGTGGAGGTTGAGGCATGAATGACAGAAGCAACACCCCGGTCAGTGGCGAGAGCCTGCTGTTTCTGACCGACGAGCAGTTGCGAAAGGGGATCGAGGCGATGTTCTTCGCCTATCGCGGCTTTACCGCCGACCCGGACCGGATTCTCGATGAGCATGGCTATGGTCGCGCCCATCACCGGGCGCTGCATTTCATCAACCGTACGCATGGCACGACCGTCAACAACCTGCTGGCCATACTGGGTGTTACCAAGCAGTCGCTGAACCGGGTGCTGCGCACGCTGATCGCGGACGGGCTTGTCGAAAGCCGGGTGGGCCGCACTGACCGGCGCGAGCGCAACCTGTATCTGACCGAGGCCGGGCGCGAGCTGGAGCGCGCCCTGTCCGAGGCACAGCGCGAACGGATGCGGGCGGCCTACCGCGCCGCCGGGCCACAGGCCGTGGCGGGATTTCGGCAGGTGCTCGAGGCGATGATGGATCACGAGATCCGCCGCCACTACGCCAATCTGCGGGATCGTCGACCATGAGCGCCGATCCGCAACCGCATCTGCTTGTCGTGGACGATGACGACCGGATCCGCGGCCTTTTGCGGAAATACCTGCTGCGCAACGGGTTCCTCGTGACGGCGGCGCGCGACGCGGATCATGCGCGGCGGCTGCTGGCGGGGCTCGGCTTCGATCTGATCGTACTCGACGTGATGATGCCGGGCGAGGACGGTATCAGCCTGACCCGCGCCATCCGCGAGGACGACAATACCCCCATCCTGCTACTGACCGCACGGGGCGAGGCCGAGGACCGCATCACCGGCTTCGAGGCCGGCGCCGACGACTATCTGCCCAAACCCTTCGAGCCGCGCGAGTTGCTGCTGCGGATCAACGCCATCCTGCGCCGCACACCCGCGCCCGACGCGGTCGAGGTGCTGCCACAGGTGCTGGTGATCGGCGCGCTGCGCTACGATCTGGAACGCGGAGAGTTGAAGCACGGCGACACGCCCATCCGCCTGACCCAGACCGAGGCCACGCTGATGCGGCTGTTCTGCCAGCACCCGGGCGAGGTCATCACGCGCGAGGCGCTGGTCGACCATCTGGGCCGCGACCGCGCCGCGCATGGTGGCAGCGTCGGGCAGGAGCGCGCGGTCGATGTGCAGATCACCCGCCTGCGCCGCAAGATCGAGCGCGACCCCAAGACCCCACGCCACCTGCAGACCGTCCGTGGCGCGGGCTACATGCTGGTGACCGAGTAGCCCGGCGCCTCAGCCCTGCTCCGGCACCAGGATCTCGCGCTTCCCGACATGGTTGGCGGCGGTGACAATGCCCTCATCCTCCATCTGCTCGACCAGCCGCGCGGCCTTGTTGTAGCCTATGCCCAGCTTGCGCTGGATGTAGCTGGTCGAACATTTGCGGTCCTGAATGACCACCTGCACCGCCTGATCGTAAAGCGCGTCCTCGCCGGACGTGTTGCCGCCCAGCCCCAGAACCGCGTCAATGTCGGCTTCCTTGTCGGATTCCGGGCCGTCCACCACGCCTGACTTGTAATCCGGCGGGCCGAAGCTTTTCAGGTGGTTGACGACTTCCTCGACCTCCTCGTCGCTGACGAAGGGGCCGTGAATGCGGCTGACACGCCCACCGCCCGCCATATAGAGCATGTCGCCCATGCCCAGAAGCTGCTCGGCCCCCTGCTCGCCCAGAATGGTCCGCGAGTCGATCTTCGATGTCACCTGGAACGAGATCCGCGTCGGGAAGTTGGCCTTGATCGTGCCGGTGATCACGTCCACCGACGGGCGCTGCGTGGCCATGATCAGGTGAATGCCCGAGGCCCGCGCCATCTGCGCGAGGCGCTGGATGCAGGCCTCGATCTCCTTGCCGGCGACCATCATCAGATCGGCCATCTCGTCCACGATCACCACGATGAAGGGCAGAAGCTCGGGCGCGAATTCCTCGGTCTCGAACACCGGATCGCCGGTTTCGTCGTCAAAGCCCGTCTGGATGGTGCGCTTGAACATCTCGCCCTTGTCCAGCGCCTCGCGCACGCGGCCATTGTAGCCCTCGATATTGCGCACGCCCATCTTGGACATCTTGCGGTAACGTTCCTCCATCTCGCCGACGACCCATTTCAGCGCCACCACGGCCTTTTTCGGGTCGGTCACAACGGGGGAAAGCAGATGCGGGATGCCGTCATAGACGCTGAGCTCCAGCATCTTGGGGTCGATCATGATCAGGCGGCACTCATCAGGCGACAGCCGATACAGCAGCGACAGGATCATGGTGTTGATCGCCACCGACTTGCCCGACCCCGTTGTCCCGGCGATCAGCAGATGCGGCATCTTGGCCAGGTTGGCGACGATGGGTTCACCATCGATGCCCTTGCCCAGCGCCAGCGGCAGGCGCATCGCGCTGTCGCCATAATCGCGCGCCGACAGGATCTCGCGCAGGGCGACCTTCTCGCGATGCGCGTTCGGCAGTTCGATCCCGATGATCGAGCGCCCCGGCACGGTCGAGACCCGCGCCGACAGCGCCGACATCGACCGCGCGATATCGTCCGCAAGACCGATCACGCGGCTGGCCTTGAGGCCCGGGGCGGGCTCGAGTTCGTATTGCGTCACCACGGGGCCGGGGCGGACGCTGACAATCTCGCCACGCACGCCGTAATCGTCGAGCACCGCCTCGAGCATGCGGGCATTTTCTTCAAGCGCCTCATCGCTGAGCGAATAGCGTGTCACGGCGTCGGGGTGCTCGAGCAACGACAGCGGCGGCAACTCGAATTCGGGCTCGCGAGTGTCGAACTGAAAGCGCGGCTCGGCCTCGGCCTGCGCCTGCCGCGAGGGTTGCGGGCGGCTGCCGGCTGGGGTGACGACACGGCGTTGCAGGACATGCGGCGCGCGGGGCGGCTCGGCGGCAGGCTGTGCGGGCGCGACGGCCCGAACGGGCTGCGCGGTCAACGGTTGTGTCGGTACCTCAGCTGCCTGCATCCAGTCCGGCATGATCGCGGCAGTGGCGAGCGTGGCGGGGATCTCGCCATGAACCTGCATCGGCGGGTCCATCCGTGCGGGTGCGGCGGGACGCGCGCGCAATGGTGGCTCCGCGGGGGCGGGGTGCGTGCGGTCAAGCTGCATCACCGGCCTTTGCTGTTTGCGCTGGCGGATCGCGTCCGAGATGCGCGAGCGGATGCGCGCATCGCCCCCTGGCTCGGCCTGCAGCGCAGCGGCCGTCAACGGCGGCTCGACCAGCTCGGGCGACAGGTCTGGTAGATCGGCCTCTGCAGGGCGGTTGCTGAGTGTCTTCAGCCGCGCGAGCAAGCCCGAACCAGCGTCCGCCGGTCTTGCGGCATCGGGTAGCGGGGGGTGCTGTGCGCGCATCGGCGGCTCGGCGCGCAGCGACTGCGACGCGGCCGCCATCGGGGCGCGGGCGGCGTGTCCATGGGGCGCGGGCGCGGGCGCCGATGCCCGGATCACGGGTGGTGCGCGACGCGCGGCATCACGCGGCGCAACGGGCGCCGCCTCGTCATAGGCGGGCTCGGGCGCGTATTGCTCAACGACTTGCGCGCGCTGTCGCATGACGGCCCGGCGTGCTTGCGCGCGCTGCACGGCCTCGCGGCCCAGGGCCCGCGCACTGCGCAGCCCGCTGGCCAGCCCGCCGCGGCCAAGCGCCAGCAGACCGGCATAGATCAGCACCAGCCCCGCCCAGACGAAGCCCATGAAGCGCAAGGCCTCATACGCGTTGACGCCAAGCACATAGGCCCAGACCCCGACACAGACGAGAAACAGCACCAGCGCCATGGCCGTGACCCCTGCGGCAGGCGACATCGGCAGCGCGTTGACCACTGCCGCCAGCACCGTGTCTCCGAACACCCCGCCCATACCGTAGAGCGTGTCCCAGCCTTGCGTCGGCACCAGCGCCGCGGCCCAGACCGCCGTGACCGCCAGCGCGATGGGCAGGAACACCCCGCGCGACAGCGCCTGACCATGCCCGCGCCCCACCAACAGGCGCAGCCCCCAGCCGCCGGAAAACAGCACCAGCCCCCAGGACGCCACCCCGATGATCACCATCAGCGGCGCCGCAATCGTGGCGCCCACGCGCCCCAGCGAGTTCTTGATCGGCGTGTCGGTCGAGGCCATCCAGCTCGGATCGGTCGGCGCATAGGACCCCAGCATCAGCGCGAACAACCCCGCCAGGCACATCAAGCCGACACCCAGCAATTCGCGCCCGCGTTTTTGCAAAAGCGCCTGGATGTTCCTGTCCAGAAGCGGTTCGCGATGTTGGGTGTTGTACGTTGCCATTCCGGTGTCCCTCATTCACGAATACAGGCAGTTGCGCAGGCGGCGCAGGACGTCCTCCAGCGAGTCGATGGGCGTGACCATCGCGACCCGGATGAACCCCGCGCCGGGATTGCGGCCCTCGACCTCGCGCGACAGATAGGCGCCCGGCAGCGCGCGGATGCCCGTTGCGCGCCACAGATCCAGCGCTGCGGCTTCTCCATCGGCAACCGGCAGCCACAGGAAGAACCCGGCCTCGGGCGGTTCATAGCCGTGCACCGAACCGAATATCCGGTCGGCCAGCGCGTATTTCTGCTGGTAGCGCGCGCGGCTGGCGCGCACATGTTCCTCATCCGCCCAGGCGGCCGCTGCGACATGCTGCAAGGGCTCGGGCAGCGGCGCGCCCGCATAGGCGCGCAACTGGCGGATACGGCGGATCGACTCGCGCCCCCCCGCGACGAACCCCGACCGAAGCCCCGGCAGGTTCGACCGCTTCGACAGCGAGTTGAAGATCACCACACGCTCGGGATCGGCCCCCATCTCCTGCGCGACCTGCAGGGCCGAAGGTGGCGGGGCGTCGCGGTAGATTTCGGAATAGCACTCATCGGCGAAGATGCGGAAATCATACCGCTCGGCAAGGGTAATCAGATCGCGCAGATAGGCCTTGTCCGCCACGGCCCCCTGCGGATTGGCGGGCGAGCAGAGATAGGCAATCGTCACACGGTCGAGACGCTCGGCAGGCAGAGCGGCATAATCGGGCAAATCGCCAGTGTCGCGCGTGGCAGGGACATAGACAGGCTCGGCGCCGACGGCCAGCGCCGCCACGGCATAGACCTGATAGAAGGGGTTCGGCATCAGCACGACCGGCGGGCGGCCACGCTTTTGCTCGGGGCAGAGCGCAAGGGCGGCGTTGAACAACCCTTCGCGCGTGCCGTTCAGGACCATCAGGTTCTCGGGCGCGACCGTGCACCCGTAACGCTGATCGAGCCAACCCTGAATGGCCGACAGCAGCGACGGTATCCCCTCATTCGCCGGATAAACGGCGAAGCGGTCCAGATGCGCATTCAGCACGTCCGACAGGAAAGGCGGCATGGCGTGCTTCGGCTCGCCAATCGACATCGCGACCGGCTCACCGCCCGGGGGGTGGTGATCCAGAAGCGCGCGCAGGCGCGGAAATGCGTATTCCGGCAGGTTCGAGAACCGCTCTGGAAATGCCATGGACTGCCTCGGATGCTGGGATCTGACGCCCCGTTTGACGCGCAGGATAGCGCGACAGGGCGCGACGGTCCAGAACAACGGCACTACGAGGCAGGATAACCGCACGAAATTGTGGCATTTTCGTAGAACCTGGCGCGCCGATACCAGATATCGGATTGCAGGCCGCGCCTCCCGCAACAGGTGGGGGCAAAGGGAATCTCCGCAGTGTCGGAGGGGCGTGCTCGACTTATCGCAGCGCCGCCTCGGCAGCCGCGCCGAGACGTAGAAGCCGTTCCTCGCACATGGGTGGCGCCATCAGGCTGATGCCGACCGAAGGGGTGCCGGTCGGCAACGTCAGCGCACACAGGCCCAGCATGTTGCCGATACGGGTGTTGCGCAGGGTCAGCAGGTTCTCGGTCGTGAAATAGGCGTGGTCCTGCATCAGCCGCGCCGCATTCGGCGGCATGTTGGCCGCAGTCGGCAACAGCACCGCATCATAGACCGCCGTGTCCTGCAAATAGGTGGCGCGGTGCTCACCGAGCGCGTCCCATGCGGCCAGATAGTCGCAGGCGAGATGCTCCCGCCCGGCGCGGAAGCGGGCAAGAATGGGCGAGAACATCTCTTCGGGCCGCGCCTCGATCAATTCGCGCCACTGGGCATAGGCTTCGGGCGTGTAGATGATACCCGAGAGGTCGAGAGTCGCCGCGACAACCGGCAGCGCTGCGCGGCTGATGCGGGCGCCCGCCGCCTCGAGCCGCCGCACGGCTGCCTCGAAACCTTCCGCCGGTGTATCGCGGATATCCTCGAACGGCGCACCGTCAAGCACCAGCAGATGACGCCCCGACAGTTCCGCGCCGCGCAGATCGGCGGGGGTGCGGTTCTCCAGCGCGGCGAGGACCAGGGCACAATCCTCGACCGAACGGGCGAGCGGGCCGATCGTGTCGAATTTCGGCGCGAGCGGCACGGCGCCCGTCATCGGCAGCCGCCCGGCCGTGGTCTTTAGCCCCACCAGATCGTTCCAGGCCGCCGGGATGCGCA
>LFIK01001089.1_pt1 | contig 21146 bp, 16 predicted proteins | sample 643401 | NCBI WGS metagenome assembly LFIK01 (sample SAMN03777447, study PRJNA286221) | soda lake metagenome | biome: soda lake; feature: Kulunda steppe; material: water; isolation source: sample T5-Br brine of Lake Tanatar-5 | place: Russia: Kulunda steppe | collected 2010-07
GAAAGCCGCCAACGCCGCCGACCAATTCACCGATGTTCCCGACCATTCCGAAATCTCCATGCCCGCACCTCCCCAATGCGGACACAGAATCAGAACTTTGATCAAAACGCAACTGTAGTACTAAGCGGGCGGCGCCCGGTCGTGAATCATATGCCGCTTCAAAGGCCATTTCCGCAATATCTTGAACGTTGTTATGTGGCAAAAACTCAAAATACCCTTCTTCGTGTCCTGATTGAAGAATCTGATCAATTGATTGTGGATTGATTCTGTTGGATCCATTGGCGCCTACGCTTAACATATTCAATATAGCATTGCCGTCTTCACCGGTCGGGGTGACGAATTGCGTGTGGCCATTCGGATCGCGGTAACCAAGAATCGGGCCCGTTGCAGTATTCATTCCAGTATGAGCAAAGTTCTCGGAAAGCAAAAGATGATCAACTGGCAAAGCGTTGTTTTGCAAAATTTCGAATAAAAGGCCAGGCTGATGCGTAGCGATCGCCTCCGTGACGTCTGGGATCACAACGACGGGAGAATGCCCCAAGACGTTGGTTGCGAAACTCGTAAATTGTTCATACAGGGTTGGGTCGCTTGCTTCAACCGGGCGTCGTGCATTGTACCAATTGATAGCGTCTTCGACCAATATTTGGTTAGGCTGGATTAGGCCAATGTCACGCAACGGATCAAGCTGCAATCGGTCCGTATAGGGAGGCAGCTGATCTCCATGGACTGGCACATCCAGGGCCGGCGCCGGTTGCGTCGCTTGGTCCCAAACGAAAACCGGATTCGTGTCGAAACCCGGGGTCGTGTCAACGACCTCGAAGCTGAAATCGGGATCGGTCGTGGGAAAAATCCCGATGGTGGCGTCGGGATTCACAAGCTGTGTCGGAAGATCGAGATTGAAGCCGGTATCGACTGTCACCGGGGTCGATCCACCCCAGCCTGGATTGTTGAATTCGCCACCAATGGTTTCAGGTGTAGCAGCCATAGTAATCTCCTTTCAGTATAAATTAATGATATATATTATGCAGAATAATGATGACAGAATCAAGAAAAATATTTCTGCAAGGCTTGTCTTGTCCCGTAGCCTTGAATTTGCCGTCCCGAGCCGTCGTGCGTTGCATCACACACGTGCCGCCGTGCTTTGACATTCTATCGGTTTCTTATATCTCTGGTGCATGCCGGCCTTGCGCCAGACGCGGAGCCGGGCTGTCTTCACATGGGAGGATTGAATGAAAAAATTGATGATGAGCGTCGCGAGCGCCGGTCTGCTCGTATCCGGCGCGGCTTTGGCTGATCGCGACGACTGGCCGCGTGACCTGACTGTCGGCACGGCCAGCCAGGGCGGCGTCTATTTCGTCTATGGCGGCGGCATGGCGAGCTTCCTCACGGAAGAGCTCGGCGTGAACGTCTCCGGCGAAGTAACCGGTGGCCCGGTGCAGAACGTGACGCTGGTCCAGACGGGCGAGCATGATATCGGCCTGGTGACGCTGGGTCCGGCATTCGAAGCCTGGATGGGCGAGAGCGAACTCGCGCCCGGGCTCGAGCATCGCGACATCCGCGCGTTGTTCCCGATGTACGAGACGCCGTTCCAGGGCATTACCCTGCGGACATCCGGCATCGAATCCGTGAGTGACCTCGACGGTCGTCGCGTCGCCGTCGGCCCGGCCGGTGGTACGCCCGGCACCTATTGGCCGCGCATTTTCGATGCGCTGGGTGTGGACGCCACCGTGTCCTTCGCCGGCGCCGCGGATTCCGCCAGCCAGTTGCAGGACGGGCTCGTCGATGCCTTCGTCTTCGCCGCCGGCCTGCCGATCGCGGCTTTCTCGCAGCTCGCTGCCGAGGCCGACGTGATCACCTTCTCGTTCACCGAGGAAGAGCACGCGCAGGTGCTCGAGGCGTTCCCGGAAGTCTCCGATTTCACCATCCCCGCCGGCACCTACACGGTGCAGGACGAGGATCAGGACTCGGTCGCGATGTGGAACTACGCCATCGTGCATCAGGACATGCCCGAAAGCCTCGCATATGAGATCACCAAGACGGTGCTCGAGAACAACGAGCGCATGATGCAGATCCACGCGGCGGCTGCAGCCACTCTGGCGGAGAACTGGGACAACAACAGCTTCCTGCCGTTCCATCCGGGTGCCGTGCGCTATTTCGAGGAAATCGGCATCGATATCCCGGAAGACCTGCGCGGCTGATTCCGGCTTCGCAATGACGTCATGACTTTGGTGGGGGCCGCGTTTCGCGTGGCCTCCATCGCTGAAAAAAAGCCTGAACGGCTGTTCGTGGGGTTGATCGGGAGGGGTGCATGGCCGCCGCAGACGTGCGAGAGGCGCCGCAAGGCGAGTCCGAGACGAAGAATATTGCCAAGGGTGTCGATCGCGAGATCTATGCCGGCAACCAGCGCATCTTCGAAGGCTGGGGCCATCATGTCATCGCCGCCCTCTGCATTGCCTATACCGCCTTCCATATCGGGGTAATGAACCTCTACCCGCTCGAAACCTGGGTCTATCGCCTGACCCACGTGACGGGCGGGCTGGCGCTCGGCTTCACGCTTTTCTCCGCGAGGGGCTTCGTCGATATGCAGGGGCGTGCCCATACGCGCTCGCTGCCCGAGCTCGCCCTGCTGGGCGTATCGGCGCTGTTGATCCTGACAGCGCTCGGTCGGGTTCTGCTGGCGGTTTTCACCGGAGACCTCGTCGCGACCGGCTCCCCGCCCGACAAGATGGTCAACACCTACGGCATTCCGCTCGTCATCGGCACGGCGCTCGCGATCCTCGCGACGTGGCTGTTCCCGCCGGGAGACCGGAGCAAGCTCGCGCCGGGTGATCTGCTTCTCGCCATCGCGGCCATTGCCGTGGGCATCTACATCATCGCGCATGCTCATTTCCTGCGCACCCGTGCCCAGGTCTTTCCGCATCCCAACGATATGTGGGCCTCGATCTCGGGTATCCTGCTGATTCTGGAACTGACCCGACGCCTGGCCGGGCTGGCGCTCGTCGTGATCGTCGCGCTGTTTATCGCCTATGCCTTCGTCGGCCCCTGGCTGCCGGGCTTCCTGGAGCATCGCGGCTACCGGCCCGAGCGCTTCTTCGCCTTCCTGTATACCGATAACGGCATTCTCGGCCCGACGACGGCGGTCTCCTCCACCTATATCATCCTGTTCATCACCTTCGCGGCCTTCCTGCAGGCGAGCAAGGTCGGAGAGTATTTCGTCAATTTCGCCTTCGCGGCGGCGGGCGGCGCGCGTGGCGGGCCGGCCAAGGTGGCGGTGTTCGGCTCCGGCCTGATGGGGATGATCAACGGCACCTCCGCCGGTAACGTGGTCTCGACCGGCTCGCTGACGATCCCCTTGATGAAACGCGTCGGCTACAAGCCGCAAACGGCGGCCTCGGTCGAGGCGGCAGCCTCCTCGGGCGGGCAGATCCTGCCGCCGATCATGGGCGCGGGCGCCTTCATCATGGCCGAGATCACCGGCATTCCCTATACCGATATCGTCATCGCGGCGATCATCCCGGCGGTTCTCTACTTCCTCTCCGTCTATTTCATGGTCGATAACGAGGCCCTGAAGAACGGCATGAAGGGGCTGCCGCGCAGCGAGCTGCCGCAGTTTCGCAAGCTGGCCAAGCAGGCGTTTCTCTTCATCCCGATCGTGATCCTGATCGGCGCGCTGTTCGTCGGCTATTCCGTGATCCGCGCCGGCACGCTCGCCATGGGCGCGGCTGCGGTGGTGAGCTGGCTGACGCCGTTCCGGATGGGCCCCCGCGCGATCCTCTACGCGCTCGAAATCGCGGCAAAGATGTCGCTGCAGCTCGTCGCCGTCTGCGCCGCTGCCGGCGTCATCGTCGGCGTGATCGCGATGACGGGCGTCGGCGGGCGCCTGTCCGGCGTGCTGATGGCGGTGGCGGATCAGAGCCAGTTGCTCGCGCTGTTCTTCGCCATGTGCGTTTCGATCATCCTCGGCATGGGCATGCCGACGACGGCGGCCTACGCGGTTGCGGCCTCGGTCGTGGCGCCGGGCCTGATCCAGCTCGGGATCCCGCCGCTGACGGCGCATTTCTTCATCTTCTACTTCGCCGTGATGTCGGCGATCACGCCACCCGTGGCGCTGGCCGCCTATGCCGGTGCGGCTTTGGCCGGCTCGGATCCGATGCGGACCTCCGTGGAAAGCTTCAAGATCGGCCTCGCCGCCTTCGTCGTGCCGTTCATGTTCTTCTATAACGGCGCGCTCCTGATGCAGGGCGACTGGCTGGAGATTGCACACGTGTTCTTCACGGCGGCGCTCGGCATCTTCCTGCTGGCGGCGGCCGTGCAGGGCTGGTTCTTCGGTCTGCTCCACCCAGCTTTTCGGATCGTGCTGCTCGTCGCGGCGCTGGCCATGATCCAGGGCGGCTGGACGTCCGACATCATTGGTATCGGGGTCGGTCTCGCCGTCTTCGTCATCCAGAAGCAGTTCGTGACGCCGTCGAATATCGCGCGCGGCATGGATTGAGCGGGCTGACGATTCCCGCGACGCTGCGCCGGCTCAGGCTACATTGAGCCGGCGCCCCTTGTTCCACAGCATGAAGGGCACGCCCGAAAGCAGCGAGCGCATGGCGGCCCTGTTCTGGTGCAGGCCGTTGACTGATACCCGCGGCAACGCGTGCAGATGATCGGCATGACCGGGAAAGACATGGCCGGGGCGCGTGGTCACTGCGGTCTCGAAACCCGCCTCGCGCGCCAGTGCGAAGTCGCGCGGCCCGGCTGATCCCGGATCCCCGACCGGATAGGCGAAATGCCGGACGGGCATGCCGAGTCGGGCCTCGATCCCGGTTCTCGAATCCGCAATTTCACAACGGGCCCGGTCGTCCGAATGCTTGGCCAGCATCGGATGGGTGAGCGTATGGGCGCCGATGGTGATCAGCGGATCAGCCGCAACGGCGGCGAGCTCGGGCCAGCGCATGCACAGATCGCGTGTCAGGGCGCGGCCATCGATATCGGCCATGCGCGCGAGTGTCGCGATATGGGCGAGCAGGGCTTCCTCGTCGCCAGCGCGCAGCTTCCAGTAGATCGAATCGAAGGCGGCCTGTTTCTGCTGCGCATCCTTGGTGTCGTACCGGGCAGTTCCGTCAGCCATTTTCAGCGCGATCCGGTCAAGCCGCCGTATGGCCGCCTCGAGTTCGAGCCACCAAAGCCTTGCCTCTCCCTCCGCATAACCGGTCGTGACGAAGAAGGTTGCCGGCGCCTGATGCCGGCGCAGGACGGGCAACGCGTATTCCGCGTTGTCGCGATAACCGTCATCAAAGGTCAAAACCGCAAAGGGCTTTCCGCCGACAGGCCTGGCGCCGGAGCCCCGAAGCCGCTCGGCGAGTAAATCGATGGGGATGATCTCAAAGCCCGAATCCCGCACGAGCGTGATGACGGTATCGAGAAATTCCGGCGTGATTTCGAGCAACCGGTTCGGCGCAAAGCCATCCCCGCGAAACGGACGCACGTGGTGAAACATCAAAATGACGCCGGCCCCGCGCGCAACCGGACGCAGCCAGAGATCGGCACGCGTCAATTCGATCCCGCGCAATCCGGCCCGGATGATTGTCGATCGCAATGACACGCCCCTGCCCTTCTTATTGCCTGCCCGTGCGATTCGCGAATAGGTTCAGGCCGCTGCGACTTTAGCCACCGCGCCCACTTGCGCGACCAGGACCGAAGAAGCGCCCGCAAGCGAAGCCTGCTCGTAGAGCCGCCTCAAGGCGTCGTCCTCTGCCGGGCGATCGGATGCCAGAACGACGCTGTCGGCATGGCCTGCGAGCCCCTCGAACAGCGCTTCGGCGCCGGGATCGTGAACCAGCAGGAACACCCAGTCATAGCTGTGCTGGAAGGCGGTGAGCGTGATTTCGAGCGAATCGAGGTCGCCGAGGATGACCTCCTCCTCGCCCTTGCCGAAGCCCACCCGGTGAAAAGCGGCCTCGGGATCGCGCTGGATGACGTCGAAGAAGCTGGCATTCTCCGCAACCAGATCGGTGATTCCCGGGAACAGGCCGCGCTTGCCTTCACTCTGCATCGCAATCACGATCCCGCGCTCCTCGGGGCCGATGGCACTGGCGAGCGCATTGGCGAATTCCCGCAGTTTTGCCGGACTACCGAGACCCGTGACGACGACACGGCAGCCGTCTTCGCCCGCATGGCTCTCTCGCAGTCGTGCGATCAGTTGCTCCATCCGGTAGCCGGAATCTGATGAGGCATCGGCTGCGGGGGGCAGCGCCGGGGCTTCCCGCAGCGGGTCGGAAGGCACGGCTTTCTGCGGCTCTCCTGCGTCGTTTCGGGAAACCGCATCCGCCTCCGCCGGCTCGTCCATATGCCGCGACCGCATTGCCGCGCGCGTGCGGATGCGCGGCTTGTGAGCCCTGGGAACCGGCTCGGCCTGCAATTGCGGCAACGGCTCCGGTTCGACCTCTGCACTTGCGCTCGTCGTTTCCTCGAGAGCCTCGACCGTCTCGGCATCGGCCACGTAGCGCGGCCCGACGGCATCATCATCCTCGGCCGCAGCCTGATGATCGCCGTCATGCTTATCGTCGAACGCCGTCATCGGCTCTGCCGCGCCTGCATTGCCATCTGCGGGCGGCATGGCGGGGTGCATCTCTTCCCCAACAGGCTCCTGCCCTGCGGCCTCATGCCGACGCGGCTCGCCGGCGCCTGTGAACGTCCCCCGCAATCCCTCGCCGAGACGGCGCACCCGTTCCGCGAGCGGGGCGCGGGCTGCGTCTTCGGAATGGTCAATCTGATCGGAACGCAGAACGGGCGCTTCGGTCGCGCCATCGACCTCGAGGATCTCGGGGCGACCGGATTCCGCATGGGCCGCCGCAGGCCTCGTCGAAGGCTGCGGATGCGCCTCGGGTTCGGCAGGCGCGGCTGCGCCGTGCCAGGTTTCAGGGACAAATCCACCACGCACCGCAGCGGCGGAGCCGTCATGCTCGATACCGTCCTCTTCAGGCCGGTACAGGGTGCGCGCCTGACCCTTGCTGCGTGCCGGCTGTGAGCCGCCACCGAAAGCGAGCTCCGCCACCACGACGCCACCGACCGCGAGGAAGAAGCCGCCCAGCGTGGCAAGCACCACGGTCGGCACCTTGCGCGGGAAGACGGGATTGTTGGGGATGACGGCGCGCGACACGACGCGCGCATCGGGAAGGCTGGCATTCTCTGAGCCGCGTGCGATCGCCTCGCGGTAACGCGTGAGATAGTTCTCCAGCTGCTCGCGTTCGGCGCGCGCCTCGCGTTCCAGCGCACGCAATTGAACTTCGCTCTCGTTGGCCTGTGCGACCACGCTCATCTGCGCATCCAGAGCAGCCTGAAGCGACTCGACCCGTGAAGCGGCGATGCGGGCATCGTTTTCGAGGATACGAACCGTCCGCTCGGCGGAAGCCGTGATTTCCTCATCGAGATCGGCAAGCTGTGCGCGCAATTCGAGGATGCGCGGATGGCCGGGCAGAAGCGTGCGCAATTCGAGTGCGATCTGCGAGCGCAGGGCGATTCGCTGCTCGATCAGCCTTCCGATCAGATCGTTGTTGGCGACGTCGGGGATCTCGAATGCGCGCCCCTCGGCAATCATGTCGCTGATCAGCCGGGCGCGGGCTTCGGCATCGGCCTGGCTCGAACGGGCATCCGCCAGACGGGCATTCAGGTCGCTCAGCTGCTGCGAGCTGACACTCGCCGAATCGCCGCTGATGAAGAGGCGCGAACTCGCGCGAAACTGCTCCACGGCGGCCTCCGCCCCGGAGACGCGGTCGCGCAAATCCTCGATATTCGCACCGAGCCAGCGCGATGCGGCGCGCGCCAGTTCAGACTGCGCCTCCTCGAGCTGCTCGAGGTAGATCTCGGAAATGACATTGGCCGCACGTGCGGAAAGCTCCGGATCTGCAGAGCGGAATTCGATCGCGATCACCCGCGAACGCGGCACCGCATAGACGGTGAGCGCGCGATAATAAGTGTCGAAGATCCGGTCTTCCTCGCGGCCATCGAAGCTGCCGCTGGCAATCCCCAGCATGGTGCGGATCCGGGTGACCGGATCCATCGGGCCGACCAATGGATCGAATTCGGCGTTGCCGACCAGATCGAGACGGCGAATCGCTTCGCGGGCGACCTCGCGGGATGTGACGAGCTGGATCTGGCTGCGCACGGCCTCTTCGTCGATCACGGCGCCCGGGATCTCGCGCTCGGCAAGGGTCCGGGTAAAGACCGTATCGCGATTCTCGAGCAGGACCTGCGATTCGCTGGCATAGCGCGGCGTGGCGAGCAGGACGAAAGCCGCAGCGCCGAGGCCGGCTGCGAGCGTTATCGCGATGATCGTCTTCGCCCGCCGGCGCAGGGCGACGAGAACATCCCCGAGTCCCGCGACGTCGCGCTCTTGCGCATCATGCCCGTACGGTTCGAAGGCGCCGCGATCCGTGCGATGCGTAGCGCGTCGTGCCGGTTCGTAGGGGGGGTGATAAGTGCCCTGCTCTGTGCCCATGGCGAACTCGTATCCCTGCCGTCGCCGAATCTGCGGCGCGTTTGCGATGTGTTCACCATGCGCGAACAGGGTTTCCGTTTTGTTAACCGCCACAATTCGGTCTTGATGAACAAGGGATTTGCTTTCGCCGTCAGGAGACCCCGAGCAGCACCGAAACCGTCTGTTAACCATGCGGGTCTAGCGTGTCGGCAGTTTCAGACACGCTTACAGGCGCACCCCATGATGAACAGACGGGCGACTTTGCTTGTGATGCTCGGCGCAGTCAGCTTATCGGGCTGCGCTGCCGTGACGGCACGCATAGATGACGGCTTCTCACCCAGAGACTACCGTCTCGCAACGGATGATCGGGTCAGGCTGATCGTCTTCGGTCAGGACGACCTGTCCAACCTCTATACTGTCGATGGCGCGGGCAAGATCACGGTCCCGCTGATCGGACCGGTAGAGGTGGAGGGGCTGACCACGCAACAGGCCGCGCAGCGGGTGACAGCCCGTCTCGCCGAAGGCTTTATCCGCGAGCCGAAAGTCACGATCGAAGTGGATACCTACCGCCCGTTCTACGTGATGGGCGAAGTCGGAAATGCAGGCCAATTCCCCTATGTGGTGGGCATGACGGTCGAGACCGCAGTGGCGATCGGCGGCGGCTTCTCACCCCGGGCGGCGCGCGGATATGCGACGCTCACACGGCGCATCGACGAGGAGACGATCCGCGTCAACGTTCCGATCGATCACCCCGTACAACCCGGTGATACGGTCGTCATCCGCGAGCGCTGGTTCTGATCGCAGCAAAGAATCGGGAAAGCCGCGGGATGGAGAGCGGGGAGCGGCAGCTTCGGATCTTGCATGTGTTTCGCTCGCCGATCGGCGGGCTGTTTCGGCATGTGCTCGATCTCGCTCGGGAGCAGGCTGCCCGGGGCCACGCCGTCGGGCTGTTTTTCGATTCGACGACTGAGAACGCACGCACAGCGCAACTTATGGAAGAAATCGCCCCTGCCCTGGCGCTGGGCATGACCCGCGTGCCGATGAGTCGCAAACCCGCCCTCAGTGACATCTCCGCCTTGCGCAGTCTCGCGGCGTGGCAGAAGACCCATGGCGCCGATGTGCTGCACGGGCACGGCTCGAAGGGCGGTCTCTATGCCCGGGCGCTGTCGCCGCGTGCCCGGGGCAATGCCATCCGGGCCTATACGCCGCATGGTGGCAGCTTCCATTTCAAACCCGGCGACCCGCGTCACCACCTCTACATGGCGGCGGAACGCTGGCTTGGGCGGCGCACGGACGTGTTCCTGTTCGAGAGCCGCTACGTCGCGCGTTGCTTCGCGCGTTTCGTGGGCGAGACGGACCGTCCGGCGCGGATCGTTCATAACGGTCTGAGGCCGGAGGAATTCGATCCGGTCCGCCCCGCCATGTCGCGCCACGATCTGGTTTGTATCGGTGAGTTTCTCGTCGCCAAGGGTATCGACACCCTCTTCGCGGCTCTCTCTGCGATCAGGGCGACACGAAAGAGCGCTCCAAGGCTCCTGCTGGTCGGATCAGGGCCTGACGAGGCGCTGCTTCGTGCGCGCTGCACGGAACGCGGTCTCGACGACATCGTCAGCTTCGAGGGCCCGCAGCCGATACGTGAAGTGCTCGCGCGGGCGCATGTCATGGTCATGCCCTCGCATGCGGAATCCCTCCCCTACGTGGTGCTCGAAGCCGCTGCGGCAGGCATGCCGCTGGTGGCGACCAATGTGGGAGGCATTCCCGAGATCCTCGCGCCGGCTGCGTCAGGCCTGGTCCAGCCCGATGATCCCTCGGCCCTGGCCCATGCGATTCTGGATGCGCTCGGCGAGGATGACGAGGCGCGCTTGCGCCGGGAGCGGGCGATTCGGGATTATCTGCGTGACAACTTCTCGGTGTCCCGGATGGCTGACGGGGTGCTCGACGGTTATGCAGCCGCGGCAGCTCTCAGGGGCCGTGGCCACCCCTCCCCTCAATGATCACGTTAAGTCTTCCCTCATGACATTCTGATAACCCTGACGCGAAGAATCGAGGAGCGCAGGACGTCGGGACGGGACATGAGTGGCATCGATATTCGGGACCTGATGCAGGCAGCGGCGAGCGCGGCGACAGACGGCGCACCGCCGCGAGAGCGCACGCGACGCCAGTCGAGGAGCCAGCCGGCCGAAGCTGCGGCCGGCCTTCCGATGAGCGCGGCCATGTCGTCCGTCGTCCTGGTCGGGCTCGTGCGGGTGATCGAGTTCTGCCTCGTCGCAATGATCGGCGTCGGGGTCTATGCCTGGTATGTCGATTATCATTTCGATCTCTATGCCCTTGCGGCGATTGCAGGGATCAGCGTGACGACGGCCATCGCCTTCCAGATGGCCCGGGTCTACTCCGTCCAGGCTTTCCGCAGCTTCATGCGCGACGGCATGCGCTTGCTTGCGACATGGGTGATCGTCTTCCTGCTGAGCTTTGCTGCGATCTTCCTGTTCAAGCTCGGCGACGCCTATTCCCGGGTCTGGATGGTCAGCTGGTTTCTTCTGGGAGCCATGGCGCTGACCGCCGAGCGACTGGTTCTCGCCTCGATTATCGGAAACCTGACTCGCGCCGGCCGTTTCGACCGCCGGACCGCCGTGGTGGGTGCCGGCGAGGCCGCCGTCGAGATGATCAAGGCGCTCGATGCCCAGGGCGATACGGGCGTGCGGATCGTCGGCGTTTTCGATGATCGTGGCGACGAGCGCTCACCCGATCTCATTGCCGGCTATCCCAAGCTGGGGACCGTGGACGATCTCGTCGATTACGCGCGCCGCACCCATCTTGATCTGGTGATTTTCACCGTGCCGATTGCGGCGGAGGGGCGCATCCTGCAGATGCTCTCGAAGCTCTGGGTACTGCCGATCGACATTCGCCTTGCAGCCCATGCCAGCAAGCTGCGGCTGCGCCCGAGGGCTTATTCGTATATCGGCAACGTCCCGGTTCTGGATGTCTTCGACCGCCCGATCGCCGATTGGGACCTCGTGCAGAAATGGCTGTTCGACAAGATCGTCGGCGGTTTGCTGTTGATCGGCCTCGCCCCGGTGATGCTGGCCGTCGCGCTCGCGGTGAAGCTCGACTCCCGCGGGCCGGTCCTGTTTCGCCAGAAGCGCTACGGTTTCAACAACGAGCTGATCGAGGTGTTCAAGTTCCGCTCGATGTATGTCGATCAGGGCGATCATACCGCCTCGAAGCTCGTGACCAGGAACGACCCGCGCGTCACCCGTGTCGGGCGCTTCATCCGCAAGACCTCTCTCGACGAATTGCCCCAGCTCCTCAACGTGGTGCTCAAGGGCAACCTCTCCCTGGTGGGGCCGCGTCCGCATGCGTTGCAGGCCAAGGCGGCGAACGAGCTCTACGACCAGGTCGTCGATGGCTATTTTGCCCGCCACAAGGTCAAGCCGGGGATCACCGGCTGGGCGCAGATCAACGGCTGGCGCGGGGAGACCGACACGCAGGAGAAGATCCAGCGCCGCGTCGAGCATGACCTCTACTATATCGAGAACTGGTCGGTCCTGTTCGATCTGCAGATCCTGGCCATGACGCCGCTGGCTCTCATGCAGACGGAGAACGCCTATTGAGTGCACGCGCCGACAGCAGCGTTTCCCCCGTCATACGAGGGTTTTCGCGCGCGACCGAGTGGTGGGCCCTTTGGCTCGTCGCCTTCGGCGGCGGCATCGTCCTGATCGAGCCCTCCCCCTACGAGCTTGCCTTCTTCCTCGCCTTGCTCGTGCTCCTGACGGGAGGCTTGCGGCTGGGCGCCGCCGGATTGGTCATGACGGTGCTGCTGGCGCTGTTCAATATCGGCGGTCTGTTTGCGCTGATCCCTTTCCTGCATGACGGCGACGCGGTGATGTTCATCGCGGTATCCTTCTACCTCGCCGCCACGGCGACATTCTTTGCCGCGATCGTCCAGAATGACGCGGCTTATCGCCTTCATGCCGTCAAATGGGGCCTGGTTTGCGGTGCCACCGTGGCTTCCGTGGCGGGTATTCTCGGGTATTTCAACATTGCCGGGCTCGGCGGATTGTTCACGCTCCACGGTCGGGCCGCCGGGACGTTCAAGGATCCGAATGTGCTGGGCACCTTCGTCATCCTGCCGCTCGTGCTCCTCGCCCAGGCGATTCTCGTCGCGGGGCGGCTGAAAATGCGCCTCGTCGTACCCTTCATGATCATCCTGTTCGGCGGTGTCTTCCTCTCCTTCTCGCGTGGCGCCTGGGGGCACGCCGTACTTTCCGTGGCGATAATGGCGATGCTGACCTTCGTGGTCGTTGCCGACGTCTCGATCAGGCGTCGCATCGTCGTTCTCGCTCTTGCAGGCATCGTCGCCCTCCTGGCGGGGCTCGCGGCGCTTCTCGCGATCGAGGACGTGCGAGCCATGTTCGAGATGCGTGCGGCGCTGGTTCAGGATTACGATGTCGGAGCCACGGGGCGGTTCGGACGTTTCGGTCGCGCGATTCCGGAATTGCTGCAATTGCCCAACGGGTTCGGCCCCCTGCAATTCCGCCATATCTGGATCGAGGACCCCCACAACGTCTATATCAACGCCTTCGCCTCGTATGGCTGGCTGGGGGGGCTGAGTTACCTTGTGCTCATCTTCGCGACGCTGATCATCGGCTGGAAGTCGATCGCCATGCGCGGCCCCTTGCAGCTCTATGCCGTGGCAATCTGGTCGGTCTTGTTCGTGCAGATCCTGCAGGGCATGACCATCGACACGGATCACTGGCGGCATTTCTATCTGCTGCTCGGCTTGACCTGGGGACTGTTCGACGTCGCACGCCGCCAGCGCCTGGAAGGGCAAAGGGCCCGGCTCGGTCCGTGACCCAGCAATAACCGCCAAAAAAACCGCCGACGCGATGCGACGGCGGATTAAGGTGCTCTCGATGTTACGCCCCCACAGGCGCAGTTTTGTATTAGCACAGATATGGAATTAAATGCAAGAGGTTGTGTATCTTGATCGCAATTTGATCTCAGCCGCGTTTTCCGGGTAACCGCGTTTCGGCGAAGAGTTCCGCCATATCGATCAGCTTGGCACGAAGCTCCGGGTTCTCGATCATCATGAAGATCTTCATGAGCCGCCGCGCCTGCGGATCCTTCGCCGCACGCTCTATCACGACATGCTCGCGCCCGAAGCGCGCCATTGTGTCATCGTCGGAGGAATGCTCAATGAATTGTTCGAAAAAATAGGAGATATCGACCTCGAGTGCTTTCGCGATCGCGAAAAGCCGACTGGCGCCGACCCGGTCACTGCCGTTTTCGTATTTCTGGACCTGCTGATAGGAAACACCGATCTGCTGGGCGAGGGTTTGCTGATTGTAACCCAGATACTGCCGTCGGGCCTTGATCCGCTGCCCGATGGCGTGGTCGATTTCGTTCGGCGCCTTCTTCATATGAAACATTGCACAATCCTCAATTCACGCGATTGAAGAAACCCGCGTCCCCGGCGGACGACACGCTCTTCTCCCGAATACGGCATATTGGCGCGGCAAAGTCAGCAACGAACATATATACAACCATTCCAGCCAAACATTTTCTCCTGGAACATTTGCGCGTAGACATGTCGGCTGACACCGAGTGTATCCCGGACCTGTTTCGCGCAAAAGCGGTCAGTTTTCAACCCTAGATGCCTCAAGATATCAAATTAAACTCAAAATCGTGCAACTCATCGTATTTTGTACTACCTAAGATCGATTTCATGCGAAAATTATGGGTTTGTGCAACTGTCCATCAAAAACGGCGCCCGCAGGCGCCGTCTGTCGAACCCATCGATTCGGTCGACCTTTCAGCCGGCATTCTCCACCGCGACGATCTGAAACGTCTGCATTTCGCCTTCGTCATCGCGAATCGACAGGTATTCACCGACCTGCATCACATGGTCTCCGAGGCGATAGGCCGGCTCGTCATCATCGTCGCGCTCTTCGTCGTAATCGATCACCCAGGTCGCACCTCCGGAACCGCCGGGGCGATGGCGCAGGAACCCGACATCCTCCTCATTGCCCCAGAAGCGGTGCACACGGCACACGCTCTTGTGCTTGCGCCATTCCGCCACATCGATCTTCCCCTCGGTATCGAGCGGCGCCACGATGTCGTAACCGTGCTGATGCGAGCCGGTCGGATGCTCCTTCGTGCGAGCGAGATGCAGGGTGATACGCTTGAAATGGTGCGGGATGGACATGGCGGGGGTTCCTCCTGAAGACATTGCGGCGCAGGGCCGATGACCATGGTGTCACACAGGCTGCGCCGCCACGCTTTGATTTTGAGCAAATCTCGCGGGCCCGATCCGGGAATATCATCGTTACCGTGGTTGACCTCCCGCGCGCGATGCCCACGATAGCGGCTCGATGTTTCGAAGGGGAAGGATAAGCTCGATGCTCACGCGCGCCGATCTCGAAGCCGCCGCAGCCCTCGTCCATGCGGCGATGCCACCGACGCCCCAATATGCGTGGCCGCTGCTGGCCCGGCGCTTTGGTGTCGAAGTCGTGGTGAAGCACGAGAACCATACCCCGACCGGCGCGTTCAAGGTCCGCGGCGGCTTCGTCTACATGGAGCGCCTGAAGCGTGAACGCCCCGAGGTTCGCGGTGTGGTCAGCGCGACGCGGGGTAACCACGGGCAGAGTCTCGCGCTCGCCGGCGCAAAGGCGGGCATTCCGGTCACGATCGTCGTTCCGCGCGGCAACGCGAAGGAAAAGAACGCGGCGATGCGCGCCTTCGGTGCGGAATTGATCGAATACGGTGCCGATTTCGACGAAGCGCGCACCCGGCTGCCAGAGCTGGCGGCAGAGCGCGGCTACGAGGTGGTACCCTCCTTCCATCCCGATCTGGTCACAGGCGTGGCGACCTATGCTTTCGAGCTGTTCGGCGCATTTCCTGATCTCGACACGGTTTATGTTCCCATCGGCCTCGGCTCCGGCATTTGCGGCCTGCTCGCCGCCCGCGATGCGCTAGGGCTCTCGACGGAGATCGTGGGTGTCGTTTCGGATCGGGCCGACGCCTATGCGCGCTCCTTCGAGGAGGGGCGGATCGTGACCACGCCGAGCGCCCTCACCTTTGCCGACGGCATGGCGACCCGCAAGCCCGACCCGGATGCCTTCGAAGCCATTCGCAAGGGCGTCGCCCGGATCGTGCGGGTGAGCGACGACGAGGTCGCCGAGGCGATCCGCATCTATCACGAAGACACGCATAATCTGGCCGAGGGCGCCGGCGCGGCTCCGCTCGCCGCGCTCGGGCGCGAGCTGCGAGACGGCACGGTGCGTCATGCCGACAAGGCCCGTGTGGGTGTGATCCTGTGCGGCGGCAATATCGATCGCGGCTGGGCGGCGGAAGTTCTCGCAGGCGGAACGCCGAAGCCCGGCTGAGGGTTTCCCCCGCGCCCGCATGGCAGACATCCACTTGCATCGGAGGCTTCATGAGCACAGCGATTACCGTCCCCAAACCCATCCACATGATGATCCGCGTTCTCGACGAGGAGCGTTCCGTCGATTTCTACAGGAAAGCCTTCGGCCTGGAGATCGCCGACCGCTTCCCCTTCGACGGTTTCACCCTCGTCTATCTGCGCAACGCTTCGAGCGGCTTCGAGGTCGAGCTGACCATCAATCACGACCGCACCGAGCCCTATGATCTCGGCGACGGCTACGGCCATATCGCCTACGCCGTCGAGGATCTCGAAGCGGAGCACGCCCGTTTCGAAAGCGAGGGCCTCGCCCCCAACCCGATCAAGGAATTCCACCGTGACGGCGCCCTGATGGCCAAGTTCTTCTTCGTCCAGGACCCCGACGGCTACAAGATCGAGGTCCTCCAGCGCCACGGTCGCTACGGCTGATCTTCACGCACCACAAAGACACCCCACGCCGAGCCGGGCCGAGCCTGGCTCGGTGTTTTGGTCGACAGATGCAGATCAACCCTATATTGCTTCAATGACTGCAATTTCGCGAATCGTTAATTCTCATGTTTGGCCCCGGAATCCTCGTCAGGACTTTGACTCGTCCCACACGCGTGGATCGCTACGGAAATACGTGGCAGTACCATTCGCGAAGCGATCACCATTCCAAGGTCGCATGCTGGGGCATTCTCTTCGACCTCATGCATCACTGTCCGCTTCTACGCCGGCATGTCGAAGCGCGACGCGTCGCTTTCGGCATAAACCACGAAATGCGCGACTTCACCAACGACCGCAAGAAGGACCTCGATCTTGTCTTGTGCACACCCTCCGGTGCAGGAAAACAGACGCGGATACGTAACTTGATCGACATGGCCGAAGAATACCAAATCGCCCTTTCGGACGAAGAACGTGCGATGCTTCACAAGTTGCCGGTCCTGGAACGCGCACCGGTCGGCGCCGTGCTCATGGCGTTGGAAGCGAAGGCCTGCATGACGGCGCATCAACGCGCCCTGCCACGGCTTTATGACGAGCTCAATTCATCTCATCTCACGGTACACGGCGCCAGCGATCAGGCAATCGCAGCGGGCTTCGTCATGGTGAATATCGCGGAGCGGTATCTCAGCCCTGATCTCAACAAGAGGCACCGCGATACAGACCCCGAATGGAGCACGCACCGACAACCGAAGGATGCCGAGATCACGATCACCAAGGTTGGCCAATTGCCGCGACGGAGCAAGACCGGCGATCAGGGTTACGACGCCCTCGCCATTTCGGTCGTCTCATGCAGCAACGACGGCACCGCAGTGACGCTCTTCGATGGCCCTCCTGCGCCACGGCCGCGCGACAACTATCACTACGCCGCCATGATCGATCGACTGTCAGCCATCTACGCGACGCGTTTCAAGGATATCTGATAAACGCTGCTTCAGTTTCCCGGTATCGACAGTCGCGCATTCCCAAATCAGGACCACGCGGAAACCGAGCCGGCGCAAGCTCTTGATCGAGCGAGCATCGCGCACCCTGTTTCTTGCGAATTTCGCTTGCCAGAATGCAACGTTACTGCGCGGCGTCGATCCACGGCTGCAATTCCTGTGATGGTGCCAAAAGCAGCCGTTCACGAAGATGGCCAATCGACGTCGCTTGTTGGCGAAATCAGGAGAGCCCGGTAGTGCGCGGACATTTCGCCGATACGCGACGGACAATTCACGAAGCACACCCGCCACGACTTCTTCCGGGGCAGTACGACGCTGACGGATACCCGCCATCAAGGCACTGCGGGTTTTGGCCATGGCGGCTTTTGAAGTCATTCCGCGGCAATCGAAAGTGCTTCGACGGATGACAAATGCCGCTCCAGCGCATCGATGAAGCCAGCTGGGAAACGTAACGTGCTTTTTTGCGTACGCGATAGAAAACCGCGTGTCGCACGCGCCGAAAGAGGCTTGCCCGGATAACGCAGAAACTGTGCGAGCGGCTCTCGGGGCAGGAATTCCGGGAAGGTCGAAATGGTGATCGCCTTCCGGTCATGTCCGTCGAAACGTGCCGCCTTGGGCCAGCGCCCATCCGCCGGCAGGGATTCTTCGCGCGCAGAATCGAATCGACCGGGCGCAGACAGACGCCGACCGAGCCAATCCGCGACGGGCACAGACACTGCGTTCCCCGTCAACGACCAGCGCAAGGAGGCACGACCCGTTTTTTCGGCAGGGCGGGTCCAGTCTGCCTCGAAACCCTGCAGACGCTCCGCATCCCTGATGTCAGGAGTGATGACGGCGCCGTCCGGGAGCAGGATCGCAGGAGGAGACGGTATCCCGACAGTAGAGCCGTTCTTCAGGGTGGGAACGGCATCCTGTGCCCAGCCGAGACCACGAACCCCCTCAGTCCAGTAAAAGCCATGGGCATGCGTATCGAGCGCCGTCTCCGCCTTCGGGGGCGAAACTTCGTCGGAGCAGATAACATCCGCAGGGTCGATGTCCGTCAGGGTTGCGACGAAGATCACCCGCTCTCGACGTTGCGGCAGGAAGGCGAGAGAGTTCACGACGCGATAAGCCCAGCGATATCCACGCTCCTCGAAAGCCTCGACGAGCGTACGAAGCGCACGCCCCTTGTCGAGATGCAGCATGAACGAGACGTTCTCGAGTACGACCCATGGTACCGATTGCCGGTCGAGAAGTCGGAAGACATGGCCCACGAGGCCCGAGCGCGCACCGCCGATGCCAGCCGTCCGCCCGGCCTGACTGAGATCCTGGCAGGGAAAGCCTGCCGTGATGACTTCCGTTTCGGAGGGTAACGCGTCGATATCCGCAATGTCACCGGGCAACGGAATGTCCGGGTAACGGGATTCCAGAACGGCCTGGGCCGGCTGCCAGACCTCCGACAGCAGAACAGGCTCATGCCCGGCCCTGGCCAGACCTACTTCCAGACCACCGATGCCGGCAAACAGCCCCGCGACTTTCATCCGCTACCCCGTTTCGGAATCACGAACGACACCTTGATATATAGGCCACTGATTGCAAAGCTCTTATCCACAATATTTGTTCATTTATTGTTCACACCCGGCGATGCAGATCCACGCCGTCCCCTGCAGCGACCAGGACACTCTTGATCGCCGCATTGCCAATACCGAGACAATGCCCCTGCCCTACAGCATCTGACCCGGCAACCAGAGTACGATTTGCGGGAAGGTGAAGACGATCAGGACCGCGAGCATCTGCAAGAGAACGAAGGGGATGACGCCTTTGTAGATATCGATGATCGTCACCTCGCGCGGCGCGACGCCCTTCAGATAGAACAGCGAGAAGCCGACCGGTGGTGTCAGGAACGACGTCTGCAAGGTTACCGCGAAGAGCACGATGAACCAGATCTGGTCGAAGCCCAGCAGCACCACCACGGGTGCGACCAGGGGCAGCATGATCAGCGAAATCTCGAGCCAGTCGAGGAAGAAGCCGGCGAGGAAGGCGATGAACAGGATCGTCAGGACCACGCCCGCCGGGCCGAACGGCAGCGATTGCAGCGACTGGGTGATGAACTCGTCGCCACCCAGCTGCCGCATCACGACGGCGAACATCGTCGCCCCGAGGAAGATGCCGAAGATGAAAGCCGTCGTCAGCGTCGTCTTCTGGCCGACATCCTTGAGCACGGCCCAGCTGAGGCGACCGTTGATCCATGCAAGCAAGGTCGCTCCAAATGCGCCGAGCCCCGACGCTTCGGTCGGCGTGGCGATGCCGAAGAAGATCGATCCGAGCACGGCGAAGATCAGGAGCAGCGGGGGAATGATCGCGAGCAAGGTGTCGAAGATCAGCTTCGCCGTGACCGGCTCCAGATCCTTTGGCGCGGGAGCGAGCTTCTTGAAGAGAGTCGCCGCTCCGATCACGTAGAGGATATAGAATACCCCGAGCATCAGCCCTGGAAACAGCGCTCCCATGAACAGGTTGCCGACAGATACCGACATCTGGTCGGCCATGATGATCAGCATGATCGAGGGCGGGATCAGGATGCCGAGTGTCCCCGCAGCGCAGACAACGCCAGAGGCGAAGCCCTTGTTGTAGCCCTGTTGCAGCATGATCGGCATCGACAGCATTGCCAGCAGCACCACCGAAGCACCGACGATCCCGGTGGACGCGGCAAGCAGAATGCCGATCAGCACGACCCCGAGGGCGAGGCCGCCCCGAAACCGGCCCAGAAGCTGGATGAAGTTCGTCATCATCTTCTCGGTGACGCCTGAGCGCTCGAGCATCAACCCCATGAAGATGAACATCGGCAAGGCGACGAGGATCCAGTTCGACATCTGCCCCCAGATGCGCTGGACCATGACCCCGAAAATGCGCATGTCCGTCAGGAAGTACGTATCCCAATCGAACCATTCGAAGCCGTATATGGCGATGAAGCTGAATGCGACCGAGACGCCGGCGAGTACCCATGCGACCGGAATACCGGTGAAGATAAGCGTGATGAACGATGCGAGCATCGCCACCACGAGGATTTCATTGATCTCCATGAGCCGCCCCTGTCCCGTTTTCAGCGTCGGGTGATTGTTGTTGATAGTCGCTGTGGATCAGTTCCGCGGACGCGGGAAACCGAAGAGGAATGCACTGACGCGCAGCAAGCGTGCGAATGCCGCAAGACCGATATAGGCGAAAGCGACGATGATGACGGCCTTGATCGCCCAGCGGTGACTCAGCCCGCCCGGCGCCGAAGACCGCTCACCCCGCCGCCAAGACGCTTCGACGAAGGGAATGGCGTAACTGATGATGATCCAGACCAGCGGAAAAAGGATCAGCAGGATCATCAGCAACTCGATCGTCGCCCGGGTCCGCGCGCCCAGATTCGCCGCGATCACATCGACGCGCACATGGGCATCATGCAGGATCGCATAACCGATCGCGAGCATGAAGCCGATGGCGTAGAGGTGCCACTGGACTTCCTCGATCGAGATCGTGTTGATGGCGAAGACGTAGCGCATGCCGACGGTCGCGACGATGATCAGGACGAGGATCGCCCAGATCCAGTTGATCACTCCTGTCGTGCGATGCATGACCGCCTCGATCCCGTCAGACAGCCATGTCCGCGGAAACTCGAGACGTTGTGCGCGGGCAGCCGCACTCTCAACCTTGTCAGGATCGATATCCAGCTCAGTCGTATCGTTATTGTTCGGGGCACTCATGCGTGCAACCTCCTCCCCGGATGCGGCGCAAGCCGTGCCGCAGCGCCTTCACTTCGAACGGGACCGGCATGTTACATGCCGGCCCCGTCCGTGTTTATTCCAGGCGCAGGTTTTCA
>LFIK01001091.1_pt1 | contig 21138 bp, 16 predicted proteins | sample 643401 | NCBI WGS metagenome assembly LFIK01 (sample SAMN03777447, study PRJNA286221) | soda lake metagenome | biome: soda lake; feature: Kulunda steppe; material: water; isolation source: sample T5-Br brine of Lake Tanatar-5 | place: Russia: Kulunda steppe | collected 2010-07
AAAACCTGCATTGAATAGTGAATTTAAGATTTATCATTTTTTTGCGAAAGATTTTGATGGGCATACATTAGAATTTCAAGTGTTTTTAAATTAGTATTTTTCTTGTTTTATGGGAAATCTATGTTATTATAAACTTGTCGATAAATCAGGGGAGCTTAGAGAACTAGGCTGAGACATTCTTGACACTAGAATGAAACCTTACCTGATCTGGGTAATGCCAGCGTAGGATGTATACTTATTCAATTAAGTTTCGTCTACGTGACGAAACTTTTTTAATGTAGAGGAGTGATTTTTTGGCAACACAAACACTTAGAAATAACTTATCAGTAAGACAAATTACTGAAATAGCAGTATTAATAGCGTTCGCAACAGCACTTGAATTAGCGGCTTCATTTTTGCCTAGACAACCCCAAGGTGGTAGCGTTTCAATATCCTTAATTCCAATTATCGTTTTAGCATATCGCCATGGGTTAAAAATTGGAATATTATCTGGATTAGTATTTGGATTAATCAACTGGATGCTGGTTGGATTTGTAGTCTATGTCCATTGGTTTGAAGGCATTTTGGATTATATCTTGGCATATGGCGTTGCAGGATTTTCAGCGCTTATATTTAAATTGAACAAAGATAGCATTGTCTATTTCGCTTTAGGCGCTATATTGGCTGGGGTGTTAAGATACTTTATTCATTTTCTATCAGGCATCTTAATTTTTGATGTTTTTACCCCTGATGGCGTTACGGTTTGGTGGTATTCACTGACGTATAATGGGGCATATATGCTGCCGACCATAGGATTATTAGGAGTCCTTGCAGTCGCCTTATTCAGGCCGCTAAAAGAGCGTTTCCAGCAAATATAAAAGCACCATCCCCGATTTTTCGACTTTAAAGAGACTTTTAAAAGTCTCTTTTTTTTGTTTTATGTGGCGCTGATTGTTGTATAATAAGGGTATGGAGGGTGATATTTAATGAATTTGATGTTTGCAGGCAGTGAAGCAACACCTTTTTGTAAAACGGGCGGACTTGCTGATGTATTAGGCAGTCTTCCCTATGAACTCGCAAAACGTGGTCATAATGTATCGCTGGTTTTGCCTAAGCACCAAGTCGTTAAACAAAAGTTTGCATCAGAAATTGAACATTTAGGACAACGAACCATTAAAATGCATGACAAAGAAGAATATGTTGGGTTCCAAATGTTGAAACACCAAGGGGTTAACGTATATTTTATCGATAACGAATATTATTTTGGGTACCGGGAAAATCTTTATGGTGATTTTGATGATGGAGAACGTTATGCGTATTTTTCACAAGCGATTGTTCACTTAATTGAATACTTAGGAAAAAGCATCGATATTTTACACCTTAATGATTGGCAAACTGGTTTAGTGCCACATATCATTAAACATCATGATAAGAAAACACTACGTTCTATTAAAACATTGTTTACGATACACAATATCGCATATCAAGGGCAATTTGATAAAGGATTGTTTCCTTATTTGAATGTTCCATACTCTAATGATTTAGAACATGATAATCTTATCAATTTCTTGAAAACGGGAGTCGCAACGGCTACGCACTTATCAACGGTTTCTAAAAGTTACGCTGAAGAAATTCAATATGCCTATTTTGGGTATGGACTTGAAGCACTATTGGCTTCAAGAAAAGATGATTTAGACGGGATATTAAACGGGATTGATTATAATACCTTCTCACCAAAAAATGATCAACAAATTGATACAACCTATAGTTTAAGAAACTATTTAAAAGGCAAAAAAATAAATAAAGAAGCACTTCAAAATATGTTCCATCTTCCCAATAAAGCCATTGCTGTTTATGGCATTGTATCAAGACTTACTGACCAAAAAGGGTTGAATCTCTTAAGTGAAATCATTGAACCCTACTTAGAAAAAGATCAAATCCAATTGGTTGTATTAGGCAGTGGAGATCAAGATTTAGAACTTTATTTTGAATATTTACGCCACAAATACCCTGGAAATGTAGGGATTTATATCGGCTATTCTGATCGAATTGCAAGGTTTATATATGCCGGAAGTGATTTCTTCATTATGCCTTCTAAATACGAACCATGTGGACTTTCACAACTCATTAGTCTAGCTTATGGAACGCTGCCTTTGGTGAGAAAGACAGGGGGATTAAAGGATTCAATTGAACCTTTTAATAAATTTAGTGAAGAAGGCAATGGGTTTGCCTTTCAAAACTTTGATACCTATGATTTAAAACACGCAATCGATGAATCGTTAGAAGCTTATCACAAAGTCAATGTATTTAAAAAGTTAAGAAGACGTGCCATGCAAGAAGATTTTTCTTGGGACAAAAGTGCAGGAGAATATGAAACACTTTATAAAAAAATCATTAAAAAGTAATCATGAGGAGGCGTACAATGGAAACACTCGCATTAATTCTTGCTGGGGGAAGAGGCTCAAGGCTTGATTTACTCAGTGAACAACGTGTTAAACCAGCAGTCCCTTTTGCTGGAAAGTATCGCATCATTGATTTTTCATTAAGCAATTGTTCAAATTCAGGGATTTATCATATTGGTATTTTAACGCAATACCATCCATTAAGCTTAAATGAACATATTGGAACGGGAAAACCTTGGGATTTAGATAGAAGAGACACCTCACTATCGTTACTCCAACCATTTAAAGAATGGTATAGTGGGACTGCCGATAGTGTCTTGCAAAACATTGATTATATTAAAAGAGCGAACCCTAAAAATGTCATTATTTTATCGGGGGATCATGTTTATAAAATGAATTACCGAAAAATGATTGATAAACATAATGAGAAAAACGCTGATTTAACGATTGCGGTCCAAAAAGTACCAATGGAAGAAACTCACCGTTTTGGTATTTTAAGAACCAATGCAGATGATAAAATCATTGAATTTCAAGAAAAGCCTAAAGAGACGGATTCAAATTTAGCATCAATGGGGATTTATGTTTTTGAAACGCAAGCGCTAATCGAAGCTTTAGAACACGTTAAGGAAGAAAATTTAGATTTTGGTAAACATATTATTCCTTATTTAATTGGTGGCCAAGTATTTAGTTATACCTTTGAAGGATACTGGAAAGACGTTGGAACGTATGATGCATATTTAGACGCAAACTTAGAACTCACCGCAACCGTTGATAAAGTTCCTTTAGATATGTATGACCGTAAATGGAGAATATATACAAGAAGTGAAGAGATGCCTGCTGTAAAGATTGGATCAAAAAGTTCAATTAACCAAGCCCTTATATCCAATGGATCCATTGTCGCAGGGGAAGTCATCAGAAGTGTTTTATCTCCTGGAGTTATAGTACACCCTGGCGCTAAGGTTAAAAACAGTGTGATTTTAAATGATGCGGAAATCATGCCAGGTGCGGTTGTTGAAAATGCAATCATCGATAAAAAAGTAACGGTTGGTTTCAATTCAAAAGTAGGATATTCCGATGATTATACTGCGAATGTAGAAAGACCAGACTTATTATCGAGTGGCATTAACGCAATTGCTAAAGGGGTTGTTATTCCAGATGATACAATTATCGAAAGAAATTGTAGAATTTTTTCTACCGCAACTTTTAAAGATAAAGTCATTAAATCCGGCACCACTCTAAAATAAAAAATAAGCGAAGCCTATTGTTTTTTGGCTTCGCTTATATATTGTCTTAATGCTTTTAAATAATCAATTCTTGGTCTATAGCCTTCTTGAATGGGGTAACTGTGTTTTAATAATTCATCATGTGTAATGGATTTTCTCCCCCCCTTTTCACTACGTTTAAGATAATATTCAAGCGATTCATAAGGAAATAGTAAAGCCGTTTCTACTGTGTGTAAATAAATGAGTAAAAAGGCAATTCCCCCTTGGTTTCTTACGTTTTTTAAGTGTGTGATTTGGTGGGATTGGATATTTTTGAGAGGGAAGGATGTTTTGCCCCTGCTTTCTTTTACATCAAAATCAATATATTGCCCTTTATAAATGCCGTTATAATCGGTAGTGGAAGGGGTTTTATAGTAAGCTTCTTTAATCCGTGCTTTATTTCTAGAAGGATAATCCACATCAACAATTTGTACGGGAACAGGTTTTTTATGAATCACTGCTATATCATGTGCTAAATAAAACATGTTAGCTTCATCAATCAGTTTTTCAAAAACCATTCCGCGGTTGGACATACTAACTTTTTTTTGTTTGGGTTGTTTTTTTGGCATTGGATAATTAATCATAGCATCACCTATTCATAGTTTATCACAGTTTTTAGTGGGTGTCTTTGGATAAAATGGGAATATTTTTCTCCTGGACTACACATTCTAGTTGAATATGTTATAATTATTTGATGTTAATACCATAAAAATTATTCATAAGGAGGTGTCATTGTGAGCCAAATCAATTTTTTTGCCCTAGGTGGACTAGGGGAAGATGGTAAGAATATGTATTGTCTAGAAGTCGATCAACAAATTTTTGTAATGGATGCTGGGTTGAAATACCCAACAGACGAGCTATATGGTGTTGATGCTGTACTTCCTGATTATACGTATTTAAAAGAAAATAAAAACCGTATTAAAGGTATATTTTTATCACATGGCCACGAAGACCATATAGGGGCGCTCCCTAAATTATTAAAAGAAATTAATGTAAAAGTATATGGAACATATTTTACTATGGCGTTACTAAAAGACACGCTTAAAGAACAAAAAATGGATTTAAATAATTATTCATTTGAAACAATAACCAAAGATTCTCAAATAGATTTTAAAGAAGTTAGTGTAACCTTTTTTAGAACGACGCATTCCATACCTGAGAGTGTAGGCATGGCTTTTGAAACAAAAGATGGTGTGATTGTGTATGCGCCTGATTACACGTTTGATCAAAATGTAGAACCGATGTATCGAACATCGTTTGATCGTTTGAGTCATATTGCTGGGAAAAATGTTTTAGCGCTTTTAACTGAATCAATGAACGCGGATGCTCAGAGCAATACTTCAGGCGGAAAGCGTTTAGAACATATATTAAATCAAACCTTTTTAAATGCTGATAATCGCGTCATTGTTTCTGCATTTTCTACCGATATTTATCGTATTCAAAAAGTTGTCAATATTGCGCTTCGATACAATAGAAACATAGCAATTATCGGAAGAAAGGCTCAAAGAATGGTTGATATTGCGATTAATTTAGGGGTTTTAGAAATTCCTAAAGAAAAATTGGTATCCCTTAAATTTATTGACGAAAAAAATAAAAATGAGCTAAAAGATACCGTCGTTTTAGTAACAGGAGAGCGTCATGAACCATTTTATATGTTACAGCGTATGATGCGTAAGATTGACCGGTTAATTCACTTAAACGAAACGGATGATGTCGTTTTAATGACGCCCCCCGTTCCTGGAACTGAAAAAATTGCGGCCCGAACACTCGATACACTATATCGCAATGACATCAATATCATCAAAGTAGATAAAGCAATGTTACCATCTGCTCACGCGAGCAGTGAAGACATTAAGCTTATGATTAATATATTAAATCCAAAATATATTGTGCCAATTATCGGTGAGTATCGTCATTTTTATGCTGTAAATAAACTTGCGCATGAACTTGATTATCAAGATAAAGACATCATTATGCTAGAAAATGGGCAAGTCAGCCATTTTGAGAATGGCGAGTATAAAGGCATCAAAGAATCCTTAAAGAGTGGCGATGTTTTAGTCGATGGAATTTTAGACAGTGATTTAAGCGAAGTCGTCTTAAAAGATCGCGAGATTTTATCTCAAGATGGGGTTGTTTTAGTTATTGGCCATCTAAACGCAAAGAAAAAACAAAATGTCGGAGACCCAGAAGTTATTTCTAGAGGGTTTGTTTACATCAAGGAAAACGAAGAACTCATCGAAGAAATTCGAGACATCTATACAACCTTATCTAAAGAAATGTTTAACAAACGATATTTTGATTATCGCTTGTTCAAAGATAAATTAAAAGAAGAGATCTCTAAACATCTATTTCAATCAACCTCAAGACGTCCAATTATTATTCCTGTGTTGATTGATGTATCCAGAGGTTAAACTATGATAATAGAGATTATAGAAGACCATCTAGATAAAAAATCATTAACCCATTTAACGCCACATATTGGTGCAAGAGGGATTTTCTTTTTAGACGGAAAATTATGTGTGTTACATTATGAAAAAACCCACCGTTATACTTTACCTGGGGGTGGGGTAGAAGCCAATGAATCATTAGAAGATGCCATTAAAAGAGAAGTTTTAGAAGAAACAGGCTATGAAGTGACCCGCTATAAACCCACGGTCACTTTAAAGGAATATTTTCAAGATTCTATTTGGCATCATCATTATTTTTATTGCGAAGTTAACCCTAAAGCAAAAGGTCAATCGCTTACAAAAGAAGAATTGGACCACAAGTTAAACGTAACCTTTAAAACCCTTGATGAAGCGATTGATATATTTGCTTTTCAAGAATCAGATAATAGATATCAGAGTAATATTAACAAAAGAGAGTTGCTTGGATTAATGCATTCTCTGACTGAAAACGAAACTTTATAATGAAATTTTGTGTTACAGTTTACAAACATTATCGATGTGTTATAATTAACAAGGATTAAATCTATGGAGGTATCATTATTAATATGGCAAAAATTGAAGAATTAGAAAACTCACGCGTGAAAATCAATATCGATGTTTCACCAGAACAATTTGAAGAAGGTCTTGATAAAGCTTTTGATAAAGTTAAAGACGAAGTCGAAATCAAGGGGTTCAGAAAAGGAAAAGTAACCCGCAAAGTATACGAACAGCATAAAGGGGTCGAAAGCCTTTATGAAGAAGCGTTGAATCATGTTATTCAAGAAACGTATACTCAGGCAGTTATGGATAATAACTTACAAGTTGTTGCACAACCTAAAATTGATTTAGACATCAACAATGTCGAAAAAGGAAAACCTTTCTCTTATTCTGCGAGTGTCGCAGTGAAACCATCAATCACCTTAGGGGATTATAAAGGCATCGAATATGAAGTGCCATCCGATGAGGTAAAAGATGAAGAAGTGAACGCTGAAGTTCAAAAACTTCGTGAACAAAATGCGGAATTGGTCGTTAAAGAAGAAGGCCAACTTGAAGAAGGCGACACAGCAGTCTTTGACTTTGAAGGATTTGTTGATGGAGAAGCCTTTGAAGGCGGAAAAGCGGAAAACCACGAACTAGAAATCGGTAGCAATCAATTCATCCCAGGATTTGAAGAACAAATGATTGGTTTAAATGCGGGTGCTGAAAAAGATGTTGAAGTAAAGTTCCCTGATGAATATCAAGCAGAACATTTAGCAGGAAAAAAGGCAGTCTTTAAAGTAAAACTCCATGAAATCAAAGTAAAAGAAGTTCCAGAATTAAACGATGATTTCGTAAAAGATTTAGATAAAGAAGGCATTGAAACGGTAGAAGCGCTTAAAGCGGATACCTTAGAAAACTTGAAAAAACAAAAAGAAGAAGCAAACAAAAACAAAGCGATAGACTTTGCGGTTGATCAAGCAAGCAAAAACGCTGAGATGGAACTTCCTGAAGAAATGATTGTTGAAGAGAAAAACCGTATGATGGACAATACCAAACAACAAGCACAACAATATGGTTTAGACCTTGATACATACTTACAACTTACAGGAATGAACAAAGAGCAATTCGAAAGTAATTTAATGAATGATGCAGAGCGTTCAATTCGTTATAACTTAACCATCGAAGCCATTGCTGATGAAGAGGATATCAAAGCTACTGAAGAAGAAGTTCAAAATAAATTTGATGAACTTGCAAAACAACATAACATGGATTTAGAACAAGTAAAAAGCCAAGTGAATCCACAAGCGGTCGAACAAGAAGTCGTGTTTAGAAAAACCATTGATTTCCTTGTTGATCATTTAGACAAAAAATAAGTCATTAAAAAACACTTCGCAAGGAGTGTTTTTTAAAGAAATGAGGGCTATATGATTAAACTGGCAGTTTTTGACTTAGATAACACATTATTAAAAAGCGATAAAACGCTAGACAATAAAACCATTGATGCGCTTAAAACGCTAGATCAGATGAACATAAAGACCGTTTTAGCCACTGGTAGAATCTATCAAATGGCAAAACCATTTGCACAAGTATTAAAACTGAATGGACCAATTGTTTGTAATAATGGTGCACAAATTGTCACGTTAGACGATGAAACACCGATTCATGAGCATATAGTCTCTAAACGTGCACAATCTAAAGCGATTGATTATGCGATTGAAAACAATTATACGCATATTGTTTATACAAAAGAAGGGATTTATACATCGAGTAAAAACCGCTTAGATGTTTATAACGAGTGGAATCATAAATATCCGATTTCCAAAATTTCGCTTACCTTAAGTGATGATGTCAAAAAACTGAAATCGCTCGATGCGTTTAAAGTGCTTATAGTCATTGATGAACCAAGCCAATTTCAAGTGGCAAAAGACTATTTCAAATCGTTTGATTATATGAATGCGACCCAAAGTTCAGAAAACTTTTTAGACATTATCCCAAAAGGGATTAACAAAGGACAAGCCTTAGATGTGTTAATGCAACATTATAAGGTCCACAATGATGAAGTGTTGGTTTTTGGCGATTCCGATAATGACGCTGAGATGCTTAAAAAAGCTGGCCTTTCATTTGCGATGAAAAATGGAACCAAAAAAGCATTAGCTTCCGCAAAATATCAAACCGATTTTACGACGAATGAAGGTGGCGTAAGAAAGACCATCAACCGATTAATAGCGGATAAAATACTCATCAATAATTCGCCTTAATTAAGCAAAAACCATCAATCCGCTTGTTTGAGTGTTTAAATTGAAAGAAACACAAAAATACGGTATTATATATTAGAAATAAGCAAGCATACTATGCTTCGTTCAAAGAAGAGGTGAACATTATGTTTAATGCAACAGATAAAAAAACTGGAAGTTTACCAGGCATTGCAATTAGAGGTCTGGCACCTTTCCCAAATACAGATGTACGGACTGAAGTAGGACGTAATCTATCAAAAACAGCGCTTTTAGAAGCCGAAAGAAATCACGATTCACACGTATTATTACTTGTTCAAAAGAATCCAAACGTTGAAAACCCAACCGAAGAAGATATGTTAAGTTATGGAATTATCGCAAAAATCGGGATTAAAATTAAATTGCCTAATGGAAATTTCAAGGTAAAATTTGATCCTATTGTTCGTGCTGAAATTTCATCTTTTGAAGAGAAAGATCCTTTCTTCATGGTTAATTTTGAAACGAGACCTTCTTATCAAGACAATATTGATGAAGAGGTTGCTTTAGTAAGAATGATTGTTAAACAAGTCATGGAAAACGCCCAATCAATTTTACATAATCCAAAACAAAGTATTGAAGCCGTTCAATCAGGAATTTCTTCTGATAAACTTGCGGATAAATTGGCAAGCAACCTAAAAATTTCAGAAAACCATAAATTTAAGTATATCGAAACATCTTCTATTGAAAAACGGTTAAATTACTTACTTCAAGACATCGAAAAAGAACGTCATATGAGTGAGATTGAAGAAAAAATTAATCGTACCGTTAAAAAGAATATTGATGAAAACCAACGAGAATATTACTTAAGAGAGAAATTGCGAGCGATTCAAGAAGAACTTGGTGATAAAGCGAAAAAAGAAAGCGAAATTGAAACCCTTCGCAAACAAATCAAAGAAAAGAAAATGCCAGCACATATTGAAGAAAAAGCGTTATACGAGTTATCACGCTATGAAACTTTACCTTCTTCAAGCGGTGAAAGTGGCGTTATTCGCACATATTTAGATTTCTTGATTGAACTGCCTTGGTATGAGACCAGTGAAGATGAAACCGACATCAACAAAGCCGAAGGGACATTAGAAGAAACCCACTATGGACTTGAAAAAGTAAAAGAAAGAATCATTGAGTATTTAGCGGTAAAATTATTAACCGGTAAAAACCCTCAAACCATTCTTTGTTTGGTTGGCCCACCTGGGGTTGGGAAAACATCGTTGGCTCAATCAATTGCGAAAGCATTAAATCGTGCCTTTGTTAAGCAATCCCTTGGTGGAATTAAGGATGAAAGCGAAATTCGTGGTCATAGAAGAACATATTTAGGCGCACTCCCTGGACGCATTTTAATGGGCATGAAAAAAGCACAAGTCATGAATCCATTATTCTTACTCGATGAAATTGATAAACTCGGCAGCGATTATAAAGGGGATCCAAATTCAGCAATGTTAGAGGTATTAGACCCTGAACAAAACGCTAAGTTCTCAGACCACTATTTAGAAGACACCTATGATTTATCTCAAGTTTTATTCATCACAACCGCAAACTATTTAGGCAATATTCCTGGTCCCTTAAGAGATCGCATGGAAATTATTGAACTTTCTAGTTATACTGAAATTGAAAAGTATAATATTTCGAAAAAACATTTACTGAAAAAACAACTACAAAGTCATGGATTAGAAGATAAAAAACTAACCATTGATGACGAAGCAATTATGAGAATGGTTCGCGAATATACAAGAGAAGCGGGCGTTCGTCAACTTGATCGGTTATTTGGAACCATTGTTCGAAAAGCGATTAAACAAATTTTAGGCGATAAAGTTAAACATGTTGAAGTGAACAAAGACAATATTACTGACTATTTAGGGAAACCTAAATTCAAAAACCATATGGCCGATAAAGAAGCTCAAGTTGGAGTCGCAACTGGACTTGCCTATACCCAATTTGGAGGGGACACGCTCCCTGTTGAGGTTGCTTATTATAAAGGCAATGGAAAATTATCCTTAACGGGTTCCCTTGGCGATGTCATGAAAGAAAGTGCATATGCTGCATTGTCTTATATTAAAGCCAATCATAAAACCTATAACATTGATAAAGATCTTTTTGATAATACCAATGTTCATGTTCACGTCCCAGAAGGTGCGATTCCTAAAGACGGACCGTCTGCAGGAGTAACGATTGCTTTAGCATTAATTAGTGCATTAACCAACCGCAAAGTAGAACATACCATTGGTATGACCGGTGAAATCACTTTACGCGGTAGGGTATTGCCAATTGGTGGATTAAAAGAAAAAGCAATTGCTGCACATCGCAGCGGTCTTAAGAAAATTTTAATTCCAAAAGATAATGAACGCGATATTGACGATATTCCAGATGAAGTTAGAAAACATATAGATATCGTGCTTGTTGAACAACTAGAAGATGTTATTAAAGAAGCGTTGCATAATTAATTAAACTAGGCGGAATATTTCCGCCTTTTTTAGTTGCGAAAAGATTTTATAGTATGTACAATTACCTTGAGGTGAAATCGATGAAAATTACCGAAGTAGAAAAACCAATTACAATCGTTGAAGAAAAAGACTATCCAGAAGGCTCCACCCCTGAATTTTTATTCGTTGGGAGAAGCAATGTTGGAAAAAGCTCTTTAATCAACTCTTTATTGTCTCGTAAAAATATAGCCTACACATCACAAAACCCTGGTAAAACGCAAACCCTGAATTTTTATAAAATTAATCAGCGCTTTTTTATTGTCGATGTTCCAGGATATGGGTACGCTAGAGTAAGTAAAACAAAACGCGAAGAATTTGCGAAAATGATTGAACATTATTTGACCAACCGTTCAAACTTAAAGCACATCTTTGTCTTGATTGATATGCGCCATGATATTAGTGAAGATGATGTTGTGATGGTTGAGTATTTAAACTATTTAGATTTACCTTATACCATTTTAGCAACCAAAGCGGATAAGATTTCTAAGAATAAAAGAATGCGTCATTTAAAACAATTAAAGACGCAATTAGCCTTGGATTCCATCGAATCAATCATTCCTTATTCCGCAGTTACGCACGAAAACAAAGAGAAAGTTTTAAGTGAAATAGAAGCACAATTATAATCACTTGAAAAGCCTTATAAGCTATGATAATATAATGTTAACTACAAGGAACAAGAAGAGTAAATGGCAACATTTTTAAGAGAGCCAGTGGTGCTGAGAACTGGTAAATGAACCCATTGAATGTAGCTTGGGAGTAGATAGGGTGAAACAAATTAGCCTTATCCGTCGACGGCGTTAACGTAAGAGTGTCAGTAATCTTTGATTGCTGAAATTAAGGTGGTACCGCGATTAATCGTCCTTGGAATCAAGGGCGTTTTTTTTATTTTAAAAGGAGTGTTTAGTATGGAGAAGAAATACAATCACAAAAATGTTGAAGCCAACACTTATGAAAATTGGAAGACAAAAGGCTATTTTAAAAGTGGCGATACGTCTAAAAAACCTTATACCATCGTTATTCCTCCACCGAATGTAACAGGGAAGTTACATCTTGGTCATGCTTGGGATAACACATTACAAGATATCATCATTCGTAAAAAACGAATGGAAGGCTATGATGCCCTATATTTACCTGGTATGGATCATGCTGGAATCGCAACGCAAGCCAAAGTTGATGCAAAATTAAAAGAACGCGGAGAAGATCGTTTTTCTTTAGGACGCGAAAAATTCTTAGAAGAAGCCTGGGCATGGAAAGAAGAATACGCCGAATTTATTCGCGAGCAATGGGCGGCTTTAGGCATCAGTGTTGATTATGATAAAGAACGGTTCACCCTCGATGAAGGCTTATCGGATGCCGTTAAACATGTTTTCTTCAAACTCTATGAAAAGGGCTTAGTTTACCGAAAAGAACGTATTATTAACTGGGATGTCCACGCCAAAACGGCATTGAGTAATATCGAAGTAGAGCATAAAGAACTCAAGGGCGCGCTTTATTATTTTAAATACTTTTTAAGCGACAACAGTGATTATATTTTAATCGCAACAACACGTCCAGAAACCATTTTTGCGGATACCGCTATCATTGTCCATCCCGATGATGAAACCCGCAAGAAATTTGTCGGTCAAAAAGTATATATTCCAGGAACCAACACGTTAATACCAATCATTGAAGATGCTTATGTGGATAGAGAATTTGGAACGGGCGCATTAAAAGTTACACCCGCTCACGATCCAAATGACTTTGAGATTGGTGAAAGACACAATTTAAGCATGCCACATTGTATGCAAGAAGATGGTACAATGAATCATCTTGCGCATAAATATGAAGGCATGGAGCGCTTTGAATGTAGAAAAGCGTTGGTTAAAGATTTAGACGACGCGGGATTAATGACAAAAAAAGAAGACCATGTTCATAGTGTGGGACATTCAGAACGAACCGGCGTCATCGTTGAACCAAGACTTTCTAAACAGTGGTTTGTCGATATGAAACCTTTAGCGCAAAAAGCATTAAAAGATTCCAATGCGTCATTCATTCCACCCCGTTTTGAAAAAATATTTAAACGCTGGATGGAAGCCATTCAAGATTGGTGTATTTCAAGACAGCTTTGGTGGGGACATCGTATTCCTGCTTATTATAAGGGTGACGATATTTATGTTGGAGACAATCCACCTGCAGGCTACATTCAAGATGAAGATGTTTTAGACACATGGTTTTCTAGTGCTTTATGGCCTTTTTCAACATTAGGATGGCCAAATCAGACTGAAGATTTTAACAGATATTATCCAACCGATACGATGGTCACAGGCTATGATATAATCTTCTTTTGGGTCGCTAGAATGATTTTCCAAGGATTAGAGTTTACGGGGAAAACACCATTTAAACATGTTTTAATTCATGGATTGATACGCGATGAGCATGGTAGAAAAATGTCTAAATCATTAGGCAATGGAGTCGATCCAATGGATATCAAAGAAAAATATGGAATTGATACATTAAGGTATTTTTTAACCACAAATAGTGCCCCTGGTCAAGACTTACGATTCGAAATTGAAAAAGTAGAATCAAGTTGGAACTACATTAATAAAATATGGAACATTTCAAGATTCATTTTAATGCATATAAAAAATATGGACCAAAAAGAAACAGCGATTATTAAAGAAAATTTGGAGTTAAAAGACCGCTATATTTTATCGCGTCTTAACACGACCATTGAAGAAGTCAATAAAAATTATGATCGTTTTGAATTTGGTGAAGCTGCCAAAGCTTTATACAAATTTAGCTGGGATGAAGTGGCTTCATGGTATGTTGAAACCTCTAAAGTATCGCTAGAAAGCGATGATTCTTTAAGACAAGTTACCACAAAAAGTGTTTTAAGACATGTTTTGGATAATGTATTAAGGTTATTGCATCCATTTATGCCGTTTGTGACCGAAGAAATTTATCAACTATTGCCCCATCCAACCAGCGAAAGCATTATGATCAGCGAATGGCCTAAAGTAAATCACGCCTTGATCGACCATAAGAGCGTCAATGAAGCAGAAATCCTAAAAGCATTGATCACAAGAGTGCGAAATGTTCGCAGTCAATATGATGTTTCAATGAAAGAAACCATTGATTTGTTAATCGAAACAAACGAAGCAACCATCAAAGTTTTTAACGATAACTTAGATATCATAAAACGGTTTACAAACCCCGATCAATTAATTTTAGATGAAAGGTTAGCACACGATGACGATAACTTATCATTCGTTGAGTCAAACTTTACATTGTATATTCCACTCGGTGATTTAGTCGATTTAGAAAAAGAACTTCAAAAACAACTGGATGAAAAAAAGCGTTTAAACGGTGAAATAAAAAGAGCAAACGGTATGTTAAATAACGAAAACTTTGTCCATAAAGCCCCCAAAGAAAAAGTCGATGCAGAAAGGGAAAAACTTAAAGGGTATGAATTCCAACTCAAACAAGTTGAAAAGCGAATTGAAGAACTTAAATCATCCGTTTAACACGATAAAAGACGCCCAAGCATGGATTGAATCCGTAGAAAAATTTGGAGAAAAATATGATTTAACAAGAATGAACAATGCATGTAAAATGCTTAACCATCCTGAAAAGTCATTTAAAACGGTTCATATAGGGGGAACCAACGGAAAAGGCTCAACGCTTCAGTATATTCATCAATCGCTCCTTTTAAGCAATGTCACGGTTGGAACATTTACAAGCCCTTATATCGTCCATTTTAACGAACGAATAACCCTAAATGGTCAAATGATTAGTGATTCAGACTTACTTTTTTATATCAATCAAATCTATCAACTTCAAGCGAATTATAAAAAAATCTATCACGATCAAATTACGTTTTTTGAATTAGTCACACTCATTAGTTTCTTATATTTTAAAGACCAATCTGTAGATTTAGTCCTTTATGAAGTTGGCTTAGGCGGAACTTTGGATGCGACCAATGTGATCGAACCGATTTTAAGTATTATTGTAAGCATTGGATATGATCATATGAATGTCTTAGGCAATACGTTAGAAAGTATTGCCCAAAATAAATTAGGCATTGTAAAACCAAACACCCCATTGGTAAGTGGCATTACACAAAAAACCCTTTATAAACAGTTTGAAACGCATTGTAAAAGAAATAATGCACCGTTATACCTTACCGATGCGTATCCTTTAAAGCATGTTGAATTCAATGCTTTAACAACCTTTATATATAATAAAGAATCTTATACATTATCGATGCAAGGACTCCATCAAATTAACAATGCCAAAGTTGCTTTAAAAGCATTAGAACTATTAAATGAATTAGGGGTTAATATTCCAAAAGAAGCGATTAAAAAAGGACTGAAACAAGCGGCTATGCCCGGTAGATTTGAACATGTTGGTGGCGCAATTTTAGATGGTGCACACAACATCAACGGTTTAGCATCCGCATTAAAAACGCTTGATGCGCTTTACCCAAAAACGCATAAAACCATTATTTTTACCGTGATGGCTGATAAAGCGTATGGGCCAATGTTAACTTTGCTTGAACAACACGCAGATAAAGTTGTGTTTAGCGAAATTCCTTATTTTAGAAGTGAAAAAGCCGATATTTTATACGACAAGATTCAACACCCCAACAAATATAAAGAACCAAATTATTTAGACGCATTAACCCATATAGACAAAGCACCACATAAGATTACTTTAATCACAGGATCATTATATTTTATATCATTAGTCCGTAAAGCATTAACCAATGGTTAAGTAAAATGTAGCGTTTTCATACGCTGCATTTTTTTATATTACCAAACAATAGCGTTTTCATTGATTGAAAATTTGCCTAAAAAGTTAAATTTAATTATAATAGTGCTCAAACATAAAAAGTAGGTGATTCAATGAGTGCTAACGTTGTAGGATTTACGATTTTACTGGTCGGTATCGGTTTGGTAATCGGTAAAATCCTTAGATTAAATATTAAGTTTTTTTCAACATTCTTTTTACCAAGTAGTGTTATTGCAGGATTGTTATTTTTATTGCTTGGCCCTGAAGTATTAGGAAGGGTGATCCCTAATGAATATGGTGTTTTTACTGCGCCCATTATTGATGTGATGGCGTCGATGCCTGGTATGTTAATTTCTGTTATATTTGCAGGGTTATTTATTGGTAAAACCATTCCAAATGTCAAAGAAATATGGTTAACCGCTGGGCCTCAAATTTCTTTTGGTCAAACCCTTGCTTGGGGACAATACGTATTTGGAATTATCGTGACTGCTTTACTACTCACCCCGGTATTTGGTATCTCTCCAATGGCTGGGGCATTAATAGAAATAGGGTTTGAAGGCGGACACGGAACCGCAGCGGGGTTGGCTTCTACATTTGAAGATTTAGGCTTTGAAGCAGGCGCTGATTTAGCGATGGGCCTTGCGACTGTTGGTGTTATTTCTGGGGTTATGTTTGGGGTTTTACTCATAAACTGGGGCGTACGCAGTCAAAAAACTGCTTACTTAAGTGAACCCGCATCTTTTAATGAAAATGAACTGCGTGGCGTCATCGATTTAGAAAACCGTCCTTCTAGTGGACAGATGACTGTAAGTCCACAATCGATTGAGCCCTTAGCTTTGCATGTTGGGGTTATAGGAATCGCAATTATTATTGGTAAATTATTATTAGAAGGGCTAATTTTAATTGAAAATGCAACGTGGGCCAGTGATGGTGGCATGGCAATATTTGCCTATATTCCCTTGTTTCCAATGGCAATGTTAGGGGGAGTCTTACTGCAACTTATCTTAGATAAATTTGATAAAGATCATCTAATCGATCGTGAAATGATTAAACGCCTTCAAGGGTTGGCTTTAGACTTTTTAGTGTTAACGGCCATAGCGACGCTTTCTCTTAGAGTAATTGGCGCAAATATAGGGCCTTTCTTAATATTGGCTTTAGTCGGAATAACTTGGAATATTTTCGGCTTTTTGATTCTTGCTAGAAAAATGATTCCAAAAAATTGGTTTGAAAGAGGGATAGGAGATTTTGGTCAATCTATGGGAATGACTGCGATTGGTTTAATGCTTATAAGAATTGTTGACAGTGAAAATCAAACCAAAGCTATGGAAGCATTTGGTTATAAACAATTATTGTTTGAACCATTTGTAGGCGGCGGCGTTATGACAGCAATCAGTGTGCCTTTAATTTATAACTTTGGAGTCGTTCCAGTATTTATTTTTGTCAGTATTATGCTCATTTTTTGGCTTGTATTAGGCATCTTTTATTTCGGTAGGAAAGAACTAAAATAGTTTTTAAAGCACCGCTTTACGCGGTGCTTATTTTATGATCAGTGAATGAAATTTATTAACATTATTTTCATATTTATATGGTACAATAAAATCGCTAGTATGGGGGTGATGCCATGAAAAGAGTCTTGAAAATTATAAGTTTGGCTATATTACTATATATCAGTTATGGGTTTGTTTTTGGGATCCTTATTTTTAATTTGCCTATAGTGGTCGAATCGGATGTTGAATACAACTATGAAGAGATTTTAAGTGAAAGTGACACTGATACTTATGCTTATATACTTGATGATCTTAAAATGTCTTTGGATGCGAGGTTGGCTTTAATTGACCAAGCAACCGAAACCATCAATATTTCTTATTACACGATTCATGGCGGGATTTCAAGGGATTTGTTTTTTGGCGCATTATTAGAAAAAGCGGATGAAGGGGTAGAAGTTAATGTCATCATTGATTATGTATTTTACTATCAAACGCGTGATGAAGCGATTTATTACAATGCTTTAGCAGCGCATGAGAATGTCGAATTTAAATTGTATGAACCCTATCACTTATTAAAACCTTATACCATGCAAAACAGATTACACGACAAGTTGCTTATGGTCGATGACACTTATGGTATAATAGGCGGAAGAAATATCGGAGATCGCTATTATGATGTTGGGGTGGATACTGGCGTAAAAACCTATGATTTAGATGTTTTGGTGTTTGGAAAAACCAACCATCCAACGGTAGAATCGATGAATGCTTATTATCATACGCTATTTAATCATGATTTTTCTAAGTGTCTCGAAGCGACTTATACCGAAGAAAAAATGATAGTTGCTGAAAATATGAAAGATGCGTTTAATGATTATAAACGAACGCACTCAATGCGTGAAACCCTTGATACACTTTATGCCGATGCAAAAACAGTCTCAAATGCAACGTTTATAAGAAGTCCTTTGACTAGGTTTCATAAAGACCCCGTCGTTTTAAATACTTTAACTGAAGTCGCAAACGATTATGATGAATGGTTTGCGATGTCTCCTTACATTATATTTTCATCGCTAATGCAAGACCATTTTCCTTCCAGCGAAGGCAAAGACATTAAAGTTTTAACAAATAATCCTGCCTTAAGTACAAACCTTTTTGCGATGAGTGGGTATATGCGTTATAAACCAGCAATTGCTGAGACAACGACGCTTTATGAGTTTAATGGGGAACATTCTATTCATGGAAAAGGGATGATTTTTGGCGATGAAGTGAGTGTGATTGGTTCTTATAACCTTGATCCTAGAAGCACAACGTTATCGACAGAAAGCGTCATGATTCTATATGGAGAAGAATTTACCAATGCGTTTAATGTAGTCATTGATGAGTTTATAGACCATTCAATCCGTGTGGATCATGAAGGAGATTATGTAACAGATAATATGGTCTTAGTTGAAATGAATTTTTTTCACCGACAAGCTTTACGCATTGTTGGAATCTTCACCTATTTTTTTGATGCAATGTTATAAGATGACGTAGTTAGGATGTGGCCCATGAAACCAATGAACACCCCAAAAAAGTTTGCACACGATTTATGTGATTGGTATAGAGAATACAAAAGGGATCTGCCCTTTAGAAAATCCAAAGATCCCTACCATATCTTTGTTTCTGAATTGATGTTGCAACAAACGCAAATTAAAACTATGTTGCCGTATTATGATAGATTTATAGAAAAATTCCCTACCATTGAAGCCCTCGCAACCGCAAAAAGCGAGACCGTTTTAAAATATTGGGAGGGTCTAGGTTATTATTCGCGGGCACGATACTTACATGAATCCGCGAATACGATAGTTAACCGTTTTAATGGGATTTTTCCATCAGACTTAAAAGATATTGAAGTACTTAAAGGTGTCGGGCGTTATACAGCACGCGCCATTCATTCAATTGCTTACAATCAACCCTCGGTTGCGGTTGATGGAAATGTGATGCGAGTTATGAGTCGTGTGTTGCTTTACGATAAAGATATTCGTAAAACCAAACATATGCGAGAAATTGAATCCATACTAAAGCCTGTTATTATTCATGAAACCCCAAGTGATTTCACACAAGCTTTAATGGAACTTGGTGCGCTCGTATGTAAAAAGACCCCAGAATGCGAAAAGTGTCCTTTAAAAGATAAATGTTTCGCATACAAAGAAAATAAACAAGAAACCTATCCTGTAAGTTCTAAATTAAAAGCCAAAACCCTTCATAATTTTAAAACCTTTGTAATCCATTACAACAATCATTATTTACTAACCAAAAGGCCTTCTAAAGGATTACTTGCGAACATGTATGAGTTCCCACAATTTGAAACATCTTTCCTTGACGCAGAGATTAAAGTTAAAAACCTTAGCCCATCACCCGTACAATCGGTTAATAAACTAACGACGATAAAGCATGTTTTCACCCATAAAATTTGGACGATGGATGTCTATGAAGTTGTTTTAACCCATCCAAATGAAACATTGGTTCCCTTAGACGCATTCCCCCATGCAATAAGTAAAGCGCATCAAAAAATAATTGATGCCATAAAAGAAAAAAACCTCCCTTTTTAGAATCATATAAACGAGGAGGTTTTAAAATGTATATAATTAAAGAAATGCCTAGAAACGAAAGACCTAGAGAACGGTTTTTGAAATATGGAAAGAGTGCATTATCAGAAAAAGAGTTACTTGCGATAATTTTAAGAACCGGGACAAGTGCGTTAAATGTTTTAGATATGGCCAACATGGTACTAAAAAAATTTGAAACCATTAAAAGCTTAAACGCATGTGAAGTGAGTGATTTGACAAAGATAAGAGGATTAGGTCCAACTAAAGCAATTCAAATATTAGCAGCACTAGAACTAGGTAAAAGGTTGTACGATGAAAAACAATTAACGGTTAAACAAACGTTTAACAATCCTAAAACCGTCTACCAATACATGCGCAGCAAAATAGAAATGGAAAAACAAGAAAACTTTTATGCGATTTACTTAGATACCAAAGGACAACTCTTAAAAGCAGTTAAAATATACGTAGGGACATTAAATAGTGCAATTGTCCATCCAAGGGAAATCTTTAAACATGCAGTAAGTTTGAGCGCCGCTTCAATCATCATTGTACACAATCACCCTTCAGGCGATCCTCATCCTTCAAACAGCGATGAAGCGATCACTAAAATTTTAATTAAAAATGGAAAATTAATGGATATTCCGATAGTTGATCACATTATTGTAGGCGATGGTCAATATTATTCATTTAAAGAACATCGTAAATTCTAATAAAATGGCTTTTATAAGACGAAAATCCTTTACAAAAATAATGCGTTTGTGTATAATACTAAAGAATGCAATCTGAACGCTCTAATATTGACAAAACGAGTGATTTTTGTTATTATTTAGACGCTTAGCAGCATACCGCACAAAACGGGTTTTAAGTATAGGTTAACTATCACCCTTATGGCGAGTCTTAAAATTATGAGGAGGTGCTCAAGCATGTATGCAGTAATCGAGACAGGTGGAAAACAAATGCGTGTCACTGAAGGTGAAGAAGTCTTTGTTGAAAAGATGGA
>LFIK01001093.1_pt1 | contig 21118 bp, 27 predicted proteins | sample 643401 | NCBI WGS metagenome assembly LFIK01 (sample SAMN03777447, study PRJNA286221) | soda lake metagenome | biome: soda lake; feature: Kulunda steppe; material: water; isolation source: sample T5-Br brine of Lake Tanatar-5 | place: Russia: Kulunda steppe | collected 2010-07
AAAATTTTGTGTGTGACCGCTAAAAAGTTTTTCACTTCAAAAGTGAAAAAATTTTCGCTCAGGAGTGAAAAAAATCGTGTGTGACCGCAAATTTTTTTCACTTCCGAGTGAAAAAAAAGTGAAAAAAATAGTGAAAAATTTTGTGTGTGACCGCGGCCTTAGCAGTGCTAGCCGATAGTATCGGTCTTGTCACGCCAAATCACCGTCATCGTCATCGGTGAATTACCATTACAGATTCACAAGCCATAAATCCTCGAAAAGCAGCTAGCTTGGTTGTACCAAGCTTGCTTTTAAGCTTCATGCTCAGTATGCCATGCTCACCATGCTCACCATGCATGCCAAGCAATGCTTATACACTTTGTCCAACTTGCTTATACACGTGCCAGAGCCAAATGTGCTCTATAGAGAAATAATGTCACCTCTCGTCATCAAGGACAGGAGTGGGGATTCCGTTCCGGAACTGCTAGCCGCCCAACTAATCTCCAATAACATCTTTCACCTTTTTTGTTTGTGGGGGGGCATATGGTGCCCAGCTGGGCCGGCAGGTCTGATCACGTAACCCTTTTCTTGATTGATGTGCACACGCAGGGAGTGCTTTCACTGCCGCAGCATTTACTACATACTACTAGTACTACTAGTAGGCAGCCTAGTAGGCAGCCTATGAAGGTTTTCTTTTTCTGAGCTACCTTCTGAGCTGGAGCAAATTTAAGTTCAAGGCAACCAGATGGCCAGCAGAGCATGCAGGGAGGGTTCGCCAACCACATTCGGGTTTAGATTTACAATAAAGCCACTCCTAGTGGATGAGTCAGTAAAATCGCCTGACTGCTGGGACCAGCCACAATCAGTGTGCTGATAAATATCTCAAGCCCCTCCTCAATGGAACTTGCCTAAACTGTTCTCAATTGTGGTTCTGGAAAGTTTCCAGTTGGAACTCCAGGTAAAGAACATGCTCCATAACAAAGTCACGGATTTTTGTCAAATGGAAACCACGCCAGTGGCACTGGTGTGTGTGTCATAAAAGCCTTGCTATCTCATTGTTAACAATAACCAACAGGAAAATATGCAACTTCAGGAAGGATTTTGCCTATCTAGGCAACTTGCCTAGATGAAGTGCCAGGCTATTTCTTTCTTTGTTTAGGTTCATCGAGCAACTGAACAGCATACCATATTGAAACATGCCCTTGCACAGCAATGCCACAAAGTAGCTTACATACCATCCTGATTGGAGTGATGGGGACAATCTATAAAGGTCATTCTGAACTGCCCCTCAATAATCTCGGTCTAGACCGATGTAGAGTAAGAAAACCTACTCTTTATCTAAACACTCATTCAATACGCAACATAAAATCATAAATACAAGTTGGGGGTTGAGAAATATCAAGGAAAGAACAAATGGCTCTTTTCATCTTTTCAGAACCCTCCCGACCCCACAAATGACCTTCTCTAAGGAAGTTCCTAGTTTGATGGTGAAGGTTTTGCCTGGTGCTTGCACCAAATGTAAACTTCTTCCTTATTCACGCAAACAGGGGATATCTTGTTGGCATAGTCCTTTTATTTTCTTTTTCTTTTCACTGAACCTGGCAGGTTGCAGGCATGGTTGGCTCCAATTTAATTGTCCTGTTTCGGCAGGTACTACCTGTAGTTTGCCCAAAACTTTCAAGCAAAGTAAAGTTTGCCTGCGACAAGAAACAGGCTGAGAAGTCTCTTAGACTGTATTCAATAACCAAGTTGGGTTGCCCTCACTTCTAGCTCAGCCAACAGGCTTACTCAGCAGTGCCACTGCAGCAGTGCTGAGACATGCTCTTCATAAGACTTGCATCGGACTGGACTGGAGGAAGGACTGGAGGCGCTGCCACACTTGTTGCCTCCCTAGGACCAGGAGTGTCTGTTTTGGTCTGTGAGACGCATTGTCTTTAAGAAACACCCGTGGCTTTAACGCCACCAAGCTTGTTTACTCAACCAACTGTCTCTCAACCAATCTTCTGGTCTTGATGCACAATTTATTTTACACTGCACTAATCTGGCACGACAGCCTCAATTAGGATACTTCTTACCCTGACACTGTGGTTGAAATGCACTTTGGCAGAAAATACATCTATGAGCAGCTGCCTGCTTCACTCCAAGCTTCAGCATTATCAGACGCGGTCCAGACAGCCTTCAAAGCTAAAGAAGCTGTTTCAGACCCTCCTGCGGCGCTGCAGGTCATCCAGCTTTCTATTCCCTGCTGCTCGGTGCACGCAAGCGGCATGATGGGCTGCAGGGCTGCCCAGATGAGTGTCTCTTTCAGGCATACCTAAGCAGCACCTTCCAGATTGCGCACCATGCAACAAACTTACATGATACCACACAGCAAGCTTGCCTGGTAAAAGTCTGTGGCAGGATGCACGCCATGTCCTATTTCAGGCATACCTTGACAGCACCCTCCGAATGCTCTGCAGGCTTTCTAGCTTGGCTTCCAGCTGACTCCGCTGGTGCGTGATGTCTTTGGCATAAGTCACAAGGCTGAGCACAGCCTCTGAGTCCTGCCAAGGCCTGCTGAGGGCGGCTTTGCCATCCCCAAGCTTGGCCTCCTTCAAACCTCTCGCCTCAAAAGCCGTGTCTTCATGCCCAGCTGCCAGCCTTTTGAGGTACCTTAGAACGCAAGAGACGTGGGGCGCTGGCTGGTGAGCATGCACGCATGTATGGCAGCATTTCAGTCCATGGTTTAAGGGTAATTTATGAGCTCATGGGTATGATAAGGAAAGTGAGGACAGTTACACAGCACATCAGGGCAGCCTCTGCTAGCTCTGTCGCTTGATAGAACCGCATAAAATTAGGATGGCAGCTTCTGGTACTTATTTGCCTTAAAGGCACAAAGTATTTCCTGTATCATGCATACAATTTAATGTTGTACATATGCTATGTTATGATGATGGCCTCACCCGTCAATATGGTCCTCCAGCTGGGCTGCAACCTGTTTGTGTAAGACAGTAAGAACTGTCATGCCCACGTAGTCGATGAAACGCTTGGAAGACACCTGCAAAGCGCCGGAAGGGGCCACCTGAAAAATGTCTGGGCATGCTGCTGCTCAGTGCTTGCAGCACAGCATTCCCCATAACCAAAAAAGGCACAAAAAGGAAGAGGAGCACAACGCGCAGTGCACTGCCAGGGTAAGACAGGAACTACACTGTTGAGCAACCAAGATGGGCAGCAGGGATTGTGCACGCAGCAGGTGCATACGGTTTCTGTGTACATATATGTGATCTCTTGGGCTTATATCAGGTGCGCTCAAGACTAAAACGCACAGCTTTGAAAAAAGTTGTCACACCTTATAGTAAGCCATCGTCGCAGCTATAAGTTTGAGCTCCTCCTCCTTTCCAGTGGTGCAAAGCCGGCCTAGCAACTCTTTCTTGCTGAGCCCTTGGCAACCGGGCACAATTGCTAGGGCACTCAGTGCTGTAGACACTGCCGCTGACACTTGCTGCAAAAGGGAGATGAGAGCAAAAGTTTAAGCCCGAAATGCACCTGGAAATTGCAACCTAGAGATGGACTGTTGCGCCCCGTGCGCACTCGTCCCCTTTATGCCTATACGAAGCAGCAAAACCCTTGCCTGTCAAAAGTTGAGGGGCTCTGCATGACTGTCTTAAACATATGTCTCTCATTAGGAGTGACTTGCACCGCTGACTTAGAGTACATATCATTGATTGCACACAGCCACCTTCCCCGAATATTTCTTCCCTCATATACCCCGCAATTTTCAAGGTACAAATCATTGGAATCAATACTCACAGCCTCAGGGATGTTTTCTGTCTTGTGCTCGTGGAGCTTCACTTTCATGTCCTCAAAGATTTTATTCAGGCTGGGAAGCACACAAAAACAATTGACTTCATGTAACTACGCAACAAAGCTGCATTTTCTTGTGCACGAGTGATTTAAGATGGCAAAGCACAACTTGCACAATAAAAAAGCAGGCAAGTGATAAGATTGCTGACAGCACAAAAGTTCCCTCTGTACTGTGTGCCACTGTTTGCACGTCTTGAATATTGGGCTGGTACTTGTGAGAGAAGTAAGGGCTTTCTTGCGGTCTTTCAGGCTGTCCACTGCAACAAAGATGTGCCTGATGGAACACAGATGTGCCTTAGACTTGGGTGCTCGCAATTTTTACTGACCTGTCTTCAAAGTAATGCAGGTTTGCTGTAAAGGGTGGGTTGTCACAACATGCCTCCATCTTGATCAGCTTGTCAATGTCTCTGCGAGTTTCTGCTTGCTGCATATCTACCAAATCCTCCATGCAGGACCTTAGTTGGCAGCACAAGGCAAAACAATATGTTTTGAGTGAGGTGCATGCTGCGAAGCACAGTGGTGTGCTTTGAAAATGTATGGTATAATTCTGGGATAACAGCAGCGTTAAAATCACCTTGTGCTAGCCAAGCAAGCTTAATGCATGGCACAGCCTAAACATGAGCTTGTGGGCATTATAATGAGGCATGCATCAAAGCTGTTGAGGGGAGGAGGAGGATTAACAGTGGGTGTATGTATGGTAAGGCCAGCAACAAGCCCTGCATGACAAGGGGGCTTCAAGACGTGATGCTAGGGCAAAGCAAGCACGAGCCCTTTATAATGCAGGATGTGATGCCGGGGCAAAGCAAGCACGAGCCCTTCATGATGCAGGATGTGATGCTGGGGCAAAGCAAGCGCAATCCCTACATGATGCGGGATTCAAGCTGGGATTCCGCAAAGGGTCCAAAATGCATGCTGACCAAATGGCGCAGCTCTCCCCTCAGCATCTTGGTGCTCTCCTCCAGGCAGTGAAAGGCGTGTGCATCCCACATGCCTGCAGAGCAGGGATTTCAAGAGAGCTGCTGCAGGTAGTAGTATAGGATTGGCGCTATTGCTGCAGTCCACACGTGGTTGGCACACTGAGCAAGGTCCTGCTAATCTTCTAAGGCAAAGCACCGGTACATAAATGCCTTACCTTGGAAGCGACGTATGACCTCCTCCAGGGCGGAGTACGGCATGAAGCTGGGCAATTCACAGGTGCGCTGCTTTGCCATGATATCTGTAGTGGTTCATGATAGTGTGCAGATTCTTTGAGGCAAGCAGGCACGTGTTGGGGCATGCAAAGTGGTGTCGGCCCTATAGAATGAAGGTAGGCTGCCTTTGATAACTTCGTAACACATGTATATGGCATACAACCTCACCGAAAGGTGAATAGGCAGTGTCTGGCTTCTGCAAGACGCAAGGTGACTTGAAAAAAGTGATACATGTAGGCCCCGGTGCTCACACCTGTTACGTCTGCGATAGTCAGCACGCTTGCAGGACTCTCGCCAGTAGACACGACATCATCCTCCCCGTAGCTGGCAACCATGTTTTTAGGGATCTCTTTGGCAGCGTCGTTCTTTTCAGGCTTTTCTTTCAGCATAAACAGGGGCCGTGTAGATGCAACAGACCTGCAAGGACACGCGTTGTGTGCAAGAGAGGCGCATTGGTTACCCACAGTTGAGACATGCAGTTCTGGAATTAAGAAGCTTGTAACATGTGCATTGTCTTCATGAGCAAGGTGCGGACTGGGCCAGATAATATTACTAGAAATACTTTGATGCAAGCAGAGAAGGTTGATTTACCTTGCAAAGCTCTTAAGAAGCTCCATCCGGCTTTGCGCGAATTGCTTGCAGCTTGTCTGGTTGCTTTGCGTATGAATGAGCTGCCGAACATCATGGCTTAGGTTGCGCAGCGTACGCTGCAGCACCTCTGCCCGGTTTCTGTCATCAACAGCTGCACGTGATTCACACACAAACACAGGCAGATATGCGCATGTGTGCTGAAAACAAATCCTGTGGATGCAAGCAGGAAAAAAATTCTGTGTCTACGCCTTCAAATGCTACCAGGTGGCACATACTCAAAACAAAATTCTGCTCATTGACTCTACCAGAGTCGCTATAGTGTACATGGCTGTCCTCAACCCCATCATTTAAGCAGGCTGTGCACTTGTAAGTGGTCCATAGTGTCCACACATGCTGTTTCTTGCACGAACACAGTACACACAGTGTAAGCATGCACATGGAGGAATGCATTAAAAGACAAATTTGGCAGTACTTACCTACTGGCAGGCTTGTTAGCTCATCTCGAACTGTCTTCAGCTTCTCTTCCACCTATTAGACAAAACAGAAGGATTACATATTAAGAAGATGCCAGAAGGGTTGCACTTGAGCAGAATTTGAGGCTTTCTCTTTAGCCATCAGCACAAGGTGTCATTCTATACAACACATTGTTAAAAATAGACAGATTGGATTAGATGTGGAAACTCATAACTTTCCGGACATTTCTTTAAGAGTAGCGAAATCGGCATTTAAGAGCAGATGCACGTGCCTCTTAACAGGCTAGAGACACTGCGACTGTCCAATTTCATTGCAGCAATGGTAAGGCGACCTGCCCCTTAAGTGGAGCATACAATAATACTATCAAGACATTCCTCAACTGTATAAAGCTCGTCATGGTTTGATGCTCATAAAAAAGGCACCATACAGCAATGAGCCTAGGTGTAACAATACTGTAACACATTCCTATCAATTGTCAAGCGCGGTATCCAAGACGGAGCTCTGTCTTTTTGCAATTTCTGGCCTAGTCTGGTCTGGCGCTCAAGGATGCTTGGTCACCCCATCCAATATTAAATTCTAAAAAGACAGAGCTCTGTCTTGGATACCGCGCTTGCCAATCGATAGGGATATGAATTGTTACACTAGGCCGTAAGGCCATCAATGGGTAGCAGGTTGGAGCAGCCTGGATTTCCGTGGATGCAAATAAGAGTGAGAGCCTCACAAAAGGTGCAGATTAAGGAAGAGGTTCTTGCAACTTCACATCACAGACGGGCCTCTGCACTCCAGACATTAGGGCCTATAAAATGTGATCCTAGGTTTCTCCAGCCCACAATCTCCAGGGGGGAAACATCGAGTCAATGGACCAATCACTCTCTGCGGAAATGATCATTATGCGCACAATGCACGGATTCTTAAGTAAATCTGGAAAAGGCAGTGTGAGAACAAGCACCTGCACAAAATGGTGTATATCTCACAAAATGCTTCCCTCACCGCTTTCCTCATGCCCGGCAGCTGCTCCTTTACCATGCTGATCAGCAAACTACTGAGTTCCTGTAGAAGGAAGATTGCTGTATACAGTGAAGGCCTTTGTATGTGAGGATACTTGAGAAAAGTGGGTGGAAGTGGGCTTGGTTAACCATGCCAAATAGAAACAGCAATAGAAATAATCAAGATTGTGGAGATTTCATGCAAGAGCTTGAGCAGCAAGGGTGATGCAAGAGGGGTTGTAATCAGCTGCAATATCCTTTTCCGCATGACATTCAGAGATCAAAGCCTATTAATAAGACGATGGTCACATCTTCTTGCATGCAGGATTTCATAAGCTATATGCACTCACAATACATGCTCAACATTTGATCAGGGGAAGTAGCAGCAGCTAATGGGAATTCGGTTCGCATCTTAATGGCAGCACCCTTCCTGTAGGAAGATGGAGGAACATGATGACTAGTTGTAAAACACGCACTGCTTTGCAACCCACCTTAACTAGATTTGAAACGCCCTGAGCATGACAAAAAGCAAGAAATATGATGAGTGTGGGCTTGAGGCACATTTGCTCAAGATTATGGCTCGCAATCTGTAGCTTTGATCCAGGGCCCGGAGAAGCTTGGAGACAATCAGACAAATAATGCTTGACACGGGGTCAAACATGCCATGCACACATGCATAAAATGCAGCAGGGAACGACAACTGCGGCGCATGACCAATGCTGCTAAGAAAACTAATCCATCTTGCTCAAAAGCAAAGGAGCACCTTTGTTTGATTAAAAATTCAGAAGTTTATGCGCACCAGTCTCGATGAAAAGGTCCTGCTCTCCCTCAGTTCTCTCAATGCATGTTCTTCTTGGAAATAATCTGATTCGATGCGATAAGACTCCTGCAATGTAGGACACCATGCTGGTAACTAACTGTTAGTCAGGAAAAGCTTTGTACAAAGGTTAGATCATGCACGTCCAAGCTAGAAGCCTGGAATGTTCATTTTTGTCAAAGCCTAGATTCAAGGGGCCATGGGTAGCAGCTATGCCCCTGGAATACCTCCAGGGTGGTGCCTTTGTCAAGCTCGGCCTTGTTAAGGTTCCTGACCATGAAGTAGCCCTGCAGAGAAGTAGGTCAATTCATGAAATTGCAGATTTACTAGTAGAGTCAAGTGCCTAGTTTGTTAGTGTTCAATTGCAATGCTTCATTCATGGATGCCCTTTCTCTTTTAAGGGTGCATAAAGTAAACATAGATTAAATATAGCATGAAATATTAGTGAATACAATATATTTGGCATAAGGCAGCTCACATATCATTATCAAGCCTCATGGGGCCCTCATTTTGCACAGTCAGCCAGTGTAACGCTTACGTGCGGAATGCAAGATTCGACTGCTTGAAAATAGGGATGGATGATCATTGTGAACACAACATGAAACACTTTCTTAGACTTCCTTTCTTTATTTCACTGAGCACACGGTATGAAGCCAGCCAATGTGTCATGCCAATGTGCCTTTGGGAAAGTGGTGATAGCACTTTCATGATGACTAGGCCACTTGCATGATATGGACCTTAGGATTCTACAGAGTACACATGTATTCCTATTCACCAATGAAAGCAAAAATTCAACACATCAACACTCCACTTCAGCCTGTTTATGAATGAGCTCCACAGACCAGCTTCAAATCTCCAAACTTGCTTCCTTTCATAACAGCCAGCCAGCCTTCATAGCACCCCTCTTCAATCTGGTCAGGCTTTGTCAACACGCCCATCGTCTTCTGCAGGGCTCCTGGGACGCTCTTAATCATCTGGTGTACACCCTGTCATTTTGATAAGACAGTCCTGTGTGTTCACAAATCTGCTGTTGCATTATGTGGCCTTTGGCCAGAGACATGTTATGTTTCTAAACTTGAACAGGCATGGACACAATACAGGAACAAACAAAGGCCTGGGCTGTCACACGCACACACCTGGTTTTCAATGTCGTTCTTGCAGCTTATGGCTGCCACAATGATTGTTCTTGGTTTCCTGAGGGAAGTTGCGTACTTGGGAAACAATGTGAATACCACACGCATCCTCACAGTGACTTACTTTTACGAGCGAGGGTGAGGATGGCAAACAGGGACGCTTGGCTCAATGGAAATGCAAGCATGTTGGACATGTGTTCTATGTCACTTGCTTGGTACAGCCATAATGAGTATTCAACATGTTCTTAAAAATTGTACAATAAATCCATCGTGTCACTTGGAGCTAAGATATAGGTTTCTGGGCCTATACATCAGTTAATAAGGAATTGTGTGTCTTCGCCATACGACATGAACTTTTGTGCTCCTTTCCTGATATAAAAAACATTGTGGTTACGTAATGCGTCTTTATGCAGTTATAAAGTGCGTCTTCAAAGTTACTTCATCTCTACCTTATATAATCCAGAACGAGATCTTTGATCAGATTGATCATTTGCGCATTTTCTTCCTTCTCCGTTGTGTTTATGATACCTGAAGGCAAGAGGCATTTTCAGTAATGGTCATTATTTTGCAATCACGCTAGGTGTGAGAGAGAAAAGGCTGCACGAGAGAGAGACAAACCGAAGGTGTGTCACCAGGTCATTCTAACTGGGTGGGTTCTACATGTTACGTCCACAAAAGGGCTAGCCGATTGGTGCCACAACATCGACACTCATTGTGTATTATCACCACGTAACACTTAATGCTAACACAGGGCCCAACAACTGCACTTCCTCAGTGGTTTCAAGCATTCCAATCATTTCAAGGCATGCCATTTTTAGTTGCATCATGGGTAACAATCCCAAAAAGGCAAAATGTGCCTTTGTTCAGAGGCAGGAGGGCCAAAAACTTGCAGAACATGTCCGCTTTGCAGGCATGCACGCCTCAGGGAGCCCAATCAAGTGGCCAATTTGCACCAAAGCCACCATGCATCCTGAAGTAGATTTCACGACTGGAATTTTGAATTCTGGTTTTGACCCCATTCTTCGATAGAAACCTGATCTTTGCCTAATATTAAAGGCCAGAAACACAACTCCCCTAGTATTGCACTATTTTCTTATTGTTTAAAAACACGTTGCCCAAACATGAAATTATTATTGATTTGATCGGGTTTCAGTAGACCAATGCACCAAAAAAAATGACATTGTTTGATGATCTAAGTGACCTGCAACATCAATATTCTTCGACTTTCTGCCAAACTTCAACCCCAAATTAGTCGGCTCCCAGTTGTGAGAACCAGGATGCAAAGTAGTAGAGTCTGTAGCTTTCATAACCATGTGCCTAACATGCCCAAACGAGTGCCTTAACATCTGAGTGACACTATTTCTACTTGCTTACACAAAAAACCAGGTGACCTGTCCAATGAACCTGTACATATATGCCCTTAGAACGCATGTTACGAAGCCTTACCTGGGAGGTCAATGAGGGTCAGACTGTATGGTGCCCCACGCACTTCTAAAACGATCTGCGTCGGGCCATGAGAGAGCAAGCGAGTTAGCTTGTGTTTCCTTCCAGTTTTCTATGGAACGTTCAGCAATCAACAGCACTCATTACCCAAATTTAGAATTTGTCCAGCTCACACCCAGGCCTCAACTTAGGGCATCCTAGAGCTGCCCTGTTCAAGTTATAAACATTAGCTTACACACCACATTCTTTGTGAAGCAAGTCTGGTCATGATTCTGGCCACTCTCTGCCGCACTGAAGTCGTACTGTAGAAAGTCATCTGCAGGCTTCCCTATGGGACATAATTAAAAGCACTGTCAGAGCTTCTTGAGGCCTGTCACTGATGTTTATCAAGGTTAACAAGCACTAAGCACTTGACAAGCACGATGACTTTGAGGACAAAATTAGCTAGTAGGTGGCATTTTGTAATCATATGTTTGCAGCACTTCTGTAATTGTATCTTATCAGTGTTACCACCTCCAAAGTGGATGAAGCCCAAGCTGCCGACGAGTTCAAAAAAGCAAACAATCACGCTTAATCAATGTTGTGCTTACCTGGGTTCAAGACAGCCTTTTGTGCTCGCTTAATTGCAAGTTCAACACTGCTTTCATCTGTTATAACTTCCCCAAATCGCTGCTCATCAAACCTTCCCAGCTTTTCTCCAGATTCACTATACTCCTTCCTACAGACATGCAAAGAATGCACAGTTGCAAGTTTATGTGAGCGTGTTCCTGTACTTGCCTGCATTATCTTTCAAAGACATTCAAAGACATTTGAGAGCGTTGATAAGCGACACGAAAGTGCAAGTGATCCACATGCATCAGTCTGAGTGAGAGTGTTGTCCAATTTCTAGCTTGTAATTGATACAGTTACAGTTCTAGCAGGGGGGTGGATCAAGTGCGCATTTGCCGACGTCACACCTTATCTTGACAGTGCAAGACCATGCACCATCAGGTATGAGCGCAACCTCCATCGGGCATCTTGTGCAAGTGCCATCCGAGCGTGGCAAAGGAATTCCACACACACGCTGCACAAACATGCAACCAAACACAGGCATTAGAGTGCCTGCCTCGTTTGTGCCGCTTGAATATGCATGAGAATTATTTGAAGTCACCCACAAGATCGAACGCGATCTCGAAACTTAAAAAGGACAGATGTCTGCCACAGAACGGTACAATCAGCAATGTAAATACAAATTTTCATCCTGCGTATGCTGCTGGCTAGAAACGGGCTTGGCAAGTGATATGAGTGAGCCTCCCTGTAGCGGAGTGAGGCCCATAAAAACGACATACATAACCCGTTACACTCCCGCGGGCCGAGCTGGAGAATGCTCAAGTGTCATCAATCAGGTATTTTAACCCGCTTGTACTGGCACCCCACTATGCCAACAGAAACAGAAAGAAATGCATCCAATCATGCAGCACCTGTATCAATGAAGACTTCCCGGCGCTCTGATCTCCACACACCACTGCAAAGCAGAACGACGCAAGCAAACATATGGCCGCATGTGTCACACGTGTGCCAAGGCTTATCAGGAAAGTTGCATGACACATGGCTCCCTCTGTGAGCTGCCTATAGAGCCTGTCAGGCTTAGCCTTCCATCCGAGGCATAGACCTCTGCTTGCTGGCTGGCTGGCTGCATTGGAGTATCGAAGTGGCGTTAAGTCTCGGGAAAGGGGGCGCGCTCCTTTCTTACCGATGGAGGGCGTGTCTACGTGCTCATGTGAGCCTATTTCACTCAGCTCACGTAGCAGCGCGACGTATTCACTGCCATCCAACGACCCCATGTATGCTCAAAACAATTCAAAACGAATAACCTATCGATTGTTAATTTAAAATTCAATTAAGTGTTAAATCAAACAGAATGTTACTTACCAAGCCACCAACCACACTGGCCACCACCATGTTACTAAGTAACAACGTCCCACCAACGTCATTCCTGTCATTGCCATCTTCCATCCATGCTGCAATACTGAGCAAGTGCAGCACAGCAGATGTTCAGCATACCCTTCAAACATGCAGGGAGCTGCGGTACGAGGAGAGCTTGTATGCGCTCCTGCCTCCAACCGTTCAGGTGCACTTGCACAAATCCCCAGAGGACTTGTTACCAGATCCTTTTTATTATCCATCAGCGGCACCAAAGTTGAAGAAGCTTGTGAGTATAGTTCAATCACAATGGAAACCATGCCAGTGAGAAAGAACTTCGCACGCGCGTACGCGCTAAGCAGGGGGGGGGGGGGGGTTAGAATTAGTGCACGACTTTGGCAAATCTTGGGTGTATAGAGGAAGTGATGACACAGGCATTGATCAGCTATTCAGAAAGCATGTGCGTTCAGCAACAAAGTCAGTGTCTTGGCTAGGCTGAACAAATAACGGACAACAAAGCCACGAGTTCTCACCAGTGTCAGAAGCACACCCCAGAGAATGAATGCTTTGGCATTTATCTGCGCCAATGGTGGCAGGCAGCCAAAGCTGCAGCCTTGGCATCGCTCCTTGGTTCTCGTCCCGGGGCAAGGGCCAGCAGCACGGTATTTGGGAGCTATTAACACTTGCCAAGCGCACGCGTGTTTGCCGTCTGAGTGCAGGCATGTGCATGGCTTCAAACCATTATCTAATCCACAGCCAATAGCTGCAGTCAGCTGGCTCTGATGCACTTTTCATGCCGCTGGCGTCAAGAACGCGCCTTCTTGTAGCCAGAAGAGTCTAGTCCAGGAGATGTGTAGCAGCCTGCAAATTTCCAATTTCAAGCTGGTCCGTCGAGACCATATTTGAATGTGTGATGTAGAAGCAGTACACGCTGTGCAAGTATGCACGCAATCCAAGGTTGACTGTTTTTGGCATTTCCATTCGGGCTTTCCACCTTGCAGTCTGCAGGTTGTGGACATTACAATACCTGTGGGCACGTAATCATTTGCAGACTCTTTGTGGACATCAACATGACCTGACGGAACCTACTGGGCCTGCGAGCAGCATGCAGCTGATCGGCTTCTTGAGTAGTTGCAAAGTGTGTCCCAGGGCAGGGAGCCTTCTTGGAGGGGTCGAAGAGCTTGTGCTACAGGTTCGTATGTGGAATTAAATACTTTGGTAGAGTTTCTTCATCAGGTGGGCTGGAAGACAGATGCAGAATCAGTGATAAATCGTGATGATGGGTGTGATATCTTTACTTCTAATGATGCACATGAGTTTGAGCATGCTTATGCACATATGCGGCACATGAAATGCTCGTACTACAGCTCACTTGCGTCAGGCCTGTACCCAAATAGGTGAGGGTTAGGTCTGGATTGATAAACAGGTTAAGTCTCTGTGCTGCAGGTGCTTCTGCTGAGTGGCTGCTGCAACAGTTCAATCGCAAGTCAACTCCCCTGCGGCACTTTCACGTGTAACCTAGCTTCCCTTGTCCGATAGGTGCTGTCATTCCACCATGGTCCTCCGTATTACCATTGCCATTTTACTCATCATCATGGTCTTCCACAACGCCATGGTCTTTCTGCCATGTCGCCGTGGCCTTAATGCGCGCGTGTGTGCATATTTGTGTGTAGTTTACACAAGCATGCACCACACTGCGTCTGCAGCTCCCATGTCTAGAATGACAAGGCACTTGAGAGGCTCCATCTTGGCGCGCCGCAACCGGCATTTCAGGCACGCTGCTCCTCCCGTGCCCACTGCCTTGTTCAAGCGCAGGGCTGGGGCACGCTGGGGCGTGCGCCCGACGGATGTGACCCATTGGCTGACCTGCTGTGCTCTCTGTTTGGGAGCTTGCGAGTCCTGTCTCTGGAGGATGGCACCGTGCTGGACCCTGATTTCTACGCGTTGCTGCGCACCAGCAGCTGCGGCCAGCAACAACGGCCGCCGCCGCCACCACCGCGGCAAGGCGCGCAGCCTCAGAAAGGGACTGCGCTGGTGGGGGACTTGGGGCGTCATGAGCTGGGCAGGCCTCCTGCGAGCGCGCCTTCTTTGGGCGGCCTGCATGCCCTGCACACCCTAAAGCTGCCGTCTAGGCGGTGCCTGTGCTTTGAGTGGCACGTGGAGGCCATTGCAGGTGAGCATGTGTGTACCGTTGCAAAGTGATGGCAGGGCTAGAGTGCTGCTCGAGGTGAGCTGTGGGGTGTTCCATGTAGGGTCGGCTCTGACTGACACCCAGGAGAGTGCGGCAGGGGTTTTGTTCTCTGTGGTGTTCCTCAGTGTGGCTTTGGGTGTTGCACTGGATGGCTCAGGTGTTGGCAAGGGGTGGACCTGGGAGTTCCATAGGGTTGGCTTCAAGTGTTCTACAGGTTCTGCATGCCCAGAGGCCCTTTGGGGGCAGACATGCGGCTGTGGTGGGATGCTTCCAAGCCCAGCCTCCAAGTGACTGAGCCTGGTGGGATGCTCTCAAGCCCACCCTCCAAGTGACTGAGCCTAGTGGGATGCTCCCAAGCCCACCCTCCAAGTGATTGAGCCTAGTGGGATGCTCCCAAGCCCACCCTCCAAGTGACTGAGCCTAGTGGGATGCTCCCAAGCCCACCCTCCAAGTGACTGAGCCTGCTCCCGTCCCGGCTCCCCCCGGCAACCAGCTTGGCATGGGAAGTATCCAGCAAGGGGGCAGCCTCTCCTCTTGCCCCTCAAACGTGCTTATCATGTTTGAGTGGCCCTCTCGACGCCCTCAAGGGCTCATGACTCACAGGAGCCAAGGGCTCATGTTTCAAACAAGCCGCTGATGCCCTCAGGCGAGACCCTCTGGCCCCTTAAGAGCATGGGGACCATCAGATGGTACGGATTACACCAATAACATGAGCGTACTTTGGCCCAGGTTGTCCTGTACGAGGGGCCATGCCTTCATCATTCAATAGGAAAGAGGCATGTGTCTCTGTGCTGTGGCCCAGAAGCAAGAGGTGCAATGGCCAATGAAAGGAGAAGTATCAAAAGATGGGAAATACACCACGCCTGACCTGCCCCCTGCAGGGCTGGCTGGGCTGAAGTGGCTGCAGCTTGGGCAGGGCGGCGTCAGATCTCGGCATGCCTCATTTGATCTGTCCCCGCTGTCCAGGCTGACAGGCCTGGAGCACCTGCAGTTTGCCTGTGACAGCCAGCAGGTGAGTTTGAGTATGGGACAGCTAGATGTATGGAGCGCCTGCAGTTCGCCCGTGACAGCCAGCAGGTGAGTTGAGTGTGGGGCAGCTTGATGTATGGAGCGCCTGCAGTTCGCCCGTGACAGCCAGCAGGTGAGTTGAGTGTGGGACAGCTAGATGTATGGAGCGCCTGCAGTTCGCCTGTGACAGCCAGCAGGTGAGTTGAGTGTGGGGCAGCCAGCTGCATGGGGCGCCTGCAGTTTGCCTGTGACAGCCCGCAGGAGAGTCTGAATGTGTTCTAGCTAGATGTATGGAGCGCCTGCAGTTTGCCTGTGACAGCCCGCAGGAGAGTCTGAATGTGTTCCAGCTAGATGTATGGAGCGTCTGCAGTTAGCCTGTGACAGCCAGCAGGAGAGTTTGAGTGTGGGACAGCCAACTGTGCAGAGCGCCTGCAGTTAGCCTGTGACCGCCAGCAATTGAGTTTGAGTGTGGGACAGCCAACTGTGCAGAGCGCCTGCTTTGTGCACGTGCAGCAGCCCTTGGGTTTGAATGCGTGCGGGCCACCTGCATGGAGCGCCTGCTTTGTGCCTGAGACAGCCTGCTGCGCAGAGCACCTTCATGCTGCCCATCACAACAAGCTTAAGTTAGGATATGCCGCCAGCCTGGCCGTTAGGCTGATTGGTTTGTGGTTGGTCATCGCCAGCCATAATATAATCTTCAGTATCTGGATCACATCACAGCAAGCCAATGCAGCATGGCATTGGTCTTTAAGCTTGACGCAAGAAGTGGGTAAAAGTGGGGGTGTAGATAGGCGCGCCTTTGCCTGCGCACCCAAGGGATACCCATGCCACGCCCCAAACTGCAGGACGGCTGGGGTGCTGTGCTGTCCAGCTGCTCGCGCCTCACGCACCTGGAGGTCAACCATGGCTGCGAATTCCTGCTGCACGACATGGGCCGCGGCCGCAGCACGTCCTTGCAGAGCCTCACCTTCACCCACTCCCTCGCGCTGACTTGCCTGCCCCTCCTGGCCGCGGCGGCGCCGTCGCTCTGCCGGCTCCGCTTGTTAGACAAGGTGAGGCAAGAGGCGCTGCTGCACCTCTGCCAGACGAGGGCAGCTAGGCCAGAGCACACAGAGTGTGCAGTCTGAGCCTGGAATTGGCCAATTTTGCAAGCGTGCAGTCTGAGTCTGGACCAGGTTGTGAACGCTGTGAGGCCAGGCGCGCCTGCGGAACAAGGTAGTCTGCAGGGCGTCTTTAAGAGCCTTGCACGCAGCCTCGTTTACATGTTCCAACCCACTCAAGGTCCGCAGTTGCTGGACTTTTTGTCCGCACAGCATGCGGTGCACAAGCATCCTGGTGCGCACTTCTGTGTGCAAGCATCCTGTGTGCAAGCATCCTGTGGCGCGCTTCCGCACGCACGCTCCACACGGCTATGCCATGCCATGCAGCATACCATCCATCTTGCGCGATGCTCACGCTCCGCGTATGCCTTGCCACGAAGCACGGCTGCGCCTGCGGGTGCAGGCCACTTGGGCCAGCTTCCGCAAGAGTGTGCGGCCCGGCTTGACGGATGCAGCAGCCGCCGCCGCGCAGCACTGGCTGAGCCGTTTGGAGGAGGTGACTTGGGATCCTCCGCCCGGTGTGGGTCTCGTGGTCGACGCCCTCAACGCCGGGATGGTGCTACCGTGCGCGCAGCCGCTGGCACTGCTGCTGCCGCTGATGGCTGGCACGCCCCTTGCCCAGGTGAGGGCGCGCCATCTAGTTGATGACAGCATTGAATCTGAAGCTGCCTAGCACAAAAGATAGGTTGATGTGGCTGTATGTGCGATTGTGCGTGCGCATGTGCATGTGTGTGCCTGTGTGTGTGTGGGCATGGGTGTGCGCATGTGTGCATTCACGCTCGTGTGTAGAAGGATATATCATTTATGTACTTGGAATCAGGCGTAAGAGTGCAAGAATGTGAGCCTGCTTGCGTGTGCACATAGATGCAACTAATGAGGTGTGTGCATGCTGTACATTGTTGGGTGTACCAGGGCATGGGTGCATGGCCCCTTTCCAGATGTAAGCTCTTGGTCATGAGGGTTATGTTTCTGATGGTTTTGACTTGGCTGATAACAACATCAGTTTTGCAAAAGAGGTGTAGATGCAGACCTCAGTGTCACAATGAAATGTGACGCTCCATCTGGATCTGCCTGTGCTCTTGGTCTGTTTGTGCCGGGATCTGCTGGTGTTCAAGGGCCATTTGCAGGCCCTGGTGTACAAGCGCCATTTGCACAATGCTCCCTACATTGCATCTACAAGGCCTGGTGTTCAAGGGCCATTTGCATGCAGAGCATTTACACTTGTTTGCATTTACATGCAGAGTATTTCAAAATGTGTGCACTTGCATGCAGAGCATTTACATCTGTTTGTGCCAGGATCTGCAGGAGCTCAGGGGCGATGTGCATCTGCAGAGCACAAAGAGACTCTGTCCCTGCTCTTGTCGGTGGCCCCAGGCACTGAGGCAGACCTCTATGACCAAATGTGCACCAGCCCTCCATACGTGAGACCATGTATGTGGCCACAGGCTTTAAGGACCCTGCAGCTTGAGAGTGTGAGCTTTGAAGCAGGCGAGGTCGGGCGCCTGGCCGTGCTTTTCCCCAACGTGCAAGCCCTGATCCTGGAGGACTGCATGCTGACACACTGCTGGTGAGAGGTGGTGCAGGCGCTGGCCACCTGTAGGGTTGCATGCTGACGCCAGCTGGCCTGATGCCTTCCAGTGTGCATCACCTGCAGCATGGCTTTGACCAAGGCGATGAAATGGCATGCGCCAATCTGTTCATCCACAAACACTTTCTTACCTCCTTGACATGCCTGCCTCTTTCCTGGTCTAGGTTAGGTCTCCTGGTCTAGGTGAAGGCTTTCTCAGGCCCTTTCTCAGAAACCCTTCCTAGCTCCGCCTGGGCTGCACTTTGGTGGCAGTCATCACAGTTGCACCTTTTGTGTGACTCGCACCTTGTGTGGCTTGTACCTCGTGTGACCAGTGTGACTTGCACCTCGTGTGACCAGTGAGACTTGCACCTCGTGTGACCTGTGTGGCTTGCACCTCGTGTGACCAGTGTGATCTGCACCTCACGTGGCTAGTGTGACTTCACCTCGTGTGATGTTTGCGTTCTGTGCGTGCACGCAGGGCGGTGCACGAGGCGATGAGTAGCTGGGTGGGCCTGGGCACCTTGGTGCTTAGGGGCACCGGCACTGAGATGGCAGGGGGGGACAGCGCGGGGCGCGGCCTCTCTGCCATGGCAGCACTGCTCCGCGCGCGCAACCACCGCCAGCGGCCCCTGCGCATCGAGCTGCACCGGAGGCATGAGGGCAGTGGTGCAAGCCTGCTAGACGACCTGCCTGAACTGCAGGCAGCTTTGGGTGACTGTGCTGAGATCATCATCCAGACAGATTGCTGCGGGGTGTGAGCTTCAGCATAGAACTTAAATTCCAACGCTGAGCGGTCATGTTTGACAAGGCCGTGCATGCAAAATGCCTCAGTAGGGCAGCGGTCGGGCAGGCCCAGCTGCGTTGGCTGTAGGCCCCATGCTTGTAATAGTGTGATACCCATCGATTAACTTGTTCTCAAGTTCTCTGGCCAGACTTGTACCAGGTCACTCGGGCTCGGGAGTGTCTTGGTTCTGGTGCAGATCTATCTGTTCAATTCAAAAGCAGGGAGCACGGCCCCTTCTGTGCAAACCACACCATGACAATGCATGTCCTCATGCGCGCCAGCTCTTTTGTGCATCTTCCCGGCCCAGCAGGTGTAAATAATTAAAGGCTTGGACAATGTGCTAGTGGTAAATGGCAGCATGGATGAGTGGAAGATCCATATCACTTCCATTGCTAGCTTGTGCAGCTAGCCTATTGCCTTTGGTCTCACAGTGTAGCAGGCAGCGCTTCATTCATCCAGAATTATCAGCAATTCAACCTATAAATGCTTGCCGCATTGCTTCTCAAAAGGAATTTTTTTTAAAGGAGAATTTCTCATTATAAACGTATGAGCTCGATTTGCAGTTGACAAGTGGTAGTACTTGTTAGGGAGAAGATTGCAATCGACATTTATCTTCAAGTTAGGGCCCTTGGTCCATTCATGGAGAGCTCTAAGTTTGCATGGAAATGGCCGCTGTGACAAGTGTTCCTGTGCTGCTTCCTGTGCTGCTGTTCAACATGAGGTGCATGTTCTTTTTCACTGTCAAGACTTGTTTGTGTTCTCTCTCAGAGGGAAGTACTCTTTCCTTTTCTTCCCTTTCTGCCAATCCTTTTCTATGGAGCCCCCTTATATTCCACATGCCTTGCCTTGTCGGACTGTCTGGTTTTCTTTCTCAACGGCATAGACTCTCACATTATGGACTATTTTTTGGCTGGCGAAGACCAGCAACAAACCAAAAACCAATCAGCCTCACGACCTGGCTGGCGATAAACTCTTAAACTTCAAGTTGCCAAGTTGCTTTACAGGGTAAACTTGTAAGTTTGCATGGAGTTATTGTCCAGAGTCTCTTTTGCACTCAGCTTAATGTCACCTGTCTCCTTGTAGTCCTTGATGTCACCTGTCCGTGCAAAGTTAGCCGCGCTTTTTGTCACAGTGCATCACCTACTAGTGGCCAGGCCTGCTTCTTAAAGCGAGCTTCAGTCTCAGGCGTTTCACCAATCTATTTCAGACGCTGCTAGCCATAGAATGGACTATTTTTAATCAGGCAACAAAACAATCACAGAAACGCTAAAATTACCAGGAATTCCTGATCCTGCAAACTTGCTTCAGGCTCTGTGGTTCTGCTCAGATGCAACTCACATGAGCCCCCCTTGAGTCTTCTGACTTCAACTTGAAGTTTAATTTGTATTTGGCTCGATTGCAAGAGTGTTTGGCTGAATTGCACTTGTGTTTGGCTAGATTGCACTTCCATAATTTGGAACTATTTAGTAAATACATGCTTGGAAGCTTACCTTGCATGTCTTATTGTTTTTTCCTCCCTCAACCATCATAACTCAACTATCATGATGTGCATAAGAGTCTCAATACACATGCACCGAGCTGCATGTGTGTCCAACCAAAACTGACTAGGGCCACTGAAAACATTATACATGTGCAGTAGGTTTGCCAAATGATACGGCGCCAATTGCCAAATTGTGCAAACAACGTGTAGTACTTCAGCAACCCTTAAATTGACAAGTCACAGCGCTTCATGCCAGGTGGTGGCTGCTCGGCGTGCCAGCAGCACTCAAATTCCTAGGAATGATGTGAACATGTCAGAGGAAGGCGGCAAATACAAGCAAGTTCATTAGGTAAAAACCCTCAGCACAATACATGGACCATGCTGCCAGCAGTAAAAAATCTGCGCCAGCACCTCCGCCTTGTCAGTGATGACCAGAAGCGGGGCAGGAGCACAAAGGCGCATGCACGCATGCACACACTCTTGTCATAAAGATACACTTAACAGATGCTGCAAGATGCGTGAATTGCAGGGCAGGACTTAAGAATGTTGCACGCATGCACACTCACACACACGCATGCACGTTGCACGCATGCACACACATACACACACACACGCACACACACACAC
>LFIK01001097.1_pt1 | contig 21089 bp, 25 predicted proteins | sample 643401 | NCBI WGS metagenome assembly LFIK01 (sample SAMN03777447, study PRJNA286221) | soda lake metagenome | biome: soda lake; feature: Kulunda steppe; material: water; isolation source: sample T5-Br brine of Lake Tanatar-5 | place: Russia: Kulunda steppe | collected 2010-07
CACACACACCTCCATGATGGAACGTTTGTCTGGTTATGGCACACTGATTGCACAAAAAACACCCTTTAAAAAGGGCGACGTTGTGCTGGTGCATTCCGTTTCCGGGCGTAACACCGTGATGATTGACTTTGTCTTAGAAGCTAAAAAGAAAGACGTGCATGTGATTGCGATCACAAACGTCACCTACTCAAACAGTGTCACCTCCCGACACCCTAGTGGAAAACGGCTCTTTGAGCTTGCGGATGTCGTCATTGATAATCACGGCGACATCGGCGATGCGGCGATGCAATTTCCACAACTTAGTCAAAAAGTCGCACCTACCAGTACCGTCATAGGCTCCGCGATTGTGAATGCGATTTTGGTGGAAACCGTTCACCAAGCGCTTGAGGCGGGGATTAAAGTCCCCATTCTTCACAGCGCCAACCTTGACGATGGTGACGACTATAACAAGGCGCTCTTTAAAGCGTTTAAAGACAACATCTTCTACTTATAAAAAAACGTGCAAAGCTAAAAGCTTTGCACGTTTTTTTTAGGATTCTAACGCGTATTTTAGTGCCCCTTCTACATACACTTTTAAGACATTCAAATGATCGTCTAATAGCACAAGATCGGCGATGTACCCTGGTTTAATTTGACCCAGTTCATGGTCCCTTTTTAAAAGTTTTGCGGGATTATGCGACGTGGCTTTGGCGAGTTGTGGGAGGGACCATCCCGTGAGTACCGCCATGTTTCTAAGTGCCTGATCAAAATGAAGCGTTGAGCCGGCGAGCGCTCCGGATTCGGTGCGGGCGATGCCGTTTTTCACCTGAATCTTTAAGCCCCCTAAACTGTACTCGCCATCGTCTAAGTTTTTAGCGCTGATGGCGTCGGTGATAAAGACCAGCTGATCAGGTTTAAGTTTGGCGAGTAATTTGAGCGCATGATCGCTTGAATGCACCCGGTCCGCAATCACTTCATAATGCATAGTGTCTTGTAATAACGCCATGCCTACCACCCCTAAATCGCGGTGATGTAAGGGACTCATGGCGTTATAAAAGTGCGTGAGTCGATTCACGCCGTGTTCAATCGCCATTAACATGTCATCTTCTTTCGCCGCACTGTGACCCACCGAAAGGGCGACGCCTTTGTTTTGAACATGTGTAATAAAGGACGCGTCATGGACTTCTGGCGCAAAGGTCATCAGTTTGATGAGCCCTCTTGAGGCTGAAAAGTATCGATCAAACAAATCAGGGGTGCCTTTTTCAATGTAGATGGGGTTTTGCGCGCCTGGGTAATGTTTCGAAATAAAAGGGCCTTCTAAATGAACCCCTTCGATTTGCGCGCCTTCAACCGTCGTGTTGACGACATTCTTTAAAGCTTGGCAAATGCTGGTATCATCCATCGTCATGGTGGTGGGTAAAAAGCGTGTGGTGCCTTCTTTTAAAAGCGCCTTAGAAATGGTCTGTAACGCTTCAGGCGTCGCATCCATCACATCGGCGCCTGAGGCGCCATGGATGTGGGTGTCGATAAACCCAGGCATCACCAAAGCCCCTTGGGTGTCAATACCGTGTTCGTCGTTTTGACTTGGATAAAGGGCGTGTATGCGCCCTTCTTGGATCTCAATCGTGTGATTGTCTAAGACGTGATCAAAGGTGACGACTCGGGCGTGTTTAAGCTTCATCCTTGAGTGCCTCCAGCGGTAAATCGACACCGACCACGTCTTCAATCGGTAACACAAACAAAATGCCTTTGCCGTGTTGTTCTAAACTGAATTTTTCCGTTAAATCTTTTTTTATAGGCTCAACCAACGCCTCTTTGACGACGGTTAAGACAATGTCTTTTTCTGGTTTAATCAGTAAGTTCAACCATTTGCTGCGTTCAGGTAAGGAAGACCCTCGTCCAGAAATGATCGTGCCCCCATACGCGCCTAGGGCTCGTGTGCGAGCAATGACATCGTCGCCGATGCCTTTTTCTGTGATTGTAAAAATGCATTTATACATGCGTTTCACCTTCTTTTAACACGTCGTATAAGCCACTGAAATCCTCTAAATCAAGAATAAAAGCAATGCCTGTGTTGGCTTGAGCTAGATTCGCTACATCGTTAAAACGCTTAAGCACTTCTTTCGCTAAAGAGGCTTCGACCACATGGATGATCACTTCTCTTGCAGGGTCATAATGTAAGCCTGAGAGCGATTCAAACATGGCCGGTGAAATGGTCCCACGCGCAGGAATGACGGTGACCCCTTCTAAGCCAAGGGGTTTAATCGCGGCCATCATCTTTTCACGGAACCCTTTTTTCACAATCGATACCACACACTTGCGTTTCATGACCTCACCTCTTGAGCTAATTATACCACAGTCGAAGACACTAAAAAGGTCTGAGTTGATTTAAAAATCACGCTTAAAAAACTTTGTTTCGCGCCACACATAAAACTTAAAAAACCAAGGGACAAAGCGATAGCTGTATTTAAATATACGGGAAGGGTGAATGTGATTTTGATTTCGTTTGATGCCTTTAAGGGTTGAGGTTACCACCTGATCCACAGTTTGCACAGGCCACGGCTTGCGCTCGGTGTTCGCCACCTTAAAAAAGTTGGTTTTCGTGGCGACAGGGTACACCACATGAAGATGTTGATCGTTGTTTATTTCTAGACGGTAACTGTCAAAAAAGCCTCTTAAGCCGGCTTTTGACGCCGCATAAAGCGCGTGCCCTGGCATCGAAACAAAGCTCATCGCCGACGCGATCGTGACAAAGCGAAACGGCGCGTCTTGATGATACGCTTTCATCTTCACAGCGCTATAGATGACGTTATCGAGATTTAAGCCCATCAACTGTCGAATATGATGATAATCTGGCGTGTCGAGCCGCTCGTAATAAGAAAACCCTGCATTGGCCACAAACATATCGATGGTTGAAAGTGTTTTTTGCGCTTCCTCAAACAAACGATCGACCGCCTTGGCGTCAGTGAGGTCTAAATCGAGCGTGTGTAAGTTCGGGTGTTTAAGCGTCGTTTGACTCATCGTACGAGCCACCGCAAAAACGGTCGCTCCTTCCTTTAAAAAAGCTTCACATAGCGCTTTCCCAATCCCACTAGAAGCCCCTGTTACAACGATTTTTTGATCGTTAAAGGTCATCACTGACACCCACCTTCATCCAGGTCATATAAATGTCCTTTGGGCACACGGCCCAAATAAACTTTCCTTAAGGCGTCGTCGGTCGCGACATGCGCAAAGCCATAATAAACGGCCATCCCCCGGCCCATGATGTGTTCGATGCTGCCGTGGCCTATCGCCCCTGTAATCACCGCGTCCACGTGATGGTCTAACAGTCGATCGAAGATGGCTTGGTAATCGCCAAACGTGTGTTCAAGCGTTTCTTTTAACACATGTCCTTCTTCAAAGACGTCATAGATGGTGAGGGTGTTTACATGCGCAAAATGGGTACTAACGATGCCTTGTTCTTCCGTGACTGCAATGATCATGATGTGCCTCCTATCGTGTGATAAAACCATGATTCAATCAACTCAACGATCAACCCTCGTTGAGCGTCTCGTGAGATGCTAGCTTGGCCGTCACCGCGTTGGTCGCCATACGCGCCAAACCCGGCATGATCGCCACCCTCAATCGTCTCAAAGACCGTATGAGGTGGGAGTTGTGCTTTGGTCTGTTCTAACGCTTCTTGATCAATGATCGCATCTTGATCCGCTTGAATGGATAATACAGCTAAGGGTAAGTCCTTTAAGTCAATGCTGTCTGCGGGGTAGGCCGCCATCAAGATTAACCCATCAACGAGATCACGATGCCGATCCACATAAAAAGCCGCACTCGCCCCGCCTAAGGAATGCCCCGCTAAAATGAGTGGTCCTTCGACCCACTCAAGCACATCGTTGGCACGGTTAATGCCTAAAATTGCTAGATTTAAAGGCATTCTAACGACAATCACTCGGTAGTCTTTAAACGTTAACGCATTGGCAAGTAACAAATAACTCTCTGGTTCCACAAAGCCCCCAGGATAAAAGACAATCGTCGCTTTAACATCACTTTCAGGATGCAACACCACCGCATGACCATGATCTTCGACATGATCTAACGCTAAAATCGCAAGATTCGATGAGCGTGGGGCATAGGTGAGTTGCCTAATCACCAATAAAGCGATCAAAAAGATACTGACTAACACCAGAAAGGTCCCAATCAACCATTTATAACGTTTTTTCATGACTACACCTCATGTTTATTATATCAAGCTTTTGAGTCCCTTTCAGTATAATGCCATAAAAAAACACAGCTGGGCTGTGTTATTTACTTTCAACAATACGTCCTCCAAGGCCACGGCGAAACAAATCAAAGATTTCTTTCACGACTTGGGGGTTTTGTAAGTAATCGTTGGATTTTAAAAAGCGAAACATGTGCACCAACATCACCAGCGTATCGTCACTGAGATCGGATTGAATACGGCCTTCATCGCGTCCTTGGTATAAAAGACTTTTTAACCCCTCAAAAATGGTTTCAGGATGGCGCTTTAAAAGCGCTTTTTCACGTTCAATGAGACGTTTTGAAAAATCTGGGTGATACCCTTCATAGCGGTTGATCTCAAAACGTACCAACGCTTCAAGGCGTGATTCAAAGGCGCCCTCTTGTAACATGATGTCGTTCGCTTCAAGCGATTTTTGATCAAGCGTGTCATCAAGGACGGCGTCAATCAACCCTTTTTTATTCCCGAAGTAATGATAGATGGTGACGTGTGAGACATCCGCTTCCTTCGCTAAATCCATGATGTTGACGTCTTTAACACCCTGAACTTTAAACATCGTGTGGGCACACGTTAAGATGTGTTGCTTCTTTCGCTCGGTTCGTCGCTCAAATCCATTCATCGCTACAGGCCCTTTCTTATCATTTAACCTTATCATAATGGTATCGTATCTTATCATTTTATGCAATCCCACCAAAAGAAAAAACTAAGCCTTTAAGACTTAGTTTGTTTAAAACGACGACGGTTAAGTAAGGCTTGGATTAAAAGCCAGACAACAAAGAAGAAGGCGCCTTGAAGCAAATGTTGGGTCCAGGAAACGTCTTCAGACAGATAGACATTTAACGTCACATAAATGATGGTGCCGATGAGACCACTGATAATAATCTGTATCCAAGCGGCTTTTTTACTCGGGTAGCGTTTATCCATCTTATATCCCCAAGAAGATGTTGGCTAAAACAAAATACACCAACAACCCTGTAATGTCTTTAATGGTGGTAATGAAAGGCGCCGCAGCCGCCGCTTGATCGGCCCCTACTTTTAAGAGTAAGAAAGGCACCATAAACCCGAGCGCCGTCGCAATCGTCACGGTAAACAATAACGCAAAGCCAATGACCATCGCTAAATTCCCATCGCCTTGCCATAATAAGACAATCAAGCCCGCGCCAATGCCTAAGAAGATGCCCATGGTGAAGCCCACTAAAACTTCTTTCCCCCATTGGCGAATAAATCTTGGAAAATCAATTTGCCCAAGCGCGAGCGCGCGTGTGAAAATGGTAGAGGACTGTGTGCCAACGTTTCCGCCCATATCCATGACGACGGGAATGAAAAAGGCTAATGCGGTAATGGCCATCAAGGTTTCTTCAAAGCCTTCAATCACGAGCCCTGCGACCATCCCACCGGCTAAGGTGATGAGTAGAAAAGGCACACGGACTTTCCATATTTGCCAAAGTGACCCACTGACTAAGATTTTCGAACGGTCTGATTCTTTATTGGAAAACTCTATAAACCCCGACGTGGTTAATTCGCGATCAATGGCGTCATCTTCTAAGATGTCCATCGCATCATCGACCGTGACGACACCGATGAGTCGGTTGTCTTTATCCACAATGGGTACGGCAAGTAAATCTGAATCTTGTAACAGTTTTGCAACGTCGCCATCGTCCAGATCAACAAACGCTTTAATGGGATCTTCAATCATGATCTCATCGATGAGGGCTTCTGGATTCGACATAATTAAATCGCGCAATTCAATCATGCCTTCAAGTTGTCTTGTGGCATTGGTGACGTATAGATGGTAAATTGTCTCAATCTCATCGCCCACTTTACGGATCCGATCGAGCGCTTCTTGTACGGTGATGCCCTTTTTAAAGGAAACATACTTAGGGGTCATGATGTTGCCTGCAGACCCTGTTCGATAACCCATCACAAGGGTGGTTAAATCTTTCTCTGTTTTGGACAGTGATAACAAGAGATGTTTGGCCACTTTTGCAGGCAGCTCATCCATCAACGCAGCACGGTCATCGGGTTCAAGACTCTTAAAGTAGTTGACCGCTTCACTGTCTGAAAAGCTTTGAATCAACTCTTGTTGAACTTCGGTTTCAATGTATTCAAAGACCTCTAGTGCCATATCTTTATCAAGCAGCCTAAAGACCACCGACTGTTTGCCTGGTTCAAGCACTTCAATAATGTCGGCTAATAAATAGGGTTCTAAGTCATTAAGAAGCCCCTTTAATGCTTCGTTTTGATGTTGGTTAATCATCTGACGAATGTCTTTTAAAATATGAATTTTCTCTTTTTCCATAACTTCACGTCCTTCTTTTGACGATAAAAAAAGCCGTCTTTTGACTGGCTTTATTATACTTTATTTAAGAGATTCGTTCAAATAAAACATGAAGGTGTGGTCCTTAAACCACACCTTCAAATCGTTTATTTAAATGCTAAGTAACCATCGTCCGCGAGTACGGTTGAACCATTGACCGCACTGGAGTCTGGACCGAGTAACCAAACAGCCACGTTCGCAACTTCCGCAGCGTCTAACAGTTTGTTGCGCATGTGTGCGCCTTCTAAGAATTTGAGTACCTCAGCGTCTAACGCGCCACGTACCATCGGCGTATCCGTAAAGCCTGGCGCCACACCGGTGACACGAATGCCATGTGGGGTGTACGCTTGAGCCGCTGATTTAGTGAGTGAGACAACCGCCGCTTTAGCCGCGTTATAGTGTGGGCTAGTCCCAGCGCCTACAAACCCATAAATCGAAGCGGTGTTGACGATCGAGCCTTCTTTGACACCTAACTCCATCATTTTGTTGCCTGCGTACTGAATGCCATAGAAGACACCATCTAGATTGATGCGCATCATCCGATCATACTCTTCACTGGTTAACTCAGGGAAGGGCTTAAGCGCACCGATACCCGCATTGTTAAAGATGCCTGTTAATGTGCCATAGGTTTCAACCGTAAAGTCAATCATGGCTTGGATGTTTTCTTTTTTACTCACATCCAAATGGTAAGCCGCAGCTTCTTTCTTTGCTTTTTTGATTTCGACAACGACCTCTTCTGCCAGTTCCATGTTGATGTCTGCAACGACGACGCTCACGTCCTGATGGGCGAGTTTAATCGCCGCTTCACGGCCGATGCCTGAGGCGCCTCCGGTAACAATAATGACTCTCTTCATGTGAATCCTCCTTAGATTTGGTGTTGTTTATATGCTAAACACAGCGTTCGTGTTAAGCCCACGCTTCACCCCACGATTGCATCGCATCAAGCACAGGTTTTAACGCATTGCCTTTAGAGGTCAGGGCGTAGGCATTATGCACACAATCGTCACAGGGGACCTTCTCAATTAAGGCCATGTCTTCCAGTTCTTTCAGTCTTTGAGATAACACTTTGGCGCTACAATTAATGGTGTGTTGTAACTCCGTAAAACGCTTTGCGCCCGCCATTAACTGCATCACAATAAAGCCTGTCCATCGTTTGGACATCAACGTTGCGGTGTAGCTAAACTTAGGACACATCGTCGTTTTCATCGTCATCACCTCACACCCATTATAACGTGAGCGCTTACATAAGTAAAGTAAGTGTCCTAAATCATGATTGAGTGAAGGCTATGCTATAATGAGTCAAGTCATTTATTTGGAGGGTTTTATGCCACCGATTGTGGTTGTTACATTGCTCATTGTCATCATCACCTTAATTACGGTTGGGTTATCGAATTTACTCTATAAAGTGAAGCCCCTTGCCATCTTTATCCTTCCCATCATCACTTTAGTCTTAGCCGTCTACCTTGTCTTTCAAGCAAGGGCCTCAGACGATCTTGCAGGCGTCGCCATGATCCTCTTCGCACTGGTGTTCATGCTTGTGTTTGTCATCAGTGGAATCTATAGTTTAATAAAATACGCAAAAATCGGAAAAGAATCATAAAAACGCCTACGATATAGGCGTTTTTTATTTATAAACTTTCTATTTATAAGCGCTTACTTTAGCCCATATTCGCTAGGAAATACCATCATTTTGCGTTACAATAAGGGTGTGTCAAATCTATATGACAGAAAGTAGGAAAAAACATGCATTTAGACAAAGTTTTAGATGAGTCAGTTTTGGATGATGCGCTGCTTAGTGAGCTCGATGGTTACATCAGCACGCTTGAGGGCGACTTACAAGAACAACTCATCCATGTGCTTCATAAAGCACAACTCATGTTTGGGTATTTACCCCCAAACCTGCAACGTCACATCGCGATTAAACTACAATTGCCAAGTTCGCACGTCAACGGCGTCGTGACGTTTTATTCTTTTTTTAACGAAGAACCCATGGGCAAATACACCGTGAGTGTGTGCATGGGCACCGCCTGCTTTGTTAAAGGCGCTGATAAGGTGTTAGACATGGCGTTAAAACAAGCGAAAAGCGAACGTAACAAAATCTCTGAAGATGGTCTTTTCACCATTAAAGATGTTCGCTGTATTGGCGCGTGTGGTTTAGCCCCTGTGTTGACGGTCAACGAGAAGGTTTACGGCAACGTAGAACCTAAAGAAATGCGTAAGATTATCAAGAAACACCAAGGAGAACGCCATGAGGATTGAATCGTTTGATGCCTTAAAGGCTTGGAAAGCAAGTTTTCCTAAACGGGAAGATTTCAAACTGACGATGATGGTTTGTGCAGGGACCTCCTGTATTGCTTCAGAAGCACAAATCATTGTGGATATGTTTGATCATCTATTAAAAGAACATGGGATCAACGAGAGTGTCCAACTCATTAAAACCGGGTGTTTTGGTTTTTGTGGTCAAGGGCCGATTTTAAAAGTTGAACCCGGAGACATCAACTACGTTCGTGTCAAAGTCCAAGACGTTGAAGAGATTTTTAATTCGCACATCTTAAATGGCGACGTGGTCACACGTTTGCTTTACCGTAACCCTGGTGAAGATACCGTCAGTGAAGATTCTTCTGGGATGGACTTTTATAAGAAACAAGTTCGTGTGGCTTTAAGAAACTGTGGCGACATTGACCCTGAAGACATTCGTCATTACGTAGCCAAAGATGGCTATTTTGCACTCGCTAAAGCACTCACCAGCATGACCCCTGAAGAAGTGGTCAAAACCGTCAAGGATTCCGGATTACGTGGCCGTGGCGGTGGTGGTTTTTCAACGGGTTTAAAATGGCAATTTACCGCTGCGGAACCTGGCGATGAAAAATATGTGATCTGTAACGCCGATGAAGGGGATCCAGGAGCCTTTATGGATCGTTCCATCAGTGAAGGGGACCCCCATGCGGTCTTAGAAGCGATGGCCATCGCAGGTTACGCCATAGGGGCGTCTCATGGCCTCATCTACATTCGCGCCGAGTATGGTCTTGCGACCGATCGTTTACGCTATGCGATTAAAGACGCACGTGAAAAAGGCTTTTTAGGCGAAAACATCTTTGGTTCAAACTTTTCCTTTGATGTTGAAATTAAACTGGGCGCAGGCGCGTTTGTGTGCGGTGAAGAAACTGCTCTCATCCGTTCGATGGAAGGCTTCCGCGGGGAACCTGATAAAAAACCACCGTTTCCTTCGGTGAGTGGGTATCGCGGAAAACCATCGAACGTGAATAACGTTGAAACGTTTGCGAATGTCCCCACCATCATCTTACATGGGGCTGACATGTTTAAAGCGTTAGGCACCAAAAAGTCCTCCGGTACAAAAGTCTTTGCGTTGGCCGGTCACATTCGTAACATTGGGCTGGTCGAAGTGCCTATGGGCACCACCTTCAGAGAAATCATTTATGACATTGGTGGTGGACACCCGACGGGTAAAGACATCAAAGCCATTCAAATCGGTGGCCCCAGTGGGGGCGTCATCACCCCTGAATACTTTGATACCGCCATCGATTACGACTCTTTACAAGCGATCGGTGCGATGATGGGGAGTGGCGGGATGATTGTCATGGATGAAGATGCGGACATGGTCGAAATTGCGAAGTTCTATTTAGACTTTACGCAGGACGAATCCTGTGGTAAATGTACACCTTGTCGTATTGGGACAAAGAGAATGTATGAAATCCTCCATCGATTAACTAGTATGGAAGGCTCCCCTGAAGATTTAGAGCGTTTACGTGTGTTAGGTGAAAACATTCAAGTGTCATCCCTTTGTGGTCTCGGTCAAACCGCACCAAATCCTGTGCTTTCCACGCTTCACTTCTTCCCAGAAGAATATGAAGCCTATGCTTATCGAACTAAGAAAACAGCCTACACCATCGATATGAAAAAATGTATTGGCTGTACGAAGTGTGCCCGGGTTTGTCCGGTGTCATGTATCGTCGGTAAAGTTCGTGAAGCCCATGTCGTAACGGAAGAAGATTGTATTGCTTGTGGCGCATGTTATGATGCCTGCCCAGTCGATGCGGTCTTAAAACCTTAGGAGGTCTAACCATGAAAATACTACATAAAATGATCACGTGTTACGTAAACGACCTTCCCGTCACGGTGGAAAAGGGCACGACCATCTTAGAGGCGGCACGTCGTGTGGGTGTTCATGTTCCTACGCTGTGTCATTTAGATTTACATGACATCGGCGTGGTGAATAAATCCGCCAACTGTCGGATTTGTGTCGTCGAAGATGAAGCGCGCCATAACTTAGTGCCTTCCTGTGCTGAGATGGTCACACCAGGGATGCGCATTCAAACGGATTCACTCAAAGCCGTCTTAGCACGGAGAACGAATTTAGAACTGTTACTGTCAAACCATCCTCAAGATTGTTTAACGTGTGTTAAAAACCTGGATTGTGAACTTCAGTCTTTAGCCCATGAAATGAACATCCGTGAAATTCATTATCAAGGAGAGAAAATGTCTCACCCGATTGATATGTCTTCACGCAGCATCTTAAAAGATCCCAACAAATGCATCATGTGCCGTCGTTGCATTACGATGTGTAATGAAATGCAGACGGTGGGTGTGCTTTCAGCGCTGCACCGTGGCTTTGATGCGACGGTCGCAACCGCGTTTCATTTAGATTTAAACGATACGTCTTGTACGTACTGTGGTCAGTGTGCGTCGGTATGTCCTACGGCCGCGCTCGCAGAAATCGATGCGACACCTGGCGTTTGGCGTGAGCTTAATAATCCTAAAAAACACGTCAGTGTACAAGTCGCACCAGCCGTCCGTGTGGCCATCGCCGAAGAATTCAAGATGCCCCCAGGCACCATTTCTACAGGGAAAATTGTCTCAGCCTTAAGACGTCTTGGGTTTGACAGTGTCTTTGATACGAACTTCGGCGCCGATTTAACGGTGGTTGAAGAGGCACACGAGTTGGTTGAACGGATCGAGCAAGGGAAAACCTTGCCAATGTTGACGTCGTGCTGTCCAGCATGGGTGAACTTCATTGAACAACAGTTCCCTGACTTATTAGAAGTCCCATCGTCTTGTAAATCGCCACAACAAATGACGGGGGCGATGACCAAATCGTATTTTGCACAAGAACGCGACGTCGACCCTAGCAGCATCGTCACGGTGGCCGTCATGCCTTGTGTCGCTAAAAAAGCTGAAGCCGCACGTGAAGAGTTCTACGAAGAAGGCTACACCGATGTGGATTTTGTCATCACGACACGTGAACTTGCGCGGATGATAAAAGAAGCCGCGATTGACTTTAGTAAGTTGCCAGAAGGCAAGTTTAATTCGTTGCTTGGTGAGTCTACGGGTGCCGCAGCCATCTTCGGTACCACCGGTGGTGTCTTAGAAGCTGCGACCCGTACCGCGTATGAAATGATTACTGGGAAAGAGCTTAAAGAAGTCAAGTTCGAAGCGTTAAGAGGGTTTGAAGGTGTACGGAGTGCTGAAGTTGATTTTAACGGCCAAACCATTCGTGTGGCGATTGCCCATGAGCTCGGTAATACACGCAAACTCTTAGAGGCGATTCAGCGTAAAGAAGTTGATTATCACTTGATTGAAATCATGGCCTGCCCAGGAGGTTGTATTGGTGGGGGCGGTCAGCCGTATCACCATGGTGACATTGAAATCATCAACAAACGTCGTGAAGCCATTTATAGTTTGGATGAGAACGCAGCCATTCGGAAATCTCATGAGAACCCGATGGTGATTCAATTGTACGATCGTTTCTTAAAAGAACCAGGCAGTGACATTGCGCATAAATATTTACATACCACCTATTCACAAAAACCTAGAATTTAAAGAAAAACCCTCTTGTCCAAACTTAGACAAGAGGGTTTTATTAACGTTATTTTTTGGAGAATGCTTTTTTAAGATACAAACGGAAGCGCTTAAAGAACTTGGTCTCTTCGTACGAGAGTATCGCTACACGATAGATCGGTGCGATGAGGGTTAAGAAGAGCACCGAGGCTAGAATCAACAAAACTAAACTGATGAGAACTTGCGTTAGGCTAATGACGCCCGTCGCATAAATAACAGGCGCAACAAAGGTCGATAAAAACGGAATGAAGGCAATGACACGCAAAGCCGTATCGGCCCCTGCCATGGGTAAGAAAATGCCTAAATAGAATCCACCAAGCAGTAAAAAGACCATCGGTGCTTGATATTGTTGATAATCTTCTTGTGTGGTTGCGACCGCCGCAATAAGCGCTGCTAGGGTTAAGAATAATAAAGCCCCAGCAATCATGAATAAGAAGGTCACCACGATGATGCTTGGCCAGTGTGGAATGGCGTTTAAAATTTCACGGATAAACGACATCTCCTCAAGCTGTTCAGTTACAATCGCACGATTGAGCATAAAGCCTATGAATCCAAAGGCGCTTAAAATCAAAGTTTGAATCACTAAAAATAGACTTGTTGAGGTGATTTTTGCGATAAAATGTTGTTTGGCGGGGACGCTTGCGATGATGATTTCGATCGCTTTAGACGATTTTTCTTCAATGATGTCGACCCCTAAAAACTGAGTCGCTAAGATGATTAGAATAAACATCGGGAGTAATAAAACACTCGCAAAGCCTTCTAACATCATCCGCACTTCTGGGGGTAAGAGGTCTTCATCACCCTCACTTGGTGGGGGATTTTGTATGTCGTAGTTCGCAAGACTGATGCCTTGGTATTGATTCAAGATGGTTTGAACTTGCCCGATCAAGAAGTTGGCATTGTTTTCTTGCGTAAACAGCGTCACATCCGGCTGCATCAAACTGCCTTCAAAAGTGATCCAAATGGCCACGTCACTTTGATCCCAAAAGGTTTCAGGGTCTAAATCCTCTTCGGTCACAAGCGTATAACGGGGCTCTTCAAAGGGGCGGTTCATGACCGTCAAAATTTCTTCAGCTAAGGCAAAGGTCTGATCATCGGAACGATTTTCAATGACGACGTTGGTGAGTTCCACCGTTTCTTCGTCTTGAAACAAACCGATAATGCTCGATAGGTTTGCGAGTAAAATGATCGCTAAGCCCAATAAGCCATTAACAATCCAAAAAGACTTCTTATAAAGGCGCTTTTTAAGGCCAAAGCCAATGAGAAACTTAAGCTTGTCCACGGGAAGCACCTACCTTTGCTAGAAAGATTTCACTGAGTGAGGCTTGTTCAACGTCAAACTTCGTGACGGATGGGGCTTCTTTAACAAGCTCAAACACCGGTTTAATGTAGTCTTTAGAGGTAATCTTTACTTGGAAGCCTTCGCCATTTTTCTTGACATCATAGACCCCTTCAAAGTCTTCAAAGACTTTGGGATCGATGTCCGCTATGATCTGGATGGTCATTTTTTGAAAATCTTCTTTCACTTGTTTGATGTCGCCTTGGACAATCGAGCGTCCTCGTTCTAAGACCGCGATGCTTTCACAAAACGATTCAACATGATCAAGTTGATGTGAGGAAAAGACAATCATCTTGCCCTTGGCTTGTTGTTCACGGACGACTTTCACAAACAAGTCCGTGTTGATCGGATCTAAACCGCTAAACGGTTCATCTAAAATGAGTAGCTTAGGGTCGTGGATCAACGCTGTGATAAACTGTATTTTTTGTTGATTCCCTTTAGAGAGTTCTTTAATCTTTTTATCTTTATATTCAGGCACCTCAAACACATGAAGCCAATGATCTAAGGCCTTTAAAATGTCAGGCTTTTTCATGCTTTTGAGTTGGCCAAAATAAAGCATCAGTTCTTTAACCGTCATCTTGGTTAAAAGCGATCTTTCTTCAATCATATAGCCAATGTCATCGACATTGTGATAGCCTATTTTTTTACCCTCAAACAAGACTTCCCCGCGGGTAGGGTCAAGCAAGCCCATCATCACTCTAAACGTGGTGGTTTTACCCGCCCCATTGGTCCCTAGTAACCCGAAGATTTTGCCGGGTTCAATGGTAAAAGTAAGTCCATCGACCGCGACAAAATCGCCGTAATGTACTTGCACATCTTTGACTTCTAACATAGTCACTTATCTCCTTTAACTTTACCTTTACTTGACTAGTATAACATAGTGGTCAAATGAAAAAAAAGACTCCAAAATGAAGTCTTTAACGAACGTTTGGTGCGACCTTTTCGCCAAACAGTTTAATTGAAGCACGGACCTGTGTATGGTCTAAAAAGCCCACCGGTGTATGCATCGCAAAACGATGCACGGTGCCTAAGGCTTTTTTTAAATGTTGAATCTTTTCAATCACATAAGCAGGGTCGCCCACATAAAGCGCCCCATCCATCATGTTCGCGATGCGGTAAGTCTCTTTAGTGTAAGGTCCCCAGCCACGTTCTTTGCCGATTTTATCCATCGCTTGATGCACCGAAGGGTAATAGGTCTCATACGCTTCTTCATAGGTTGGTGCGACAAACCCATGTGAATGCACGGAAATCATCATATCTTCTAAAGCATAACCGCTTTCTAAATAAGTCTTTTTATAAAGCTCTACAAGCGGTCTAAACCGACTCACTTGCCCACCGATGATCGCTAAAAATAAAGGGAGCCCTCGTTTTGCGGCACGCAACACCGAAGAAGGGGTGCCACCGACCGCCACATGAATCGGGATGGGCTTGCTTCTTGGGTACACCCCTAAGCCGTCAATCGAAGGGCGGTGGTGCCCTTTAAAGGTCACCACTTCATCCGTGTTTAAGCGTGTGAGTAGATCGAGCTTTTCTTCAAACAAAGCGTCATAATCGTGAAGATCATAGCCAAACAACGGAAACGATTCAATGAAAGACCCACGGCCCGCCGTAATCTCTGCACGACCCTGGGAAAGCGCTTGAAGCGTGGCGAATTGTTGATAGACACGTACAGGATCATCACTCGATAGCACGGTCACCGCACTGCCTAATTGAATGTGTTTGGTAAGGGGGGCTGCACCGGCTAAAATGGTTGCGGGGTTTGACGCCGCAAAGTCTTCGCGGTGATGTTCACCCACCCCATAATAATCTAAGCCCACCTGATCAGCTAAAACAATCTCATCGATGACTTGACGTATTCTTTCCTCATATGAAATCGTATGACCCGTTTTCGGGTCTGGCATCACTTCAGCAAACGTGGTGATGCCTAGTTTAAACGCCTTTTGACTCATAAGAGCTTACGAACCTCTTTCATCGCTTGCGCGGTTTGTGTGAGTTCTTCTTGTGTCATCGCGTGCCCACCTTCATAGTCATACACTTTAACGTGTGCGCCAGCGTTAGAGAGGGCTTGTTTTAAATCAATAACCTGATCATAAGGACAGATGTTGTCGTATTTTCCCGCATGAATCATGACCTTCAAAGGAGGAAGTTTTGTGGGAGTGATTTGCTTAAATGGTTTCATGGGGTGGTGTAAACTCACCGCGTCAAAAGGGGCTAAGTTTAAATATAGCATGCCCGCTATGAGGTTGGCGCCATTAGAGTAGCCTAAGGCAATCTTCACGTGATCGTGTAACTCGTACGTTTCATAGAGTTCTTCTAAACGTGTTTGCATGGCCTCTGCTCGTAACTTAAGGTCTTCTTCATCAAGAATGCCCATCGCTAAACGTTTGAAAAAGCGTAACATCCCTTGTTCATTCACATCGCCTTGAAAACTTAAGATGCTTGCTTTTGGGTCTAAGTGTTCGACGATTGGAATTAAATCTTCTTCATTACCACCGGTGCCATGGAACAAGAGATAGACTGGATGGTCTTTGGCGCCTTCTTTAAAAAAATGTTTCATGTTATCGCGTCTCCTTTACAGGTCTAGGTAAATGAATCACACGGCCTAACGTCGTATAATCGTTTCGACCTAATCGTCCAATCGGCGCTAGCTTTTCAGGATCGACGAGATGGCCATCTAAGACATCGTCGTCGATATGAATCATTTTGATATGACCAAAAATGATGGTGCTGTGAGGATAGTCAATGTGTTGATCATACTCACATTCGAGTCGCACACGAGCTTCTTTGATGCCGGGTGTTTGAATCAGGGTGCTTTCAACCGGTGTGAGCCCTGTCATCTCAACTTCACTGACACTAGCTTCAACATCCGCAGCGGTTTGATTCATCGCTTCTAGCCATGGTTCTGAGACGAGATGGACGACAAAGTTCTTCTCTCTTAAAATATTGACGGCCGTATCTTTGGGGATACCTTCCCTTGCGCCTACGGAAACCATGAGCATCGGGGGTCTAGAGGACACTAAGTTAAAATAACTAAATGGCGCTAGATTTATATGCCCTTCCTCAGCTAAGGTACTCACCCAAGCAATCGGCCTAGGAATCACACTTGAGGTCAATAAAGGATACAGTTCTCGGCCTGTTTTACCTTCGGTTTTAATACTTTTCATGGTCTCAACTCCTTAGGTTGAGTATAGCATAGGTGCGTTGTCCAGGGATGAAGAACGCAAGAAAAAAGCGCTTATTTAAGCGCTTTTTAAGTATTAATAAGCAGTCCAGCCACCATCAACGACGAGGACATCGCCACTGACGAAACTGGCTTCATCAGAACAGAGGAATACCGCTGCGTTGGCAATCTCTACCGCTTCACCGTAGCGTGGATTAAGGCCAAAACCTAAGCCTGCGCGCCCCATGCCAAACTCATCGGGAGATTTCATGGTTTCACTTTCACCAATCGAAGTCGCTACGCCACCTGGTGCAATCGCGTTACAGCGAATGCCTTCTGTTGCATAGACATACCCAATGTTTTTGGTCATCCCGACCAACGCATGCTTACTTGCGGTGTAGATGTATCCTCCACGTGAACCGTTGAGTCCAGCGACGGACGCAATGTTTAATATCGCGCCTTTGCCTGCTTTTTTCATCAGTGGAATGGCACCGCGAATGAGCATCATCGGACCACGTACATTGACATCCATGACGAGGTCATAAAGTTTATCGTCGAGTGATTCTGCGGTTTTAAAGTTATCCATGATGCCTGCGTTGTTGACTAAAACATCAAGCTTTCCATAGTGTTTCACGGACGCTTCTAACATCTTGTCTACATCGGCTTGTTTTGTGACGTTCGCCACAAGGCCTGTCACATCGCCACCGGCGTCTTGAATCTTTTTAACCGCCTCGTGTAGTTTTTCTTCATTAATGTCGCCCATAATCACTTTAGCGCCTTCTTCAGCGAAACGTTGTGAAATCGCGAAGCCCATTCCTAAGGCTGCGCCTGTGACAACCGCCACTTTCCCTTGTAATCTAGCCATCTTAACCTGCGATTAATCCGCCGTCAACGATGAACTCTGAACCCGTTGAATAACTGGATTCATCGCTGGCTAAATAAAGGGCTAAATAAGATACTTCAATCGGTTGCGCTTTACGGCGCAATGGGATGGTTTGTAACATTTGTTCTAAGACATCTTGTAAGGCTGGATCTTGTGTCATGGGTGTGTCAATGATGCCTGGATGAATGGAGTTTACGCGAATGCCTTCAGGACCCAGTTCCGTGGCAGCGGATTTCGTCATACCGCGAACCGCAAACTTAGACGCGTTATAAGCAAGCGTCGCAGGCTGACCCACCATGCCAGAAATGGAAGAGATGTTGACAATCGAGCCGTGTTTTGCTTTGCGCATTGAAGGTAAGATCAATTTCATACCTAAGAATACGCCTTTCGTGTTAATGTCGTTGAGTTTAGTAAAATCTTCTTCAGTCAAATGATCGAGTGGTTTTTGAATGACAATGCCCGCGTTGTTCACGAGTACGCCTATCGGTCCAAAGGCTTTTTCACCTTCCGCAATAACGTTTTCCCACTCTTTTGCGCTTGTTACATCATGTTTAAAGAACACACAATGTTCACCGAGTTCTTTGGCTGTTTTTTGTCCCTCAGCTTCTAAAACATCGGTAATAATGACTTTCGCACCTTCTTTAATAAATAAACGAGCATGTTCTGCACCCATACCACGAGCGCCACCGGTAATCAAAGCAACTTTTCCGTCAAGTCTTCCCATCTTGTACCTCCTTTTTTTGTTTCATTATAGAAGAAAAAAAATGGCGTGTAAACGGTTACGCATTTTTCGTTTTTAGAGAGTTTTTTGCGCTAATAAAAAACCTCTAAAACAAACCATTAAAAGGTTATTTTAGAGGTGATGGTTATAATGAAAGCCTTTTTATTCCGTCGTTAAATCAAAATCCCCTTGGCCAATCCAACCTTTCGCTCTAAAGAGGATATCAAGACCAAAGACAAGCGCAATCGGCAACGCAAAATGAAGGAGACCAATCGTGAGATACGTACTAAAATCATACCCCATCACATCAAGTGTGCTGATTTGGCCTACTAAAGCACTGGTCCCCATCCCTGCGCCAATCGGCGATGTTTCTGCGCGGAATACGATGGTCGAGAGTGGTCCAAGAACCGCTGAAACGATGATCGGGGGCAGCCATACGATTGGTTTTCGTAAGACGTTTTTAAACTGTAACATGCTGGTGCCAAAAGCAATCGATAACACAGCCCCAAGCGAATTGTCTTTACGGCTCATGACCGCAAAGCCAATCATTTGTGTGGCGCCACCCACTAAGGCTGCGCCGCCTGCTAACCCTGAAAGCCCAATGGAAATCGCGATGGCCGCAGAGGAAATAGGCGCAGTCAGGGCCATGCCCATAATGACCGCAATGACGATGCCCATGAAGAAAGGTTGAAGCGTCGTGGCTTCTTCAATGAAGCGTCCCACCGCTTGCATAAACCCAGCAATCGGTGCCCCAATAAGAGATGCGACCGCAAAGGCAATAAGGCTTGAAAAGAGTGGGATTAGAATAATGTCGACCGGTGTTTTCTTACGTAAGATGAGACGTAAGCCCTCAATTGCTAACACGGTTGTGACATAAGCCACCACAGGGTCGTTATGCAAGCTGGTCGCAATCCCACCAGCCACACCCCCTGCGATTAAAGATAAGCCTTGAAGTTTTAAACTCCAAGCCACGCCAATGCCGATGCCGATGCCCATAAAGCTTCTTAAGATGCCTGAGAGCGTGTTTAAGGTTTCAATGCCTGTGAGGGTCGCAATTTGACCAATGATGACACCAATGATGAGCGTCGCAAAGAGTCCGAGTGCCATCCCATTGAGGGTTTTAACAAAGTAATCTAGGGTGCGTTTACCTAGCGTATCTTTTTTCATCATGATGCCTCTTTAAGTGTGTCATAGCGTTCTTTTTTATACCCAACTAATACGTCTTGTTCCGTGATGAGAATAGGACGTTTAATGAGCATGCCATCACTCGCTAATAAGTCTAACGCTTCATCTAAGGTAAGCTCTGGCAAGCGTTCTTTTAAATTGAGTGCCCGGTATGAGAGCCCGCTCGTATTAAAGAATGATTTTAAAGGCAGCCCACTTTTAGCGATAAACCCTTTAAGTTGATCAGCGGTAGGTGGGTCGGTTTTAATATTGGTGCTTTCAAACGAGAGTCCTAGAGAAAGTAAATGTTTCTTGGCTTTTTGACAGGTTGAACAAGGGGGATACTCATAAAAGATCATTTGGACACCTTCTTTAAATAGTCTTCAATTTTGGATAAAAATGTTTGCGTATCTTGTGTGGTTCTTTTTTTATGTTTAGGATAGCGTTTCGATACTTTGCGCGTCATGAGACTCAGTTGACGTTGCGCAAGATAGCGATCAATGTTGGCCTCAGTAAAAATAAAGCCTAAGGGATGAATCACATGGGCGCCTTTGGGAATCACGAGGGCTGCGAGTCCGTAATCTTGGGTGATGACGCAATCGCCTGGTTCTGTGAGCGCTGTGACCTTATAATCCACCGCATCATGGCCATCATCGGCTCTGACAAGGATGACATCTTCTGATGCATGGACATGATGATGATTCGCCACTAAGGTGACGGGGTGTTGGTAACGTTTAGCGAGTGCGACAATGGCCGCGATGTTTGGGGTGGCATCGCCATCAATGAGGATCATAGACACTCCTTTAGAAATCGTTTTTTAAATCATACTCATTATAGAAGGTTTTGTATGATTATTGGGTTAAAAACAGAAAAAGAATCTAAATCCCTTTGCAGTTACTGATCTGGGTCATAACGCCAACCCTCATCCTCATGATAAATCATGCGTTTAGACATCCCGCCGTCTAAAATCAAATTTGCCCCTTGAATAAAACCTTGGTTAGGGTCCGTTAGAAAATAGATGGCACGAATGACATCTTCTACCGTGCCTACACGATGGGCGGGGTGTTGTTTTTCATCGGATACTGAATGCTTCGTATCACCGGTCTCAATCCAACCGGGTGTGATGCAATTGACTCTAACCTTCCCTGCAAGGGAGTTCGCGAGTGCCGTGGTTAGAGAAACAATCGCCCCTTTAGACGCACTATACGCTTCCCCATCCCGTTGCGCTTGGAAAGCACGTGTGGAGGCAATATGTAGCACACTCGCGTGTTCGTTTAGTTGCGGTAAAAGTTGTTGTGTTAGATAAAAAGGGGCTTGTACATTGACCGCCATCACCTTACCAAAATCCTCATAAGATGCGCTGTATACACCCCCTAAGGAAGTGGCGGCATTATGAACAATAACGTCAATACGCATGG
>LFIK01001098.1_pt1 | contig 21085 bp, 18 predicted proteins | sample 643401 | NCBI WGS metagenome assembly LFIK01 (sample SAMN03777447, study PRJNA286221) | soda lake metagenome | biome: soda lake; feature: Kulunda steppe; material: water; isolation source: sample T5-Br brine of Lake Tanatar-5 | place: Russia: Kulunda steppe | collected 2010-07
ACCTGAATTCCACCCTCTCCCCCGACGCCCGCGACGCCGTACTGACGCGGTTGCGCACCGGCGAGACGCAATTGCTCTATGTGGCACCGGAGCGGCTGCTGCAGCCGCAGACACTGCAGATGCTGGGCGAGCTCCCGATCTCCCTGATTGCCATCGACGAGGCTCATTGCGTATCTCAGTGGGGGCACGACTTCCGCCAGGACTACCTGGAACTGCACCGGCTGGCCGAGGTGCTGCCCGGAATTCCGCGCATGGCCCTGACTGCCACTGCCGACGGCCGCACGCGCCAGGAGATCGCCGATCGCCTGATGCTGCAGGAGCCGGCCTGGTTCGTGGCCAGCTTCGATCGCCCCAACATCCGCTATCAGGTTGCGCCCAGGCAGGATGGCAGCAGGCAACTGGAGCAGTTCCTGCTCCGGCACGACGGCGCAGCCGGCATCGTCTACTGCATGAGTCGCAGGAAGGTCGAGGCCACCGCCGAACGCCTGACCCGGGCCGGCCATCCGGCGCTGCCGTATCATGCCGGCCTGCCGGCGGAGCTGCGCGCTCACCATCAGCAACGGTTCCTGCGCGAGGATGGGCTGATCATGGTGGCAACCATTGCGTTCGGCATGGGGATCGACAAGCCGGACGTGCGTTTCGTGGTGCATCTGGATCTGCCCAGGAGTCTGGAATCCTACTATCAGGAAACGGGTCGGGCCGGCCGTGATGGCGCCCCGGCCGAGACGCTGCTGCTCTACGGGCTGCAGGATGTGGTGCGGCTGCGGCAGATGGTGGACGAGTCCGCGTCCGACGAGACCCGCAAGCGAGAAGAACGCCGCAAGCTGGATGCGCTGCTGGGCTGGTGCGAGGCGACCTCCTGCCGGCGAAGGTCGCTGCTGGAGTACTTCGACGAACCGCGGGATTCGGATTGCGGTAACTGCGACGTCTGTCTTGATCCACCGGAGACCATGGACGCCTCGGTGCCGGCACAGAAGCTGCTTTCCTGCGTCTACCGCACGGGGCAGCGGTTCGGCGCGGCGCATGTCATCGACGTGCTGCGCGGCAATCTGACCGAGAAGGTGCGGCAGCACGGCCACGACCAGGTCTCCACCTTCGGGATCGGTGACGAATTCGACCTGAAGGGCTGGCGCTCGCTGGTGCGTCAACTGGTGGTGCAGGGCATGCTGACGGCGGATCCGGAGCGGTTTGGCGCCCTGCAGCTGACCGCAGCGGCACGGCCTGTGCTGCGCGGTGAACTGCCTCTGACCATGCGCAAGGATGCACTGGCGGGCCGGGCACGGCGCGCCACCAGCAAGGCCGCGGAGTACTCGGTCACCGAGGCGGAGCAACCTCTCTGGGATGCTCTGCGTCAGTGCCGCCGGCTGCTGGCGCAGTCACTGGGCGTGCCTCCCTACGTGGTCTTTCACGATGCCACTCTTCTGGAAATGCTGCGCCAGCAGCCAGGCTCGGCGGCAGAATTGCTGCAGATCAATGGCGTCGGCCAGGCCAAGCTCGACCGCTTCGGCGATGCCTTCCTGGAGGTGCTGCTGACCGGCGAGGCACCGGATCCGGAGGCGCTGGCCGTGAACTGAGCTGATGCGAGCTGCCCGCGTCATGCTGACCGCGTCATGCTGCCCGCGTCATGCTGACCGCGTCATGCTGACCGCGTCATGCTGCAAGGGAGCGCAGCCTCAGGCCCTTACGATGATGGTCCGGCAGGGTGCCGCGTGCATTACCTTGTGCGAGACACTGCCCACCACCATGCCCTTGAGATCGCTGAGCCCGCGGCTGCCGAGCACGATGGCGTCCACGCCGGTTTCCTCCGCCTGGCTCAGAATCACATCCGCAACATCACCCAGTGCGGCCATGGGGATGACTTCCACCGCAGGGGGGTGCTTCAGTTCCGAGAGAGCCTGTTCGACCAGGTCCTGGCCGGTCTGAAGAACGTCTTCTTCGGTCACGTCAAGTGAGCGCGCTCCGGCGGCGATTCCGAGCGGGTCGTCGGCTCTGGGCCATTCGGGCACGGTCAGGACCCTGACCGTGGCGTTCTCGCCACTGGCCAGCGCCAGCGCCACTTCCAGCGCGTGGCGCGAATGCTCGGAACCATCTATGGCCACAAGGATCGACCGGTACATGCCTGCTCCTCGTCTGCAAGGGACTCACGTGCCCGAGAAAACCACGTTTGCCACCATTTGTCAGGCCCCCTGGCCACTGGCTGCGGTGTCCTGATGCGCAACGGCCCGGCTGGTGTCTTCATTTCGCTGGCTGGCGCTCGTAGGGCAGCACCGCACCGTACCAGTCCACCAGCATGCGTCCGGCATCCCCGGCGGCAGGCTCGAAGGTGACCTTCATGGCCTCGTCATGGGCGGCCATGAAGCGCTTGCCTTCCACATGCAACAGCGGCACGGGCTCGCCGGATACATCGGTGCCACCGAACTGGAGCGCCGGACTGCCTTCGCGGATGATCACCCCCAGTGGTGGCAGGCCCATGCGGATCGACCCGGGAAAGTAGTCGCCAGCAATTGCCGCCAGCTGCTCTGCGCCCAGTTCGGAACCGGAAGGCTGTGGACGCGGCAGCCCAAGGACCATCCGCGCGATCCGCTGTTCTATGGCGATCGGGTCCGGCACCCCGAAAGGCGCATTGGCCAGTACCACGATGCTGACATCGTCGTCCGGGTACAGCGACATGTAGGACGAGAATCCATCGATGGCGCCAGGGTGGCCGAGCATCGGCCGTCCAAGCCTTTCTCGCATGATCAGAGCGCCCAGGGTGTAGTCGAGGCGCTCTCCGCTGGCCAGTCTTTCGCGCCGGTGAAGGATGTCGCGCACCTCGTCCCCGAAGAAGTTCTCCACGTGGACTTGCCGCAGGTAACGCTGCACATCAGCCAGGGTCGACGTCATGCTGCCGGCCGAGAAGGGCACGCTGACGTCCAGCCAGGGCGCATTGGCATAGCCGGTCGGCGTTGGCGTGTACCCCCTGGCGCGGCCTTTCACCAGCGGTTGCCAGGCGCCATGGTCGGTCCGGTTCAACTCCAGCGGTTCCAGCACTCGAGTACGCAGTGCTTCGCCCCATTCAAGTCCGGTCAGCTGCTCGATGACCAGGCCCAGCAGAAAGGTGCCGGAATTGGAGTAGTGGAGGCGAAGGCCCGGCCTGTGCAGCAGGTCTTCGCTCCGAAAGAAATCCAGCATCTGCTCCGAGGTGAGCGTTGCGCGAGTGCCATGGGGGAAGTCCTGCAGCTCGGTGTAGTTGGGCAGGCCGGCGGTATGGTTCATGAGCTTGCGGATCGGCACCTCTCGGGCAGGGCCACCGTAGTCGCTCAGGATCTCACCGAGGGGCGTTTCCAGTTGCAGCGCGCCCTCTGCTACCAGCTGTGCGATCAACAGAGAGGTGAACGACTTGGTGATCGAGCCAATGCGAAAGACGGTATCGGAGGTCGCCGGCACGCCATGCTCGAGATCTGCCCAGCCGTGGGCTGCTTCGTACAGGATGTCATCGCCCCGCTGCACCGACACGGCCAGCGCAGGGTACGGGCCCGTCTCCAGCGATTCCTGCAGGAACATGTCGATCTGCCTGCCAGGCTCGTCGCCTGTCCCGTCGGTGCCGGGCTCGCGTCCGGGCGCCGCGTCTTGTGGGTGCAGCGAAGTCTTCAGCAGTGCTTGCAGTCGCGTCAGTGGCAGTCCGTACACACGGGAGCCACCACGACCGTCCATGTCGCGGCCGGCCACCAGCGCATTCAGGATGGCCTCTTCAGTCGCGAGCGCTGCGGCTTCCAGCAACGGGTCGAGCATCTCGTTTGCCAGGCTGTGGTGAGTGCTGGGGCGGCCGCTGCCGAACTCGACCTCCTCGGCAGTGGAGATTGCCAGGAAGATATCGCCTGACGTGGTGCTGCCCCAGCTGCCGGTCCTTGCCATGCCGATGGTGGCGCGTCGTGCCAGTCGCTCCAGCTGGGTTGGCAGCAGCGGCGCATCGGTGGCGATGATCACGATCAGCGACCCATCACCGGCCTCCAGGCCGCTCGGCGCTGCGGCCCGTTCCGGTCGCAGGTCGTCCAGCACCTTTCCTGCCGGCAGGCCCGCCACGGTCAACTGCTCCCGGTTGCCGAAGTTGGCCTGTACCAGCACCCCCAGCACGTAGTCCGCGGCATCTTCCCGGTCGTTCGCGTTATCCGGGAGCAGGCTCACTGCGCTGACTGGAATGACCCGTGACGAAGTGCCGATCCCGCACTTGAACTCGTAGCAGACCATGCCGGTGCCGCCGCCGACGGAGCCCTCGGCCACCGGCCCCGGGCGGGCATCATCCAGCGCGGCCTTCACGTGTTGCGGCTGCAGCGGCAGGCTCCAGGCATCGCTGAGACCGCCATCGTACGTCTCTGCAATGAGTGGCAGCATACGGCTGGCACGCAACACCGGGTCGTCGACGTGGGCCCGGGTCCATTCCAGCAGGCCGTTGCGGGCGGTGCCGACGCCCAGTGTGCCGGTAAGCAGCACGGGGCCGTAAAGGACTCCCAGTTCCTGGATCAGGGCTGCACCCGTCATCTCGCCGGCGCCATTGAACACTGCCATGCCTGCCGGAACGCCACCGCGAGCATCGCGACCGCGGGGAAACAGTGCGGTGACGCCGGTGCGAGCATCTCCGCCGGTAACCGATGCATGCCCCACTTCGATGCCAGCCACATCGGTAATGGCGTTGAGCGGGCCAGGGGTACCGGCAAGCGGAATCCCGATATCGCGGGCGCGAGGATGCGCTTCGGCAGCCAGTGCCCGGTCAGCGTCGTGCAGCAGCAGGACGCCCAGCGCCAGCAACATGGCGATGCGATAGAGGGTGACATGGGGGGCGGTCATGAGATCGGCAGACTCCGGTCGAATCCTTCGGGAGCTGCTGCAAAGCAGGATCCATGCCTGCTTCTTCAATGGCTGTGAAGGAAGCGACCATCGGGACCCAACTGTATTGGCGCCTCTGTTCGCAGGGGAAATTTGAGCTGGGGGGAGCTGGGCACCAGTGGGTGGTCAGCGTCTTGTCAGGATTCTTTACACTTGCGGCTTCGGTCGTGTGCTCGAGCATGATTCGAGCGCTTTGGTGACTGGTAACACACTGAATTAACGACAGATTTTTGCATATTTATTGTCGGGCCCGATGCTTGCAAAGGGTGTGTCCCTCTTGTTGGAAAGCGTCGGAGGACGACAATCATGGCTACTCCTACTGCAGTGCATGATCAGAGTGACCGCACTATCTCTTCATCATCCAGGCTGGCCCGCTGTCTCGGGCTCTGCATGCTGTTGCTGGCATGCATTACCGGAGTGCAGGCCGCACCCATCACGGGCACGCCCGTTGGTAATGACTTTGGCTGGGTGGCGCCAAGTACGAACGCGCTCAACTTCGCATCAGAGGTTCCCGGCAGGGAAGGGCAGACCGCACCTCACGTGCTGTTCTCGTCGGCTACATCCGGGTCGGTGGTGCTGGACTTCTTCAACAACGCTCCGGGCCTTGCGTTCTTCGAACTCAGATTCGACGGCGCTGCTGCAGGGGGGACCGCGCATCCGGTCGTGACTGGCGACACGATTCATCCGGGCCAGTCCCTGGCTTCTGGTACCACCGCGCTCGGCGTAGAACTGTTTGCGGACGATTTTGTCGATGTGCGCCTGGCGCTCGGTGGCGAGCGGGACTGGGACTTCGACTGGGTGCGGTTCGAGGTTGCGGCAGTACCGGAGCCGTCGGTCCTGGCCCTGTTTGCGCTGGGCCTGATGGCACTTGTCCTTGGCCGGCGCAGGCTGCTGGGTTGAAGTTGATCTGACAGTGGATTTTCAGGGCGGTTGCCGCGAACAAGGAGGTTTGCGGCAGCCCTTTCTGATCGAGCGGGCAGAACCTTCCATAGCTACCGGACTTGCAGATGCAAGGTGCTGGTTTCAGATTCGGGCCGGTTCGACGTTGCGTCTGCTGCAGGCGGGACAGACCCGCACGGGCCTTGTCAGGGACTGACTGAATGTACGGAATGGTGCCGCGAAGTGGTGGCCAGGGACGGAATCGAACCGCCGACACGGGGATTTTCAATCCCCTGCTCTACCAACTGAGCTACCTGGCCCGTAGCAGGCGCGTATTTAACCGGCGCGCGTCGGCCGGGTCAAGGGCTGGCTGCCCCGGAATCGCTTCGGCGCACTGCGGTCAGTTGTCGGATGGCGGCACATAGCCCTCGGCCGCATCCACCTCGTCACCGGCCAGGAACTTCCGGCGTTGTTCGGACAGGTACTTGCGTGCATCCGGGTCGGTCATGCTCAGGTGCTTCTCGTTGATGAGCATGGTCTGGTGGGCCATCCACTCCTCCCAGGCCTGGCGCGAGACGGTCTCGAAGATCTCTTCGCCCTTGGGGCCGGGGAATGGCGGTGCCGACAGGCCTTCCATCTCGCGCCCGTACTTGCTGCACATTACGGTTCTGGCCATGGCTCGGACTCCAGACTGAAGGGTTTGATCCACTGCAGCAGACCCTTGCGGCGAGCCTGCGTGACCGGGGCGGCCAATGCTATGTCCAGCGGACCGCTCGGCGCAAACCAGTCGCCGGCGTGCTCGCCGACCACGGCGTCGCGGGTCGGCAGGCGCAGCAGCAATGGTCGCAGTTCCAGCCGATAGTGGGTGAACTGGTGCACCAGCGTCGGCAACGTTGCTGCGGTCAGGGGGCCATGGCCAGCCTGCGCCGAAGCGTTGGCGCGGAGCAGCCAGCCGGGTAGCTCGGCACCCGCCTCGCGTTCCGGAAATGACCAGAGGCCGCCCCAGATGCCCGACGGCGGTCGCTGTTCCAGCCACAGGTGACCGTCAGGCCTGACGATCAGCAGGGCGTCGCGTATTCGTGTGGGTCGTTCCCGACGGGGACGTGCTGCGGGGATACTGTCGGTGGCCTGCCAGCACCGCGCCAGGCAGTCCGCTGCCAGCGGGCAGGCTTCGCAGTCCGGGTTGCGGCGAGTGCACAACAGGGCGCCCAGGTCCATGATGGCCTGGGTGTAATCGGCCACCCGCTCGTTCGGGGTGTGGGCGTCGGCCTGCTGCCAGAGCGCCTGCTCCGCCGCTCGTTCGCCGGGCCAGCTGCGCAGTCCGTGATAGCGGGCCAGCACGCGTCGGACGTTGCCATCCAGGATCGGTGCGCGCCGATCGTGGGCCATGGCGGCAATGGCACCGGCGGTGGAACGGCCGATTCCGGGCAGGGCCTGCAGCTGGTCCGGATCATCGGGCAACTGACCGTTGAAGTCCTGCTGGAGCTGCCGTGCGGCGCGGTGCAGGTTGCGGGCGCGGGCGTAGTAGCCAAGCCCCGTCCAGCGCTGCAGCACCTCGTCGAGGGGGGCGTCGGCCAGTGTCGCCAGGGTCGGGAAGCGGGCCATGAAGCGTTCGAAGTAAGGCAGCACCGTGCCCACCTGGGTCTGCTGCAGCATGATTTCCGACACCCAGATCCGGTAGGGGTCGCGGGGGTGCTTCCAGGGCAGGTCATGGCGTCCGGCCTGGTCGAACCAGGCCAGCAGGCGCGAAGCGATGGCAGGACGCGGTTGCAGCAGGCTCGCCATGGCGGGCAGCTCCTGGCCGAATCAGGGGCGCACCTTGCCCCACGTCGACAGGGCACGCAAGCGTGGTTGCGGGCCTGTCCTCGGCTCTGCGAGAGCAGTAGCGGGCCAGCGAACACGGGGCCAGGCCGGCAACGCTGTGCCGGGTTGTGCGTCGCCGGATCTGCGGCATGGTCCGCGGGCGTGAGATCACGGCGTCGGATCGGTATAATGCCCGCCCTCTCTGAGGAGCCCATGGAGCCGGCCAATGGCCACTGCACGCACTGCCACCGTATCTCGCGACACCCTCGAGACCCGTATCGAGATCAGCATCGATCTGGATGGCTCGGGTCGCGGCGTCTTCGACACCGGTGTGCCCTTCCTGGAACACATGCTGGATCAGGTAGCGCGCCACGGCATGATCGATCTGGAGGTGCGTGCCCGCGGTGATCTGGAGATCGACGCCCACCATACGGTAGAGGACATCGGCATCACGCTGGGACAGGCGTTCGCGCGCGCAGTGGGCGACAAGCGCGGCATCCGCCGCTATGGCCATGCCTACGTGCCACTGGATGAAGCCCTGTCGCGGGTGGTCATCGACTTCTCGGGGCGCCCGGGGCTGGAACTGCATGTGCCGTTCACTCGTGCCTGGGTGGGGCAGTTCGACGTGGATCTGTTCAGCGAGTTCTTCCACGGCTTCGTCAATCACGCGGCCGTTACGCTGCATATCGACAATCTGCGCGGCGACAATGCCCACCACCAGGCGGAAACGGTGTTCAAGGCGCTGGGGCGCGCATTGCGCATGGCGCTGGAGCGCGACGAGCGTGCGGCCGGTGTAATGCCTTCCACCAAGGGCAGCCTGTAAGGCACCGCTGCTGCCTCTGCACCTGCCCGCCGGCGCCGATCCCGGCGGTGCAATCCCCACATGACCGCAACATGCCAAGGAGGTCCGGGTGACCCACCCTGAACTGGTCCCTGCAATCGATCTGAAGGAAGGCCGCTGCGTGCGTCTGCGACAGGGCCGCATGGAAGATGCCACGGTATTTTCCGACGACCCGGTGGCCATGGCCCTGCACTGGCAGGAGCAGGGCGCCCGGCGCCTGCACCTGGTGGATCTGGATGGCGCCTTTGCCGGTGCACCGGTGAATCGGGGCGTGGTGGCAGAGATCTGTGCCCGGCTGGAAATTCCGGTACAGATCGGCGGCGGCATCCGCGATGCAGAGACGTTCCGCGGCTATCTGGATGCGGGTGTGAACTGGTGCATCGTCGGTACCCGCGCGGCGCGGGAGCCGGACTGGGTGGCAGAGCTCTGTCGGGCCTTCCCCGGGCGAGTGATCGTCGGTATCGATGCCCGCCAGGGGCGCGTTGCCGCAGAAGGCTGGGCCGAGGAAACGGACGTGCTGGCAGTGGACCTGGCACGCCGCTTCGCGGATGCGGGCGTGGTGGCCCTGATCTACACGGACATCGAGCGCGACGGCATGCTGACCGGCATCAACCTGCCGGAAACGGTGCATCTGGCGGAATCGGTTGAGTTGCCGGTGTTCGCGTCCGGCGGCATCTCGTCGCTGGACGACGTGCAGGCGCTGCTGCAGGCGAGTCGCGGTTGCAGCGGTCAGCTGGTCGGCGCGATCAGCGGGCGGGCCCTCTACGAGGGCAGCCTGGACTACCGGGCAGCTGCGGCGCTGCTGGCCGGCTGATCACGCGTCAGTCGTCCCGGCGTGCAGTCTGCTCCGCCTGCAGCCAGTCCAGGGCGGCCCGCAACTGAGGATCGTCCAGTCCGGTGCTGTCAACCTCGGTCAGCAGCAGCGGTGTGTATGGATCGGGACTGAGTGGCGGCTGCAGCGGCTCGCGCAGGCTGATGGTGATGTCGGGATTCAGGCCGCGTGCGTCGATGGGTGTTCCTGCCGGGGAATGATAGCGAGCGGTGGTCAGCTTGAGGCCGCGCTCGCCTCGCAGCGGCAGCAGGGTCTGTACCGAGCCCTTGCCGAAGGTGCGGGTCCCCAGCAGCACAGCCCGCTGGTGATCGCGCAGCGCGGCTGCCAGGATCTCGGCCGCGCTCGCCGAACCTTCGTTGACCAGCACGATCACCGGCATGTCCACCATGACCTTGCCGGCGTCTGAATGCAGCATGCGCACCGAGTCTTCCGAACGCCCCCGGGTGGTGACGATCAGGGCCTCATCCAGGAACAGCCCGGCCACATCCACCGCTGCCTGCAGTGGCCCGCCGGGGTTGTTGCGCAGGTCCAGTATCAGCCCTTTCAGCTTGTCGTTGACGTTGTCCTGCAGGCTCTGCAGGGCACCGCGCACGTGTTCCAGCGAATGGCGCTGGAACTGGCCGATGCGCAGGTAGCCCGCCTCCGATGTCAGCAGCTGGGCGCTGACGCTGGGGATCTCGATCACCTCGCGGACCAGCTCCAGTTCGAGCCGTTCGGAGCTGGCGGGGCGATAGAGCTCCAGGGTGACGCTGCTGCCGGGTTCCCCGCGCAGGCTGCTGGTGGCCTCGTCCACGGTCATGCCCGCCACGGGCTCGCCGTCGATGGTCTCGATCAGGTCCCCGGGCAGGATGCCTGCCGCATGGGCAGGAGAGTGGTCCATGGGGGCAATGACCTGCAGGCGCCCCGAATGTTCGTGTACTTCAATGCCGATTCCGCCAAAGCGGCCGCGGGCAAGATCGCGCAGGGCCTGGAAGGCGGAGGCGTCCAGGTAGGCGGAGTCCGCATCCAGCTCTGCCAGCATTCCGCGGATGGCGCCCTCGATCAGACGGGCCTCGTCGGGAGAGTCCACGTGGAAGGTGCGGATCCGCTCAAAGGCTTCGGCAAAGGCGCGCAGCTCGTCCATGGCCGCGTCGTCGTCAGCATGGGCGGCAGGGAACAGCGAGAGCGCGCAACAGCTCAGCAGCAGGGCTGGTAGCAGAGGCGTTCGCATGAGTTTCACTCGGTTGCGGACAGCGCCCTCATGGTCGCATATCGAACCGCTTGCAGGGCAGGTTCAGAGTGATTCACACCAGCTTCGAGGAGATTCCGGCCGCCCATCCTTGCGGATTCCGAACCAGACGCCGGCGCGGCTGCTGCCACCAGAGCGGCCGGTGGTCGCCAGGCCGTCGCCGGGAGCTACCACGTCGCCCACGTTGCGCAGCAAGGCCTCGGCCTGTCCGTACAGGCTCATGTAGCCGCCGCCGTGGTCGACAATCACCAGCAGCCCGAAACCCCGCATCCAGTCTGCGAACACCACCCGGCCGGCGTGTATTGCCCGTACCGTGCTGCCTTCGCGAGCTGCCAGCAGCATCCCGCCGGTGCGGTCATCGGCGTCGGGCCTGCGTTCCAGCTGATCGGCGCTGATGGGCCAGGGCAGGCTCCCGCGCAGTGCTGCAAAGCTCTCGCCGGTGCCATCGAAACGCTCGACGTCCAGCCGGTCGATCAGGTCGCGCAGGGCATCGCGCTCGGTTTCCAGTTCTGCGCGGGTTTCCACGCCGCTGTCGATGTCCGCTTCCAGCTCCGCGAGCAGGCGCTGGCGCTCCGCCCGGACGCGCTGCAGTCCGGCGACCTGGCGCTCCATCAGATCACGCTGGTCGAGCAGGGTATCGCGAGTGGCAGCAACCGTTGCGCGCGCCTCGCTGAGGGCACGAGCGGCCTGTCGATGCTCGGCCTGGGCCTGCAGCCGGGCCCGGGCCAGAAACTCGTGCAGTGCCAGCAGTCGTGCCACCCGGTCCGGGGCATCTGCTTCCAGCAGGGTCTGCAGGGGACCGCGTCGCGCCAGCAGCCAGCTCTGGCGCATTTCCGCACGCAGGGCCTGCAGGGTCTGTTGCTGGCGCGCCTCCAGCGCCTCCAGTTCGGTCTCCAGCCCTTCCAGTTCGGTCCGGGTCGTGCGCAGCCGATCCTCGGTTGCGCGCACGTCTGTGGCCAGCTCTGCCAGCGCAAGGTCGCTGCGCCGGATTTCCTCGTCCAGGCTGTCGCGATCGCGCCGGGATTGCTGCAGCCGTTCTTCCAGGGCTTCCAGGTCTGCTTCGATCGCTTCCAGCCGCGCGCGCGGATCATCGGCGATGGCGGCGGGTGCAACCAGCAGGACCAGCAGCAGCCCCAATCCGACGGGCAGAAGCGACCAGACGCCGCCGACTCGTGACGACGCTGGCACCGCAGTGCGTATCATGGCCTCGGGACGACCGTGCTCAACTGCCCTGGCTGCCGGCCGCTGCCGTGGGTGTGCTGGCGATCAGCGAGTGGCCGGTCATCTCCTGTGGCTGGGGCAGGTCCATCAGTTCCAGCAGCGTGGGTGCAATATCGGCCAGCGACGCATCCTGGTCACTGAACTGCACTGCGCGCGGTCCCAGGTACACCAGTGGCACCGGTTCCGAGGTATGGGCCGTGTGCGCCTGGCCGGTGTCGTCGTCGCGCATCTTCTCGACGTTGCCGTGGTCGGCGGTGATCAGACACTGGCCACCGCCTTCGGCAAGGGCCTGCTCGATCCTGCCAAGGCAGTTGTCCAGGACTTCCACCGCCTCCACTGCCGCATCGAAATTGCCCGTGTGGCCGACCATGTCGCCATTGGCGTAGTTGCAGACGATCAGGTCATAGCGGTTGCTGCGGATTGCGTCCACCAGGTGATCGGTGACCTCGGGCGCACTCATCTCCGGCTGCAGGTCATAGGTTGCCACCCCGGGAGAAGGCACGAGCACTCGTTCCTCGCCGTCAAAGGGCTGCTCGCGTCCACCATTGAAGAAGAAGGTGACGTGGGCGTACTTCTCGGTTTCGGCGATGCGCAGCTGGGTGAGTCCCTGGCGTGCCAGATACTCGCCCAGGGTGTTCTCAAGCGAGGTTGGTGGATAGGCACAGGGCGCGTCGATATCGTCCGCGTATCGGGTCAGCATGACGAAACGGGACAGTCTTGGCCGGCTACGACGCTCGAAATGGGCAAAGTCCGCATCCACCAGTGCGTGACTCAGCTGTCGGGCTCGATCGGCGCGGAAGTTCATGAAGATGACCACGTCGTCGTCTTCCATGCGCACCGGCAGGGCATCATCGTGGTGGATGGCTGTGGGTTGCACGAATTCGTCCGATTCGTCGCGGCCATAGGCCGCCTCCAGTCCTTCCAGTGCGGTGCCGGCATGGTAGGGGGCTTCGCCGCACGCAAGCAGGTTGTAGGCGCGCTCCAGTCGATCCCAGCGCTTGTCCCGGTCCATGGCGTAATACCGCCCTGTCAGCGAGACGATGCGGCCGATGCCCAGCTCTGCCAGCCGTGTATCGAGCTTGCGGATGGACTCGGCGGCGCTGCGCGGCGGTGTGTCGCGTCCGTCCAGGAAGGCGTGCACGTGAACCGCTTCCACCCCGCGGCGGGCAGCTGTTTCCACCAGTGCAATGATGTGATCCTCATGACTGTGCACGCCGCCGGGCGACAGCAGACCCATCACGTGCAGCGGCCGGCCACGAGCGATGGCCGTGTCCATGGCATCACCCAGTACCGGGTTCTCGGCGAACCGGCCGCTCTCCACGTCCTGATTGATGCGGGTGAGTTCCTGGAAGACGATGCGACCCGCCCCCAGATTCATGTGGCCCACTTCGGAATTGCCCATCTGCCCCGGAGGCAGCCCGACGTCCAGCCCGGAACCGGAGATCAGCCGGTGGGGCTGTTGCTGCCAGAATCGCTTCCAGACCGGCGCGTTGGCGGCGGCAATGGCATTGTCCCTGGTCTCCTCGGAATGCCCGAAGCCGTCCAGGACGAGCAGCATGGTGGTGGTGCGGTCGGCGGTTTGATGCTGGGCCATGGATCGGGGTTCCCTGAGCGGGGAGCGCGAACCGGGGCTGGGCGCGCGGCGCCCGCCGCAGCCCGGTCGGCGTTCCGGTAGTGAGCGATCGCGGTCGCGGTCTGTCCCTGTTGCGATGGCGCGCCGCACGATGGCACCGGATTCTAACCGGGCCGCAGGTGGGAACCAAACCGGAACGACGCGCCCGCACGCTGTCGGATCGGCGCCGGCACAGTGGATCAGTACCGGTTCCGACAGCGTCCCGGCATTGTTCCAGGCTGGGTCTGCGTGCCGTGGTGTGTATAATCGCGCGGCACGCGGCGTGGAGGTGAGATGGCGCGTTTTTTCGAGTTCGTAAGCAACCACTGGTTGCTGGTGACGGTTTTCGTCGGCCTGCTGGTGCTGTTCGTGATGAACGAGATGCGCCGTGGCGGTCGCGCCGTGTCGGCCCAGGAGCTGGTCAATCTGGTCAATCGCGACAAGGCGGTGGTGATCGATGTCCGTGAGCGCAAGGAGTTCGAGGCGGGCCACATCGTGGGCGCCATCAACGTGCCCTTCGCCACGCTCGAGAAGCGCATGAGCGAACTGGAGCGCTACCGTGACCAGCCGGTGGTGGTGGCCTGCAAGCTGGGCCAGCATTCCGGTGCCGCAGGGGCCAGCCTGAGGAAGGCGGGATTCACGAATGTGATGCGACTGTCCGGCGGCATTGCCGAGTGGCGGAATCAGTCGCTGCCGCTGGTGAAGGGGAAGGCCTGAGTCATGAATCCGATAGTGATGTACGGTACCCGCTTCTGTCCCTATTGCGTGGCGGCGCGTCAGCTGCTCGAGCGCAAGGGGCTGGCGTACGAGGACATCCGTGTTGACGAGGCGCCCGAGCGCCGCGACGAGATGCGGGCCCGGGGCGGTGGCCGCACCGTGCCCCAGATCTGGGTGGGAGCGACCCATGTGGGTGGCTTCACGGACATGCTGGCCCTGGAGCGTTCGGGGCAGCTGGATGAGCTTTTGAACAGGGAGCCAGACTGATGAGTGAAGCGCCAGAGGCGGGAGCCGGCGGAGCCGCAGAAGGAGGTAATGGCAGTGCGTCCTTCGCCATTCAGCGCATTTACGTCAAGGATATTTCCTTCGAGAGTCCGCGTTCGCCGGAGGTCTTTCGCGAGGCCTGGCAGCCACGTATCAACCTGGATCTGAACACCCGCTCCCAGCGCCTTGAAGATGGCCTGTACGAGGTGGTGCTGACCCTGTCCATCACGGCCCAGAACGAGCAGCAGCAGACCGGCTTCATCGTCGAATTGCAGCAAGCGGGCATCTTTCAGGTGGCCGGGCTCGATGAGTCCCGGCTGCAGCACACGCTGGCCAGTTTCTGTCCCAACATCCTGTTTCCCTATGCCCGGGAAACGGTCGATTCGCTGGTGCTGAAGGGCAGCTTCCCTCCGCTGATGCTGGCGCCGGTCAACTTCGACGCGCTCTATGCCGAGGCGCTGCAGAAGCAGCAGGACCAGGCCTCCCAGCCCGGTGTGAGCATGAGCGACAGCGGCGGTGCCCAGGGGGGCGGTTCGCCAGCCCACTGACCGCAGCCGGAGGTGGACCGGCGGTCTGCTGTCGGCAGAACCGGGGGGACGGGCTGGACGCAGCCGCCGCGACGCCCCTCCGGTATCGGGGCCGCCACCTGACGGTGGCCACTCGGGTGTCAGTGTTGCTGTGCCTCTCCGGCACCTCGCGGAATGCGGATCGACCGGACCATTGCCTGCACCGAGGCCGGTGGCGCCTTGGTGAAATGGCTGACCGTGAAGGCGACGGCAAAATTCAGCAGCATGCCGAAGGCACCGATGCCCTCGGGCGAGATGCCGAACAGCCAGTTTTCCGGAATGTCCTCTGCCATGGGCGTAATGAAGACGCCCTTGAACCAGATGATGTAACCGAGCGTGAAGATCAGACCAGTGACCATGCCGGCAATGGCACCTTCCCGGTTGATGCGGGTGCTGAATATGCCCATCAGGATGGCCGGGAACAGCGAGGCTGCGGCCAGTCCGAAAGCGAACGCCACCACCTGGGCAACGAATCCTGGTGGGTTGTAGCCCAGGTAGCCTGCCAGACAGACCGCTACCGCTGCCGCGCAGCGGCCGGCAATCAGTTCTCCCCGCTCCGAGATGCGGCGCCAGAAGACGCCCTTCAGCAGGTCGTGGGAGAAGGCGGCCGAAATCACCAGCAGCAGGCCGGCCGCCGTGGACAGGGCTGCGGCAATGCCGCCGGCGGCCACCAGGGCAATGACCCAGTTGGGCAGCTGAGCGATCTCCGGATTGGCCAGTACCATGATGTCGGGATCCACTACCAGCTCGTTGCCCTGCCAGCCCCATTCCCGCGCCTGTTCCGCGAACTCCGGATTGGCGTCGTTGTAGTACTGGATGCGCCCGTCCTGGTTGTGGTCGGTGAACTCGATCAGGCCGGTGGCGGCCCAGGTATCGAACCAGTCCGGACGTTCCGAATACAGCAGATTGCCCTCCGGATCGCCCACCGGGCCGGGCTGAACCGTATCGATCAGGTTCATGCGTGCCAGTGCGCCAACCGAAGGCGCGGTGGTGTACAGGATGGCGATGAACAGCAGCGCCCAGAATGCGGAGCGGCGCGCGTCCGCAACCTTCGGCACCGTGAAGAAGCGGACGATGACGTGGGGCAGGCCGGCGGTACCGACCATCAGCGCGGCAGTGATGAAGAAGACGTCGATGCGACTTCGGGAGCCGTCCGTGTAGGCGGTGAAGCCAAGGTCGGTGACGATCTGGTCGAGTCGGTCCAGCAGATAGGTCTGGCCATCGTTCAGGGTGCTGCCCATGGCCAGCTGGGGAATCGGGTTGCCGGTCATCTGCAACGAGATGAATACCGCAGGGACGGTGAAGGCGAAGATCAGCACGCAGTACTGCGCTACCTGGGTATAGGTGATGCCCTTCATGCCACCCAGCACGGCGTAGAAGAACACGATTGCCATGCCGATCAGCAGGCCCGTGGTCACATCCACTTCCAGGAAGCGCGAGAAGACGATGCCGACGCCGCGCATCTGGCCTGCGACATAGGTGAACGAGATGAAGATCAGGCAGATCACCGCGACGATGCGCGCCGTCTGGGAGTAATAACGGTCGCCGATGAACTCGGGGACCGTGAACTTGCCGAACTTGCGCAGATAGGGCGCCAGCAGCAGGGCCAGCAGCACGAAGCCGCCAGTCCAGCCCATCAGATAGACCGAGCCGTCATAGCCCAGATAGGCGATCAGCCCGGCCATGGAAATGAACGACGCTGCCGACATCCAGTCGGCAGCCGTTGCCATGCCGTTGGCGACCGGGTGGACGCCCTTGCCGGCCACGTAGAAGTCGCCAGTGCTGCCGGCGCGGGAGGCGATCGCGATGCCGATGTACAGCAGGAAGCTGGCGCCGACGACCAGGTAGATCAGCGTCTGCAGTTCCAAGTCGGGCTACTCCTCGTCGACGTCGAAGCGCCGGTCGAGGCGCGCCATGGCGTGCACGTAATAGGCAATCACGCCGATGAACACGAAGATCGAGCCCTGCTGGGCGAACCAGAAGCCGAGCTGAAAGCCGCCGATCCGGACCTGATTGAGAACGTCGACCAGCAGGATGCCGCAGCCGTAGGAAACGAGGAACCAGATGGCCAGGCAGCGGAACACGATCTTCAGGTTCTCGCGCCAGTATGCTCGATGGGGGTCTGCCCCGGTCGCTCTGTCGTCCACTTCCTCGCTCACGTTGCCCCCCCGATCAGCACTGTGATGGGCGGCACCGATGCCGGGCCGTCCATAATTGCCGACGCATTAGATCACCTTGCGGCCCCTGTGGTCATCCCCGGTACGGCGGCTGGCGCTTCGCAGGCGTTCCGTCCCGGGCATCAGCATGCCCCCGGAAAGTCCAGTTGTCGCCAGGCTTCGTAGACCGCCACGGAAACCGCATTGGCCAGATTGAGGCTGCGGCTTTCCGGGCGCATGGGCAGCCGTACGCGTTGCTCGGCGGGTAATGCGGTCAGGACCGGCTCCGGCAGCCCGCGGGTTTCGGGTCCGAACAACAGCACATCGTTCGGTTGCCAGCGCACCTGGTCGTGTCGCTGTCGGCCCCGGGTCGAGAATCCGAACACGCGGAGCGCGCCCAGTGCCTGCAGGCATGAGGCGAGCGAGGGGTGCGTCTGCAGGCTGGCATATTCGTGATAGTCCAGTCCGGCGCGTTTCAGCCGGCGGTCTTCCAGCGCGAATCCGAGTGGTTCGACCAGGTGCAGTCGACAGCCGGTATTGGCACAGAGCCGGATGACGTTGCCGGTGTTGGGCGGGATTTCGGGCTCGAGCAGGATGATCTGAAGCATGCAACCGGGCTGAGGGCAGTGGCGGGCTCCGGATTGTAGCAGGCACATGGTGCCCCCGCGCTGGCCGCCATCCCCGGTGGCCGGCGCAGCTGAACCGCATTGCCTCAGCTGGCCTCGGCCTCGCCCTGATCTGGTGCGTCCATGTCCAGCTCCTTGATCTTCCGGGTCAGGGTATTGCGACCCCAGCCCAGCACTTCGGCCGCATCACGCCGACGGCCGCCGGTATACTTCAGTGCGCTCTCGATCATGATGCGCTCGAAGCGTGGCATGGCCACGTTCAGCAGGGGCTGGCTGAGTCTTGGCTGAAAGCGCGCCAGTTCCGAGTCGCACCAGTTGCGCAGGGCGCCTTCCCAGTTGCTGGTTTCCGTGGTGGTGGCCTCGGACTCCTTCAGTTCCGGCGGCAGGTCACCCACGTGGATCTCCCGACCGGACGCCATCACCGTCAGCCAGCGACAGGTATTCTCCAGCTGGCGCACGTTGCCGGGCCAGTCCAGGGTTGTCAGGTAGGCTTCCGTTTCCGGCCGCAGTACCTTGGGTTCGCCACCCAGTTCCTGGGCCGCTGCCGACAGGAAGTGCTGGGCGAGCAGGGGAATGTCGATCCGACGCTCGGCCAGCCGCGGGATGTGGATGCGGATGACGTTCAGGCGGTGGAACAGGTCCTCCCGGAAGCGACCCTCGCGCACCAGCCCCTCGAGATTCTGGTGGGTAGCGGCAATGATGCGGACATCCGCCTGCACCGACTGGTGGCCGCCGACCCGATAGAACTCGCCGTCGGCCAGCACGCGCAGCAGCCGAGTCTGGGTGTCGGCGGGCATGTCACCGATTTCGTCCAGGAACAGGGTGCCGCCATGGGCCTGCTCGAAACGTCCCTGGCGCTGGGCGCTGGCCCCGGTGAATGCCCCCTTCTCGTGACCGAACAGTTCCGACTCGATCAGGTCATGGGGAATTGCAGCCATGTTCAGGGCGATGAAGGGACCCCGCTGCCGAGGCGAGTGGCGGTGCAGGGCTCGGGCCACCAGTTCCTTGCCGGTGCCCGACTCGCCGTTGATCAGAACCGTAATGTTGGAATTGGCCAGACGACCGATGGCGCGGAAGACTTCCTGCATGGCCGGCGCCTGGCCGATGATCTCTGCCGGCGGTGCCAGATCCGGCGCCGGGATCGAGGCCCGCTGTTCATGGGCATGGGCCACGGCACGCTTGGCCACGGCAATGGCATCGTCCACATCGAATGGCTTGGGCAGGTATTCGAAGGCACCGCTCTGGTAGGAGGTGACGGCGCTGTCCAGGTCCGAATGGGCAGTCATGATGATCACCGGGATGTCCGGGTGCTGTTCGCGGATACGCTCCAGCAATGCCAGACCGTCCATGCCAGGCATCCGGATGTCGCTGATGATTGCATCAGGCGGATCCTGCTCCAGCCGCCGGATGGCGTTCAGGCCGCTGTCGAAGGTCTGCGCGGCAATGCCCTCCTGCTCCAGTGCCCGTTCCAGTACCCAGCGAATCGAGCGATCGTCATCGATCACCCAGACCTGATCACGCGTTTTCATTGGTGCACTCCATTGGCAGCAGGAAACTGAACTGGGTCTTGCCCGGTGCGCTGTTGCACTCGATCAGACCGCCATGCTGGGTGACGATGGACTGAGTGATGGACAAGCCCAGCCCGGATCCGTCGGGGCGGCCGCTGATCATCGGGTAGAACAGGCGGTCCATCATGTCCTCGGGGATGCCGGGGCCGTTGTCGATCACGTCGATGCGGGCAACCAGCCGGTGGCGCTCACTGCCGATGGTGTACTGTCTCAGCGTCCGGGATCGCAGCAGGATGCACGGGTCCTGCGCCTCCTCGAGGGCCTGGGCCGCATTGCGCACCACGTTCAGGAAGGCTTGCAGCAGCTGGTCCGGGTCGCAGACGAATTCCGGTATGGATGGGTCGTAATCCCGCTCGAACCGGATTCGCCCCGGCAGTTCCGCCTCGATCAGCTGCCGTACCCGTTCCAGGATGCGGTGGACATTGGCCCGCTGGAAGCGTGGCAGCTGCCGCGGGCCCAGCATGCGATCGACCAGACCGCGCAGTCGATCCGCTTCCTCGATGATGATGTCCGTGTACTCGCGCAGCTCCGGTGCCTCCAGCGCCCGTGCCAGCAGCTGGGCGGAACCGCGGATACCCCCGAGCGGATTCTTGATCTCGTGGGCCATGCCGCGGATGAGTTCCTTGGTGGTGCGCTGTAGTGCCAGTTGCGTCGCTTCGCGATTAATACGGAGGAATCTCTCGAGGGGCTGCATTTCCACCAGCAAGCGAACAGCGCCGTCATCCTCGATGGGCGAGACCGTATAGTCGATGGTAATCTCGCGGCCGGCCTGAGGCGCCCTCAGGGTCGTCACCCGGCGGGTGAAGGAGCGTTGTGCCTGCAGGGCACCCCGCATTTCGTCTTCGAACGATTTTTCGCCCAGCAGCAGGCAGGACAGGGTTTCTCCGGTCGACCGCGCGTGACTGGCTGCCAGCAGGGCCTCGGCAGCCTGGTTCAGATAGATCAGTCGCAGGCTGCTGTCCAGTAACAACACCGCCGTGGACTGATGCTCCAGAATGTTGCGGTAATGAATCGACATGGTTCGCCCTGTCTGCTGCACTGCCAAATTGAGCAAGAATCGCGCCAGTCGTTGTCGGCAGCCGGTCGCCAGCAAGCAGACGGCGCACACTGGCAACGCACGACCGCGGTGGGCCTGCCCATACAGCACCCGATGCGCTCGGTGCTGGCCGCCCTGCCGGATCAGAGATCGCCATGCCGGAAGGCCGCTGGTGCATGCCGCGAATATTATGCACTAAAACAGTGCGTCGCCGTGGCGCGGTGAGGCGGGTCGCACTGGTCTCTGTCAGGGGCCGGGGGCGGGATTCCAGTTCGGGGCAGGGTTGGCTGGCGCAGGCTGGTGCAGGGTGCGGCGCAGCAGGTGGATCCGGAGTGGGTCGCTGCGGGCGAGCACTTGATCATCGGCGTCGGTCAGCAGCACCTCCAGGGTGCGTTCCCCGGGCACTTCACTGAAGCCCTCGACGACAGTCTCGGTCTCGGCCGGAATCGACTCCGCTACCGTTTCCCCACCCAGGTGCACGGTCAGGAACAGGTCATCGGCAGGTGCGGGCGTTACCCGGACCCGCAGCTGGAACTGGCCGCCCGGCGCACGCAGGGCACCCTCCGGCCCGGGCTCGAGTACTTCCAGTCGATAATCATGCTGATGGTCACGCGTCGGTGCCTCGATGCGGGCCCCTTCCGAGGGGTCGTCTGCAGCATCGATCGGTGTTGCAGGTGCCCGGTACTGGTTGCGCAGGCGCGTCTCCACGGGTTCGGCACCCGGTTGCGGACGGTCGGTATAGAGGATGCTGCCGTCGGGCCGGACGATTCTGTAGATTTCTTCTGCGGTCGCCGGGCTCAGGCTGCAGAGCAACAGGAGCGCCGCGGGCAGGCAGCGGGCGAGAGCGGCAATGCGGTAGCGGGTCATGGCGGG
>LFIK01001099.1_pt1 | contig 21082 bp, 19 predicted proteins | sample 643401 | NCBI WGS metagenome assembly LFIK01 (sample SAMN03777447, study PRJNA286221) | soda lake metagenome | biome: soda lake; feature: Kulunda steppe; material: water; isolation source: sample T5-Br brine of Lake Tanatar-5 | place: Russia: Kulunda steppe | collected 2010-07
CGGGATCCGGACGCCCACGGCCGGTTTCTCACGCAGGTACTGGGCTGCGAGGCGGTGCATGATGGTCCGCGCGGCGCGGGCTTTCGCTGTGGCGACAGCCTGCTGCTGCTGGAGCAGGGCGACGCTGTCGCCGGCGATGCCAGCTATCGTGCTCCCGGCTTCCGCTACATCACGCTGCAGGTTTTCGACGTGGATGCCGCTCATGCCGCCGCGCTGGCGCAGGGCGCCACCGAGGGCAAGGCACCGGTGACCATGGGCAGCACGGCGCGGGTGTCGTTCATCCGTGATCCGGACGGAAACTGGATTGAACTTTCCCAGCGCGCCTCGGTGACCGGACAGCCGGTCGCCTAAGGGTGGTGGAGGCGCCCATACGGGCTGATGAAGGTGATACAGTCTACGCAAACTGTCTCCAGCGTGGAGCAGCTTTGGTATCTGTCATAACAACGAGGATGGAGGTAGAAACCGTGGCCGATCTCGAAACATTCCGCCGGGAAACGCGTGCCTGGCTGGAGGCGAACTGTCCCGAGAGCATGCGCTCGCCGGTGACCGGTGACGACGACCAGTGCTGGGGTGGTCGCAACTGGACGTTCAAGAGCGAAGACCAGCGCGTCTGGCTGGAGCGCATGGCGGAGAAGGGCTGGACCGCGCCCGACTGGCCGACCGAATACGGCGGCGGTGGGCTCTCCAAGGAGGAACACAAGGTCCTCCGCGAGGAAATGGCCCGCATCCGGGCGCGCGCGCCGCTGGCCAGCTTCGGCGTGTGGATGATCGGCCCGGCCATCCTCAAGTTCGGTTCCGAAAAGCTGAAGAAGCAGCACCTGCCGCCCATCGTGCGCGGTGAGATCCGCTGGTGCCAGGGGTACAGCGAGCCCGGTGCGGGTTCCGACCTGGCCGGCCTGCAGACCCGTGCCGAGGACAAGGGCGACCATTTCATCGTCAACGGCCAGAAAATCTGGACGTCCTACGCCAACAAGGCGGACTGGATGTTCTGCCTGGTGCGCACCAATCCGGACGTGAAAAAGCAGCTGGGCATCAGCCTGGTGCTGTTCGACATGACCACGCCCGGCGTGACCACACGGCCCATCAAGCTCATCTCCGGCAGTTCCCCGTTCTGCGAGACCTTCCTCGAGAACGTGCGGGTGGAAAAGGACCAGGTGGTGGGTGACATCGACCAGGGCTGGACCATTGCCAAGTACCTGCTCACCCATGAGCGCGAGATGATCGGCGGCATGGGCCGCACCGCGGCCGGGCAGAAGACCCTGAGCGAGATGGCGGTGGACGCCCTGGGCCTGGAGGACGGCCGCCTGGCGGACGGCATGCTGCGATCCGAGGTCGCCCGATGGGAACTGGATGCCCGTGCCTTTGAGCTCACCGCCGAGCGTGTGCTGGATGAAGCCAAGGCAGGGCAGGGCGTGGGCAACACCTCTGCGATGCTCAAGTACTACGGCACCGAGCTGAACAAGCGCCGGCAGGAACTGCTGGTCGCCATGCACGGCAGCGATGCCCTGGTCTGGGAAGGCGAAGCCTGGCGCGAGGGCGCCCTGGCGCGGCAGTGGCTGCGTTCCAAGGGTAACTCCATCGAGGGCGGCACCACCGAGGTCCAGCTCAACATCATCGCCCGTAACATTCTCGGCCTGCGCTGAGCGCGGTCGGCCCGGACAACGATTCGAGGTTCAAGTCATGGCAGGTCTGGTACTGAACGAAGAACAACAGATGCTGAAGGACGCTGCGCAGCGCTTTTTCGCGGAGCGCGCGCCGGTTGCTGAATTGCGCAAGCTGCGCGACGAGCAGGATGCCACCGGCTTCTCGCGGGAATTGTGGAGCGCGATGGTGGACATGGGGTTCGTGGGAACCCTGATTGACGAGGAATTCGGCGGCACGGCCTTCGGCAACGTGGGCATGGGGCTGGTGGCCGAGCAGGCAGGCCGCAACCTGAGCGCCTCGCCGCTGCTTTCCACCGGCGTGCTCGGCGCCAGCCTGGTGCAGCAGGCCGGCAGCGATGCACAGAAACAGTCGCTGCTGCCCGCCATCGCCGACGGCTCCCGCATCACTGCGCTGGCGGTGGACGAGCGCCCGCGCCACGCGCCCCGGCACATCGAGACCCGCGCCGAGGCCGCCGGTGACGGCTTCACCCTGAGCGGCCGCAAGATCAACGTGATCGACGGCCATGTGGCGGACACGCTGATCGTGGCCGCGCGAACCGCCGGTCAGCCCGGCGATACGGATGGGGTGACCCTGCTGCTGGTGGACCGGGACGCCCCCGGCGTCAGCGTGGAACGCACCATCATGGTGGACAGCCGCAACGCCGCCATTGTCAGCTTCGATGGCGTGCAGGTGCCGGCGGACGCGGTGCTCGGAAAGCCGGGTGAGGGGTATGCCCCCCTGCTGCGGGCGCTGGACGTGGGCAATGCGCAGCTGGCCGCGGAACTGCTGGGCATCGCCCTGGAGTCCTTCGAGCGCACCGTGAAATACCTGCAGGAGCGCAAGCAGTTCGGCGTCACCATCGGCTCGTTCCAGGGCCTGCAGCACCGTGCCGCCCACCTGTTCAGCGAGCTGGAACTGGTCAAGTCCGTGGTGCTCAAGGCACTTCAGGCGCTGGATGCCGGTGACGACCGTGCCGCGGAACTGGTCAGCCTGGCCAAGGCGAAGGCCTGCGAGGTGGCGGAACTCGCCACAAATGAAGGCGTGCAGATGCACGGCGGCATGGGCATGACCGACGAGTTCGATATCGGCCTGTTCCTGAAGCGCGCCCGCCCGGCACAGCAACTATTCGGTGACTACCGCTACCACGCCGACCGCTACGCCGGCTTGCGGGGCTACTGAGTAAGCTTACCGGCCAGCAATGCTGGCCCGGACCCACATGTCGGTGCGCTTCGCTGCGCTCAGAGAACACTATGTCTAGAGTCGCGTAGATATAGGGTGCCCTGGGCCGAACGCGGAGTTGCACCGGCAATATAGCCAGAACCAAGTGCCGGGCCACGGTGAGGGTGCGCTGCACCTGACCCGCGGCGCACCCTCAATCAGTCTGGCGCTGAGGGAATCAGCAACACGGATGTGGGTGGGCGCAGGCAGAGCTGTTCGGCGGTGCTGCCCCAGAGCAGCTCCAGCAGTGAGCCGTGGCTGCTGCGACCGAGAACGATCAGTGCTGCCCCGGTTTCCTGGGCCACGGCGTTGATCACCGGTGCAACCTTTCCCTGTTCCACGCGAATGCTGAAGCCGGGAAGGCTGGATTCCATGTGCTGCAAGGCGGTGACGCGATCCGACTCTGACTGGCCCTCGTCCACGATCAGCGCAACTGCCGCTTGGTAGCCCGCTTGGAGTTCCCGCGCCCGCTCCTCCGCGCTGCGTGCGCCCTGGGAGCCGTTGCTGGCTAGCAGGAGCGGGCCGTCATCGGCGGGTTCCGTGTCCAGCGGCTCCAGCCAGATCGGGCGGCCCGCGGATCGCGCCAGGTCATAGAGGGTGCTGCCGCGAAAGAACGTGTGCAGCCGGCCATGGCTGTGACGCCCCACAATCACCAGGCTGGCGTCGGCCTGCTCCAGGTAGTCGTCGATGGCCACCGACGGTTCGCCGGTCAGCACCTCGTGACCCACCGTGAACCCGTGCCCGGCCAGCCAGTCGCCGGCCTGCCGCAGTTGCTCGCTGCTTTCTTCCCGAAGGCGCTCATCCTGGCGCCCGGTGCCCGGCATGCCGGGTGCGAGCACGTGGATCAGCGTCAGGCGTTGGATGCCGGCCCGACGCAGCCGGGGCAGGCGTTCCAGCAATATGCTCCAGTTCGCGGAGAGGTCGGCGGCGACCACCGCATGCTCGAACATGGTCAGTCCCTCAGGTGCGTGTTGCCGGATCGTGACCCAGCATGTCGCGACCTGCAAGTGGCGAGTTGCCGCCACGGATTTGCAGGATTGTGCACCCGGCATGTGCCAATGGCGGCGGCTTTCCCTACAATAGCCGGATTCGATAGCCAGGACCCGGTGTCATGTTTGTTGATGCATTCCACTCCAGAACCGATGGCAGCATCCGTATCTCCGCGGAGCAGGCCAGCCGCTTTGCCAAGGATATTGCGGGTGATTTCAACCCGATACATGATTCGGATTCCCGTCGTTTCTGTGTGCCGGGCGATCTGCTGTTCGCGCTGGTGCTCGCTTATTATGGCGTGTCCGAGCGCATGCAGTTCAGCTTCAAGGGCATGGTGGGCGATGGTGTGGCGCTGCGGTTTACGGAACATGAGCATGGCGCGCTGGATGTGACCGATGACGCCGGCAAGGTGTACCTGCAGGTGGAGCGCGGCGGCAGCGTAAACCGGGAGCAGGAGGCCGTGGAAGCGTTCATTCGCCGCTACGTGGCTTTCTCCGGCAGGAATTTTCCGCACTTCATGAAGCCGTTGATGGAGCAGAAGGGCGTGATGTTCAACCCCGACCGGCCGCTGGTGATCTATGACAGCATGGGGTTCGAGTTGCAGGGGCTTTCCGCGGACGGGCTGGACCTGGATCTGGCCGATGCCACCATGGAGGTCAGCGGCAAGCGGGCCGAATCGGTGCTGGATTTCCACATCCGGGCCGGCGACCGGCAGCTGGGCCGGGGGTCCAAGAAGCTGCTTGTGAGCGGCCTGCGCGCGTACGATGAAGAGCGCCTTCAGCAGTTCATCGCGGAGTTCACGAGGCGCATGGAGGCGTACCACGCAGGCGAGTGGGTGTAGCCTCCAGCCCCGTCTCCAGCGGACTGACCCGCGGGCACGGTTCCGTGCCCGCTCACTCCGGTACGATCATCACCGGGCAGCGCGCGCCCTGCACCACGGCGCTGGCGTAACTGCCCAGGATCAACCGCTTGATGGCCGAGCCCGCATGCGTGCCGGTCACCAGCAGGGGGCCGGGCTGCGCGTCAGCATAATCCACCACGGCGGCCGCCGGATTGTCACTGAGCAGCACCTCGTAGCCCGCTTCCCGGCCGGTGATGCGTTCCATTTCCGCCGCGCGCTGCTTCAGCAACTCCCAGTGACGGCTTTGGGTAGGAGGTTCGAACTGCGGATCCTGGCGCCCGGTGCTGGTATGCCAATCCGACCCGGTGAACCAGTTGCTGCCCTCCTTCAGACTCTCCGACGGGACGGAAACTGTCCGCACCAGTTGCACATCCGCCCCCAGGGCCGAGGCCAGCTTGCCCGCCGTTTCCAGCACCAGGGCGGATTCGGGGGATTCATCAACACACAGCACTACGGTGCGTATCGGCGCTGCCCAATGCAGTGACAGGCGCGGCCCGGTCAGGACCACGGGCTGATCGCTTTGGCGCAGCACGTTGGACGCCACGCTGCCAAGCAGCAGTTCGCTTACCGGGCCCCGCGCATGGGTGGCCATGCACAGCAGCGCCTGTGGTGTGCCCCGGGTTTCCTCGATCAGGCGCGCGGTCGGGTCGGGATGCGCGACCACGCTGATCTCCGCGCCGTCATGATGCTTCTGCATGGTGCTCTGCAACTCGTCCCGACGCTTGCCGGTATGCGCTTTATCGGCAACCACGGACAGCACGGTCAGGCTGTTACCCAACTGCGATGCCAGGGCGGAGCCCGCCTGCAAGGCGTTCAGTGCGTAACGCGTTTCATTGATGGGCACCACGATGCGATGGTCCATGCGCTTTCTCCCCGCTCTTGCTCTTGTCGTTCCGTAAGTCTGGCTGTTGCTGGGCAGCTTTCCAGTTGCGGTGCCGCACCGGTTCGGTACCCTTACGCGCAGCACGGCACGAGCATGGTGAAGGAGGCGAGAGCAGGAAATGGGGGAAAGGGGCGGCAGGGGTGGGATGGCGGCGGAGCCGGTACTCCGTTACCGGCTGGCTGAAACGGATGACGTGGATGCGGTTGTGGCGCTGGTCAATTCCGCCTATCGCGGCGACGTCAGCCGCCAGGGTTGGACCACCGAGGCGGATTTGCTGGGTGGCCAACGGACCGATGCCCGCGAGGTGGTGCCGCAGATCACAGGGTCAGACTCGGTGATGTTGCTGTGCCACCAGAATGACGTGCTGGTTGGCTGCGTGCACTTGCAACGGGGCGACGGACGGGCCTACCTGGGCATGCTGGCGGTACGCCCGGATCTGCAGGGAGGTGGTATCGGCAGGCATTTCATGGACGAGGCGGAGCGTTTTGTTCAGCAGCAATGGGGTGCGTCGATCATGGAGATGACGGTGATCTCCACCAGGGTCGAGCTCATTGCCTACTACCAGCGGCGCGGCTACGTGCTCACCGGGGAGACCCGCCCATTTCCCCGGGAAGAGCGCTTCGGCCTGCCCAAGGTGGATCATCTGGAATTCGTGGTGCTGCGAAAGCGATTGGGTTGACCGCTTTCGCAGCACACACCGATCAACAACAATGGACCGACAATGGACAAAGACGCTCTGGAACATTATCTGCTGGAACAGATACCGCTGGCCCGTGCGATGCAGCTGAGTGTGGATGCCGCCTCACCTCAGGCGCTGACGCTGACAGCGCCGCTGGAGCCGAATATCAACCATCAGGGCACCGTGTTCGGCGGCAGTGCGTCCGCTGTGGCCATTCTCTCGGCCTGGCTGCTGGGCACGGCGCGGGTGCGTGAGGAGGGCCTGGATGGCCGGGCTGTGATTCAACGCAATGAAATGCGGTACGACAGGCCGATCACCGGGCGCTTTTTCGCTACTGCGGAGGCCGAGGGGGGCGAGGACGACTGGCAACGGGCGCTGGATGCGTTGCGTGCCGGGCGCAAGGGTCGCATCCGGCTGGTGTCACGCTTGCGTTGCGACGGCAAGCCCGTGGCGGAACTGGCGGGGGATTTTGTCCTGCTGCCCTGATTCGGTAAGCGGGTCACCTTGCACTGCGGCAAAGCGTCCACTTTACTAAAAGGGTAACCAGTCACCGTGGCGGTGACTGATCCTTGACTCCGCGGGGTGGGCGTCCCGATGACCGCATCGAGGGCGGGATCGACAGAACGACCAGCCGTTCAGCCGGATGACGTGGAGACCTTGGGCCGCGTCGCCGGTGCGCTGCCCGGAGTGATTTTCCAGTATCGCCTGTTCCCGGACGGCCGTTCCTGCTTTCCGTACCTGAGTTCGGTTGCACAGAGCCTATTCGCGATTGACCCAGACACCCTTCGTGAAGATGCCGAGCCCCTGTTCCGGCGTATTCACCGCGCCGATGTGGGACGTATCCGGCAAAGCATCTACATCTCCGCGGAGTTGCTGACGCCCTGGCGCGAGGATGGGCGGCTGCTCATGCCCGACGGCAGCATCCGCTGGTTGGAAGCCAACTCGCTGCCGACGAGCCTGGACGACGGCAGCGTTCTCTGGCACGGCTTCATGATGGATGTTTCCAAGCGCCGCGAGGCCGAGGAGGCGTTGCGGGTTGCGGCGGTGGCCTTTGAGAGCCATGAAGCCATGCTGGTGTGTAATCGCAGTGGTTTCATCATCCGCGTGAACCGCGCCGTGACCGAGCTGACCGGCTTCCGGCCGGCGCAGTTGCTCGGGCAATCACTCGACGTGTTTATCAGCGACCAACAGCATGGCGACTTCCAGCTGGACACGGTCCGCGACACCCTGGTTTCCCAGGGGCGCTGGAACGGGGAATTGTGGTGCAACCGTCTGGATGGCGGGACGTTTCTGGCCTGGGTGAAGGTGACCGCGGTCCGGGATACCCAGCACAGGACCACCCATTACGTGGCGGCTGCCACGGATATCACGGACCGAAAGCTGGTGGAAGACCGGATACGCGCCATGGCCTACCGTGATCCGCTGACCGGGCTGCCCAACCGACGCCTGCTCGACGACCGACTGGACAAGGCCCTGGCCGCCGCAGAGCGACACGGGCGCCATGGTGCGCTGCTGTTCATCGACCTGGATGATTTCAAGCGGCTGAACGACACCTGGGGGCACGACGTGGGGGATCAGTTGCTGGTCGAGGTGGCACGTCGCCTGGAATCCAACGTGCGTGATACTGACACCGTGGCTCGTCTGGGCGGCGACGAGTTCGTGGTGATGCTCACCGATCTGGGTTATGACCGCATTGAGGCCCGGGGCAGGGCCCTCACCGTGGCCGAGTGCCTGCGTGCCGCGTTGAACGTGCCGTACCGGTTTGACGACGCGCCGACCCCGGATCTACGGAGCTCCTGCAGTATTGGCATCAGCCTGTTCGGTGGTCTGCCGCAGAACCGCCGCACGCTCCTGAAACAGGCGGATGTGGCACTTTACCAGGCCAAGGAAGCCGGCCGGAACCGCTTGCGTTTCCACGATTGATCGCCTTCAGCGATGAGTGATCACACATCGAATAGTTCTGTCTTTTGATTTAGGTCACGTTTTTGCGCTGCGTCATGCGGCATATTGCGCGCTCAAAAAAATTGACCGGTATTGTTGGGGACAGGTTATCTCATGGCAGATTCTTATAACGATGTGGTGCAGAGCTACGGACGTTGCCTGAGGGACAAGGCGTTTATCGACCGCTTCTATCAGATCCTGATGTCGAGCCACCCGGATATCCGTGCCGCCTTCTCCGGGACGGATTTTGGCCGCCAGCGTCGCGCGCTTCGGCGAGGTATCAGTACCGCGCTGATGTTTGCCGCCGGGAATGATTTCGTGAAAAGCGGCGTGGATACCATGGCCGAAGTGCATAGCCGCAACGGCCGAGCGCCGGTGGAGCCCCGGTTGTATGTGCTGTGGCTGGATAGCCTGGTGCAGGCGGTGGAAGAATCAGACGGCGAGTTCACCAAGGATCTGGATCGACGCTGGCGTGACGCCATGGGCGTGGTGATCCGTTATTTCTCCGACCACTACTGAGTGCAGTGCTTGCCGGACCGGCGGTGATCCGTCACGCTGGTCCGGTCAACCCCGGACGGAGCGCTGCATGTCACAGATCACCTTTCTTGGCGCCGTGGGCGAGGTGACAGGTTCCCGCTATCTGATCGAGACCGATAGCGCAAACCTGTTGCTCGAGTGCGGCCTTCACCAGGGCGGCGCACAGGCAGAGGAACGGAACCGCCGCTCCCTGGCAGACCTGGCCCGGACCGTGGACGGGGTGATCGTTTCCCATGGGCACCTGGACCATTCCGGTCTGATTCCCCGGCTGGTGCATGACGGGTTCACGGGCCCCATTTATTGCACGACCGGCACGCTTGAGCTGCTGCAGATCATGTGGCGGGATGCGGCCCAGGTGATGGGGCGCGAGCTCGAGTGGGAGAACCGCTGGCGCGATAAGGCCGGCAAGCCGCTGCTGGAACCCGTGTACCTGCCCGAGGACGTGGATCAGGCCTTGGAACAGTGTCACGCCTTCTCCTACGGGCAGGCGGTGGATCTCTGCGCGGACGCCCGGCTGGTGTTCCGGGATGCGGGGCATATCCTCGGCTCCGCCATCGTGGAGTTGAACGTACAGTCCGGCGGGCGCGACCGTCGCCTGGTGTTTTCAGGGGATCTGGGCAATCCGCGCTCGGTGCTGATGCGTGACCCGGACCAGCCGGAATCGGCGGACATGGTGCTGCTGGAGAGTACCTACGGAGACCGCGATCACCGTCCGCTGGAAGACACGATAGAAGAGTTCGCCCAGGTGCTCGAGGAGGCGCATGCCGAGGGCGGCAACGTGTTGATTCCGGCCTTTGCCGTGGGCCGTACCCAGGAGATCCTCTACCATTTGGGTACCCTGCGCCGAGAGGGGCGCCTGCGGCAGCAGCACATCTTTCTGGATAGTCCCATGGCCATCGAGGTCACGGAACTCTATCATCGGCACCGGCGTTCGCTGGAGGCCGAGGATGTGGCAAGCTCGGGCTGGAATTCCGGGCAACTGGCGGAGTCGATTCTGCCCGGGCTGCAGCTCTCGCGGACAGTGGACGATTCCATGGCCATCAACCGCATCCACGGCGGGGCGATCATCATCGCCGGGAGCGGTATGTGCACCGGTGGACGCATCCGTCACCACCTGAAATACAACCTGGGCCGTCGCAACTGCCGGATCATCATCGCCGGCTTTCAGGCCAGCGGTACCCTGGGCCGGCAACTGGTGGACGGGGCCGAGACCGTGAAGCTGTTCGGCGACACCATCACCGTGCGCGCCTCCGTGCACACCCTGGGGGGTTTCTCCGCCCATGCCGGGCAGAGTGAGCTGCTGGGCTGGGCCGGGCGGTTCCGCACCCGCCCACGCGTGTTTCTGGTTCATGGTGAACCGGAGGCCCAGCGGCAGCTGCAGCAGGCCTTCAAGGACCAGCTCGAGGTCGACGTCAGCATCCCTGAACCTGGCCAGACCGAACCCCTTTAATCGGGGCTGGTTTGGAATTTTTCCGCTCAGCCGTCACAATAGGTAACAGGCACGTACGCCTGTCTGCTGTTCCGGAATCGCTGGCGTGGCCGCGTTCCGGCCCTCCTGAAAGTTCTGCCAGCCGCTGGATTCCGGGCCGTGCCATCACCCCGCAAGCGCGGGACATACGCCGATGAAATAAGGGAGTCTGACCATGGAGAAGAATCCCGACAAGGGCTACGTCGCACTGCTGGGGTGGTCCCTGAATGCCGTGGAAGCGGCGGAAAATTTCGACCGACGCTACGTGGTGGTGGCGCCGGACTGGGCGGAGGAATACTGCGAAAAGCACAATATTCCGTATGTGCCCTGGAACTTTGAGCGGCTCAACGACCGCTCCATGGAGATCGCCGAGAAACTGCGGGACATGGGTGTGAGCGTCTCCATTCCCCTGTTTGAGGAAACCGTGGAGTGGGCCGGGGCCATCAACTCGGTGCTGCTGGATAACCCGCGCTTGCTCGGCCAGTCCATGCTGATGCGGGATAAGTCGCTGATGAAGCGGCGCGCCCAGCTTGGTGGTATCCGCGTTGGTATCTTCGATGAGGCGCATGATCGCGAGGACGTGATCCGCTTCCTGAAACGGGTGAACCAGACGCTGCTCAAGCTCGACGGCGACCCCAATGACCCGATTCACTTCAAAGCCTTCGACAAGGCCGGTTGCCTGGGGCACCGGGTGATCCGCACGCCGGACGACGTGGACGCGATTCCCGACGAGGAGTTTCCCGCCCTCATGGAATCCCACCTGGATGGCTGGGAGTTCGCGGTGGAGGCCTGGATTCACAACGGCAAGATCCGCTTCCTCAACATCTCGGAATACGTGACGCTTGGGTACTCGGTGCACGTGCCGGCGTCTCCGGAGCTGGAACGCTACCGGCCGCAGATCCGGCAGCAGATCGAGAAGCTGATCCGCACGTTCGATATCGACTTCGGTTTCGTGCATCCCGAGTACTTCGTGACCAGCGACGGCGAAATGTATTTCGGCGAGGTGGCCTATCGGCCGCCGGGCTTCAAGGTGTTTGAACTGCTGGAGCGGGTGTACGGCTTCAGTGCCTACCAGGCGCTGATCCTGGTCTTTGATCCCAACACCACCGAGGAGGAGCTTGACGCATTCTTCCCGCAGGAAGTGGTGGATGCCGACGGCTTCGCGGGCTGCTTCGGCGTGTACCCGCGTCGGCGCGTGGTCAGCCGGCTGGAAATCCCGGAGGAGACGGAAAACCATCCGTATTTCGAGTCCCACGAACTGACGCCGCCATTGGAGGAAACCGTGACCAAGCGCACGGCCTTTGGCACCCACTGGGGGCTAATTTACTTCCGTGGGGACGACGCCGAAGAGATGCACCGACTGCTCAAAAAGCAGGAAGAGCTCGATTTCTACATATAATCCACGCCAGGAGCGCAACTGAGGAGCTGGTGTGACTAGCGCAGAAACCGGGCAGCAAGTGCAGTTGGACGGCCTGCTTGCCAAGCTGGACGAGGCAACGGAACTGTTGGCCCGTGCCCGCGATTTCGCCAAGCCGGCAAAGCTCGGCCGCGTGCTGGACACCGCGCGCCGGGTGCTGCTGCAGGAAGGCGGCTGCGCCGCCATCGAGGCGCGTGCCCAGCGGCTGGAGGAGGCCGGTGTGTTCATCGGCTCCGACTGGGCCACGCCGCATATCCTGGTGCCCACGCTGACGGCGCACTCGCTCAAGAGCCCCGATGCATCCACCGTGGTGGTCGAGGCATTGAGCGAGCTGCGCATGCTGGCCGTGGCCCAGGGCTTGTACCGCCACCCGCAGCTGGCAGCGGAGCAGGCCCACCACTTTCTCACCCAGGTGCTGGCGGTGAACCTGTCCATGCTGTTCACCCCGCCCAGCGAGGCGGAGCGGGAGACCCAGGGACGGCTTGCCAAGCTGCCGCGAGCGCTTTTGCGCCATCTGGCGGACCGCGTCGGCTTTGAACACATCATCGACAAGCTTATTGCCGAGATCTGGCGCATGCTCCAGCAGCGTCCGATCCAGGTGGATGACGTGAAGCAGATGGTGACCCAGATCGCCATCTGCCAGGCCAACCCGGAGATTGACCTGGGTGGCAGTGGGCAGGGTGCCGAGCGCCTGGTGAGTAGCCTGTTCGGCCCCACCCAGGGCTGCCGCGAGGATCCGGGCTTGGAGGCGTACCGTCAGCGTCTGGAAACCATGGATCGGCAGGTACTGCAGTCAGAGGCCACCGGTTTTGCCCGCGCCATGCACGATACCGGCCTGGTATCTCCCTACCATCCGGTGTTGATGCGGCACTTGCTGGAGCATGGTGATCACCTGCTCGCCGAGGCGCTGGGGCTGTCTGCTACGGGCCGTGATTGCATGTTCTGCTACAACGAACTGGTCAGGTCGCTGATCCAGAAGGCCGTGTATCCGGAAACGCCGCAGGCCGTCTACGGCCTGGCGTTGATGCTGGAACGCGGCATCCTGTATCAGCCGCCGGTGGCCCCGGCCATGTGGCGCCAACTCGGGCTGCCTCTGACCGATTGGTCGCGGCTGCGCCTGGAACTGGCCTACGGCTCGGACATCTCCCCCCAGGCACGCTTGCTGGAAGGGGTGCTCTGCATGCTCGGCCTGCCGCTGGGCGTGGGTCAGGGCAACAATCCCACCTGCCAGTCGGCCCGGGCCCTGTCCATGTGGGCCTACAACGATCCTGATTACCTCATGCAGATGGTGGCCTGGGCGGCGCGCGATGATGAGATCGTGATGCACTTCGAGGGCCAGGCCATCTCGTCGCGCGAGAGCATTGCAGGTGTGGCCACGGAAATGCCCATGGACCTGGATCCGGTATCGCTATTGGTGGTGCCTCACCTGGACCGCATCTATGCGGAAATGGGGCGGCGCTGTGTCGGCCGGGAAGGAGATCCGCACCGCTGGGTGAACCCCGAGTTCCACGGCTGGTGGGCCGGGCGCGGCTTCAGCATCAACGTGGATGTGGAAACCGGGAAGCTGATTGATCTGGACGACTTCCTGCGGCACTTCTACGCCTGTTACCACCCGTACTACAACGGTAATCAACCATTGATTCATCCACAGCCGGCGGGCGTGGCCATAACCGACAGTGCGGCGCGCTTCGTGGGCTGGCATGCCATCAGCATTCTGCGCGTGGCGTTGGACCCGACCGGGCAGATGCGGGTGTATTTCTTCAATCCCAACAATGACAGCGGCCAGGACTGGGGCGACGGCGTCACGGTGAGCACGGCTGGCAACGGCGAGCGTTTCGGCGAATCCTCGCTGCCCTTCGCGCAGTTTGCCTCACGCTTGTACATCTACCATTACGACCCCCTGGAGGGCGGTGAACTGGCTGCGGTGGAGCGGGACGAACTGGACGAGGTCATCGGCCACATCCAGCGAAGCTGGGGTGCGGAGCGGCTGGCACCGGACGGGCTGCAGGCCAGTAGCCACTACTGAGGTGCGTGGCGTGCCCGCGCACCTGCTCCTGGGGCGTGCTCTATAGTGAACGGCGGGCGCTGCTGCGCACAGTGGACATTGTCCTGAATACCAATTAACGAACAACGGGAGTTCCACCTTATGGAAACCGACGAGATTCTCGGGGTAATTCAGGAGAGCGGCACCGATCTGGCGCTGAACATCATCGCCGCGATCGCGATTTTCTTTATCGGGCGCTGGGTGATCAAGCTGCTCCACCGGCTGCTGGTCAGGGGGCTGGAGAAAGCCAAGGTCGAACCCATCCTGATCAAGTTCCTCGGGAACATCGTCTATACCGTGCTGCTGATCTTCGTGATCCTGGCCGCGGTGAACCAGCTCGGCGTGCAGACCACCTCGTTGATCGCGCTGCTGGGTGCGGCCGGCCTGGCGGTCGGTCTGGCCTTGCAGGGCTCACTGGCCAACTTCGCCGCCGGGGTGCTGCTGATCATCTTCCGACCCTACCGCGTGGGGGATTACATCGAGGGAGCGGGTGTCGCCGGTACCGTGGACGAGGTGCAGATTTTCACCACGATTCTGAACACCCCGGACAACCGGCGTGTTGTGGTGCCCAATGGCCAGATGATGAGCGGGACCATCACCAATTATTCCTCGCACCCGACGCGCCGTGTGGATCTGGTGGCCAGCGTCAGTTATGACGATGACTCGGACAAGGTGCGGGCGGTGCTGCAGGAAATCGTCGCCAGCGATGAGCGGGTGCTGCCTGAGCCGGCGCCGAATATCCGCATGGTGGCGCACGCGGATTCCAGCGTGGACTGGATCGTCCGCCCCTGGGTGAAGACCGAGGACTACTGGGGTTTGTACTGGGATCTCACCGAGAAGATCAAGCGGCGCTTCGATGAAGAGGGGATTACCATCCCGTATCCGCAGCGGGATGTACACCTTTACCACCACGACAAGACAGCCTGAGGCGGCGACGGCCCCTAGGCCGCGCCGTTCAGACCATGGACAGGGCAGGGGACTAGTCGGTCTCCTGCCCTTTCTGTTCTGTCAGGGCCCGTTCATGGGCGGCGATCAGGGCGCTCAGGCTCTCCGGGTCATGCTGATCCCAGACCCGCAACTCCCCCTCGCGGACCAGCGGGGCGCCGGGATGGTGATCGCTGTGCAGCCACTGCCACGTGACCTGGCCCGGATAGATCAGGGGGATGTCCGTCCACTCCGGTTTCACCGCGTCCAGGTCCCCGTCCACGCGGCGGGCGATGATGTCGGCGGATTCGTCCTCGCCCAGGCTCAGCCGTAACGGCAGCGAGACCCGGTGCCAGCGCGCGCCCACGGCGCCGTTGTGCACCGCAAAGGCCACGGTGTACCGTTGGCCCTCGCGCAGGGTCTTGCTGTCATGGGGGTTGGGTGCCTCAAGCGTCCGCGTGAGCCGGATGCGCCAGGCACCGTCCTCGTGACGCCCGGAAGAGCGGATGGCACCGCGGCTGCCGTCCGGTTCCTGCAGGAAGCGCTGCGGGATCACGTCCCCTTCCTGCCAGTCGAGATCCGGATCAAAGGGCACGGCATTATGCTCCGAGATGAAATAGGCGTCGTCCTGGTCGTACTCCCGCTGGACCAGTGCGTCCCAGTCCAGGGCCGGTGACCCGACCTGGTCCGGGTCCAGCATCCAGGCCGGGCGATCGTTGTCGTCGTCCCAGTTGGTGGTAAACATGCTTCGGCCTTCCGAGGACAGCCGGTAGTGGAGCACGTAGCCGTTGTCGGCATAGCCCATGGGGTGGCTGCGGTGGGCGCGCCACTGCCAGAGGTCGAGAAACTCGCCGGCCTCCTGCATGGCCTCCAGTTCCTCGTCGTTCCGGAGCTTGTCCCAGGATGTTTCCTGTGGCTCGGCATCGCGTGAGCCGGGCAGGTATTTCCGCACGTCGCTGCGCCCCATTGCCTCACCGAGCTTCGGGTGTGCGCGAACCGCGTCGCTGTCCGCCGCCGAGCTCAGCGTGCGCATGCCCTCGTGGATCAGCATCCAGCCGCCGTAGCGGTCGAAGCCGTCCACGCTGCCGTCGTCCAGCATCATCGAAATGCGGTCTTCGTAGAGTCCGTGCTCGTCCGGGCCGCGGGAACCGTCACCCTTGCGTACCCAGTCGCCGTCCCGATACACCCAGTACTGGTGGTACCAGCTGGGGTTGTCCGTGGCGTATTCGTATCGCAGCTGCACGTGGGAGTCGTTGTAGACCACGTCCACGCGCAGTAGGTCCTGCCGGTCGGCTTCCACCGGCAGGTAGATGTTCGCCTCGGGCAGTTCCAGTTCGGCCTCCAGCGCAAGGGCGGCCCCGGGCAACAGGCAGCCGGCGAGCAGCAGCCCAGTGTGTTTCGGTTTCATCGGCGCTCCTTCAGGCAGTGTGGGTTCCTACTGGGCGCCCAGCGAGGGCAGCCACAGGGAGATCTGCGGAAACAGGATGACCAGTACGGTGGCCAGCAGCAGGATGAAAATAAAGGGTGGTGTGCCCCGTATCACATCCATGTACGGCCGTCGAAAGACCGCCATCGCGGTGAAAATATCGCAGCCGAAGGGCGGGGTGGCCGAGCCGATGGCGGCCTGCAGGGTCACCACCACGCCCACGTGCACCGGATCCAGGCCCGTGGCCTGCACCAGCGGGGCGAACAGCGGTGTGAGGATCAGGATGACCACGATCGGATCCACGAACATGCAGCCGATGAAATAGGCCACGGCAATCAGCGCCAGGGCCGCGGTGGGGTTGTCACCAAAGGCGGCAATGATGGGCTGCAGGATCTGGGTGGGGATGCCTGCGGTGGACAGCGCCTGGGAGAATGCGTAACCGGCCGCCACCAGCACGAACACCACGGCGGTGATCATGCCGGTGGACAGGGCGATGGACCCCATGTCGCGCAGCGACACCTTGCGGTAGATCACCACCTCCAGAAGGAAGGCGTACAGCACGGCCATCGCCGAGGCCTCCACCGGGCTGAACGTGCCCGTGTAGATGCCGCCCACCACCAGCACAGGAAAACCCAGTGGCAGCAGTGCCCGGCGCAGGGCCGTGAGGCGCACCCGCCAACCCACCCGTTCCTCGGCCTCGATGCCCATGATGCGCGAAGCCACGTAGCAGTAGATGGAGAACATCAGCAGGATCAGCAGCCCGGGCAGAATGCCGGCGATGAACAGATCCCCAATCGACGCGCCGCGGGCGATCACCCCGTAAACGATCATGCCGATGCTTGGTGGGATCAGCAGTGCAATGTCACTGGCGTTGATGATCAGGGCGATGGTGAAGCTGTCCTTGTAGCCTTTCTTCAGCAGGCGCGGGCGCATGGGGCCGCCCATGGCCACCACGGTGGCCTGGGTGGAACCGGAAACCGCGCCGAACAGGGTGCAACTTGCCGCCGTGGTAATGGGCAGGCCGCCGCGCATGTGTCCGCAGAACGCGCTCACCAGGTCCAGCAGGCGGTTCGCCGTGTGTCCCTTGGTCATGATGTCGGCGGCGAAAATGAACATGGGGACGGCCGCAAGGACCCAGTTGCTCACCCCCGTGATCATCCAGCTGATGCCCTGGTCCGGTCCGAAGAACGTCATGCCGGTGAACATCATGAACAGGGTGGCCGCCAGCAGGGGCACCATCATGGGAAAGCCCAGCAGCAGCAGCACGACCATCAGCAGGACCAGCCAGGTCAGCATGATCTTGTTTCCCCCCTTTTCGTCGGCATCCGTCCGCGGCCGATGCCGTCAGTTTCTGTTCTGGTCTGTTGTGTTCTGATCAATATCGGGCGGTAGGCCGCCGGCGTCCGCCGGCACATCGTCGTAGGCCTCCCGTTCCGTGAACGAGCGGTACATGCCCGGCGTCGTGAGATTGCGCAGCGCGGTGAGCCAGTACTGCACGCCGGCCAGGAAAAAGCCGATGGGAAGGACGGCGTAGATCATCCACAACGGGATGTTCAGTGCGGATGAGGTGCGCCCGCGCTGGTGAATGGTCTGGACGTAGCCAAGGGCTTCCCAGGCCAGGTAGAGCAGCAGTGCCCCGGTAATCAGGCAGATAAGCACCAGCAGTGTCTTCCGGGCCACGCCACGCAGCTGATCGTAAATGGCAGACATGGAGATATGCCGGGCGCGTCGCACCGCGTAACTGACGCCCACGAAGGTGATCAGAATGATCAGCAGTTCCGTGATTTCCGTGACGCCCGGGATACCGATGCGGAAGAAGGTGCGGCCGAGGACATGGGTGACCATGATCAGGGCCATGAACAGAATCGAGCCTGCGACGATGAAGGCTTCCGCGAATTCCAGCGTGCGGTCAATGCCCTGGATTGTTTTCAGAATGATATTGCGCTGCTGCTTTGACGGCTGCTCTGAACCGGATTGAGCCATTCCCTTTCCCCCGTCAGGCGTTCGCCTTTCCTAATGACCTTAACCCACTTGAAGACGATTGGACACCAAATGGACATGCGAGGCGCGTGTGTTAAGGTTGAAAATGTACCCTACGAAATGACAAGCAAGCACGAGAGGGAGGTAGCAGAAATGCGCTGGCAGACAGGAGTATGCGCGGCTGCGCTAGGGGTGGCAGTATTTGGTGTTGGTGCCGCCCAGGCCATCGAGAACCAGACCTGGCGTTTCGGTCTGGAGGAAATCGAGGGCAGCGTGCAGTACGAGTATGCGGCGCGATTCGGCGAACTCATCAATGAACGTACCGATGGCGCCGTCACCGTCCAACTTTTCCCGTACGGACAACTCGGCGGTCTTACCGACATCTACGATGCGGTCCAAAGTGGTGCAATTCAGCTCGCATTCGGTTCCGGTTTCCTCGGTGGAACGGTTCCCGAAAGCCAGTTATTCAGCCTCAATTTCATCCTGACCGATGACGAATGGACCAATACCCAGGTCCTGAATTCGGAAGAATTCCGCAAGAACGAGGACTTCGTCGGCGCTTTCCGCGACCGTGATCTGCATCCGCTGGCCGTGGTGCCGGAGGGTTGGCAGGTCTGGGGGCTGCAGGAGCCGGTGCGTACCCCGGAGGATTTCTCCGGCATCGCCATCCGGACCATGGATAACCGCCTGTTGCGCGAAACCTACCAGGCCTATGGCGCCGACCCCACCACCATGGAGTACGGGGAGATCTACAGCGGCCTGCAGCTGGGGCAGATCGAAGGCAACATCCAGCCCGTGTTTGCCCACGAGGAAATGAGCTTCTACGAGGTGCAGGATTATCTGGTGTTTGCCAACCAGGCCCAGTTCATCGCCACCTTCATGGGTAACCGTGACTGGTACGACGGGCTCTCGGACGAGCTCAAGGACATCATCGATGACGTGGTTGTGGAGATGGTGGAGTACATCCACGAAGTGCAGGTTCAGTTGAACACGGATCGACTGGACGTTATCACCTCCAACAGCGATATTGAGCTTGTGGAACTGACCGCCGAGGAGCGCGAGGCTTTCCGCGAACTCAGCCTGCCGGTGCGCGATACGTTCGTTGACATGGTGGGTGAGCGGGGTGAGCGTCTGCTCAACCTGCTGCTGGAACTCGTGGAAGAGCACGAGGGCTGATCCGGGCGGCAGTTGTCGTCATTGGCCCGGTCACGAAGGGTGGCCGGGCCGTATTGGTGGAGTCGGGCTATGACTGCAGCGCAGTCCCAGACCCTTGGACTCGGGGCGCAGGCGCCGGATTTCAGGCTGCGGGATACCGACGGCGCCATCGTGGCGCGGGATGACTTCGCCGACGCCCCGGCACTGCTAGTGGTGTTTCTGTGTAACCACTGTCCCTACGTCCGTCACCTCAGTCACGCACTGGCCAGCTTCGCCCGCGAGTTCGAGCCCCGCGGACTCGCCGTGGTGGGCATCAACGCCAATGATGCCGAACGCGTCCCGGATGACAGCTACGAGGCGATGATCCGGGAGAAGGCGCGGGTCGGCTATCCGTTCCCCTACCTGCACGATGAAACCCAGGCTGTCGCAAGAGCCTACGGTGCCCGCTGTACGCCGGATTTCTTCCTGTTCGATGCAGACCGGCGCCTGGTTTACCGTGGCCAGTTCGATGACAGCCGGCCCGGCAGTGATGAACCGGTGAGCGGTGATGATCTGCGCGAGGCGGTGCGGGCGGTGCTGCTGGAAGCAGAGATCGAGCAGGCCCAGAAGCCCAGCGTGGGGTGCAGCATCAAGTGGAAACCCGGTCAGGCGCCGGCCTGAGCGCGGTTGTCAGGTCCGCAGGCGCCGCGCCACATCCGGGTTCTGCCGTAGTTCCTCCAGTTCTGCCTCCCCGGGAATCTGCGGGCGGTCCCGCTCCCTGTCGACAATGCACAGGAAGCCCAGCGGTTCCGCGCCAGTGGCGTGGAACTGGTGATAAGTGTGCGGCGAGATATACACGCAATCGTGCTGGCCGACCGGTTCCACCCGGTCTTTCAGAATCACTTCCCCTTCGCCGCGGATGATCACCACCGCATGGGGGTGTTCGTGGTGCTCCAGGGAGGAATATCCGCCCGGCTGCACCTCGAAGTAGCGGGTGAGGAAGTTCAGGCGTTCCTCGCCTTCCGCCTCCCCGAGGATGGTCTGGCGCGTGATGTCGCGGAAGCCCGTGGCGTCTGTCTTGTACTCTTTCAGCGGCACGTCCCAGCGGTAATTGTCGGAGCGAATGATCTTTGCCATGGGTTTCGGGTTCCACTGCTTCAGTTGCGGCCCAGCGCCTGCAGGAGTTCGCGGGATGCGGCGGTGATGTCGCCCTGGGCATAGAGGCTGCCGCCAATCAGTACAATGGTATCCGGCCCGTAGCGTTCAATCCAATAGGGCGCCCGTCGGGCATCCATGCCGCCTCCGATTGTGGGCGCGGCGGGGCGCAGGCTGCCCAGGGGCTCACGCAGCGCCGCATTGATCGCCCGGCAGGAGGCTTCGGTGAAGCCGAAACGGCCCCCGGTGTTGGGATAGATGGACGCATCGGCGCCGGCGATGCGGAACAAGTGGCCCAGCAACAGCTCCGGCGTGAGTCCGTGATTCGCCCCCAGCTGGCCTCCGGTCAGGGCGGGGTGGGCCATCAGCGCCAGACCGCTGGACTCGCGCGCCCAGCGCAGGCTGTCCAGGCCGCAAAGCCAGGGGCTGATCAGCACGCCGGCGCAGCCTGCCTCGCGGGCAGCTTCCAGGCGTCCCGCCAGCTGATGCGCGGGGGCGGTCACGTTGGGGAAGTAGCGGCTGCTGCCCCCGGTTTCCCGGTTGGCCCGTTCCACCGCCGCCTGGCAGGCAGCCAGGCGCTCCATGAACGGTGCCGTGGGTTGGTCGGCGATGCCGTGGTCATCCTTGATGATGTCTACCCCGCCCAACGCGAAGCGGTACGCCAGTTCCGCCAGTTCGTCGGCACTGTAGCCCACGGGCTTGAGGGCCGTGCAGGTCAGAGGCTCGCCGCTGACCTGCACG
>LFIK01001090.1_pt1 | contig 21073 bp, 18 predicted proteins | sample 643401 | NCBI WGS metagenome assembly LFIK01 (sample SAMN03777447, study PRJNA286221) | soda lake metagenome | biome: soda lake; feature: Kulunda steppe; material: water; isolation source: sample T5-Br brine of Lake Tanatar-5 | place: Russia: Kulunda steppe | collected 2010-07
CCACTGCGGCATGGTGCTGCGGCGGATCGAGACCCAGATTCCGGACATGGAGGACCTGGGGCTGCCGCCGGTGCTGAAGGATCTTGCCATGACCAAGCGCGGCCTGGTGATCTTCGTGGGCGCCACCGGCACCGGTAAGTCCACCTCGCTGGCATCCATCATCGGCTACCGTAATCGGAACACCACGGGCCATATCATTACCATCGAGGATCCGATTGAGTTCATCCACCAGCACCAGGGTTGCATCGTCACCCAGCGTGAGGTGGGCATCGACACAGAATCCTTTGAAACTGCGTTGAAGAACACGCTGCGGCAGGCGCCCGATGTGATCCTGATTGGCGAGATCCGCACCAAGGAAACGATGGACTACGCGATTGCCTTCGCCGAAACCGGGCACCTGTGCCTGGCCACGCTGCATGCCAACAACGCCAACCAGGCTATGGACCGCATCATCAACTTCTTCCCGCCGGAGCGCCATAACCAGTTGTTCATGGATCTTTCCCTGAACCTGAAGGGCGTGGTGGCCCAGCAACTGGTACCCACCCCGGATGGCAAGGGCCGTGTGGCCGCGGTGGAGGTCATGATCGGCACGCCGCTGGTACAGGACAAGATCCGGGCCGGCGAGGTGCATGAGCTCAAGGAGATCATGAAGCGCTCCCGTGAACAGGGCATGCAGACCTTCGACCAGCACCTCTACGAGCTCTTCACCCAGGGCCAGATCACTTACGACGATGCCATCCGCTACGCGGATTCCGCCAACGAGGTGCGGCTGCAGGCCAAGCTGGGCGCGGAGAACCGGGAAGAACGCTTTCAGGCGGCGGCCGAGGAGATCAGCCTGCAGGTGGACGAGGAAGACGGCCGCAGCTGACGGCCCCGTTCAGCGGCTTTCAGTGCGCAGGATCTCTGGCTGGGAAGCGCAGAACGCATCCAGTGTCTGAAGGCTGGATTCAGGAACGGAAAGCTCCATGGTCACCTGTTGCGCATAATCCACGCGCAGCACATCAGCATTGTGATTCTCGGCCCAGTGGCGCACCGCCTGTTCCCGTGAGAAATCCAATAGCAGTGTCACTGCGTTGCGCGCCTGGTACGGCTCGGTGGGCAGGGCGGACAGCACCGCTTCCGTTGCTCCGGCGTACGCCCGCACCAGTCCACCGGCCCCGAGCTTGATGCCGCCGAAATAGCGGCTGACGACCACCATGACGTCGCCGATGCCCTTGTGCTGGATCACGTTGAGAATGGGCCGACCGGCCGTGCCGCCGGGTTCGCCATCGTCATTGGCCGCCGCGCTGCTCGCCGATTCGGGCAGTCCCAGCAGGTAAGCCCAGCAATGATGGCGCGCGTCAGGGTAGCGTTGGCGCGTCCGCTCCAGCAGCGCCAGGGCGGCTTCCCGGCTGGCGGCGGGGCCGGCGCGGGCGATGAAACGGCTTTTGCGAACGGTGAGTTCGATTTCGTGTTCCCGGCTGGGCACCGGCATGATTCGGGCTCCTGTCAGTCCGGCGCGACGGGTATCGCCGGTTCCGGCTGTGCCGCCGTCTGCTCCCAGCCGAGGGCGCGGAACAGGGCCCGCCAGGCGTCTGGCAAGGGAGCGGTGATGTGGATGTCGCTGCCGTGACGGGGGTGAGGGAAGTGGAGTGCATCGGCGCGCAGCAGCAGCTGGTAGCACTGGAAGTGCTCGCGGAACAGACGGTTGTGGCGACCCTCGCCATGGGTGGTGTCACCAATCAGTGGATGACGGATGTGCGCGAAATGCCGACGGATCTGGTGCATGCGTCCGGTTTCCGGCCAGACATCCACCAGTGAATAGCGCGCGGCCGGATACGGGCCCACCGGGATGGGTAGCTCAACCGTAGCCCGTCGACGATAACGGGTCACCGCCGGCTGCGGTTCCTGCCCGTCGCCGACCGGGTAGTCGATCAGGCCATCGGCCGGCGTCCAGCCACGGCAGACCGCCAGGTAATGCTTGCGCACCCGGCGCTCCTCGAACAGTTGCGCCAGGGCCCGTGCCGCGTCCGGGTTGAGTGCAAACAGCAGTACGCCTGAGGTGGGACGGTCCAATCGATGCACCGGATAGACGCGCTGCCCGAGCTGGTTGCGCAGCCGCTGCAGGGCTGCATCCCGGCTACCGGACAGGTGGGTCCGGTGCACCAGCAGCCCGTGCGGTTTGTCCACGGCCACGAAGTCCGGGTCCTGATACACTATCGGCAGGGCGAGTCGCGGGTCCATGGCGGCGATTTTAACCTAGAAGGCGTCCGGCGGGACGGGCGCAGGGGAGAGTTTTGCGTGACGCAGGCGGGTGAGGTGTTGTGGCGGCTGTGCCGGCCGGTGGTGGGCCTGGCCGTGTTGGCGGCAGTGAGCCTGGGGCTTGCGATGTTGCTGATGGACTGGGCGGGAGCAGGCAGCCAACTCCTGCTCACCGTGGCCAGTCTGCTGGCCGGAGCGGCCCTGCTGGCGGCTGTCGTGGCTGCAGCCGAATTCTTCCTGGCGCTGCTGGCCTGGAACAAATGGCTCCGCGGCGAGGGAAAGCGCTGCCCTCGCTGTGACTGGCCCTGGTCGCCGTCGATGGTGCTGCCGGATCGCTGTGTCAGCGGCCGGCATGCGAAGGAGGATTGAGCGTCCGCCGGCGCTCAGTCCTCAACGGCTTCGCAGACGATTTTGACCTTTGGCAGTGCCACGTTGCTGGCCGCGGCCTCCAGTTCCAGTTCCCTGATGGCCGCGCTCACGGCCGCGTCCTCGGTGTCCGCCTGCACGACGATTTCCTCGGCTTCCTCGTCCCGCTCCGGACCATTCCCGTTCCCGTGCACGAAGCAACGCCAGGTGGGCATCTGTCCATCTCCTCCGGCCTGATCCTAGTTTCCCCAGGGCCTGTACCGAGCATACGGCCCTGTATCAAAGCATACTGATTTCCCGGCTTGATGCCACAGTCTGCCGATACGGGGTGTGCCGGTTCAGGCCATGCTGGTGGGAGGCGGGTAGCCGCGATGCCGACCTACCCGGCCGCGCAGCCGTCCATCAATCCGCTCAACGAAATCCCGGCCGCCGACGGTGATTGCACAGGTCTCCCAGCGCTGGCGCGCGCTGCAGTGTTCCAGCCAGGCATCGAGCATGCTGTCCAGGCTGTCCTCGGCACAGCCCGGAAGCCCCTGCGGATGGGAGGCGCGGCTGGGCGTGCCAGCCGCCTCCAGGGGCACCAGGCCGGCGATCGCGCCGGCGGCTAGGCCCGTGACCAGGAAGCGCGAGGGACAGAGCCGGACCGGGGGGACGGGGGCCGACAGCTCCACCAGGACCAACGACGCGGCCACGCCGCTGGTGCTGCAGAATAGCGCGGCGGCGAGCCCTGTCTCGTCGGCCAGCAACAGGCGCCGGCGATTGCCCTCCGGAGGTGGGATGGGCGTTCCCAGTGGCCCGTGGACGGTGCAGGGGCTGCCGTAGCCGATGTGCCGGAGCGGCTCGGTTTTATCGGCCGGCACCTGGAACGCAATCCAGCGTTCCTTGGCCGAGGCGTCGAGGGCAGGACTGACGATTGTGTAGGAGCCGAAGTCGAGCCTGAACCAGTGGCCGGGCCGGGCCCGCGTCGCCAGATCAGTGGTGACCTGAACCAGGCGCGCGCCACCGGGCAGTTCCCGGTTGCCCGCCAGGCGCATCAGTCGGCGGGCTCCGCGATCCCGTCCCGGTCATGGATCAGCCGACCCTGAAGCAGGGTCTGCCGGACCTGGCCGCTGAACTCCCAACCCAGAAACGGGCTGTTTTTGCCCCTGCTCTGCATGGTGCCGGCTTCAAGCCGCCAGATCCCCTGCAGGTCCAGCAGGCACAGATCGGCCGGGGCGCCGACCTCCAGCCGTCCGCAGGGCAGGCCGAGGATCTCCGCCGGCTGCAGGCATAGGCGCCGCAGCAGCGCAGGGAGTTCCAGAAGCCCTTCCTCCACCAGGCGCAGCCCCAGAGGCAGCAGGGTGTCCACGGCGGAGATGCCGGGCTCCGCACTGACGAAGGGCACCTGTTTGGCGTCGGGCTCGTGGGGTTGGTGATCCGAGCAGATCGCCTGCAGGCTGCCGTCGGCCACCGCGGCGCGCAGGGCCTCGCGGTCCGCATGGCTGCGCAGCGGCGGTCGCACATTGCACAGGCTGTTGTAGCCGCTCACGTCCATCTCGGTGAGGAACAACTGGTGCATGGCCACGTCTGCGGTCACCGGCAAACCGCGTTCGCGCGCATCCCGCACCATGGCGGCGCCGCGCCCGGAGGAAAGCCGCTGGAAGTGGACCCGTGCACCGGTCTCCTCGGCGAGGGCCAGGTAGCGGGCCAGGGCCGCGGTTTCCGCCGCCACCGGTATGCCGGCGATGCCCAGTCGCGTGGCCACCCAGCCTTCATGCATGTGGAATCCGTCGCTGAGGTAAGGGTCCACCGGCGTGAGCATCACGGTGAGATCCTGGGTGGCCGCGTACTCCATGGCCCGGCGCAGGACCAGCGTGTTGGTCAGCGGTCGCCCGCCGTCGCTGACCGCGGCACAGCCGGCGGCCTTCATGGCAGCCATTTCCGTGAGTTGTTCACCGGCCAGTCCCTGGGTCAGTGCGGCCAGTGGAATGACACGGGCGCGGCGTGCCTGTCGCGCGCGTCGCGTGACCAATTCCACCACGGCGGTGGTGTCCGTGATGGGGTTCGTATCCGGCATGACGCAAAGGCTGGTGATACCGCCGGCCGCCGCCGCGCGTGCTTCGCTGGTGATGCTGGCCTTGTGTTCCTCGCCCGGCTCCCGCAGGCGGGCAGCCAGATCGACCAGCCCGGGGGTGATCACCAGGCCGGCGGCGTCAATGGTATGGTCCGGCTGGAAACCGTCCGGGGCCGACCCGATGGCGACAATGTGCCCATCGGCCACGTGGACTGCCTCAATGCGGTCCAGCGCGCCACTGGGGCAGATCAGGCGGCCCCCGGTAAGCGTCAACCGATTCATGCAGAGTCCTCCTCCGCGGCGCCGCGCCCCTCCAGGCACAGAGACATCACGGCCATGCGCACCGCGATGCCGTTGGTGACCTGGTTCAGGATCACGGACTGGGGCCCGTCGGCGACGGCGGATTCGATCTCCACGCCGCGATTGATGGGGCCGGGGTGCATAACGATGGCATCGGGCCGCGCCAGGGCCAGCCGTTCCTGGCTGATCCCGTAGAGCTGGTAGTACTCGTGCTCACTGGGCAGTAGGGCGCCCTGCATGCGCTCGCGCTGCAACCGCAGGGTGATGATCACGTCCACGTCCTTCAGGCCATCACGGATATCCTGGTAGACATGGGCCCCCAGGCTGTCCACGTCCCGCGGTAGCAGGGTCCGCGGGGCCACCACACGTACTTCGCCGGCGCCCAGCGTGTTCAGCGCGTGGATCTGCGAGCGGGCCACCCGTGAATGAAGGATATCCCCGACAATAGCGACCCGGAGCGGTTCGAAATCACCCTTGTGCCGACGGATGGTGTACATGTCGAGCATCGCCTGGGTGGGGTGGGCATGCCGGCCGTCACCGGCATTAACCACGCTGACGTGTGGGGCCACGTGCTGTGCGATAAAGTGCGCTGCCCCGCTGTCTGCGTGGCGTACCACGAACATGTCGCACTGCATCGCTTCCAGGTTGCGAAGCATGTCCAGCAGGCTCTCGCCCTTGGTGGTGGCCGATGTGGCGACGTTGATGTTGAGCACGTCGGCGGACAGGCGCTTGGCCGCCAGTTCAAAGGTGGTGCGCGTGCGCGTGCTGGGTTCGAAGAACAGGTTGATAATGGTGCGGCCGCGCAACAGCGGAACCTTTTTCACGGACTTCTCGATGACGCCGGAAAAGGATTCGGCGGTGTCCAGAACGCGTTCGAGCAACTCCCGTGGCAGTCCTTCCACGGTGAGGAAGTGTCGGAGCCGGCCGGCGTCGTCCAACTGGAAGTGCTTCATGGCATGTCCTTGGTCACGAGTTGGAGTGGCTCGGGCCCCTGCAGCTTGATCTGCTGCCCGGGTGGGATATCAGCGGTGGTGCCCGTGACATCCGGCGCGATGGGCAGCTCCCGCCCACCACGGTCTACCAGCACCGCCAACAGCACCGCCTGCGGCCGGCCGTAGTCGAAGATCTCGTTGAGTGCCGCGCGGATGGTCCGCCCGCTGTGGATGACATCGTCCACCAGGATGACAGTGCGGCCCTCCACCGTGACGGGCAGCCGCGACGGGCGGACCTGGGGCTGGACGCCACGTGTGCCCACATCGTCGCGGTAGAAGGAGATGTCCAGCGTCCCGAGCGGGTCCGCGAGGTCGAGCGCCTGGTGCAGGTGCGTCGCCACCCAGGCGCCGCCGGTGTGGATGCCGATCATCACCGGCTGTTGGATGCCGCGCGCCTGCATCAACTGCTGCAGGCGGGAGCTCATGTCGGTCAGCAAGGGCTCGACGGGTGGAAGTGCGGTCATTGGGCGTGTTCCTGTAGCCAGGCTTCCAGAATGATGCTGGCGGCGATCATATCAGCCGCGCCTGGCTGGCGGCGAATTCTGCCACCAGCCTCCTGCAGTCGCTGTTCCGCCTCGAAGGAGCTGAGACGCTCGTCCATCAGGTGTACCGGCAGCCCGAACCGGCCCTGGAGGCGCCGTGCGAACCGCCGGGCGGCTTGCGCCATCTCGCCTTCCGTACCGTCATCGCGCCGTGGCAGTCCGACCACCAGGGCGTCCGGCTCCCAGTCAGCGATGAGCGTGTCGATCGCAGTCCAGTCCACCTGGCCGGGCTGGGCGCAGTGCAGTGTCTCAAGAGGGCGCGTGCTGCCGGTAAGCGTCTCGCCCACCGCGACGCCAATACGCCGCAAGCCGTAATCGAAGCCCAGCAGTCGCCGTGCAGCCATGTTCAGGCGTGACCGGTGTCAGAGGACAGCAGGTTGATGTCCACGCCCAACAGGGCGGCGGCCGCCCGCCAGCGTTCCTCGTTACCGCGCTGGAAGATGATGTCCGGATCCGCCGGGCCGCTCAGCCAGGCATTATCCGCCATTTCCTGTTCCAATTGTCCGGCACCCCAGCCGGCATAGCCCAGTGCCACCAGAAAATGCTCCGGCCCCTCGCCACGGGCGATGGCGGCGAGGATGTCTCGAGAGGTGGTGACGGCGATGTGGTCCGACACCTGGAGGGAGGAGTCCCACCGGCTGTCCGGCGGATGCAGGACAAAGCCGCGCTCGCGCTGGACCGGGCCGCCCATGTACACCGTGCGCTCAGCGATGGCCGCATGCTGTGCGGGGGTTTCCAGGTGGTCGAGCAGTTCACCGAGGGTGATGTCGGTGGGACGGTTGATGACGATGCCGAGGGCCCCATCACGAGTGTGTTCGCACATCAGGGTAACGGTGCGCTGGAAGTTGGGGTCCTCCAGCGCGGGCATGGCGATCAGGAAATGGTTGGTCAGGTTGTTGGTTTCGGCCATAGCGCGTTCCAGGCATCCGGGCCACATATTCCGTCATTGTGGCCGCTTTTTCAGAAGGATTCATGCTTCGCTGTTACTGGGCACGCAGGCGCTCGCCGCGAACGAACTCCCAGGTGCGGGTGATCACCAGGCGGTCTTTCCCTTCAAGCACCTCATCCGGCACGCGGGAGAATGGCGAGGCCATCTCCACGATGCGTAAGGCAGCCTGGTCCAGCACCGCGTGTCGCGAGGGTTCGAGAATCTGGATTTCCTCGACCGAACCGTCCGGGAACAGTGTGACCTCCACGATCAGGGTACCGGACAGGCCGCGACGCCGCGCCTCGTCCGGGTAATTCAGGTTCCCGATCTGCTCGACGCGCTCGATCCAGGCATGCATGTAGGCGGCGGCCGCATGGGACCGTGTGCGCGCGTTGATGCGCTGTTTCGACGGCCAGCGCGCGTTCCAGTCGATGGTGCGCGTAGTGTCGGCGATATCCCGCGCAACACGCTGGCGTGCGTCGGCCAGCGACAGCGGCGGCTGCTCTTCAATTTCCGGTTCCTCGGCGGGGCGTTCGGGCTCGGCGACAGTCTCCTCGGACGTGTCGGAGGTGACCACCGGCGTTTCCTCCGGAGCTGCTTCCGGCTGCGGCGCCACTTCCGGCTCTTCCTGGACCAGGTCTTCCATGTCGCGGGGGTCCGGTTCCAGGGCGCTGGGTTCGCTCGGGCGCACCACCTCTTCCACGGTGCCGCCGCCGTCCTGGTCTTCCGGGGCAAGGAAGTCGTAGTCGTCCGGTGTTTCGTCGGTCGGGGACTGGGTCAACGTGATTTCGATGAGCGGCGGTAAGTCGCGTTCCGGCACCAGCGTGCTGAAACCGACGCCGAGAATGATTAAGGCATGCACCACCACGGCGATGAACAGGGTCATGCCGAGCCGGTCGTTGGGGCTAATCTTCGCGCTCATTGCGTTCCGTTTTGCTCGGGCCATCGGACTCGTCGCACACGATGGTCAGTGCCCGACTGAGGCCCCTCGTTGCTGCTCAAGGAAGTCCATGAGCCGGGAGGCGATGTCGATCCCGTAGATCTGATCCAGTTCCCTGACACAGGTGGGGCTGGTGACATTGATTTCCGTGAGATAGTCGCCGATCACATCCAGACCGACGAACCATAACCCGCGTTCCCGCAGGGTGGGCGCGACCTGTTCCACAATCCATCGGTCGCGGTCACTGAGCGGCACACCTTCGCCACGGCCGCCGGCCGCCAGGTTTCCGCGGGTCTCACCCTGCTGCGGGATGCGGGCCAGTGCATAGTCCACCGGCTCACCGTTGATCAACAGAATGCGCTTGTCACCAGCGCTGATTTCCGGCAGAAATCGCTGCGCCATGATATACCGCGCGCCTTCGTCCGTCAGTGTGTCGATGACCACCGATGTGTTGGGGTCGCCGTGCTCGAGGACGAAGATGGAGCGGCCGCCCATGCCGTCCAGCGGTTTCAGCACGGCCTTGCCTTGGTCCCGGATGAACCGCTTGAGACGCTCCCGATCGGCGTCGACGATGGTCGGGGCGCAGCACTGCGGGAAGTGAGCCGTATAGAGTTTCTCGTTGGCGTCCCGCAGCGCCTGCGGCCGGTTGACCACCAGGCTGCCCTCTGCCTCGGCCCGCTCCAGGATGTGCGTGGCGTAAAGGAACTGGCTGTCCACCGGCGGATCCTTGCGCATCAGAATGATGTCCAGGTCCGCAAGCGGGGTCAGCTGCGCTTCGCCGAGGCTGAACCAGTCGCTGTTGTCGTCGCGGACATGGAGCGCCTGGTGATACCCCCAGGCCTCGCCCTGGCGCAGGTGCAGGCCATCCATTTCCAGGTAGCGGATCTCCCAGCCACGCTTCTGGGCCGCCAGCAGCATGGCCAGTGTCGTGTCCTTGTAGGGGGTGATGCTTCCAATTGGGTCCATGACGACCCCGACGCGTAGTGACATCGGCGAGACTCCAGGGTTCGGTCTGTCCGGGATTGTGGACCACGCCACAGACAGCGGGTGTTCGGTGGATTATGGTGACTGTCTATGTTACATAGGTGCGAACCATTGCGGAATCGGGACTTTGGCGGCCTTTGTTCAGGCTGCGTAGAGGCAGATTTGCGGCAACGGAATCGGTGCGTCAGCGCAAGGACCTCGGGGGAGTTCGGTGGATAAGGATAGCGATCAAAACGGACTGGCGGGTTTGAAGGTGATGGTCATTGATGACAGCAAGACCATCCGACGCACCGCCGAAACCCTGCTCAAGAAAGAAGGTTGCGAAGTCATCACTGCCACGGATGGGTTCGAGGCCCTCTCAAAAATCGCCGACCTGAAGCCGAGCATCATCTTTATCGACATCATGATGCCGAGGCTGGACGGTTATCAGACCTGCGCTCTGATCAAGCACAACCAGCTGTTCAAGAAGACACCGGTGATCATGCTGTCCAGCAAGGACGGACTGTTCGACCGTGCGCGCGGGCGCATTGTCGGGTCTGAGCAGTACCTGACCAAGCCGTTCACCCGAGAGGAACTGCTGGGTGCCATCAAGCGGCACATGAATCAGGCAGCGTGACGCAGTCCACGGTTTCCCGGAGCGGGCAGTAGCAGGATTGAACAGGTCAGCGCGCCGGCCATGTCTCGCCGTGCGGGCGCTTTTCGACGAATTGCATATCGCATTTTCCGGAACTTACTGAAGATTGGAGAACATTGGAATGGCTCGGGTATTGATCGTTGACGACTCTCCAACGGAAACCCACGTGCTTCGCGGCATGCTAGAGAAGCACGGGTACGATGTCAGTGTTGCTGATACCGGTGAAGACGGCATCACGCTGGCGCACTCCATGAATCCGGATCTGATCCTCATGGATATCGTCATGCCCGGCGTCAATGGCTTCCAGGCAACGCGCAAGCTGAGCAAGGATCCGGCCACCGCCTCGATTCCCATCGTCATCATCAGCACGAAGGATCAGGACACCGACCGTATCTGGGGGATGCGGCAGGGGGCCCGTGACTATCTGACCAAGCCGGTGACCGAGCCGGAATTGATCGCCAAGGTCAAGGAAGCCCTCGGCGGCTGACGTATCCAGGGGGCGCGATGGAAGCAACCGTCAAACAGCGTTCCGCCTTTTCGGTGCTCCTTGAGCTGGAGCGCCTCGGGCGTGAGCATGCTGCCGAGTTGCCGGCTCAGGAAGATCATCAGGCCCTCTGGGAAGGTGTTGCATTCCGGCTGGGTTCTCGGCACTTCGTCGCCCCCATGAATCAGGTCGTGGAACTGCTGAAGTTCCCCGATCTGTCACCCGTGCCACGCACCCGCTCCTGGGTGCGTGGCATCGCCAACGTGCGCGGCAACCTGCTGCCGGTCATGGATCTCAATGCTTATCTCGGAGATCTCTCCTCCGGGGTGACCCGCAGTAGCCGCGTTCTGGTCATCGATATCGACGACATCTACACGGGCTTGCTTGTGGACGAGGTCTTCGGCATGCGGCATTTCCAGGAAGACCAGCGCGCCGGGGTGCCGGCCGATCTGCCGGCGAATCTCGCGCCGTACGTGGTCGGCAGCTTTGCCGATGGGCGTGGGTCGACCTGGCTGCTGTTCAGCATGGAAGCGCTGGCCCAAAATCCGCAGTTTCTGAAGGCGGCCGGATGAACACGGGACACGTCCGGGCGGGACAGGACCGAACGACCCCTGCGCGGGGCGGATTTTCTCTGGAGGAACAACAACCATGAAGGGTGCGGACAACAAAGGCCAGCAGAGCAAGCTGCGCTTGGCGACCAACATAGTCGGTGGCCTGGCGTTGCTCGCGGTGCTCCTTACCGTGGGCAGCTTTGCCTACGTGGTGTACTACGGTAACTTCGACGAAGAGTACACCGCGCGCACCGAGGGTGCTCGTGTGGCCACCCAGAGTGTGGCCAGGAACACACTGGAGGCGGTCGCCGGGGATGCGGCTGCGTTTTCCAGGCTGCAGTCCGCGCGCAACCAGCTCGAAAACAACATTCGGGCCCTGGAGCAGGGGGACCCGGAGACGGGTTTGCCACCCGCCAGCCGTTACAGTGAAAGCACCGTTTCCAGCCTGGAGCGTGCCGAAGGCCTGTGGAGCGTGTCCCGCCAGTATGTGGATGTGATCCTGGAGCACGAGGAACTGATGCTGGGCCTCGTGCGTACGACCGAGCAATTCCTGCGGTTCGAGGTTCCCCAGCTGGAGCGGGAACTGGAACTGGTGGCGGGCCGTCTGGCCGACACCGGCGCCGATCCGCAACAGGTGTTCCTCGCCAGTCAGGGCATGCTGGCCGTTCAGGGGATCGGCCGTGACCTGGACGCCATGGCGCGCGGCATCCTGGGGCGTACCACGGTGAACCGAAACCTGCTTGAGAATCTCGAGAAGCTGAATGACTCCATCGAAACGCTGATGACCGATGCCGGTATCGACGATGCCGAGGTGTTGCGCTTGCTGGAACAGGCTCAGCGCACTGCTGGCAATGTGGAAGCCGAGGTCATGCCGGTTATCGAGGATTCGGTCGAGATCTACCAGGTCCATGACGCCGCGGTCTGGGTGTCTATGTTGTCCGGTAACCTGGAGGCGGATACGGAAGCGCTGCTCGGGGTGTTTCGTGATCTTCCGGACGAACGCCCCATCCAGTGGTGGTTCGGTTTCGCCCTGGGTGGGCTGTTCACCGTGCTGCTGCTGCTTCGCATCGTGCTTGACCGCGTGATTGCCGGCCGTGAACTGGCCGAGCAGCGTGCCGAGAAGGAGAAGGCGGACGAAGCCGCCAAGCAGAACCAGCAGGCGATTCTTGACCTGCTGGACGAAATCCAGGGTCTCTCCGAAGGTGACCTGACGGTTCAGGCGTCCGTGGGCGAGGCCTTTACCGGCGCGATTGGTGACGCCTTCAACGACTCCATCGAGGCCCTACGTAGCCTGGTAACCACGATTAACGAGACCTCGGTCCAGGTGTCGTCAGCTGCGCAGCAGACCCAGGCCACCGCCATGCATCTGGCCGAGGCCTCGGACCATCAGGCCCACCAGATCACCGCGGCCTCTGCGGCCATCAACGAAATGGCCGTGTCCATCGACCAGGTGTCGCGCAACTCCGAGGAGTCCGCGGACGTGGCGCGGCGCTCTGTGGAACTGGCGCACCGGGGCGCGGAAACCGTGCGTCGCACCATCGACGGCATGGATTCGATCCGCGAGCAGATCCAGGAGACCTCGAAGCGGATCAAGCGTCTCGGTGAGTCGTCCCAGGAAATCGGCAACATCGTGGAGCTCATCAACGACATCGCCGACCAGACCAATATCCTGGCCCTGAACGCCTCCATCCAGGCCGCCATGGCCGGTGAGGCCGGTCGCGGCTTCGCGGTGGTGGCCGACGAAGTGCAGCGTCTGGCCGAACGCTCCGGTAGCGCCACGAAGCAGATCGAAGCGTTGGTGAAGACCATCCAGACCGACACCAACGAGGCGGTGATCTCGATGGAGCAGTCCACCGCGGGTGTGGTCAGCGGGGCGCGTCTGGCCGAGGACGCCGGTGAGGCGCTGCGCGAGATCGAGAACACCTCGCAGCATCTGGCCGGCCTGATCCAGAGTATCTCCGAGGCGGCGCGCCAGCAGGCCAAGGCAGCTAGCAATATCTCGGACACCATGAACGTGATCCAGGAGATCACATCGCAGACGTCCGCAGGGACCAACGAGACGGCGACGTCCATCGGTAACCTGGCGGACCTCGCCAACGATCTGCGGAATTCGGTGGCCGGCTTCAAGCTGCCTGACTGAACAACGCCTGGAAGGTGCTGATGAACGCCGCGATTCCGTATCGGACCGACTGGCACCCGGCTGACGCCTTGCCGGATATGGACGAACAGGAGTTCGCCCGCTGGGCGGAGCTGATCGAATCCCGTACCGGGCTGGCGATGCCCGCGGCGCGGCGCTCGTTTCTGGTAACCAGTGTCGGCCTGCGCATGAAGCAGGTCGGCTTCCAGTCACACGATGACTACTACCGGTATCTCATGTCCGGGGTGCGGGGTAACGTGGAGTGGACCGCCCTGGTCGACCGGTTGACGGTGCACGAAACCCACTTCTTCCGTGATTCGCGGGCCATCGATTTTCTTGTGGAGCAGGTGCTTCCCGAGCGCCTGGCAGGCCGGGCGTCGGGTGATGCACTGCATTTTTGGAGCGCGGGCTGCTCCACCGGGGAAGAGGTGTACACGCTGGCCATGGTGCTGGATCGATCTCTCAGCCAGCAGGGAGGCGGCCAGGCCTATGGTGTCACCGGCACGGACATCAGCCTGCAATCGCTGGCCACGGCCCGCGCCGGTGTCTACAGCGGCAGACGCGCCCGCGAGTTGCCCCAGGAATACCTGGAGCAGTACGCGGAGGTGGCTGACGGCGGGCGCCTGCGCGTGATACAGGCACTGCGCCGGCGGGTTTGTTTCGCGCAGATGAACATTATGGATGTCGGGCGGTTGGCCTCCCAGGAGGCCGACGTCATCTATTGTCAAAACCTGCTGATCTATTTCGACCGGGAACGACGCGCGGCGATTGCCGAGGGTCTGGTGCATCACCTGCGTCCGGGTGGGGTTCTGGTGCTGGGGGCCGGAGAGTTGGTGGGCTGGCGGCATGCGGATATGCAGCGTATCCCCAACCGCTGGGATGTCCTCGCCTACCAGCGTCGAGACTAAACGATGACGGTTGCTCCCAATGACTAGAATGGATTTCGATCGGACGACCCTGGGCTGGGTCAGGAAGGAACTGGATGAGACCCTGCGCCAGGCCGCCCAGGCGCTCGATGAATACAGCCAGGACAGGAGTGATCGCACCCGGCTGCGTTTCTGTGGCAACTACCTGCACCAGGTCTACGGGACCTTGCAGATGCTGGAGCTGGAAGGCGCGGCGCTCCTTGCCGAGGAGATAGAACGTCTGCTCGAGGCGCTGATGGCCGGCAAGGTTGCCGAGGTTGACATCGCCGAAGAGACCCTGATGACATCCATCCTGCGCCTGTCCGAGGTGCTTGAACGGATCCACGGAGGAGAACGGGACAGCGCAGCCCGCCACCTGAATCTCATCAATGAATTGCGGTCGACCAGGGGCGAGGGGCCGATGGCGCAGAGTGCGCTGTTCAGGCCCGATCTGGCTGGGGCCGAGCGCCAGCCGCGGGAGCGCGATCCCGCTGCGCCGCCCTTGTCCGAAATAGCGCGCGCACACCGGCACCAGTATCAGCGCGCGCTGCTCGGGGTTATCCGTGGGCAGCACCTGGAGCGCAGCCTTGCGGCCATGTCCGATGTGCTGGACCTGCTGGACGGAGCGGCGCAGACGGGGAGCCAGGCCGATCTGTGGTGGGTCGCGGCAGGCATGGTCGACGCACTGCGTGCCGGCGGCCTGACTCCGGATGGTGATATCAAGGCGTTGCTCGGGCAGATTGATCGCCAGATCCGGCGCGTGATTGAAGAGGGCGATACGGCTCTCCAGAACAACCCGCCGGAAACCCTGATGCGGGATCTGCTTTACCGTGTCGCACAAGCCGGTCCGGTGACCGATCGCCTCATTGCGATCCGTGACCACTTCGGCCTGCACGCCGCCGCCCCCGAAGAGGGGGACGATGCGGTCGACGTCGGGCCGGGCTCCGAGATTCTTGCCAGTGTCTCGGCGGCAATCCGCGAGGATGTCACCAGCATCAAGGACGTGGTGGATCTGCACGCGCGCGGCGCGCAACATGATCCCGCCCGACTCGAAGATGCTGCCGGAGACCTGAATCGCGTGGCTGATACCCTGGGGATGCTCGGCCTGGGCGCGCCGCGCCGCGTTGCCAAGGAGCAGGCCAAGGTGCTGGCGAGCCTGGCAGAGGGTGCGGAGGCCGGCGATCAGCAGTACATGAACGTGGCGCGTGCACTCCTGTACGTGGAGGCAGCACTCGATGGTTTGCTGCGCGGCGACACCACCGCGAGCACCCGCGACGGTGAACGCCCGGGAGCCGAGACGCCGGACGATCAGGACCTGTTCGATCTCGAGTACCGCTCGGTTTACCGGAACGCGGTTCAGGAGGCGGTGGCGGACATCGGCCGCGTCAAGGAAGCCATCATCCGTTTCATCGACGGTGGTGATCACGCCTCCCTGCAGCAGTTGCCTGAACTGGCAGCACGCCTGCAGGGCGCGCTCAACATGCTGGATCTCTCCCGTGCGGCGGGGTTGTTCCAGGAGGTCGGCGCCTATATCGAGCAGCACGTGCTGGAAGCCCGGACGATCCCGGACGCCGAGGTGCTGGATCCCCTGGCGGACGCCATTACCAGCCTTGAGTACTATCTGGAAGCGGTGTTGGAGCGGCGCCGCGGTAGCGACGAGATCCTGGACGTAGCGGAGGACAGCCTCGCAGCCCTGCAGCGACTGGTGGATGAGCCTGTGGCCGAGGAAAGGCTTGCTGCCGAGGACTCCGGGCTGGACTGGCAGGAAGACGCAGCTGCTGTCGATGATACGCCGGAGCAGCCGGCGGAGTCCGCGACTGCGGAGGCGGCACTGGACCCCGGGCCGTCGGCATCGGCGTGGGAGACCGGTGACGGATCTTCTACGGAGAGGGTGGTCGCCACGAAGGCTCCCGATACCGAGCATGCACCAGAGGCTCAGGCACCGCGCCCACGCACCGGTGCGCCTGGCGGCGTCAACCTGGATGTGGCCATCGCGTCCGATGAACTGGATGACGAAATCCTCGAGATCTTCCTGGAAGAGGTCGATGAGGTGATGGAAACCCTCCAGCAGGAGTACCCTCGCTGGAAGGCCGATCCCACCAATGAAGACGCGCTGGCCACCAGTCGGCGCATGTTCCACACGCTCAAAGGCAGCGGGCGGCTGGCCGGTGCCCTGCTGCTGGGCGAGGTCGCCTGGGGCAATGAGCGCTTGTTGAACCGGATTATCGACGGTCAACTGCAGTCGTCTCCGGCCATCCACGCCCTGATGGACCGCAGCATCCTCGTCATCCCGCAACTGGTGCGGCAGATCAAGGGCGAGGGCGAACAGGATATCGATGCCCGTGCGTTACTGCTCGAGGCGGATCGCCTGGCCGATCCGGAGCACCATGCCGCTCAGGATGCCGCCGAAGCCGCCGCGAGCACGGCCACCCCTGAACCTGGGTTCGTCGAGTCCGCCGCCGATGAAGCGTTGGCTGAGCCAACTGCGGCGGAGGATGAGACTGCCTCGACCGAGCCGGAGGCGGAAGCGCCTACACCGGTTGCACCGGACGACGGTATTTCCGACCCGGTGGAACCGGCACTGATACCGGCCGAGGCGGCGGCATCCGGCGACGGGCTGGACGAGTCGCTGGAACTGACCTCGGAGGACGAGGATGCCGACGAGTCGGCCGTGGAACCGTACGATGTCGCGGCAGCGCCCTCGGATGACTCCGCGCTCGCGGCTGACGAACTGCCGGAATTGGAGTTCGACCTGGAAGAATTGTCGGCGTCAGAATCCGACCCAGCCTCAGACGTGGACATCACCGTCGATGCCGAGAATCCGGAGGCAGGCACTCTGGCGCCGGTCGACGGTGATGCGGACTCCTTTGGTGAGTTCAGCCTCGATGCGCTGGAACAGCCAGACGAGGAGGAGGACTCCACCCAGGAGCACCCGCAGTTCGCCGATCTGCCATCCGCGGAAACCACGGAAACCGAATCCGCCGACGCGCCGGAAGTCCAGGAGGCGTCCTCAACGCAGCCCGAGCCAGAGCACGTCGCGGAACGGGACGTGGATGTGCCGGTGTCACCCGAGGACGAGGTCGTTCCCGCCCTCGACCCGGTGCTTTACGAGATCTTCCGGAACGAGACCGCGGACCACCTGTCCGTGGTCCGCGCCTACCTGGAACGCGCGCAGCAGGATCCCGAGGCTCGCGCCGTGGAGAGCACGCTGACCCGCGCCCTGCACACCCTGGCGGGGAGTGCGCGCATGGCCGGCGTGGAGGCGGTTGCCGACCTCGGCCGCAGCCTGGAACTCCTGGGTGACGAGCGGCTGGAAGCAGGCCGGCCGCTGGATGCGGATGACCTGGCGGTACTTGAGGACGGCGCGGCCCGCATCGATGCGCTGGTAGAGGCCCTGGGCGACAGCCGCCAGTCTTTGCCGTCGATCGCGGATGTGCTGGACCGTATCCTGGAACGTCGTAAAGCCCGGGCCACCGAGTCCACGCAGCCCGCTGCGGCTCCTGACACGGAATCCCGCGTGGACGATGACACGGGCGCGGATCAGGAACTGGTAGACCTTTTCCTTGACGAGGCTGACGACATCCTGCAGTTCCTCGACGGGACACTGGCGCGTTGGGAAGACGATACCGCGCAGGAGGCCTCGGTTGCCGAACTGCAGCGCTCGCTGCATACGCTCAAGGGTGGTGCCCGGCTCGCCCGCTTCGAGACCATCGGCGACCTCTGTCACGTGCTTGAGAGCCTGGTGGTCGACGTGGAGGCTCACCGCGTTCCGGCGGATGATGTGTTCTTCGGTCTGCTCCAGGCCAGCCTCGAACGCCTGGCCGCCATGGTGGAGAAGGCCCGGTCCGGCGTCGCGCCAGAGGCTGCCGATGACGTGATCGACGGCATCCAGGAGTTGCGCGGCCAGGGTGGTTCCGAGATTCCGCAGCCGGCGCCGACCGAGAGTGCCTTCGGGCGTGACAACGAACTGGTCGAAGTCTTTCTGGAGGAATCCACCGAGATCCTGCAGGCCATCGAGCAGACTCAGCAGGCCTGGGCTGATGACCCGGCGAACCCGCGGCTGGTGCAGGATATCCAGCGGGCGCTGCACACGCTCAAGGGCGGCGCGCGCATGGCGGGTTTCACCCCGATGGGGGATCTCGCCCATGCCGTGGAGACGCTGCTGATCGGGGTCAGTGACGGCCGGGTGCACGCCGGGTCTGCCCTGTTCGAGCTGCTGGAGCAATGCCACGACCGTCTCCACCAGATGCGTGAGCATGCGGCCCAAGGGGTTGCCATGGTGGCGCCACGGGATCTGTTCCAGCACATCGAGGTTCTGGAGCAGGGGCGTGAGGGGTCGCCGAAGGCACCGGAGCCCGCCCCCGCTGCGATGGAGGAACACACCGCTGCCGAGGCGCCCCCGGTGCGTGCCCAGTCGGAACAAACCGCGGCCCCAGCCCGCCAGGCTGGCGACGTGGTCCGCGTGCGTGCGGATCTTCTCGACAACCTCGTGAATTATGCGGGGGAGATCAGCATCTACCGTGCTCGCCTGGACCAGCAGGTGGGGGCCATCGGCTTCAACCTCGCGGAGCTGGATCAGACCGTATCGCGGCTACGTGCGCAGCTGCGCACCATGGAAATCGAAACCGAAGCCCAGATCCTGTATCGCTACGAGCGCGAGAACGAGCAGTTGGAGGAGGATTTCGATCCGCTGGAACTGGACCGTTTCTCCCATCTCCAGGAGCTCTCCCGCGCGCTGTCCGAGTCGGTCAACGACCTGGTCAGCATTCAATCGTTGCTGGACAACCTGTCGCGGGAGTCCGAAACCCTGCTGCTGCAGCAGTCCCGTGTGAATACCGAACTTCAGGATGGCCTGATGCGGACCCGCATGGTGCCGTTCGCCAACCTGGCCTCGCGGCTGCGCCGCATCGTCCGGCAGACCGCCCAGGAACTTGGGAAGAAAGCCCAGCTGAAGCTGCAGGGGGCCCAGGGCGAGATGGACCGCACCGTGCTTGAGCGCGTGACGGCGCCGCTTGAGCACATGCTGCGCAATGCCGTGGCACACGGTATCGAGACACCCGCCGAGCGGCTGGCGGCCGGCAAGGACGAGGCCGGCCAGATCACCATCGCCCTGTATCGCGAGGGCGCCGACGTGGTGCTGCGCGTGACCGACGACGGCGCCGGCCTGGACCTGGCGGCCATTCGCCGGAAAGCGCTGGACCAGGGCCTGATGGATGAAAGCTATGCGCTCAGCGACCGGGAGGTCATGCAGTTCGTCCTGGAGCAGGGCTTCAGCACGGCGCGGAATGTCACGCAGATTTCGGGCCGCGGGGTCGGTCTGGATGTGGTGAACTCCGAGATCAAGCAGTTGGGCGGCACGCTGGACCTGGATTCGCGGCCCGGCGACGGGAGCCGGTTCACCATCCGTCTGCCGTTCACGCTGGCAATGAACCAGGCACTGCTGTGCGCCACTGGCGAGCAGAGCTATGCCATCCCGCTGTCGAGCATAGACGGTGTGGTCCGCCTGACCCGCGACCAGCTAGAGACCTATTTTGATCAGGGACGGGATGCGCGTTATCACTACGCCGGCCAGGATTACCGGGTCACGAGTCTCGCGACCCTGCTGGGTACGGGTGAACCCAACCTGGTCAGCCTGGGGCGTCGCATACCGGTGGTCCTGGTGCAAACCGGTGAACAACGCCTGGCCGTGCAGGTTGACGAATTGCTGGGCAATCGCGAGATCGTCGTCAAGTCGGTGGGTCGTCAAATCAGCAGTGTCCCCGGGATTTTCGGTGCCACGATTCTGGCGGACGGCCGCGTGGTGCTGATCCTCGATATCGGTGCCCTGGCCCGTGCGGGCAGCGCCACCGAGGAGGCACCGGAGCAGGAAGTGGTCCAGGAGGATATGGATCGCGAACCGCTGATCATGGTGGTGGACGACTCCATCACCATGCGCAAGGTGGCGACGCGCCTGCTCGAGCGCAATCACATGCAGGTTGTCACCGCGAAGGACGGCGTGGATGCCGTCGCCCGGCTGCAGGAACAGATTCCCGATGCCATGCTGCTGGATATTGAGATGCCGCGCATGGACGGTTACGAACTCGCGACTCATATGCGCAACGATGCGCGTCTGAAGGAGGTGCCGATCATCATGATCACCTCGCGTACCGGTGAGAAGCATCGTCAGCGTGCCATGGACATCGGTGTCAACCGCTACATCGGCAAGCCCTACCAGGAACAGGACCTGCTGGAGAACCTGCGGGAACTGCTGAGCGAACGTGATGGACGCGGCCGGTAGCCAGCAGCAGTCGGCCGCCGGGCTGCCGACCGTGGCGATCCTGGCCTCCGGCGGGCAGGCGGAAGCGCTGGCGGACGGCCTGCGCGTACAGGGGCTGCGCCCTGTGCCCGTCGCCTTGGAAGAGACCCTGGACGGCCGCCTGGTTGGCCGTGCGCAAGTGCTGCTGGTGGATCTCTGTGAGGCGCCCGACGAACTGATCGACGTCCTCGACCGGCTGACCGAAACGGCCTCCGTGCCGGTTCTGTTCAACGAAACCGAACTCGCCGGGCGACCTCGGGCCTGGCTGCGGCGTCTTGCACGCAAGCTGGCTTCCCTGGCCGTGCCTGACACGGCTGCCGATGCCGCTCCGGCGCAGACACCCCAGCCGGCAGCCAGGGATTACGCGGGTCCCATGATCTGGGTGCTGGGCGCTTCGTTCGGCGGGCCGGCAGCGATAAAGCGGTTCCTTGATTCCATGCCGGAGTCGCCACCAGCCGCCTTTATCCTGGCCCAGCACATCGGTAACGGTTTCGTTGACCTGTTGGCAGCCCAGTTGAACCGGTCGACCCGCTTCCGTGTGGTTGCTGCTGCGGATGGCATGCGACCGGAGCCGGCAAGCATTTACGTGGCGCCGGTGGATTCGCGCATCCGGTTCGATGCGGCAGGACGCATGGCGCTGGAGCGTGTCAGTGACAACAGCCTGTACCGTCCGTGCATCGACAAGCTGATGGAAGAAGTCGCCCGCTACTTCGGGCCGATG
>LFIK01001100.1_pt1 | contig 21050 bp, 29 predicted proteins | sample 643401 | NCBI WGS metagenome assembly LFIK01 (sample SAMN03777447, study PRJNA286221) | soda lake metagenome | biome: soda lake; feature: Kulunda steppe; material: water; isolation source: sample T5-Br brine of Lake Tanatar-5 | place: Russia: Kulunda steppe | collected 2010-07
AGTGTGCCGTGGTGCCGGTGATCCTTCTTGCATGTGTGGAGCATCTGGGTGGAAACAAGACGACAAGACCGGCAAGTGCGGTGCTGGAGGGTGAGGGTGCGGCGTGCATCGTCCCTGCCGGAGGCACAAGTGCTCCTTCACAGGGCCCCCCCCAGCGCACCATGGCTGAGGGTTCACAGTCAGCTGAGCCCTTCAGCCCTCGCCCTGACCCTCTGGCCTAAGCGTCATGCACCATACGGCGCAGGTGACCGAGGACGGCCGCATGCCGGCGGACGCGTGCGTGAACTGCGGCAACGCGCTCTCGTCCCTGGCGGAAACCATGGACGCTGCGCCCTCACCCTCCGGCCTGGACGCGCAGCCTGCTGCGCTGTACAGGCAGGCCGTGGACATGTACGACGAGGCGCTGCGCCAGGAGGAGGATGCACTCACGCACTCCAACAAAGGGGACGCCCTGATGCAGCTGTGTCAGGTGCGGCTGCCGCCTCTTAAGCGGCATGGTGTGTGCGGGGTGGGGGGAAAGGGGTTTGCGCGGGCCGCAGGCGCTCCAAGGACAGGACCTCGCTGCCCCAAGCATGCATGTTCACGGATGTCGGGATACCCTGAACCTGGGGTGGACGGTGCTCGAGCCGCCTCGCTGGGTGCCCTGCCAAAGCTGAACAGTCCCTTGCCGTGCCCGTGCAGGCCCTTTGGGACTCGGGGCAGGCGCAGGAAGCCCAAATAGCCTACCAAGCTGGTAAGCACTACCAGAGCTGCATGTGACGCTTGGCCGCACTCTCCTTGCATTTGCGCATGTGCTGCCATCGATTTGCAGTGGATGTGCGGCTGGACCGTGTGTGGAGGTGCGAGTGAATGCATGCGTGCACATGTGTGCGTGTGCAGATGTGTGCGTGTGTATGTGTGCGTGTGTATGTGTGCATGAGGAGGAGAAATCTGTAACAAAACCAGGCTTTCCTTGACCACCAGATCACCTCCAACTACCTCACCAACCATCAGGCTCATTCTTTGGGCTGGACTTTGGATTGGCCAATTCATTGACCGTTCTCCGGCCTGCCCATTTACAAATTGTCTTTATAGCGTTCCTGACAAAATTTGAGGGAGTAGACACCTTGGAGGGAGGGAGTGGAGGGAGGGATGGGTTTCATCCTGGCAGTGTCAGGCTGTGCCTGCCATCAAGGGCAGCTTTGCTGATGGGCTCGGCAAGATCTCACCACAGCCGCCCCACAGGGATCCAAACCTGACTTCCCAGGGCCCTGGCGTGGGCGCGGAGGTGCATCTGGCTTGGGCACCATGGTGTGACCACAGGGGTGCATCTGGCCTGGGCACCATGGTGTGACCACAGAGGTGCATCTGGCCTGGGCACCATGGTGTGACCACAGAGGTGCATCTGGCCTGGGCACCATGGTGTGACCACAGGGGTGAATAGCCTGGGCACCATGGTGTGACCACAGGGGTGAATAGCGCTTTTGATCGCCGCTCCCCATGCTGAAACAAGATGCATGCTGAGGAAACTTGTGCTCAGCTGTCACTTGTCTTCCCCGCAGGCACGATCTCCATACAGGGACTGCATCTATTTATGGCAGGCACTAGCGCCGAGGCTTGCATAGCTGTGCATGCCATTTAAGTGGTGGGCTGGCTAAAATTTACAAGGTCTGCAATGAGTACCTGGACCAAACAAAAGACAGATACAAAGTCAAAAGAATGCAAGGTGATGCCTCGGCAGCAGACTTGCAAGGAAACCAAGCTCCAAGCAAGATGCACAGTGGAGACAGGCTTTGCAGAAGGCTGGCACCGCCTGTATCTGGAAGAGAGGCAGGACCTAGACAGGCAAGCACAGCGGTTGAGAGCGTTGCATACCTGTCCTGCTCGCGTGTTGTCTTTCAGCCCTGACGTCGTATGAGACCTCCTGCTCCTTGAGCAGCAGCTCAGATGGGGATGACCTGCCGGGCCTCCTCGCCAACTGGGGCGTCGGGCTGACCAACGCTGGCAAGTGTGTGCTGGTAGGTGTCCTGCTTGGAGGCACTTGTTTTGTACTATGAGCCCATGAAGGGCCTATCAGAAGCAAATTGCAGTTGCAGCAACGGTTGGGCTGAAGGTCAGGTTGGGCTAGGTTGCAAAGCTGCACCTGCCGAGCGAGGGTAGTGTAGCAAGCAGTTGTGCTGCGGGGCCTGCCTGCTTGAGGCGTGGCGAGCCCGAGTGATACGTCATGGGACACACCCTGTCAACTCTGACCAAACCATTGGCCCCTCAAGGGCCCAACATTGACCTGCTCTCCTAAGCCCTGCAGCAGCATGGATGGGGCCATGCCAGAGCAGTCCTGATGCAGGGTCTGACGCCCTTCCCACCCGTGCGTGCCCGTGCCCCTTGCAGGACGTCGCGCAGCGCGCGGCGTTCTTTGATGCGGCCATTGCACGGCTTCGCAATTCCGCAGACTTTGCCCGCGCTGATGCATCGTGCCTGGTGTCCCTTGGGGACGCATTCATGGCCAAAGCGGAGCTTCTTGCAGGGCCCGTCCTCTCTCCAGGTGCGTGGAGTGAGTTCTCCAGGTGCGGAGAGGGGCGCGCTCCTCTCATGTGTGCTTCCTCTCCAGGCGCGGTGTGAGTGCACATCTTGTTCAAGGGACGAGGAGCCTGCAGAAGGACAAGGAGCAGCCTGGCTCTTGTGATGCGCTCAGAGCGGCTCTTGACTTGTCCTGCCAGCGCTCGTCATACAGCTGACGCTTGCAAGCACTGCCCCTTTGGGGCAGCAACGACACAGTCACCCTGCGCAAATACCCTCCTGCTTCCTGCTCAGTGAGCTTTTTTGTTGATGACGCGCAGAAGTCGCGCTGACTGCTGCCCCAAGCCCTGCTGCGCTGGACCTGCTGGGGGCAGCAGCACTTGTGAACCAGGCTCTGGCAGAGGGCTACAACCGTGCACTGCACATAAACAGAGGCACAACAGAGGCGCAGGTTGGGGCCGCATGTCCAAGCACCACACCTAAAAAAATTGTGATGATAACCTGTAGCTGGCGTGGGCAAACCATGCCAGGACATGCATGGCATCTACGGCTTGGCTGTATGGCTCCACTGCCCTGCAGTCCTGCATGTGCCAATCTAACCCTTGTAGGAGAGCACGTAGCTGGTGTGTCTTCACTTTGAAATTCAGTCAGCTGGTGTGTCTTCACTTTGAAATTCAGTCAGCTGTCTCCAGTTTGAAATTCAGTTAGCTGCGCGCCCCACGCTTACTACTGCACTAATGTCCTCTGCACTTGATTGAGCTGTGCTGTTGGCATAGCATCGAAACCGAAGCCAGTGCGCGACAAGCACCCTCATCCCTGGCACAATGCCGCCGGAGAGGTCACCTGACAGCTCTTATGTGTGCCACCTGCGTTACAGCTTGGATTTGCAGAGGCTCATGCTGGCCTTGCTCGCTTAGCTGCTGCTGGCGGTGATCCCTCCACGGCCTCCCAAAGCTTGCAGTTAGCAATTGCCGCCTATGAAAGCGTGCTGCAGGCACCTGAGAAGCTTGGAGGCTTCAGGGAGCGGTGCGATGTCAGGTGGGCTGTGTACACAAGGCAGCAGTACCTTCTCCTAACATCAGGCATTCACTGCTCTCCGATGAAACGACTTAGACATGCGAAACAGAGTGCTGCAGGCTTGGAGTACTCGGTCACTTAGCCGGTATACCAAGCTCAATAGTGCTGTCCAATGCCAGCGTGCCTCTTTACTGTGTGTGTGATGATCTTTCTTATCATGAGCAGGCCCACGAGGTGCTTTTCATTGCAAAAAGCATTATCCCGTCATCAAGGTCTAACATTTTTTATGTCCCCGTACTCTACAAACCTGCAGGTACAATGCTGCATGCCTTTTAGCACTGGCATCTCGGGACACGGAGGCTTGTGCCCTTTTGCAACAGCTGCTTGCTTGTGGGGGAGTGAGCAAGGCAGACATTGAAAAGGATGCTGATCTTGTGAGCAAGCCCTGGGTGCAGCAGCTATTATCTTTAGGCTAAGGTGATGATGTGGCATTTTCAAGGCTCCTATCGTCTGCATGTAGTCTGATTGTAAAGAACGTCTTGTAGAGAATTCCTGTCCTCTGGCCATGTTTTTTAAATACCAAAGTCGTTCAAAAGTCAAGGCCTGCGTCATCAAGGAAGCTGGCAGTGTGCGCGGACATGACTTTCCATAGCAAGTCACTAAATAAGGCATTCCCTGGCTCGGGTAAATTGCGGTTGTTTGCAGGTGATGAGCAGTGAAATGACATCAACTGCTTTCTCTGACTTGAGCGGTAGAACCAGCAGCATTTAATGCATGCCAAGGCAGTCCCATGCAAGAGAAGCATTGCGCCCTCTCATCTCTAGGGGCACTCTGTAGGAAACATGACTTGTCTACAGAAGTGCACGGGCCAGTCGCCCCATAGTGGAGCAGGCTGTTTGTATGATCAAGATAAACCTGTAACCTGTGTGATCAAGATAAGTTACATGTTAGGGCTAACCACCAGCCAGGTCCGACCAGTCGGTAGGCTGATTGGTTTGTTGCTGGTCTTCGCCAGCCAAAAAATAGTCCATAACGTCCAAAATGAAATGGCAGAGGTTGCTGTGCCGTTGAGAGAGAAAATCAAAGACAGTCTGACCAGGCAAGGCATGTAAAATTTAAGGGGCCTCCATAGAAGGAAGGGAAGAAAAGGAAAGAGTACTTTCTGAGAGAGCATACAAATAAGTCCAGTCTTTTCACTGGCAGTGAAGAACATGCACCTCATCTTGAACAGCAGCACAGGAACACTTGTCACAGTGACCATTTCCACCGCGCCAGATGGAAAATTCCACCTTGAGAGAAAGCGAAACCTGCTCACATTCCTTGGAACAAGCTTAGGGAGATCAAGATGCAGATAAGAGCTTTCATTACTAATGAATTACTCTACATTACTCTAGTAGAGCCTCCCACAATAAGAAGGATGGTGTGAAGGGTGACTTTTTCAACATTCAAGGTTCTTGCAAAGAATCTCATGTTTAAGTTGTTTTACATGGTTCTACTTTGAAATGCAGCAAGTCTCAAGTTATTTTTGCCTATGTACTGATTTCTTGTATTCTTTCCGAAAGTTTTTTTTGCAGTCCATCGTTGCATGATTCATATCATATGAAGGCCGACCTTTACCACAGCCAGGAATTCATTCGAAGGAGTTCCCATAAGTCTTGGGATGCTGATACGTCAGACATTAATAGGTTCAATTGAAGTGCGGTTGATGCGGATGAAAGCAACCGCGGTTGCAAAGCGGTTGAAAATTCCTTAAACAACGTGATTGAATCACACCTTCTGGTTGAAATGTGCTTCAACCGCACGGTTGAAATATTTTGCAACCGCAGTTGCTTTCATTTTTACATTGGAGACACAGGAGCATTTTTACTTTGACAACATCAGTGCTGGGGATGTGAAATTCTTTATTGTTTTTCTAGAAGCAGACTTACGATTCTTTTTTCTGAGACTATGGCTGTCTGGCTGGCCTGGCCAGGCAGTGCCCAGCAGTCGAGCCATCTGGCCAAAGGTCTACACCCATTGTAACTTAACTTGCATCCGCGTGGTTGCTTTTAATCGCTTCAACCACACTTTTCAACCGTGAACCATAGTACTTGTTTCACGATTTCCCTATGGCTCACAAAATTACTGTCAATCAGACTGGAGCTTTTTATATCTCTCAAGCTTGTTCTGAAGATGTCTTCAATTTTTTCCAGAAACAAACTAATGACTCAGGAATCGGATTCCTTTCATTTTATTTCAGAGCTTATGGATGTTTTTTTTATGGCTGGTGTTCACCAGCAACCTGATCAGTCAAACTACCTGGCTGAAGGTCAAACTTAAACTTGTAAACTTGAACCATAGTATGGTACTAGCATGTAGGACTGTGTAGTGCTCATCTGTAGCCTAATTTTGCGATGAGTCTGCCAAGTTATCCCGCCAACATGTCATGCCTTGAGACATGCTGCAAGGATGATCCTTGATGGCATCAAATCATCTCTCGCTTTGATCCATCATGATCCGTTCAGATGACCACTTTGTTCTCCTCTTTGGCAGCCACAAGACGAGAATGCGTTGCTTTCATTCACTTCGAGTTGGAATGCTTCACGGTTTACGCCTTGAAGCACCAGCAAAAGACGTCTCATTATGAACGTGCAAATGACACAGCACAGAAATTGTACCCATCTGGGCCTTATGAAGGCACTCATGTTTGTCAAGCAGATGAAACCTGACACAAGATCACACTACTGGAACCAAGCAGTCGCTGCAACCAAATCAGCACTGCATGGCGCTATGGCATGGTCCACAGCCCCTGAAAGAAATAAGATAAGCCTTCCAGCTAATGGGGCGATGTCAAGGACCATCGTGCCATCAGCTTCCTGCCACTCTAGCCCAGTCCGCTCCTGCGGCCCCAAGGGCATAGGTACTTGCAATGTGTAATCAACTTTTAGCCCTTGCAGTCTTTTTGCTCTGTGCCTACTATAGCAGAGTGGGCTGATGTGGGCGCCGGTGTATTGCATCAGCAAGGAATTTGTGCTGGCCTGGAAGGGGTGTGGTGTGCTTGGCAAATTGCCCAAGGTGCGCAACGGATGCAGCGCACAATCAAATAGCAAAGCAGATGCACATTTTACTTGGACACAAGCAGGCCCGACCATGGCCCAACTTGGGCCCCCCAAAATGAGCCCAGACCTTGGCCAGACATAGGAGAAAGCACTAATGCATGCATAAAAAAATGTGCCCTTCCCTAAGTGCCAACGAGGAGGCATGCAAGCGCCCGACAAGTATGTTGGCTGATTGTGATAGCACATCAGTGTTTCAGTCCTTCCCGCCTACTCTAGCACATGGGATCAAAACCTGCCTCTTTGCTGAGGTGAATGCGACATGGGTCACCGAAAACTGACTGGTGTATAATTAAACATCAGAATGCACTGACCACCGGCAAAGACCTCACCTCTCTTTGGTCCGAAGGGTCAATGCTCAAGGTGTCAATACTAGCCGTTTCGTGCTCCTACACGCATATCCAACAGCACAGTGCGTGATGTGTGACGTCAACTGTTCTGCTGGAAAATGAATGCTGCACTGCTGGGGAATGAATGCTGTTATGATTAAGCATGAATCTTTGCTTGTGAGGCCGCACCCACAATCCAATCCACTAAGGCCACCAGCAGTGACACCGTTTTCAGATAGCCTCATCTCAAACGGCGCAAATAATGTGCATGCTTCTGTTTGCAGCAAGCCTGTCAAGTAGGATTCCTGATATAGGGCAGTTGCGCCTTATTTCAGCTGCACAAACTTTGAACTGGGCAAAATCCCGGCACACCATTCAAAGGAAAGGCTCGGTCTTGAACTTTTAGCATGAGAAACAGAACCTTTTATGATACCTGTTGGGTCAGGAAGCTCAACCATGCTTTGGACTGGCGTACCACACAAATTGACATTCGTCAAGCAATAGCAACCATTCGGCTGACAATGAAGACAAGGCAGTGTAAAAGACGGAGAAAGCATGCTTGCACAATGTTGATATGCATGTGCAAGGTTATTGTTGTGCACGGTGTTGACATGCATTTGCACGGTGTTGACATGCTGCAGCCAATATCTGCACGCGAGGAGGTGAAGCAGCAGCTCTGGCCCCTTAACCATCTGCAACATGCTTGCGCTGCTGAAATGGCACTGTGCAAGACGCCACTCTGTTTTGATAAACTTACACTGGGGACACACTGACTAGTGTGCAGCTAATGAGTGCGAAAGTGCTGAGGGATGCATGCCATTGCAAGAGGCATGCATGCATGCAATCCAAGGTATTGGATCTAGGATCCATGCCAGAGCTGCAGACAGCGGCAACACTGCAGGCCAGCAGTCCAGTAGCCTGCACGTGCACAGGTTGATGCTGCGATGCGCACTTCAGAGTGGCATGTCAAAGTGGGCCAAGAGCATGCACTACCAAAAAGTGCGCACCTGCGCTCCCAACTCTGCCCATGTGCTGCTGGTGATGCTGCCGCCGCCCCCTCCCCCCCCCTGAAACCCAACATTATGCGAGCGCAGCGACAGCGTTTCTTCCAAGCTCCGCTCTTCACTCTGCTGCGACAGACCCGCATCACTCCCTGCGCATTCCACAACATCCATGCAACACAAGTGCATTGTGTGAGTGATGCCAGCAGGTTGGTGCTTGACACCAAAGCCATGGACTTCCAAGACCAGGCCTAGAGAGTGCGTATTCGCAAGGCACGAGCACATGCGCATGCTCTCCATCTGTGCACACACACAAACGCATGTACAAACAAGCACATACACACACCTGTGAGGCTGCGCTGACTGGGGTGGTGCGTGCCAACCCCTGAATGGCCGATGCTCCCACGTGGGGGCGGCCACACCCTCACCATGCCGCCCTGCTGCCTCTCCCAGTCGTTGTTGCAGCACACCTGCACAGGCCACGGGTGCATACATGGTAAATGCTCAGCTCAAGTAGCACGCGGCAATCCTGCACGGGCTGCTTGTGGCAGGCACCCAGGCGGGAAGCTGCTGCTGCTGCTGCTGCTGCTGCTGCTGCTGCTGGGTTGCCCAGGCAGGGATGCAGGCCCAGCTTGCAGGCCCAGCGCACGCAGCGCCGCCCACAGCAATCACAGTGCACAGACGGCAACCTGGCCCTGCGGCCACAGTGGCTGGGTTGCGCGATGATGGGGAGCAAGCTAGGTGCTCCACTGTAGGCTGCGCTCTGCCCACAATAAAAAGCGACAGGTTCCTGCATGGGCACTGCCTCTCACCCCACCAATCGGCCCGCTTGCATCTCAACCGGCGGTCACCGGCAGGCTGGATGTGTAAGCAGCACAGACACCGGCAGCGCAAGAAGGCAGGACGAGCAAGCAACACACACAGGCAACCCAGGCAGGCGGGACAGGCAAGCAGCACAGCTTGGCAGCGCGTGCAAGTGCCGGAGTGCGTGGGCGTCGCGCAAGCAATCGCTGCTGCTTGGCATGCAGAAGTGAGCACAAATAGTTGAGGATGCACGTGTGTCCTCATAGTGGTAGCATTTGCATACAGAAATAAGCACCCGCAGCTGCGGATGCGCGCGTACTCTCACAATGCTAAATGTGTGACAGATTGAGCCCTCAGGATCACGGGTGCATGCGCACCTTGCAGAGCTTAACAGACGAGCATGCATTCACAGCACTACCCCTCCTTGCACCAGAATGAGATCAAACGGCCAAAGGGACACGCGCACCATTGCTGTGATCCGCCTGGGCCCAGACACAGTGACGCCGCCGACTGATGCAGCAGCGGGCGTAGGGTGCGGCTGCGGCGGCGGCGGCAGCTGTGATAGGCTCTGGTTTTGGACGGCAGTCCTGCCGCTGCGGCTGCGTGTCTGCACGCGGCTGTAGCTGTGTGCGGTGCGGCTGCGCTGGTAGGCCTGCCGCACACGCCGGGGCTCCTGCCTGTGGCTGCAGGTGCTGCTGCTGGGGCTGGAGCCCCTGCCACTGCTGCGTCCGCTCCCGCTGCTGCCGCCGCCATCGCTGCTGCCGCCACCGTCCTCGCTGCAGCTGCAGGCGTTGCTGCTGCCGTGCTGGTGGCCAGGCGGTAGGGGGGGCGCGAAGGGCGCCAGGCCACGCAGCGAGGGCGCAGCTGGTTCGTGCGGGCGCGGTGCGGCAGGCAGGGCGGAGGGAGGATGCTGCGGCTCGTCGTGGGCGGGCTGACTGGAGTGCGAGGGCGACAGCGGCGGCTGCAGGGACTCTGCGCCTGCAGAGGAGCAGGAGGGCTGTGAGTGTAGGAACGAGTGGTGGCCGCTGCTGGATGCTGGGGGCGGGAGGCTGCTGATGCTGGCAGCGCGCAGCTCCGCGCAGGGGCCGCCCGGTGCGCTGCACAGCGTTGGCAGCAGCTCACACGTAGCGCTGCTGTCCCCTTGCTCGCGAGGCGCCCGCTCTTCCAGGCTACCTGTGTGCACCAAGGGCGCGCCGCTGCTGCCAGGGCTGGGCGCGCGCGCCTCCCCACTCCCCACGCCCGGCCGGTGCGGCACAGCAGGCAGAGTGCATGCGCTGCGTGTGTCCCCCCAGGTGCTGCTGCTTCCAGAGCTGGGCCGCAAGGCCTCAAGCCCCACACCGCTCCTGAACGCGCTGCTGTGGCCAGACGCACCAGCCAGGGGCGTGGAATCGGTGCTGTTTGGCGCCACTGCGCCGCCTTCGCCCCCGCCGCTCACAAGCGCCGCAGCCCCACCTCTGCCGCCGCCGCCGCTTGCCGCCCTGGCCGCGCCCGCGCCGTTGGCTGCCCCCGGCAGCACGCTGTACGCAGGCGAGGCTGGCACGGCGACAGGGGGGGCAGGCGCGGCGCTGCTCGTGGCTTGGTGCTGCGCTGCCGCCCGGCCGTTGTCGGGGGGTGCGTCCCTGTGGCGGCTCATGCCCAGGCTGCCCCCTGGCTGCACACACAGCTGGTACTCACCGCTGGTCCTGCGGCCAGAGGCCCCCAAAAGCAAAACACGGCCCGCGTCACGCACCACCGCCTGCCGTGTGAGCAGCCCATACACGGCACGCACGCGCCCGCCCCTCCCCCCTGCCCAAGCGCATTGCATTGCGCAGGACAAGGACGCACTATACATCAGGCTGGCCCAGCGCAAGCCACGACTCACGAGGTGCGCCAGAGAGGGCCACCCCTAGGCGCTGCGCGGAAGGGGTGCCCTTGCAGGGGCAAGCCAGGGCACGGCGCAGGGGCACAGCGCACAGGCACAGCACAGGCGCACACCTCTGCGGCGCAGCAGTGCGCACGCTGAGCAACGCACAGCAAGGACGGGCATGTGGTCTTGACGGCGCAGGGAGGGATTGCACGCAGGCACGCGGCGCCACGGGCCCTGTGCCGCCCCCTGCGCCTCCCCTTGCCTGCTATGCATCTGGAGGCAAGAGCCGGGGGCCACCCTATGGTGCCCAGCGTAAAGGTGCTGCTGGGCCCAACGTAAGGTGCGCAACGTGAAGGTGCCGCTAGGCCCAACGTTAAGGTGCGCAACGTGTAGGTGCTGCTGGGCCCAACGTATGGTGCGCATTGTGAAGGTGCTAAATGTTAAGGTGTGCAAAGTTAAATTGTCCAATGTAAGGTGCGCAACGTAAGAGTGCCCGACGTAAGGTGCCCGACATGAGGTGCGCAAAACAAGGTGCCCAACACAAAGGTGTCCAACGCGAGGTGCCCACTGTCAAAGTGTGCAACACAAGGTGCCCAACATATGAGGGGCGCTGGGCGCAATGTGAGGTGCGTAACATGAAGGTGCTGCTGGAACAGGCCTGGTTGGACAGCTGCGGCTGAGGGCAGGGCAGCAGGCGAAGGGGCTAGACTGTGTACCAGACAGCAGCAGCAGCAGTAGCAGCAGCCACAGTACCATGAGTCGCTGGTCGGACCGACCCTCACATGATTCATGTGGCGCGCCTGGCGCGCACTGGGAGTGGGAGGGTGGGTGCTGTCCTCCCCAGGAGCGCCCCTCTGACCCAATGCAACTGCCGTGCAAAACTGTGCTGCATGTGCACGAAGCCTCGCCGTGCCACGCCACACTGCGCCACACACGGGCAGGCGTGCAAGAGGAGCAGCACAGGGTGGACCAGCACGCAGCACCGCGCACCTGCCCAGCCGCACGACCTGCGCAACGTCCTCGTGCACCTCCTGCAGTGCCACTAGGAGCTGCGCCACTGGACTGGTGTCTGCAGGTGGCTTTCCCTGCGCAAGCGACAGCAGCGGCAGCAGCAATAGCAGCAGCAGCTGGTGTGCCATTACCCACTGTGCTTGGATAAAGTAAGACGCATCACCAACTGGTCTCGTCCTGGTCACTTTTGTGGCGACACTTTGACGCCCGGCAGAGCGTCGCAGAGCACCCTGCGTCGCCAAATGGCGACACGAGGAATGCTCGTAGGCTATCCCGCTTCCCCAAAAGTTCTCACTGACAAATGGCGACACCTGGCGACACCTGGCGACACGAGGAATGCTCGTAGGCTACCCCGCGTCCCCAAAAGTTCTCACTGACAAATGGCGACACGAGGCGACACCTGGCGACACCTGGCGACACCTGGCGACACGAGGAATGCTCGTAGGCTATACCCCGCGTCTCCAAAAGTTTTCACTGACAAATTGTGCAACAGCGCATGGATGCGCTTTGGGGGCCTGTGAGCCCTAGGACAGATGAGAATCAGAAATCAGAACCCCCCTGCTCCCCCATTCAAACCGCATCCTCTCATTTGCTAGAAGCCTCAGCAAAATCGCCGCGGCAACACACAACCTCAGCAGAAGCGACCTTGAAACCTCAATCGAAGCACTGGTCACTCAGCAGCCAGTCAGGGGGACATCGGCAGCGTGCGTGCATGCGTGCAGCGCATGCAGAGCAAGCAGCAGCAGCAGCAGTAGCAGCAGCAGCCGGCAGGCAGGAAGCGCGCAAAATCCTGACCGCACACGTCCCTCCCCTCCCCTGTGCCACACAAGGACGGACGCAGGCCCAAGCAATGCGCCGCCACCGCATCAGCCGACGCCAGCTCGCAGGCATCAACTGGCCATGCGCGTTGGAGCAGAGGGTCTGCACTGCTGGCAGCCATGGCTGTTAACTGCGCAGCCACCTCTCCCCTTTGTGGCATCACCCACATGCAGCTCCAGAGACCTCAAAATAGCAGCAACCGATGCGCAAGCAAGCCAGATAGCTCTCCCTGGCTTGGCTGCTGCCAAAGTATAAAACACAATTGGTCAATGCCCACAATGCTTACGGACGTGGCCAGGAGAGAACCATGGGCCATGGCCAAGATGTGTGGCCGGGCTTTGCAGCGCTGCGCACTCACAAGTTAAGCACGCTCATGTGCTGCGCGCACCAACAGCTGGCAGCGCACGCCGTGCGGAGCACCCACCACAGCCAACCACATAACGTGGTCCCCACGCTGCACGCGCTCCGGGTGCATCGTGTCAAGGGGCAGGCCGGCCGCGGGCGCGCAGCAGCCCTCCACCATCCGCCCTGCAGCACCACATGCCAGGTCCAGAGGCGCTTGCCACAGCCACACGCAGTGGGTGAGGGCACGCAAGCGGCCGGCGCGCGCTGTGCGTCCCTTGGGGCGTCGTAGGGCGGCCAGCACTTGACACATGTGTCCCATGCCGCTCGGCCATGCAGGTCAAATCAACACCTTGAATCTTGCATTGTGAATCCTGTGCAAGCCCTGCAGGGCGGCAGGGGCTTGCGTGCCAACTTGCGCTAGAAGTTTGGGGAGGCATGCCATGGGCGTTCGCCGCTGCATGGCTGCGTCATACAGGTGCGCAGCGGATGCTGTCCAACAGGTGCGGCTGTGCCTGAGGCGTACCAAAGAGGCCGCGCTGCTGCCCTGCAACGTACTGGCATGAGCGGCAGGTGTGGCACAGCCCCCTGCCGGTTTCGGATGGTCCCCTCCCATCCAGGGAGGTGGCGAGTGGCACGCCAGAGGCTTGGCCTCGGAGACCCAGTGCTTGCTAGCCCTCAGTGAGGAAAGGCCCCGTCAAAAGGGTGTTGAAACACCTGAGGGTCTGTGCACACGTCTGCCCGCCCGAAGGAAAGGCAGGGACCTGCCGCTTATAGGCTGTCTGCCTGCCTGTGCCTGGGCCAACACTTGGTCCCAAAAAGGGGCGCAAGGGTGCACCTCGGTGCGGATGGGGCACCCACATGCAGGGGTGTCTACAAGCAGGGTTGTGCACAAGCAGGAGATGGTGATATCGTGCTGTGGCAGTGTGGGCAGTTTGTGGACCATCTGTGCTGTGGCAAATTGCTGCGGCATTTGAAGCGGCTCTTGGTGCGCACATGTCTGCACGTGGGTGCCAGCTGGGTGGCTGGGAGGACCCAGGCAAGCAAGGCTGCATCCACCAGCGTGCTCAACCAACCGCCCCCAACGGCCTCTCCGAGCAGCATGAGAGCGAGATCGGGTGCCAGGCAGTGCAACGGGGCCAGCAAGGCAAGGACGCGCACGTGCACACTAGAGCCCGGGTACACATGCCTGCGTGCATATGTTTTTCTGTGTGTGTGTGCGTCTGTGGGTGTATAGGTGGGTGTGTGTGCGTGCGTATGTGTGCGCGTGTGCATGTGCGTGCACAGGCGCGTCCCTGCCACCCTGCCTGGACGCAGCGCGCCTCGCACCTCGTCGATGGAAAGCCAGGGCCGCTGCCTTGATCTGCGCCGCCACCTCCTTGCTGATCACGTTGTCCACCACAGTGTAGCCGTGCAGCCGCAGCTCCTGCGGTGGCACAGCCCACTAGCCCAATCACACACACGGGTGGAGCTTGCTGGCGGTGTGACCAAAATCTCGCAAAACCACGTGGCCATCACACCTTGCCGATGAACGGAGCCACGCAGTATGCACCCGGGCAAGGCAGGTGTTCCAGGACGCGCAGAGCACCCACTGCCCTGGTGTCAACATTTTCAAGCACCACAGGCCCAGAGACCCAGCCTCCATTCTTCAGAGTCACATCTGGTGCAGGCATCGTACCCCCAACAAGGCATCACCATGAAGCGCATGCATCAGTGTGGCACGGCTCCAGTGGTAGGGCTCCTGTAGAGGCGTTGTAGTACAGGCGTGGGGCAGAGGTGCATGAGGGGCCGTAGGTGTGCCGAAAGGAGGCATGGCCGTGGCAGCGCACCTGGCATGCAGCATGAGGAGTGCCGGCTCAAGCAGCAAGCACCACGCACTGTGCTTGAGCGACTACCCTTCTGCTCACGAAGGATGCACGCGTGCGTGCAATGCAAGCGCACTCCGCGGTGACCAGCACTCTGCAGCAACCAGCACTCTGCAGCGACCAGCCCACTGCGGTGACCAGCACACTGCCACGCTGGGGTGTGTGCTGCGTGTGCCCTGGACCTGCCTGGGGCCGCACCTCACAATGTTGCAGGCTGAGCCGCTTCAGCTGCATGGCGTGGTGAGGTCTGTGACGGAACAGCCGGGAGCACAACTGCGGGTGCACGTGGTTACGAGGTCTGTGACAAAGCAGCCGCACGCATGACTGCAGGCGCAAGTGGCTGGGCATGGGCTCGTGCACAGGAGGAGGAGACTGTGCAGTCATGCGCCTTTCATTGTTGCCCAGGGCTGCGGCATACGTATGTGCCCCAAGCGCACCTGGAAAAGGCGGTATCTATGAGGTGAGTCCTGCCCTGAAATGTTGGCCCGTCCAGAGGCTCCCATTGCCGCCTCAGCTTCCTCAGGGTCATCGTCCTCGCTGCCCTCTAAGATGCTGGCCTCATATGGAGGCTTGTCGTACTCAAAGTTCTGGGCACAGCCATGCACGACAAGTCAAACACCGCTCATTGTTGCATTCATCCTACAGCAATCCAGGCGGCTATATGATTTGTCGTGCATACATGGGCATAAGTGTGTGCGTGTGCACGCGTGCACACACGTGCGTGAGTGTGTATCCATACTGTGTACACGCTCATGCATAAAAACGCATGTACAAACACCAACGTGCAAGGTTGGCAGGCGTTTTCTCAAGCAAGCTTGACGCGTAGGCGAGCATTTTGGGGGAGGGTTGTTTTGAACATGCTGCCTATGTTGACCTGAGCAACACTTCCTAAACTACATAAATCCTGCTCAAGCAGAACCGCATGCACACACCAAGGTTGCTAAGCGGCTAGCCAGGCTTGCTGTTGTGGCCGCAGTTGAAGCATGTGAGTGACCGCTGCGCGTTGAAAATCTGTCATCCTCAGCATCGCCACCTTGTTGCCAGCGCCTGTGCCTGCCCGTGTAGGGCCCTCCTCCCAAATCTTGGGCTTGATTGTAATGGGCCAGAGTGTGATGAGCAAGGTTGTGCCCAGAGTGAGGCCTGCTCCCACTGCCCTCCCTGATGCTCACCATTGCCGAATGTGATACTGGGGCTCTCACATGATTTGAGCGAGTGTCTACTAGGGTTTACACAGTCACAGCTGAAAGGACGGAAAATCGTTTAAAATGGTAATAAAATCATACTCTTCCACCTCGTTCCATACAAATACGGAATATAGGAATTCCAAACCCGTACGGAATATAGCAATTCCAAACCCAGAAATATGGAATACAGGAATTCCAAACCAAAAAAGTTATGAGGATCTGAGGGGTGACAAGCCGCCCCCTGCTCCAGATCAAGACTTCGTGAGCAACTCAACTGTTTTTCAAGAGCGTGTCTTTTTGAAGTCAATTTGTGTGCATAATGCACTGATTGAGCATGTAATTTAACTATCAGAGCTCTCACACCAATGCGGGTAGGTGTGAAGGATGACTTACTTAGCCTATAAGCGCTTAAGCAAGGACACAGAGTTGCAAGCTTCAAGGACACAGAGTGAACCTTGCAAGCTTGCAAAGAATCTCATGTTGTTTTCTAGAGGCCTCCATCCAGGCCGTGTATCTTCACAGTACTTGATCTCTATGAGGTTATTTCCCACTTGCTAACATTGAACTCGTGAGCTCTGCATAAATCTCTGCTGGCTTGTCGTGGGTGTGACACCTGGTGCAAATGAGGAGTGGTTGGCGATTTGAGCTTTTAAGTAGGTGAGGAGTAGTGACCAAAATGGCACAAGGGCGGCTAGCTATGGCATAAACGAGCATAAAAAATTCAGCAGGGTAGCGTCCTATTATTACCATCGTCAGGAATTTGAAGATACATACAAGTGGACTTAAAAACCTGCCAGAGAACCTTTGCTGATGGCTTTCATGATAAGTCTGCATGCAACATGATGACGCTCAGTGATCATACCAGAGATGATTGAATGTTGACACCCGGAGAGAATTTGGAGAGAACTATCTGCTTGCTGACAGAGTCGACACTGGAGGCTAGTGGACTTTTTAAAGCGTACAACATATTTCTGATATAAAAGGGTGCCCGTGCGGTAGTTGAAGAGAAGACATTGCGTTTCATATGGAGAGAGAGTTTGGACATCCTCCGAAAAGGGTTGCAAATACCATTGTGGACGTGTGGAGGCAGACTTTCTTAATAAGAGTAATAGCCTATTTTTGAGTTGGCATAACCCAGTCTATGGTCTGAGTGCATGTGGGGTTTAAATGGGGCTTAGATTGGATGAAAAGTCAATCTGGTGCCATGTCAGGAGCTTTAGTGCCAGATCCTTGCTGATCGACTTTTCAAGAGCTGACGAGATTGCCACCAGGGCCTGCAGTGCGGATGATTGTTTCAGCTAGGAGACTTTTTTTCTGTGGCAGGCTTGGTATTTGGCAAGGGCGTCTGCGCATTCATTTCCAGCAACTCTGGCATGAGATTTAATGTTATGAAGGAAGATGTGTGATTGAGAGTTATGGATAATATAAGAAAGACTTTTGAGGATGTCTCCACGGACATGGTGACGGCGCTTCTCTGGGTACAACAATTCTTTCCTAATATGATGGTGTAGGTAAAGCTGTCTGTGTCAATATGAATATGATCGTGTGTAACTGTAGCAGCTTTAGCTGTCAATTCTGCTCTCCCTATGGTGTTGCTTACACCAGCACCACATGGTTCAACCAAGCTAGAGTAGCCTGAGCTGCGGTGGTAGACACCCGCCCCAATAAGTTGTTTTTGTGTATATGGCAGCTGCCATCTGTATTAGTCCAGGATCTCAAGTCAGCAATTTTGAGCCTGACTTCCGATTTGAAATGAATGGAAAGGGGAGCAACTTCACCCAAAGCAGGTTTGTGGGAGCATTTGGTAGTTTCTATTTTGTCTAAGTGAAGTTTTTCAAGTTTCTTGAGACCAGGCGCTGTCTCAGCGTGCCTAGCATTACGTATGGAAATGTTAGCAATCTTGTTGAGGTGCCAATTTGCTTCAGGAGTGTCACAAGCAAGATTATGAAGCCATGTAGGATTGTGGCTATTCAGGTGTGGCAGCGCAGCAGTGTTCTAGACTGCTATGATTTGAAGATTTCATATAGCCTGGGGAGTCTCTTGACTCGTCTAGGATTGTGGGGAAGCGTAGGGGACCTCATTGGCTGAGATTGTTCCAAGTTTATAACACAGGTGAGGATAGGCTGCAAGGGGACTTGAGTAAGGATTGATGATCATGGATCCATTCCAAGATGATGTAGGAACATGAAAGTGGCAGTTGCCTCAGTGCTGAAGGTGGCAGAGTAGTAGCATGCGTAGGGCTAAGATTCATGGTATGGTCATTATAGATGGGATGGCAAACTGAGATGCCAGTGAATTGGGACGAGAGGGAGTCAAGGTGGGCACCAAAGAGTGCATCTCGCCAATCTGCACACCAATAATTGGGGAAGCTAGGGTTGAAGTCTGGTGGAGAGGCCATGTTTCTCGAGTTACCACTTGGAGGGGAGTATGTACATGGATTGGCAGAGCTCTTGAGCAAGAGTCTTTGATTTTCTTGCCGTGGTATTTCATCTCTAGTTTTTTTCCTGGCAAGCAGGCTTAGAAGCAAAGCTCCCAGGTGCAGGTATTATGTTGTCATGCAGACCTTTAAGCTTGGCTGTGTGCAAAGCTTGGCTGTGTGGAAAGCCGCACGAAGGATGTTAAGATGCTGGGGTGCTATCATGCCCAAGCATTTTCCATGTGTGCTGAAGATACAAGCCACTCTTGATGTGTAGATTTCTTGGAGAATACGAGGTGGAGGATTTGTGAGGGGGGAGGGCTGCTCAGTGGTAGGTTTAGGCTTGTACTTAAGGAGGTCTATAGTATGGATTTAGAACTCATAGCTCCCGGTGGGTTGTGTGTCTACTTGCGGATTTGTGGCGTAGACATTGCCGTTCTGTGTCCAGTTTTTGTATCCAGGGGTTCCCTGTTAGACACACCAAAGCCTTGTCTTTCCAGATTGTCTGAGGTATGGTCGGCTGTGGGCACACAGAGAGAGAGAGAGAGAGAGAGAGAGAGAGAGAGAGAGAGAGAGGATCCGTACCACAGAATCCTGGATACAAAATTGGCCTGGCATATGCAGACTGTCACCCTCTTTCTTTTACTGCTTTCCAGTCAAACACCAGGGTGTGCTCTTAAGTACCAAGGTGTGCTCTCCAGAGAGCCTGGCATAGAGCCGTGAAGCAAATCAATGACATTTTCGGCGATGAAAGCGCAGGCTTCTTGAATGACCAACTTGTCCATCTGATTTCCCTCTTCTTCCCTGACTTCCAACAAGTCTTCTTAAGCTCCCTCAACTCAACCATGCTGTCATCTGTACTTAGATCAAAAAGGTGCAAACCGCGAGCTTGAACTTTGAAGCTGGAAAATTTTCAAGCCCTTTTTTCAAGCCCTGCAACATGGTTGGTCTGTGTCAGCTCATAAAGCGTGGTTCCTGCTTCACTTGGCTTCTTCCACTGCAGGTATCTTGCAAGGACCGCTCTTGACCAAGCAAGGGCGCAAACACCTGCAGACAGAATCTTTTCAGCTTCAATCACAGTACAAGAGAGAGAGAGAGAGAGAGAAAATCGAAAAAGCTCACAAAAACATGCCATCGACTTTGCAGCAGAGCCGTTAGGGCGTGTTCGGTCGTGAATGGGCTCTCCTTGCCTGTACACACTCACCCACACCATAGGACAGACTGTCAATGGGCTGGACGCACCCTTGCTTGAGGGACGCACCTTTGCATAAAGAGGGCCCCACTCTTTGCGCTCTGCCTCATGCACAATTGATGACCTTGTTCTTGACGCTGGGGCCCAACCGTCAAAGCTGCGGGGTGGCAGAGGCCCTGCCAAGCTGGCCACTGCAGCAGCTGTGCTGCCGTGCGCAGGACCAGAGGGCTCCACGTCAGTTGTAGCTGGGTCCTGGTCAGTTGGAGGGAGGGCCAGTGCAGGACAGCCATTCTCGATGTCATCAAGCACACTGCCCAGGCAGCTGGTTGTTTCCACCGCCGCATCCAGGACCCTGAGCATCTGCATAAGGACCAAAGGACATGGGCAAATCATTCAAAAGCCTGGACACCAAAAATAAGATGTACGCACACAGACCGCGTTCATTCTATGCTCAATCTGCGCTATGTCATTGACGTTCTGCTGGCATATCAACTGACATGTCTTACGGGCATGCACAGCTGTGCAGCAACAGTCCAGGTGCATTTTCTTTAAGCAAACACTCAAATTGCATGAAGCACAGAGCTGGTGCTGGTGCACCAGCTGAACAAATGCATGACCTAGTGTCCCAGTGTCTTGCCCTTGCACATGCACCTGATCTCGGGTTTTTATTGCATAAGCCGGATCCTTGGGCGTGACCTTGACCGCAGTTGCAGGTGTTGTTGTGCTTGCTTCCTTGCCTGCGACCTCTTTAGCGAGCAGCAACAGCTGCTCCTTCACCTGCAAAAGCCCAAAGCCATGCAATCCATGGCAACATGGTTTGTGCAGGCATTGTCATCTAGAAATGTTTACGAGGATTATAAGGATAAGGCCTTCAGTCAAGAAGTGTGACTGCATGCCCATTATCTAGCATACATTTCCAAGGACAACTTGAGCACAACACCAATGTAAGTCAAAGAGGGGTGCGGACATCGTTGGCAGACAATGCAATCAGACTGTACAGCTCAGATACATTGCCTGTTGCACACAAATTATCTCACCTGCTTCAAGACCTGACAATTTTGCTTCATCAATTGCTGTAAGCGTTCGGACTCAGGCACTGGTAGCTGCTCAGTCTCGCGGCCCTGCATGACATGCAAAGTTGTTTTGAATCATTAGGCAAATATCCTGCAGTCCCCAAAAGTGTCTGTTGATCCCATTCTTCAGACATTTGAGCTGAAACCTGTCCTGTAGCTGCACTTGCATACAGCAAAGCAATGCGTCCATGCAACATGCTATAGAACGCGCAGAAGCGTGCTCTGCTGTAAGCAGCAGGTTCTCGCTGTACGCACAAGAGTGATTGCAGCCTCCAGCTCAGATGCAAACTGAGGGCCAAGGCTGGTGAGCACGCCTCCTGATGGTGTTGGAGCCCCCCCAGTGCCTTGCAAAGACGCTTGGCGGCCAAGGAAAAATGAGCGGATCCTCCAGAAGAGACCACTGCCAGGCCCATTTTTCCCGACTGCTCCTTCATCTTGTACATGTGCAGCGTATTCTCCTCCTGCTTCCCTTGTGGGCTGCCTCCCATCCCCCTGGACCTCAGGAATTGCTTGTGAGCTCAATGCTGCCAGGGTGGTGTCGGCAGCTTGGAACGTGGATC
>LFIK01001102.1_pt1 | contig 21037 bp, 12 predicted proteins | sample 643401 | NCBI WGS metagenome assembly LFIK01 (sample SAMN03777447, study PRJNA286221) | soda lake metagenome | biome: soda lake; feature: Kulunda steppe; material: water; isolation source: sample T5-Br brine of Lake Tanatar-5 | place: Russia: Kulunda steppe | collected 2010-07
GAGCCGCTGATCATGTTCAACCGGGAACTGGCCAGCCATTATCACGACCGCATCATCGGCCTGTTCCGCCTGGCAGGGGTTGAACCGGATATCCGCCATTCGGTGAATCACTGGCTGACCATCACTGCCCTGGTGGCGGGCGGCATGGGTGCCTCGCTGGTGCCCAGGGCACTGGCGGAGTCAGGGTTCGCGGGCGTGAGTTTTGTACCGCTGGAGATGACGGACGCCCGGCATGCGGCCTGCTGCATCTGGCTGGCCGGGCAGGAGGATACCGGGCGGGACCTGTTCCTGAATTGCGTCAGGGAGACTTTCGATGCGGTCTGAATGCAAGGAGAAGTCCGGCCAGAGGCCGGATGCCGGCAACCGCCTCTGGCGGTTACTAGCCTACTGATTTGTGCACCCTACGGCAGGTGTAGGGTGGTAACCGCGCAGCGGTTGCCACCATCGCGCGAAGCGCGAAAGTCGGGACCACAGGCAGCAATACACCCGCTCCCGCCCAGTGGTCGGGTGCCGGCAAACGCCAGGCGTTTACCGGCATCCGATGACAACAATCACTTGACCACCGAAACGGTATCGACGCTCTGGCGCAGCGCCTGCGAGAGCCTGCGGCGGGTGCGCTCGCGCCGGCGAGCGCACCGATCCCGGTGCCCGGAGCCTCAGGCGTCGCCGGCGCCGACAACCTGCTTCTGCTTCGTCTTGCCGAAATCCAGCATCCGGCCCAGGGACACCAGGGCCTGCTCGGCCACGGCCGGGTCGACGAAAACCTCGTTCTCGCCGGTCTCCAGCACCTGGGCCAGGCTGCGCAGGCCGTTCATGGCCATCCACGGGCAATGGGCGCAACTGCTGCAGGTGGCACTCTTGCCGGCCGTGGGGGCTTCCAGCAGGGTCTTGTTGGGTGCCAGTTGCCGCATCTTGTGGAAGATGCCGTTGTCCGTGGCGACGATGAACGTATCCGCATCCAGCGTCTGCACGGCTTTCAGCAACTGCGAGGTGGACCCCACCACATCGGCCTGCTCCACCACACCGGCCGGGGATTCCGGATGCACCAGCACCTTGGCGTCCGGATATTCATCACGGAGCTTGTCCAGCTCCAGCGTCTTGAACTCCTCGTGGACGATGCAGCTGCCGTCCCACAGCACCATGTCGGCACCGGTTTCCCGGCGGATGTAATCGCCCAGGTGCTTGTCCGGCCCCCAGACGATCTTCCTGCCCTGGGCATGCAGGTGGCGGACCACGTCGACGGCGATGCTGGAGGTCACCACCCAGTCCGCCCGCGCCTTAACGGCGGCACTGGTGTTGGCGTAAACGACGACGGTGCGGCCGGGGTACTGGTCGCAGAACGCACTGAACTCGTCGGCCGGCGCGCCCAGGTCCAGCGAGCAGGTGGCTTCCAAGGTGGGCATCAGCACCCGCTTCTCCGGGCTGAGAATCTTCGCCGTCTCCCCCATGAAGCGCACGCCGGCGACAACCACCGTCTGCGCCGGATGCTCGTAGCCGAAGCGCGCCATCTCAAGCGAATCGGATACGCAGCCGCCGGTTTCATCGGCCAGTTCCTGCAGCGCCGGATCGGTGTAGTAATGGGCCACCAGCACCGCATTCCGTGCCTTGAGCAGCTCCCGGATGCGCTGCTTCAGCTGGTCACGCTCGCCGGCCCGCAGTTCCTCGCTGGAACTGAACGCCTGCTCCCGGAAGAACACCGGGCGTGCCGCCTGGGCCGTTTGCGCTTTCGTCATCGTCTTACCTCCGGCCTGTCGCCGTCGCTCACTTGATGTACTCCACCGCACCGGGCTGCTTCAAACGATACAGCCGGGCCGGCCGGTGGTTACCCGCGCGATACCAATCGCCGGTTTCCTCGATGCAATGCAGGCTGCGCACCCGCTTGCGGAAATTCCGTTTATCCAGGGGTTCCCCCAGGATGGTTTCATGCACCTGCTGCAGTTCGCTCAGCGTGAAGCGCTCGCCCATCAGCTGGAAGCCGATGGTGGAATACTCCAGCTTCGACGCCAGCCGCTGGTGCGCCATGGCCACGATGCTGTCGTGGTCAAAGGCCAGTTCCGGCAGCGCGTCCACCGGCGCCCAACAGCGCTGATCGGGCTCCTCGGCCAGCTCGCCGTTGAGGCGCGCCGGCGGGAGCAGGGCAAAGTGCGCCACGGTCACCACCCGGGTGCGCGGATCGCGGTCCGGGCTGCCGAAGGTGTAGAGCTGTTCCAGATACAGGCCCTGCAAGCCGGTCTGGTCGCGCAGTGTGCGCACCGCGCAGTCTTCCAGGCCCTCGTCATCCCCCACCAGTCCGCCGGGCAGGCTCCAGGCGCCGGCATAGGGTTCACGCGGCCGACGCACCAGCAACGCCACCAGCCGCTCATCGCGGATGGTGAACACCACCACGTTGGTGGCCAGCACAGCGGTCGCCTTGGGGATGGGCAAGAGCACACTCCTGTCTGTCATCGTCAGACCGGCAACTTAGTGTGTTTTCTACACTATGTCAAATCGATGTCACATATCCGCATGCACTCTTGATGGTGACTGAGGCAATTGACGTAACGGTTTAACGGCGCGCGGGCACGGACGCCTAATAAATATTAAGGAGTTAGCCGGCCACTCCATTCAAGCCAACCCTCATGTGAGAAGGACGCGACAATGCATTGTTCGTCGAACAACCGGTTGGCCTTTGGTATTATGCGAACGCTGAGTTGCTGATAAGTCACGTTAGCCATCAGTAACTGCCACCTCGACAGCAGAGAGCTGTTTCTAGAACGTGCTGCCGTCCATTCGCTCGCGTTGCTGGGTTCAGCATCGATACAGCGAGGGCGTTAATCAATCAAGGCCTGCCGCACTATGAGATAGACATGCCGACCAACAGCATAGGTCCGTGGGCACAAAGCAGATGTCTGTCTGGACACGGCTACTCGTTGTCCGCTTCAACACAACTACTTAAAATGTGGAGTTCCAGACAGGGGTGTATGAACCGTTATAGCGCCAGAACGGATGCACTACGAACAACTGACACGCATGCAGTCCCACCCCTCGACGACGAAGCCTGTGGCAAATGCTAGCCAGTCCCCGCTGATCCATTTGGTTGCAGGAGACATAGAACAGGCCGAAAACCTGGCTAGTCCCCTGCGCGTGAAAGGTTTTCAGCTGCGCGTATTTACCGCCGTGGAGGACTTTCGCACGGTGTGTTTCGAAACCGAGTGCCCCGATGCCATTGTGTTCGACATAAGCTTAGACGGGGACAAGGAAAGGCTTCACTTGCTTGCGGGGTTCAACACACGGGGGCAGTGCAGCCCTCCTTTAGTGGTTGTTTCAGCACATGACGATCTCGATATGCGCTTGGCCGCCTACCGGGCCGGCGCCAAACGTTATCTGCGGAAACCGGTGGCAAAAGAGACGCTCATTGAGCTGCTAAACACACTCACAGGCCGCCAGCCTGCGGTCCCTTATCGTGTGCTGATCGTCGATAACGACCCCGCCCTGCTGGGCAGCTACAGCGCCACGTTAAAAGCAGCCGGCATGGATACGCAGACCCTGTCAGCCCCCCTGCAGACGCTGAACTACCTGGAATCTTTCCGCCCCGACGTGCTGCTGATCGGCCTTGATATGCCCCAGGTCAGCGGCCCTGAACTCGCCGCGGTGCTGTGCGAGCGGGACGATTTTCTGCAACTGCCCATCCTGTTCCTGTCCGCCGAGAACGACGTGAGCGAAATACCACCCGCGCTCGTTACCGGCGGCGATGGTTTCCTGAGCAAAGCGACCCAACCCGAGCATCTGGTTTCCGAAGTGGCCGCGCGGGCACGCCGCGCGCGTGAGCGCAACGCAAGCCTCAAGCGTCTGCAAGCCACATTATACGAGCGCGAACAAGAACGCTTGGCGGTGGATCATCACTCCCTTGTTAGCGTCGCCGACGCATCAGGAACCATCATCGATGTCAACCGGGCGTTCTGCGAAGTCAGTGGCTATAGCCGCGAAGAACTGATTGGGCAGAACCATCGCATCATCAAATCCGGTCAGCATCCGCCGGACTTCTACCTTGAACTATGGGTGACAATCAGCAGCGGGCAGGTATGGCAGGGCGAAATCTGCAACCGGCGCAAGGATGGCAGCCTATATTGGGTGGCATCGACGATCATGCCCTTCCTTGGTAAGGACGGCATTCCGTATCAATACGTTTCGATCCGCACGGATATCACTGCGATCAAGGCAGCCGAGGCGGCGGCAAAAGACAGCGAGGCGATGACCCGCAACATTCTGGATTCCATGCCCTCCAACATCGCGGTTCTGGATCCAGACGGCGTGATCATTGCCGTCAACTCGGCATGGCAACAGTACGGCTTGGAGAATGCCAGCGAACCGGGCGTACAGCCACCGCGCACCGGTGTGGGCATCCGTTACCTGGATAGCTGCATCCAGATCCCTGAGGGGCTGCCAGACAGCGCGCGCGAAGCGAAAGCAGGAATCCAAGCCGTGCTCGCGGGCAACGCACCATACTTTCGCCAAGAATATCCATGCCACAGCCCAAACCGGCAACGGTGGTTCGAGATGACCGTTACCCGCCTCGGGTGGAACAGCCCTGGCGTGGTGGTGATACACACTGACATCACTCATCGAATCAAAGCCGAACACCGTGCACGCGAGACTGAACAGCGTTTTTCATTTGCTGTCGAGGGGGCTGGCGACGGGGTATGGGATTGGAACGTCAAGACAGGACGCATGGTGTTCTCGGCCCATTACGAGCCCATGCTGGGTTATCAGCCGGGGGAATTGGCCCCACGAATGGAATCGTGGACAGATTTGATCCATCCGGAGGACATCACCAAGACACAGCGGGAGCTGACGGCCTGCATGGCAGGTAACAGCACTCAGTACAACCAAGAATTTCGTCTGCGCTGCAAAGATGGCCAATATAAATGGATACTTTGCAGAGGTACTGTCGTTCAACGCGATGCCGATGGTGAGGCGGTGCGTATGATCGGCATCCACAGCGACATCAGCGCCCGCAAGCAGGCCGAACAAGCGCTGGTCGCCGCCCGAGAAGAGGCCGAGCGCGCTAACCGGGCCAAATCCGAATTCCTCTCGAGCATGAGCCATGAACTGAGGACGCCCATGAATGCGATCCTTGGTTTCGGCCAACTACTAGAATCCGACGAAAGCCTTGAAGCGGAGTTGCGCGAAAATGTCGGAGAGATCCTCCGGGCCGGCCGTCATCTGCTGGAACTGATCAATGAAGTACTGGACCTGGCCAAGGTCGAGTCCGGCAACCTGGATATCTCACTGGAACGACTGGGACCGCTGGAGGTGGAACGGGTTGTTGAGGAATGCCTTTCGCTGGTCACCCCCTCTGCCGACAAGCGTCACATCCAGCTTCGTCATCAAGGGGGCGCGGATGCGGTAATCCGTGCTGACCGCATTCGCCTGAAACAGGCTCTGTTAAACCTCCTCTCCAACGCCGTCAAATACAATCGCGAGGGGGGCAGCATTACCCTGGACATCCGGCGTGAAGGGGATGCCTGGTTGAGTATACGGGTTACCGACACAGGCCCGGGTATTGGAGAAGATAAGCTGGAATCGCTGTTTCTGCCCTTTCACCGTCTGGAGCCCGACGACAGCGGTGTCCAGGGCACGGGCATTGGCCTGACCATCACGCAGCGCATCATGGAACTGATGAGTGGTCGTGTACGTGTGTTCAGCCAGACCGGCGTGGGCAGTACTTTCTGCCTTGAGTTCCCCCTCGAATCCGCGTCTCGCGCAATTAACACCAAGCCCCCAAGCCGAATGCCGACGTTTGAACCAGAGCCGGAGAAGCACATTTATGAGCAAATCCGCGCGGTGCTTTACATCGAGGACAATCCTGCCAATCTCCGTCTGGTTGAACGAATCCTCGGTCGGTTGCCGCAGGTCCGGCTGATAACTGCACATACCCCGCAGCTGGGCATCGATCTGGCACTTGCGCACCGGCCAGCACTGATCCTGCTGGACATCAATTTGCCCGGCCTGGATGGCTATCGGGTGCTGGAAACCTTCAAGGCCGAGCCCAGCCTTGAGTCCGTACCAGTAATCGCGATCACCGCCAATGCCATGCCCAGCGATGTGGAGCGTGGCATGGCTGCTGGATTCAAGGATTACCTGACCAAACCATTGGATATCCCTCGATTTATCTCCACGGTAAACAGCCTTATTGGGGGCGACACAATGTGAATCCCGCCTGGGTCGAAACCTATGCGAGTGGCATCTTTCAGATTCAGGGCCTGGCGTTTTTTGCTTTGGGCCTTGTCGCACTCCTTGGCCTTCGCCGCGAGATCACGGCAGGTCTGTCGGCACACTTTGGCTGGCTGGCCGCGTTCGGAATGCTGCATGGGCTGCAGGGGTTCGTCGAGGGAGAGCGCTTGCACACTGCGGCTACCTCGCTGGTGATACTGAGCACCGCCATGATGCTCATCTCCTTTGCCGCACTGCTCGAATTCGGACGACGGCTATGGAACGAGCGTCCCGGCGGTATTCGGCTGGCGGCAATCCCTTTGTATGTAATAGTCGGCCTAGGGATCACGGCTATCGTCGCGACAGCGCCGGCAGCAACTGCTGGGCTAGAGCTAGGCGCGCGCTTCCTTATGGCTGCGCCAGGGGCTGTACTCGCCGGCTTTGGGCTGCTTGCCCAGTCTCGCGCCACCGCCCGCGCCCCGGATACAATCGCGATTATTGACTGGCCGCGCATCGCGGCACTTGTCATGTTTTGCTACGCCGCCCTAGCCCTGCTTTTATCACTTGTTACCCAACACCAGCTGATGAAATGGGCGCCGACCACAGAGGCGGCTCTCGCCAGCACAGCAGCGCCGATGCAACTGGCCTACGCACTTTGCGCTTTGCTGCTGGTCGTTTGCTTCGCTGTCCTGCATTACCGCATCGCCGGCCTTACCACGGCTAGCCTGCGGCGGGTCACGAACCGACTCAACGGTTTTGTTTACCGTTGCCTCAACAATCCTAACTGGACAGTTACCTTCATGTCCGAGGGCGGCCAGACTCTAACGGGCTATCCAACTGAGGATTTCCTGCTCGGTATACGCCATTTTGCGGATCAAATTCACCCCGATGATCAGGAGAGAGTCTGGCGTGAGGTCCAGAGCGCCCTGGCCGTGCGACGGGAGTTCCAACTGCAATACCGCATGCTTGACCGAGATGGAGTCGTTCGTTGGTGTTACGAAGAGGGTCGCGGGGTATTCGACACTCAAGGTGAGCTGCTATATCTGGAGGGCCTCGTTCGCAACGACGACGAGCGTCATCGCGCCGAAAGCGGCAGACGGCGCATGCAATCTGTGGTCGAGAACTCTCCGCAGGGCGTGGGCTGGGCGGGTCCTGACGGCACCGTCCGCTACGCCAATGCGGCCTTGCGCAGGCTACTGGCGGTGGCAAAGGATGCTGAGATCTCCGCATACAGGCTGAATGATTTCTTCGATCAAAAGGCTTACGCCAAGATTGAGTCAATGGTGCTCCCGGCCGTGCAGTCGACAGGCACATGGACCGGGGAACTTCCGTTGCGCGCCTTGGATGGGCGCAGCATTCCCACTCTACATAGCATGTTCATCCTCCAGGGCGCCCCGGACGAGCCGCGGAGCATTGCCAATGTTGTCACCGATCTTTCTGAACTTAGGCAAATTCAGGCGGCGTTGGCTGAGAGCGAGTCCCGCCATCGTCAGTTATTCGAGTTGACCAGCGACGGTATCGCCTACGCTGATACTGAAACGATGCGCATCGTCAGCGCGAATGCGAGTCTTGCCGACATGCTGGGGTATTCTCAAGATGAAATGGCGTCTCTCTCCATTATGGATTTGCATCCCAAGGATCTCCTTCCATGGGTACTGGAACAATTTGATGAGTTGGCTAACGACCGCAAATCGGTGGCCAGGGACATTCCCATGTGCCGCCGTGACGGCTCGATCTTCTACGCTGACGTCTCGGCCAGCTGGATGAAGCTCGATGGCACTGCGCTATTGGCGGGGATCTTTCGAGATGTGAGCGAGCGCCGGCAAGAAGAGCAGCGCACTCAAGACCTGAACCAGGATCTGGAGGCCCGGGTTCGTGAACGCACAGCGGAACTCGAGCGTGCCAATGCCGCGAAGAACGAGTTCTTGTCCCGCATGAGCCACGAGTTACGGACTCCACTCAATGCCATACTTGGTTTTACGCACTTGCTGCAGCTGCCGGGGGAAAAGAAGTTCAACGAGCAACAGGTCGACAACATAAACGAAATCCGATCTGCTGGGGAGCACCTGCTGCGCCTCGTTAACGAATTGCTGGACCTGGCGCGTATCGAATCGGGTCAGCTGGAAATCAACCCCGAACCGGTGGCGCTAACGCCTATCGTTGAGCAGTCGATATCCCAGATAAAGGTCCTAGCCCGCGAGCGTGATATTGACTTGACACTACATTCACTCAGGCCGTGTTCCGTGCTGGCCGATCCGTTGCGGTTGCAACAGGTTCTTCTGAATCTGCTGTCCAATGCGGTCAAGTACAATCGTACAGGCGGTCTCATTGAGGTCTCGTGCACGTTGACCGGAAAGGAGCGCGTGCAGGTTCGAGTGCGAGACACGGGCCACGGTTTGACTAAAGAGGAACAGGAACGACTTTTCCGACCCTTCGAGCGGCTGGAATCAGCCTATGAAGGCATTGAGGGAACCGGTATTGGGCTCGCTCTGGCAAAACGATTCATCGAGGGAATGCAGGGCACGATCGGCGTTGAAAGCGTGCCAGGCGAAGGCAGCAGTTTCTGGTTCGATATCCCATTATGCGAGGCGGAACCAGGCGGGGACGGGCAAGCGTCAGCGCCGGGAGCTTTAGCAACCGCCTCGACAGATAAGTCCATGGTACTGTACGTGGAGGATAATCCCGCCAACCGCCGCCTGGTGGAGAAAACGCTTGGCAAGCGGGACAACATCGAGCTGGTTACGGCGAACAACGCGGAGGACGGATTGGCGTTGGCCACGCGTTCGACCCCGGCTTTGATATTGCTCGACATCAACCTGCCAGGCATGAACGCGTTCGAGGCGCTGCAACAGTTACGCGCCAAACCAAGCACACGGGATATTCCGGTGATCGCTGTGACTGCGAATGCCATGCAACGTGACATCGAGCGCGGCATGGCAGCCGGATTCCAGGATTATCTGATCAAGCCGATCGATCTTCAGCATCTCTTGCTAACGATAGAAAGGCACCTCAAGCCCTCCAGCTAACTACCTTGAGCGGCGCGCAATAGCATTCGCCCCTGCAAGCTTTTCTTTCCCCTTCCCTGTCAACGTGCTATTCATGATCCAGGGGCAGGTTACATGCATAATCCGATGCACGACCATAAGTCAGTAAAAAGGAGCGCCAACCCCTACTCGCGATTCAGACTTTTAAAATTCCAAGAAGCGTTCTCTGTGGAGGAGAGCATGATCACTTACGCCGACGTTAAAACCCCCTTGTTGTCCGGCCTGCTGGCCGCTGGCTTGGTTTTTGGGACCGCTGCCGATGCCACGCAATTGCGCTTTGCATCGGGCACACCTCCCGGCTCAATGGGCGAGATTGCGGTCGACGAGTTTATCAAGGCTGTTGAATCCCATTCCGAAGGCGAGATACAGGTCCGGGGCTTTATTGCATCGTTGCTGAGCTTCATGGAGACGCCGGACGGCATCCGTGACGGCATCGCCGACCTGGGGACGGTACTGGTGGCCTACTTCCCGTCGACCTTCCCCGCAACCACCATGTTCACGGAACTGACGATGGGCCTGGCCATCCAGGACGCCACGCCAAAGCAGTCGACCTTTGCCTACACGGGTGCCGCTTCGTACTTCGTCATGAACCACTGTGACGCATGCATGGAAGAGCACCACAAGGAGAACCAGGTCTACCTGGGCATGGCCGGCAGCCCGCCTTACGGACTGTTCTGCACAACGCCGATTCGTACCAAGGCCGAGTTCGAGGGGAAACGCATTCGTATCGGTGGCCCCCAGTGGTCGCGCTGGGTGACGGAATTCGGCGGCACGCCGCTCTCCATTCCGGTCAACGAAACCTATGAAGCACTGAGCCAGGGCGTGGTGGACTGCACCGCGCACAACCTCCCGGATCTGCTCAACTTCATGTTCATCGACGTGGTGACCGATATCACCATGGGCGTGCCGAGCAGTACCTTCGGCGGGGTTGGAACCACCATCAACCGGGAAACCTGGCAGCGGCTCACCGAGCGGGAGCGGGAGTCGGTTCTGTATGGGGCGGCTGCTGTAAACGCGGAAATCGCCTGGCAGTATCTACAGGAGCATGAGGAAGCGTTGCGGCAGCTTGACGAGCGCTCCGACGAGATCACCATGCATGAGCCGGATCCTGCCTTCGTGGAGGCCACGCGCGAATTCCAGCAGGCGGATCTGGAGGCCGTTCCGGAGCGGTATGCTCAGCGTCATCGCGTTCAGAACGGGGCGGAAATGACCGAGGCCTTCACCGAGACGCTGGCCAAATGGATCGACAAGGTGGAGAACGTGGAAACACGGGACGAGCTGGTGCAGCTCTACTGGGACGAAATCTTCTCCAAGATTGATGTGAGCAGCTACGGCCTGTAATGCCTGAGACGCGTCCCCGCGGGCCACGGGTGCCCGCGGGGCGCAATGACACTGCCAGGCCGGAGCAACCCTGGAAAAGGTACCCTTCTCCCTCTCCGCAGCGCCCTAGCCAGCCCGCACGTCAGAACACCGCGCCACGCGCGGCCACCGGCCACAGGTGTTCGACAGATCCGTTTCTCACTCCCACCAGCCAGTCGTGCAGGTTCACCGTGGGGTCGCAATGGCCCGGCACCAGCCAAACCCGATCTCCGAGTGCGAGCCGGTCCTCCGGGTCTTCAAGCACCCCGTGCTCATCCGAGGCCTGGAGATAGCGCACACCAGGCTGCCCATGGATCACCGGCAGGCCGGAATCCACGCTGTGGGCCTTCAGGCCGGCATCGCAGACAGCCCGTCCGGGGCGCGCCTTACTCATCACCGTGCTGTAAAGGAACAGGCTGTTGGCGAAGTCATCGAAGGCCTGGTGGTCTTCCTTCCGTATGCGCTGGTAGTCGGCATCCATGAAAATGTAGGAGCCGCACTGCAGCTCGTTGAATACCTGACTTGCGCTCTCCAGCGCATAGGTCCCGGTACCGCTGCCGGTGACCACCTCCGGCGTCAGTCCGGCCGCATCGAGTTGCCTGACGGTACGCGCCGTTTCCCGGACGGCGACGTCGATCAGTGCCTTGCGTCGCTGGAAGTCCGGCACGTGCTGCGCGCTGCCCTGGTAGGCCTGGATTCCCGCAAAACGCAGACCCGCCGACTCGGACACCTGTCTGGCCAGGTTCACCGTGGGTTCGCCCGGCGGCACGCCGCAGCGGGCGGCGCCGACGTCGATTTCCACAAGCACGTCAATCTCACTGCCATGCCGCTGGGCGGCGGCACTGATCGCCTCCACGTTGCCCGCATCGTCGACGCACACGGCGACACGGGCCTCATGGGCCAGTCGGACAAGGCGGTCGATCATGCGCGGGTGAACCACCTGGTTGGAGACCAGCACATCGTTCACGCCGCCGCGCACCATGGCTTCGGCCTCGCTGACCTTCTGGCAGCAAACACCCACGGCGCCATGCGCCATCTGCAGCCGGGCGATATCCGGGCTCTTGTGGGTCTTGGCGTGGGGCCGAAGCCGCACGCCCCGCTCCGCCGCGTGGCGGGCCAGGTACGTGATGTTCCGTTCCAGCACATCCAGGTCCACGATCAGGCAGGGCGTCAGCAGGGCATCCACCGGCATGCCGATCTCGCCAGGCCGGTTCCTGTCCGATTCCGCGACTCCGGGCGTTTCAGTCATTGGTCATCCTCCGCCCGGAGCTCGGGCGGGGCGAAGGCGGTCACCGGCGGCACAGGGCCCTCGTGGCGCGCCACGTCCACCAGGCACGACAGGGCGCTGGGGCCCTGGGCCAGCCGCGATGTGCCATGATCCGGGGTCAGTACATTCGGGTTGCCATGCAGGCAGGAAATGCCCGCTTGTTCGTCCTTGGGCGGGTCGTACCAGGCGCCGGTGGCGACCTGCAGCACGCCCGGCCGCACGGCATCGCCGATCACGGCAGTGCACAGGCAACTGCCTCGATCATTGAACAGGCGCACCAGGTCGCCGTCGCGGATTCCGCGTGCCGCGGCGTCGTCCGGGTGGATCAGAACAGGTTCCCGGCCGTTGATCTTGCCGCTGCGGCTGTGGCTGCCATGGTCCAGCTGGGAGTGCAGCTTGGTGGCCGGCTGATTGGAGATCAGGTGCAGCGGGTAACTGGCATCCCCAGCTCCCAGCCATTCCCGTGGTTCATTCCAGTAGGGATAACCGGGGCTTTCCGCGTAACCGAAGCCGGCCACGGTCTCCGAGTAGATCTCGATCCGGCCGCTGGGCGTTTTCAGCGGATTGCCTTCCGGGTCCTCACGGTAGGCACGCATCATGATCTTGGGCCGGTCCGGGGTTTCGGTGCGAAACCAGCCCTGCGCCTTGAAGGTTTCGAAGTCGGGCAACTCAATACCGTTGATGGCCGAACGGCGCTGGGTTTCGGCATAGAGGTGCGCCAGCCAGGCCGCCTCGTCACGCCCTTCCGTATAAGCCTCGCGGGCGCCCAGCGCGTCGGCCAGATCCGTGAAAATGGCGTAGTCCGAGCGGCTTTCACCGACCGGTTCGATGGCCTGCTGCATGTAGATCAGATACGGCTCGCGTGTAGAGGCCGCGATGTCGTTGCGTTCCAGCGAGGTGTTCGCAGGCAGCACGATGTCCGCGTGCCGGGCCTGGGGATTCCAGCACCATTCGTTGACGATAATGGTGTCCGGTTTCTGCCAGGCACGCCGCATGCGTACCAGATCCTGATGGTGATGAAAGGGGTTGCCGCCCGCCCAGTAGATGAGCCGGATGTCCGGATAGGTGGCGGTCATACCGTTGTATTCGAACGGCGCCCCGGGGTGCAGCAGCATGTCCGTGATCCGCGCCACGGGGATGAAGCGCCGCACCGGATTCCGCCCCTGCGGCAGCGCCGCGCAGGGAATGCCCCGGTAGTGGTCGCCGATGGCGTTCATGGCGCTGTAGCCGAAGCCGATGCCACCGCCCGGCGTCCCGATCTGGCCCAGCATGGCAGCCACGGCGATAGCGGCCCAGTAAGGCTGCTCGCCGTTGTCCTGGCGGGTCAGCGACCAACTCACCGAGATCATGGTGCGGTGGTGGGCCATCTTCATCGCCAGTTCCCGGATCTGCGAGGCGGGAATGCCGGTTTTCGTCTCCGCCCAGTCCGCCGATTTCGGCACGCCATCCGTCTCGCCATGCAGATACGGCAGGAAACGCTCGAAACCGACGGTGTAGCGGCTCAGGAAGTCGCGATCGGCCAGCCCGGCCGCATCCAGGGTGTGGGCAATGGCCAATAGCAAAGCCACATCCGTGCCCGGCCGAATGGCCAGCCATTCACTGGGAGCGCCCTCCGGCACATCCGATCGCAGCGGGCTGACGTTGACGATGCGCACGCCGGCTTTCGCCGCCTGCAACAGCCCCTGCTTCTGCACGTGGCGCCCAACCCCGCCGTTGGTGACCTGGCCGTTCTTGATCGGCACGCCGCCGAAAGCCACGAACAGCTCGGTGTGATCGCGAATCACGTCCCAGCTGGCGGCGCCGTTGATGAACGGCATGAAATCGCCGAGCACATGCGGCAAGGTCACCTCCGCCGCCGCATAGCTGTAGGTGTTCACGGAGGCCGTATAGCCACCGATGGCGTTGAGGAAGCGCTTGAGCTGGCTCTGCGCATGATGAAACCGCCCGGCACTGGACCAGCCATAGGAGCCGCCGTAGATGGCCTCGTTGCCGTAATCGGACCGCACACGCTCCAGTTCCCCGGCCACCAGCGCGATGGCCTTGGGCCAGGACACTTCCACGAAACTGTCGCGCCCACGGGCACCCTGTGCCGGCCCCGGCCCATGCTCCAGCCAGCCGCGACGCACCATCGGCCGCTTGATGCGCAGCGGACCGTCCACCGTGTCCACCAGCCCCCGGCCGATGGGGGACGGATCCGCATCCTCCTCGAATCCGTGCAGGGCGGTGACACGACCGTTCTCGGTCTGAACCCGATAGGTACCCCAATGCGTACTGGTCAGCGTCCACTTCGGGGAATCCGCGGTCTTCATGCTGCACGCTCCTCCGGCACACCACCTGCTTGTTCGCGTATCACACCACGAAAACTAACCTGCAAGCCACACAGGATCATGCCCGCACGCTTCTCGGCAAAGCTCAGCACAACGTATCGGCGGCGGATTCAGAATCCGGCCGGACCAAAGCATTCGTCAACGCTTCTTCTGAAAAGAAACGTATAATGCAGCGCTTTGAAAAGGATCAAGAATCAGCATGCATGTATTGATTGCCGAGGGAAACGACCTTGTCGCAGACCTGCTGGCACTGATCGTGGAAGGTCTGCCCGGTCGCCCGGTGACCTCAAGGGCAGCCAGCCTCGACGAGGCGTTCGACCTCTGGCACGCAACTCCGCCCGACATGGTGCTTTGCGAAATGGATCTCCCTGGCGGCTCAGGACTCGCGTTCATTAAACACGTTCGTAAGGCCAGTTCGGACTTACCCGTGGTCATCGTCACCGACAAAACAGATCGAGGTAGCGTGATGACCGCAGCCAAACATGCGGTCAGTGCGTACATCACCAAGCCCTTCCAAGTGGACGAGGTCAGAGAGCGTCTCTGCGCCTTAGCCCCCGATGAAGGCACCACCAACGCGCCAATCCACAGTAACGAAAACGCTGGATTTCCGGAGCGCCTGCAGCAAGCCATCGTTCACGGCACGACGTTATTCAACATGACGGCATTGGCCGACATCCTCGAACGCCGGAGCCGTATCGACACGCTCTCGCTAGCAGACCTCGAGTCAGCCTGGCGAGCGGATGCGGCGCTCCAGGCTCGGCTGATCCAGGTTGCCAACTCGGGCTACTCACGTCGCGGCTCGGATCCCGTCGCCTCCCTTCCAGGGGCTTTGCGCGTTCTTGGAACTCGGGTCGCGCTGGACGTAGCACTGGCGTCCTCCCTGGATCCTTATTCACGACTGCGCGACGAGACGCTGAAAGCCAAGGCGAAGTGCTTCCTGGAGGCAGGAGATCGTATCGCGCAAACGTCGATAGCCTTGGCAAGAGAACTGGGGCTGCAAGAGAGTGAATGCGTTGCCGCCGGGATGCTGCACCGAACGGGGGAATTAGGTTTGCTTGCTATTGCACAGCAATACCTGGACGACGGCGGTACCCTGGAGCAGGCAGCCATAGACGGGGCGCTTGAGTCTTACTCGGCACGGCTTTCGGCTCGGCTGAAAACCCAATTTCGTCTTCCCTTGTCATTGAAGCAACTAATCGGGGCAACGCATCAGGTACCAACCGGCGCGACGGATGTCCGATTGCCGCTCATGCGTCTCGCCGCACTGATCGCGCAAGACCAGGAAGCGTCTTCTGAAAGCAGGCGCCTAAAACGGCGACTCGGAATCAATCGGCAATTTACCTGAGGCGGCTGCCTGACCGCCGCAACACCGATCCGAGCAGCACTAATCCCCCGATCACAAGTGCCAGCGCCATCACCGGAAACTGATAGCCCAACAGTCCAGCGGTTCCCGCCATCATCGCCACGAGGCCTGCCGACGCCCAGAAGCCATCAAGACGCACCACCCAGTTCCATCGCAGAAGCTGTTCCAACACCAGCACCATCCCCACGCCGGTCAGCACCGCATACCATCCCAGACCAAGAAGCCAGGCCACACCGGCCCAGATGAGGGCCAAGCCGATGGCGGCACGATCCCACTGGCGGTGAATCCGCCGCCGGCTGTCACGTGCCCGTTCCACATCCTGCGTATTGCTTCTGTTGTGTTGCTGCATGCTGCACCTCCTCAAACGGCGATCCGGCGCAGCCTCGGCTGCTCCCCGTACACGCTCCAGCGCCACATCCACTCAACCGGACCCATCCGGAATCGGCGAAACCAGGCCGGCGCCACGCTCAGCAGCAGCGCCCAGACGGCGCCGACCACCAGCAGTTGCTCCATTCGGTCCAGTTGACCGAACAACCCCAGCCCATGGCCGTAGAAAACCAGCGTGCACAGCACGCTCGTTAGCAGATACGCACTCAGCGCGGCACGCCCGACGGCCTGCAGGCGCGCTGTCAGACCAGGCAACCAGCCGCGTTTCAGCACCACCAGTGCGCCACAAATCCAGGCCAGGGCGATAAAGGGGGTCGCGAGATGGTTGAACATGACTCCCAGGAACATGGCGCGTCCCATTTCCCAGCCGACGAGCTGGTTGTGAAGCACACCGGCCACCACGATTGGAAGACCGACAAGCAACCCGATCACCATCAGTCGTTGATACCGCCGCGTTGACCATGCAGCACTGAGCAGACCCGACTTGTAGGCCGCCATCCCCGCCAGCATCAGGGCCAGCACGCGCCAGGCCTCCTCCGTCGGGAAAACCATCAGGTGCATGGTGAGCGCGTCCGGCACGCGCTGCTGCATCTGGGCAAGCCATCCGCCCTGGTACGCCGCCTGCTGCGCGGCCAGCACATCGGCTGTCGGTTGCCAGTAGAGATCCGCCATTTCCTGGTATGACGCCTCCGGCATCAGCTGCAGCATGCCGGTCATCAACAGCATCCAGAGCACCGGAATCAGGTAGAACATCGCCGCGAACAACAGCAGGCGCCGCACCGGCAGCTTGCGAAACAGGAAGGCAACCACCCCCACCAGCGCATAGATCAGCAGGATGTCGCCATACCAGACTGCATAGGCGTGCAGGGCACCGATGACTGCCAGGGTGAGCATGCGCCGAACATGGCGGCGAACCGGCGAGACGCCGTGCAGGCCGGCGCGCTCCGCCATCAGCACCAGGCCGGCCCCGAACAAGGCAGCGAAGATCGCCAGGAATTTTCCATCGAAGAACAGATGCCCGATCAACCACACCCACCATTCAGGGCCGGTAATCGGACCCAGTGCGTTAGGATTGATGTAGGCTGCGGACACCATGGCGAAAGCCTGGATGTTCATTACCAGGATGCCGAGCACGGCGAAACCGCGCAGCACGTCCAGGCTGTCAATGCGTCCCTGGGTGGATTTCCGGATGGCCGCGTCTTGCATGCTGAGTACTCCCCTGGCGTCGACGATGCAAGCAGACGCTAACGAGCGACGGCCCTATGGACAACGCAAGTTTCGGTAGTGGCGGGTTTTTTTCGTGAGCAACAGATCGCTGTTCATTGACGATGCGTGAACGACTACACCACGCGACACGGATCAGCGGGCCGCCACTGGGACTTGGCCTGCTGCTGGCACTCATCGGCCCATTCGGAACCTTTGATGCCCTTCCCCTGGCGGTACGGATCCCGTATTGGGTCTCCGTGGTGGCGGTCAACTGGCTGCTATGCGATCTGGCGGTCCGGCGCCTGCATGCCCTGCTCCCTCAGACGATGCCACTTCGGCACCTGGCCACTCCGCTCTCCGGTGGATTTCTTGCAGCGCTACCGGCGACCGGCGTGGTTCATACGGCGGGGGTGATTGCCGGCCTTGAGGTGAGCGGCCTGCCCAGCCTGTTCGGGAAGGTGCTCCTGCTGTGCGCCGCCCTGTCCCTGGTGTTCTATCTGAACGCGCCGGATGACGAGAGTGCCCCGGCGGTGGGGCGTGAAAACGGTGACGAAGGGGACGACGAACCGGCTACCGGCACTCCAGACACGACCACCACACCCGCAAACCCGGGGCATCTGTTCTTTCAACGCCTGGAAGCACCGCTGCACGGCCGGTTGCTCTGCCTGGAAATGCAGGACCATTACATGATCGTGCACAGCACGGGTGGCAGGCAGATGATCCTTTGTCGCATGGCGGACGCGACGCGGGAACTCGACGGACTCGGCCGCCGCGTGCACCGCTCCTGGTGGGTGGCGGATGCCGCCGTTACCGGCCGGCGCCGTGAGCAGGGACGCCTGCTGCTCACGCTGGTCGACGGACGGCAGGTTCCCGTGGGGCGGACCTATCAGGACGCCGTCCTGAATGTGCCGGGCGGCGCGTCCCCGACCGCACCCGACGCTTGAACAACGGGGGACGCACGCCACCCTACGACTTCAGAACCTGACCCGCATCCCTGCGTAGAAGTTGCGTTCCGGTGCCGGTTCGTAATAGCGCCCGCCAGCAGCGTTGACGCGGATGTTGCTGAAGTAGTCCTTGTTGGTGAGGTTGTTCACGGCCACGAAGGTTTCCACGTCCAGTCGCTCGGTCCGGGCCGTTGTGCCGATGCGGGCATTGATCAGGCCGTAGCCCGGCACGCGTTCCGAGTTGGCGTTATCGGCATAGACCTGGCTTGCCACCAGGCCGTCCACGATGGCGTACACGTCGCCGTCACGCCAGGCCAGTTCGGCAAACAGCGCGTGCTCCGGCAGGCCGGGCAGGCGATTGCCGTCAAAGCGTTCGTCACCGTCCTGAAAACGGCGGAAACGGTAGCGTGACCAGGTGTAGGCGCCGGACACGGTGAACTGCGGGGTCAGGAAGTACTCGATGCCGGCCTCCACGCCGTCACGTCGGGTGCGGCCGGCGTTATCGAACTCATCCACGCCGCCCTCGGAGGAGACCACGACAATTTCATCCCGCGTCTCCACGCGAAACACGGCCACATCGTAGCGGGCGTTGTCACCGAGAAAGCCCTTCAGCCCCAGTTCGTAATTCACGGCCCGCTGCGAGTCGATATCGCGGCTGAAGCCCACCCCGCCCTCGGCATCCTTGATCTCTGTAAAGGTTGGTGTCTCGAAGGCGGTACCCACGTTGGCATAGGCGCGATGATCATCGGTGAGCTGGTAGCCCAGCCCCGCGGTGCCGCTCAATTCATCGAAGTTGCGACGTCCGCTACCTACCTGCTCGCCGAAGCGGTCGTCAATGGACAGCCGCACGTGATCGTATCGGGCGCCCAGCGTGGTGGTCAGGCGCTCGGTCAGAACGAGATCAAGCTGGCTGTATGCGCCGATATTGGTGCCCTTCTGCAGTTCGTCCTGGGTCTGCGCGTCGCGGTCTCCGTCGTCCGTGACGGTGTAGCGCTGGCGGTCGTCCCGCTGTCGCGCAGCGTCCACCCCGGTGGTGTACCGCAGCGGCAGCGATCCAAGCGCCGCCTGGTCACTGTACTGCGCACCGCCGCCGAAGAATTCTCGGTCGTATTCGATCCGGCTGGGGAAGAAGGTGCTGGGCAATTGCTGCTCGAAATCCCGATTGGTGTAGAAACCGTAAAGCAGTAGCTCGCCGGGCAGCGTGGCGCTGTCCTCGTAGCGCAAGCCGAACCGCTGTTGTTCCACTTCCTGCCGGGAGTCCACCTGCTCGGCCTGGCCGCCCGCCTGGCGTGGGTTGTCCCGAGCCTCGGCGCGGGTAAGTGCGGACGGGTCCTGCCCCACCGGCTGGTCCAGGGCCGTGAGCACTGCGGTCAGGCGGCGCTGTGGGTCGATCGCGTAGCCCACTTTCGCGTTGAACAGGGATTTCTCGGTCCGGCTCTGGTCGCGATAGCCGTCATATTGCATGTCCCAGGCACTGACATGGGCACTCCAGGGGCCGCTCTCACCCCCGCCGCGCAGCCCGTAACGCTGGAAACCGTAACTCCCCACCGTGCCCCGGAGTTCGGCATAGGGCCGGGCCGGCGCATCCATGGTCCGCACGTCCACCACGCCCCCGGAGGCATTGCCGTACAGCGCGGAGGACGGCCCGCGGATGACTTCCACGGACTGGGCGGATTCCAGGTCGATGGCATCCACCTGGGACTGGCCGTCGGGCAGCGTTTCCGGGAAGCCGTCGGCCAGAATCCGCACGCCGCGGATGCCGAACGGCGCACGGGCACCGAAACCACGAATGGACAGGCGCAGGTTCTGGGCGAAGTTGTAGCGGTTCTGGAAATACACGCCGGGCACGCGATTCAGTGCCTCATCCAACTGCAGCTGCTGCCGGCCCTGCTGCAGTTGTTCCTCGTCCACCACCCCCACGGCAGCGGGGGTGTCCTGCAGGTCGCGCCCGATACGGGGCGCGGTGACCACGATGGGATCCAGCATGCCGTCCTGCTGGGCGAGGGCCGGGGCGGCGGTCAAGCCCAGCAAAGGCACCAGGGCAATGAGGGTCAGCCTTTGTGGCTTGAACAAACGCTCCAATTGCATGCTTGTTATCCACTTTCCAGGAACTGAACCAGTTTACTGGTCGGTCGACGTATACGGTGATAGTCCCACTTCAGCGAAGATTTCCAAACACCGCCACAATAGGAACCATGTCGCCGGTGAAACGGCACGAAACGTCATCATTCAACCCCTCTGCCCGAGGGTTTACCCGGCACACATCATTGATCATGTGCTTTGACTAATGGACAGAGTGGCGGAGCGCCCACGGAGAAGAGGGTATCAGCCGAATGCAGCCTTATGAAACGGCTGACGCAGCTGCCGGCCAGGCGACTCAGCGTGAGCATCTGTAGGCGATTACTGGCGACAGACGAGGCGAAGGAAAAAGAAGCGAGATCCTTGGAACTGTCAGCATTGGTGTTGAAAACAGCACCGGGCGGCAACTTTTTGCCGCAGCCGGCTAAAGTTTGCCGGCGCGCAGTCGATTGCCTATCCATCATCCCGAGCTTCAGGTACCGACCCATGCGTATCGTCGATTACTCCATGGAGATGGCTAGTCAACGTCTGGCTTTTCAACAACAACGGGTCACTCAGCAGCTTGTGGCCAGGGAACCAGCCGACACCGAAGAGCCTGGCACGCTGTTAACCGCAGCCCCAACTTCCGGGCCCGCACTGGCCGCAGGCGCTGGTGAGGCATTCCCCACGGAATTGAACCGTGGCAGTGAGACGCGCTCCACCGATCCGGTGAAGCGCCTGGCTCCGGCGGACCTGGAAGAAAGGCCCATGGATACGCTGCGGATGAATCTGCTGCGTCTGCTGGTGGAAAACCTCACAGGCCGGCGCATCGAACTGTACTCGCCTAAAGATGTCGTGCCTGACGAAGCTCCGGACGTCCTCGACCGTCC
>LFIK01001103.1_pt1 | contig 21030 bp, 16 predicted proteins | sample 643401 | NCBI WGS metagenome assembly LFIK01 (sample SAMN03777447, study PRJNA286221) | soda lake metagenome | biome: soda lake; feature: Kulunda steppe; material: water; isolation source: sample T5-Br brine of Lake Tanatar-5 | place: Russia: Kulunda steppe | collected 2010-07
AAGGCGGAAGGGCTGTCCGTCTCTGCCCATGGAGGCATGCGTAAGTCCGGCACATCGTCGGCAGCTGCCTGAGAAGTGGGAAGCCTCGCCCGTGGCGCGTCAGCGCTTAGGGCGGGGAGCAGTCACATTTTTCTTGGCGGTACCCGTCCGGAATGCAAGTGGAAGGTGCCGACGCTTTTAATGCCATGGAGATTTTCGCATGACCCCATACTTGCGTCGCGGCCTGAACGGCCTTGTTCTCGGTGTCTCTATGACCGCCCTGGTGGGCTGCGGCACTCTCTTCCACCCCGAGCGCAAGGGCCAGATGAGCGGCCGCATCGACCCGGTGGTGGCCATCGCCAACGGCGTCGGCCTGCTGTTCTTCATCGTGCCCGGGGTGATCGCCTACGCGGTGGACTTCTCCAACGGCACCATCTATCTGCCCAGCGGGCACAATGCCGCAGGGGTGGATGCCCTCAGGCTTGAGGAGAGCATGGACGTTGCCTCCCTGGAGCGACTGCTCTCCGACAAGAGCGGCAAGCCGGTCAGCCTGGACAGCGAGCTGCTGAGGGTCGAGGAGGTCGAGAGTCTGGATGAGGCCCTGGCGCTGGTGCGCATGGCTGGCACCGATGACCAGGCGCGGCTGAACGAAGTGACGAGCGACGGGGCCTGACCGTTTCTGGCCGCCAGGGGGATCTCTACAGGCGATATGCCCCCGTGGCCAGATGACAGACGCACTATTTTGCCAGCTCACGCATGGCGCTCTCCAGTCCCTCCAGGGTCATGGGGTACATGCGGTCTTCGATCAGTCGGCGGATCAGCTGGGTCGAATGGGTGAACTCCCAGGCGCGCGGCGGCACGGGGTTGAGCCAGACCAGGCGGGGAAACTTGTCAACCAGCCGCCCCAGCCACACCGCCCCGGCCTCGTCGTTGAAGTGCTCGACGCTGCCGCCGGGGTGGGTGATCTCATAGGGCGACATGGCGGCGTCACCCACAATGACGACCTGGTAGTCATTGCCGTAGGTGTGCAACACATCCATCGTCGGAAGGTGTTCGCCGTGGCGGCGGGCCTGGTGTTGGTCATTGCTGTGCCACAGCCCCTCGTAGATGCAGTTGTGAAAGTAGAAGGCCTCCAGGTGCTTGAACTCCGAGCGCGCCGCCGAGAACAACTCCTCACAGGTGCGGACGTGATCGTCCATGGAGCCGCCCACGTCGAGCAGCAGCAGCACCTTCACCGCGTTGTGGCGCTCCGGGCGCATCTGCACGTTGAGCAGGCCGGCGTCCCGTGCCGTCTCGCGGATGGTGGCGTCCACGTCGAACTCTTCCGCGGCCCCCTGGCGGGCAAACTTGCGAAGCCGGCGCAGCGCCATCTTGATATTGCGTGTGCCCAGTTCCAGGGAGTCGTCGTAGTCGCGAAAGCGCCGTTCGTCCCACACCTTGACCGCGCGGCGATGGCGCGAGCCGTCCTGGCCGATACGGATGCCCTCGGGGTTGTAGCCGTAGGCACCGAAGGGGCTGGTGCCGCCGGTGCCGATCCACTTGTTGCCGCCGGCGTGACGCTCCTTCTGCTCTTCCAGGCGCTGCTTGAAGGTCTCGATCAGCGCCTCGAGTCCGCCCAGGGAGGCGATCTGCGCCTTCTCTTCTTCGGAGAGCTGTTTCTCGAACTCCCGGCGCAGCCAGTCGTCCGGGATCAGCGCCTCGATGGCGGCGTCCAGGTTCTCCAGCCCCTCGAACCAGGCGGCGAAGGCGCGATCGAAGCGGTCGAAGTGGCGCTCATCCTTGACCATCACCGTGCGTGCGATCCGGTAGAAGGCCTCCATGTCGGCGAACACCACGCCACGCTCCACCACCGCGTGGAGGTCGAGCAGCTCGCGCAGCGACACCGGCACGCCGGCACGCTTCAGGGTCTCGAACAGACCGATAAACATGGTTCAGCGCCTCTGTTTGCCCTGGCGGCGCAGCATGAAGGCCAGCCTTTCCAATAACTGTGTGTCCTGTTCATTTTTTACCAGGGCGCCGGCCAGCGGTGGGATCGCCTTGACCGGGTCGCGTTGGTAGAGCGCTTCCCGGGCGAGCTCATCACTCATCAAGAGCTTCAGCCAGTCCACCAGCTCAGAGGTGGAGGGCTTCTTCTTGAGCCCTGGCGCCTGGCGCAGCTCGAAGAACACTTCGAGCGCTTCGCCCACCAGCTTCGGGGCGATGTCGGGGAAGTGCACGTCGACGATCTGCTGCATGGTCTCGCGATCGGGAAACTCGATGTAGTGGAAGAAGCAGCGGCGCAGGAAGGCGTCGGGCAGCTCCTTCTCGTTGTTGGAGGTGATGATGATGATCGGACGATGGTGGGCGGTGATGGTCTCGCCGGTCTCGTAGACGTGGAATTCCATGCGATCCAGTTCCTGGAGCAGGTCGTTGGGGAATTCGATGTCCGCCTTGTCGATCTCGTCGATCAGCAGCACCACCCGCTCGCCGGCGGTGAAGGCCTCCCACAGCTTGCCGGGCTTGATGTAGTTGGCGACGTTCTCCACGCCTTCTACCCCCAGCTGGGAGTCACGCAGGCGGCTCACCGCGTCGTACTCGTAGAGCCCCTGGGCAGCCTTGGTGCTGGACTTGATGTGCCAGGTGATGAGCCGGGTGCCAATTGAGGCCGCCAGCTCCTCGGCGAGCAGGGTCTTGCCGGTGCCCGGCTCGCCCTTGATCAGCAGCGGACGTTCCAGGGTCACGGCAGCGTTGACGGCTTGTTTCAGGGCCTCGGTGGCCACGTAGGTGGAGGTGGAATCAAACGCCATGGGAGTCGTGCCTCGGCAGGTCGCAGTTGAAAAAAGTCAAACGAGTGTACGGAAGGGGCGGCGGGGCGACAAATCCTCGGCTGATTCATTCTGCGTATATCATCCGGCGTGTCATACCGCCGTCCACCACCAGGTTCTGCCCAGTGATGAAGGCCGCCTCGTCGGAGAGCAGGAAGGCCGCCATGGCGGCGATATCCGCCGGGCGGCCGACACGCCCGGCCGGGTGTTGGTCGCGGTCGATATCGCGATGTTCCACCGGTGTGCGGCGTGACGCCTTCTGGCAGTCGCCGACCTCGATCCAGCCGGGGCTGATGGCGTTGACGCGAATCTCTGGGCCGAGGCTGACCGCCAGGGCGTGGGTGAGCGCGACCACGCCGCCCTTGCTGGCGGTATAGGCCTCGGTGTCGGGCTCCGACTGCAAGGCCCGGGTGGAGGCCATCAGCACCATGGCGCCCCGGCTGCGGCGCAGGTGGGGCGTGGCGTATTTGGCGCAGAGCATCGCCCCAGTGAGGTTGGTGTCCAGATAGGCCTGCCAGGTGGCAAGATCCAGCGATTCCAGCGGGCCCTGGAAGGGGTCGGCCAGGCCGGCATTGTGGATCACCGCGTCGAGCCGGCCGAAGTGCGCCACCGCCGCGTCGAGGCTCTCGGCCAACTGGGTCTGGTCGCGCACGTCCGAGACCATGGCCAGCAGGCGCTCGGGATGGCCCAGACGCTCGCGGCATTCCGCCAACGCCTCGGCGTCGATATCGGTCAGCGCCACGCTGTCGCCGCGGGCCAGCAGGTGCTCGGCGATCCCCAGGCCGATGCCCTGGGCGCCTCCGGTGAGGAAAACCACCCTTGACTCGCTCATGTGCCATCTTCCTCGTCGACGGGGCGATAGGCTTCCACCAGGATCGCCGGGTCGTGCTCTGCGTGGCCGCGGCTAGCATGGGCCCTCATCAACTGGGCGGCCAGGCCACTCATGGGGGTGGCGCTGCCGCTGCGACGGCTCTGGGCAACCGCCATGTCGAGGTCCTTGAGCAGGGTGCGCAGATGCCAGGGCGGATTATCGAAGTCGCCCCTCGCCATGCGCGGGGTGAGGATCCGAAAGGGCGTCGAGTCGGCAAACCCTCCGGCCAGGGCCTCGACGAGCCGGGTGGCGTCCACGCCGCTGGCCTCGGCCAGCGCCACCATCTCGGCGAGTACGGCCGCCTGGCAGCCCACCACCATCTGGTTGCATACCTTGGTGACCTGGCCGGCGCCCACCGGGCCCATGTGGGTGACCCGTGCGGAGAGTGGCGCGAGCAGGGGGCGGATGGCATCGATCTCGGAGGCTTCACCGCCGGCCATCATCACCAGGCTGCCCGCCTCGGCACCCGCCACGCCGCCAGAGACCGGGCAGTCGATCCAGCGCATGCCGCACGCATCCTCGAGTCGCCTGGCGAATGCCCGTGTGGCTTGCGGGTCGCTGCTGGAGAGATCAATCAGGGTTTGGCCGCGGCGTCCGTGCTCCGCCACACCGCCCTTGCCGAACACCACGGCCTCCACTGCCTCGGTGTTGGCCAGGCACAGCATCACCACGTCCACGCTAGATACCAGTTCGCCGACGGTGCCGGCCACCCGGGCGCCGGCCTCGCGAAGGGGAGCGGCCCTAGCCGCCGTGCGGTTCCACACTGTCGCATCGAAGCCGGCGCCGAGCAGTCGGCGCGTCATGGGGTCGCCCATCAGGCCGATGCCGATGAAGCCTGGACGAAGCTGAATCATGGGGTATCTCCTGGCGACTGAAGGCAAGCGACAGCATGCGTGATGGTAGGCTTTTTCAGCAACTTGTCCTGCGTGTGCTGGCCTCTTCCTGCCTCGTCTTGGCGCATTTCGGCCCAGTGGGGCAACCTCATGGTGCAGTGCGGCATGCCGCCGGCCGACTGGGACGTCGCGCTATGTGCGTTTTCTGTAATAAGCTGCTGTTCTTAAATGATTATATATTTTTCTGGCGCGATCTTCGCAATACTAATGACATGATCGTCGAACCACCTGGCGATCCACAGTGAGCTGGCGTGCTCCACCTGGTCCCCTTCGGGGGGCCTTTTTTATGCTTGGCAGCTGGGTCCTTATGGTCTACATTCATGTAAAATGTAGAAATTAAGCGCATCCAGACCCACGGAGTCACGCCATGAGCCAGATTACACCCGTCACCTGGGAAGACCCCTTCCGCCTGATCGACCAGCTCTCCGAAGACGAGCGCATGGTCCACCAAACCGCCCACGACTACTGCCAGGAGAAGCTCCTGCCGCGGGTGCTGCAGGCCAATCGCCACGAGATATTCCATCGCGAAATCATGAATGAGATGGGCGAGCTGGGTCTGCTGGGCGCCACCATCGACGGCTACGGCTGCGCCGGGCTCAACTACGTCAGCTATGGCCTGGTCGCCCGCGAGGTGGAGCGGGTCGATTCCGGCTATCGCAGCGCCATGAGCGTACAGTCAAGCCTGGTGATGTACCCCATCCACGCCTTCGGCAGCGAGGAGCAGCGCGAGAAGTACCTGCCACGGCTCGCCACCGGCGAGTGGGTAGGCTGCTTCGGCCTCACCGAGCCGGACCACGGTTCCGATCCGGGCGGCATGACCACCCGCGCCACTCGCACCGATAACGGCTGGCGCCTTAATGGCGCCAAGATCTGGATCACGAATTCTCCCATCGCCGACGTCTTCGTGGTGTGGGCCAAGGACGACGAAGGCGTCATCAACGGGTTTATTCTCGAGAAGGGCATGCCGGGCCTCTCCGCGCCCAAGATCGAAGGCAAGTTCAGCCTGCGCGCCTCCATCACCGGCCAGATCGCCATGCAGGACGTGGAGGTCTCCGACGAGCAGCGCCTACCCAACGTCACCGGCCTCAAGGGCCCCTTCTCCTGTCTCAATCGTGCCCGCTACGGCATCGCCTGGGGCGTCATGGGTGCGGCCGAGGCGTGCTGGCACGCCGGCCGTAACTACACCCTGGAGCGCAAGCAGTTTGGTCGCCCGCTGGCCGCCAACCAGCTGATCCAGAAAAAGCTCGCCGACATGCAGACCGAGATCGCCCTGGGCTTGCAGGCTGCCCTGCGCGTAGGCCGCATGATCGATGACGGCCAGCTGGTGCCAGAGGCTATCTCGCTGATCAAGCGCAACAATTGCGGAAAGGCCCTGGACATCGCCCGTGTCGCCCGGGACATGCACGGCGGCAACGGGATCAGCGACGAGTACCATGTGATTCGCCACGTGATGAACCTCGAGGCGGTCAATACCTACGAGGGCACCCACGACGTCCACGCCTTGATTCTCGGCCGCGCCCAGACCGGCCTGCAGGCATTTACCGGTTGATCCTATCCATGACGAGGACCGTGACAAGGAGCGTGACATGAGCGGACCGCTGGAAGGCATCGTGGTGCTCGACATGTCGCGGGTGCTGGCCGGTCCCTGGGCGGGCCAGCTGCTCGCCGATCTGGGCGCCCGGGTGATCAAGGTCGAGCACCCTGAACGGGGTGACGACACCCGCGGCTGGGGGCCACCGTGGCTCGCCGAGGCGGATCAGGTGGAGAAGGTAGCCGCCTACTATCTTTGTACGAATCGTGGCAAGCAGTCGCTGGCCGTGGATATCGCCACGGAGGAAGGCCAGGCGTTGATCCGCCGGCTGGCGGAAGGCGCCGATATCCTGCTGGAGAACTTCAAGGTGGGTGGGCTGGCCCGTTACGGCCTGGATTACGCGAGTCTAAAGGCCATCAATCCGCGGCTGATCGGCTGCTCCATCACCGGTTTCGGCCAGGACGGCCCCTACGCCCACCGCGCCGGCTACGACTTCATGATCCAGGCCATGGGTGGACTGATGAGCCTGGGCGGCGAGCCCGACGGCCTGCCGATGAAGACCGGCGTCGCAATCACCGACGTGATGACCGGGCTCTATGCCAGCGTGGGGGTTCTGGCGGCGCTCCAGGAGCGTGCGCGCACCGGAGAAGGGCGCCATGTGGACGTGGCGCTGCTTGACGTCCAGGTGGCGACCCTGGCCAATCAGGCGCTGAACACCCTGGTCAGTGGCGAGAACCCGGAGCGCCACGGCAACGCCCATCCCAACATCGTGCCCTATCAGGCCTTCGCCTGTGCCGACGGCCACCTGGTGCTCACCGTGGGCAACGATGCCCAGTTCTCACGTTTCGCCAAGCTGCTAGGCCATCCGGAGTGGGCGGAGGACCCGGCCTACGCCAGCAATGCGGCCAGGGTCGGTAACCGCCGGGTGCTGGTGCCGCTGATTCAGGCGATCCTCATGACCCGCAGTCGCAACGACTGGCTCACCGAGTTGGAGATCCGTGGCATTCCCGCCGGTCCCATCAATACGCTCACGGAGGTGTTCGACGACCCCCAGGTGCAGCATCGCGGTCTTCACCGGACCCTCAAGCGCGGTGGGCTGGAGGTGCCCCAGGTGGCCAACCCGCTGCGTTTCGACGGAGAGTCGGCAACCAGCGACGTGGCACCGCCGCGTATAGGCCAGGACAGCGACGCGATACTGGCCGAGATGGGCCTCACCCGGGACGACATCGCGCGGCTAAGAAGGGCGGGCGTCGTGCGTTAGCGGGGCGAGAAACGCCGGGTCAGCCCCATCTCGGCGATCATCCGGGTCGAGATCTCTTCCACCGAGAAGCGGGTGGCATCGATAAAGGGGATGTGGAGCTGACGGTAGAGGCTTTCGGCCTGGCCGACCTCCTGTGCACATTGGTCCATGGAGCTGTAGCGGCTGTTGGGTCGCCGCTCGTGGCGAATGGCAGCCAGCCGTCGCGGGTCGATGGTCAGGCCGAACAGCTTGCGGCGATGAGGAGAGAGGGCGCGGGGCAGCTTGAGGGTGCCATCCTCGTCGAGATCATCTTCGGTGAGGGGATAGTTGGCGGCGCGGACGCCGAACTGCAGCGCCAGATAGAGCGAGGTCGGGGTTTTGCCGCAGCGCGAGACCCCCACCAGGATCACGTCGGCCTTGTCATACTGGTGGGTACGGGCGCCGTCGTCGTTGTCCAGGGCAAAGTGCACCGAGTGGATGCGGTCCATGTAGACCTCATCCTTTCCGATGGCATGGGTGCGACCCACGCTGTAACTTGAGTGCGTCCCGAGCTCCTGCTCCAGAGGCTTCAGAAAGGTCGAGAAGATATCGACCATGAAGCCCTCGGCCTGACGAATGGCATCGCGAATATTGCTGTCGACGATGGTGTCGATGATGATCGGCTTCTCGCCATCGTGGACCGCGGTGCCGTTGATGACCTCCACCAAATTCTTTGCCTTCTCGATCGAGTCGATGTAGGGCTTGGTGACCATGCGGATCTCGACGTTCTCGAACTGCGCCAGCAGGCTGCGGCCCAGGCTTTCGGCGGTGATGCCGGTGCCATCGGAGATGAAAAAGGCGGTGCGCGTCATATCAGTATCGTCGCAGAAGTGGTGAAGGAGATTGCTCGGGTGTCCGGCTCTATTGTCGATGCCGCAGCCGCCTGCCACAAGCCTCGGTCGTCGGGGCGTTCCGATTACCTGACTACAGGAATTCGTGAATTCGGCCCGCTGTTGTAAAAATCCTCCACTTCCTACCCGGTTAGACCAATGGCGAATATGGCCCTCTCTTGATAGAGTGCCGACCATTGATCATGCCTGCCGGCATGATCACCTGTCGTGGTAAGCCAAGGGGATCCCGTGGACGATTACATTCTGTGGTTCGATGTACTGGGCATGGACGATGTGGACCGTGTCGGGGGCAAGAATGCTTCCCTCGGTGAAATGATCTCCAATCTGGCCGGCGCCGGGGTGACCGTCCCCGGCGGCTTCGCCACCACCGCCCACGCCTACCGAGAATTCCTGTCCCACGAGGGCCTCAACGAGCGCATCAATACCGCGCTGGCCACCCTTGATGTGGACGATGTCACCGCGCTGGCCAAAACCGGCGCCGAGATTCGCCAGTGGATCATCGAGACGCCGCTTCCGCCGACCTTCGAGCAGCACCTGCGCAACGCCTACGAACAGCTCCTCGCCCAGCATGCCAATCTCAAGGTCGCCGTGCGCTCATCGGCCACCGCCGAGGACCTGCCGGACGCCTCCTTCGCCGGCCAGCAGGAGACCTTCCTCAACATCGAAGGCTTCGATAACATCAAGCGCGCGGTGCACGAGGTATTCGCCTCGCTGTTCAATGACCGCGCCATCTCCTACCGTGTCCATCGCGGCTACGCCCACGAGAACGTGGCGCTTTCCGCCGGCGTGCAGAAGATGGTGCGCTCCGAGACCGGTGCCAGCGGAGTGATGTTCACCCTGGACACCGAGTCCGGCTACCGCGACGCTGTCTTCGTCACCGCCTCCTGGGGACTGGGCGAGACGGTGGTGCAGGGCGCGGTGAACCCCGACGAGTTCTACGTCCACAAGCCCACCCTGGCCGCCGGTCGTCCGGCAGTGCTGCGGCGCAGCCTGGGCTCCAAGCTGATCAAGATGATCTACGGCCAGGAGGCCAGCGCCGGCAAGTCCGTTGAAACCGTTGACGTGCCGCTCAAGGATCGCGGCCGCTTTTGCCTCAACGATGAGCAAGTCATGTCTCTGGCCCGTCAGGCGGTGACCATCGAGCAGCACTACGAGCGCCCCATGGATATCGAGTGGGCGCTGGACGGTGACGATGGCGCACTCTATATCGTCCAGGCCCGTCCCGAGACCGTGGTTTCCCAGCAGGAGGGCGGCCAACTGGAGCGTTTCCAGCTCAAGGAGAAGGGGCGCAATCTGATCTCCGGGCGGGCCATCGGTCAGCGCATCGGCCAGGGTGCCGTCAAGGTGGTGTTCTCCCCGGAGGACATGGGCAAGGTGCTGGCGGGGGATGTGCTGGTCACCGACATGACCGACCCCGATTGGGAGCCGATCATGAAGCGCGCATCGGCCATCGTGACCAACCGTGGCGGACGCACCTGTCACGCGGCGATCATCGCCCGTGAACTCGGCATCCCGGCGGTGGTGGGCTGCGGCGACGCCACCGAGGTCCTGGCCGATGGCCGCGAGGTCACCGTCTCCTGCGCCGAGGGCGACACCGGCCACGTCTACGAGGGGCTGCTGGCCTTCGATCGTAGCGTGACCAGCGTCAATGCCATGCCCGAGATCCCGTTCAAGATCATGATGAACGTCGGCAACCCCGACCGCGCGTTCGGCTTTGCCAGCCTGCCCAGCGCCGGTGTCGGCCTGGCGCGCCTGGAGTTCATCATCAACCGCATGATCGGTGTGCATCCCAAGGCGCTGCTCGACTATGACACTCTGCCCGCCGACCTGCAGCAGACCATCGACCTGCGCACCGCCGGCTACGCCAGCCCCGTGGACTTCTACGTCGACAAGCTGGTCGAGGGCATCTCCACCCTGGCCGCCGCCTTCTACCCCCAGCGGGTCATCGTGCGTCTCTCCGACTTCAAGTCCAACGAGTACGAGAACCTGATCGGCGGCAAGCTCTACGAGCCCGGAGAGGAGAACCCGATGCTCGGCTTCCGCGGCGCCTCGCGTTACATCTCCGAGTCCTTCCGGCCCTGCTTCGAGCTGGAGTGCCGGGCGCTGAAGCGGGTCCGCGAGGTAATGGGGCTGGACAACGTCGAGGTCATGGTGCCCTTTGTGCGCACCACCGATGAGGCTCGCCAGGTGGTCGAGCTGCTGGCCGCCAACGGCCTGAAACGCGGTGACAAGGGTCTCAAGGTGATCATGATGTGCGAGCTGCCGGCCAACGCCCTGCTCGCCGACGAGTTCCTCGAGCACTTCGACGGCTTCTCCATCGGCTCCAACGACCTGACCCAGCTCACCCTTGGGTTGGATCGTGACTCCGGCATCGTCGCTCACCTCTTCGATGAGCGGAATCCGGCGGTCAAGAAGCTGCTGGCCATGGCCATCCAGGCCTGCAAGGCCCAGGGCAAGTACGTGGGCATTTGCGGCCAGGGGCCGTCGGATCATCCCGACCTCGCCAAGTGGCTCATGGAGCAGGGGATCGATTCGGTGTCGCTCAATCCGGATGCGGTCCTGGAGACCTGGTTCATGCTCGCCGGCGAAACCCTGGAATAAGCCTCTGGCGGTCACAGCGACGCCCGGTCGACCTCCGTCGACCGGGCGTCTTTCGTCTATGCTGACAGATTCCCTCATGCCAATTACAGCGACAAGGAGCCTGTCCCCATGACACTGCCCGCCATTCCCTTCCGCCTCCGGCTCCTGGTGCCGGTTACCGCGACCCTGATGCTGGGCCTGCCGCTTGCGGCCCAGGCCGAGGTCGCCTTCCAGTACGACCTGCCGGCCATCGCCCCCGAGGTGGCCTCAGAGACCCAGGAAAAGCCGGGCTGGGTCACCGAGCGGTTCGCGGTGGCCGCCGCCAATCCGCTGGCTACCGACGCCGGCTATCAGGTGCTGAAAGCGGGCGGCAGCGCCATCGATGCCGCCGTGGCGGTGCAGATGGTGCTGGCGCTGGTGGAGCCTCAGTCAAGCGGCATCGGTGGCGGCGCCTTCCTGATGCACCATGACGGCGAGACTGTGGCCGCCTACGACGGCCGTGAAACCGCGCCGGCCGCCGTGAACGGCGGCCTCTTCCTCGACGAGCACGGCGAGCCGCTGCCCTTCATGGAGGCCGCGGCCAGCGGCCTTTCGGTGGGCGTGCCCGGCACGCTGCGCATGCTGGAACTGGCTCACGCCGAGTACGGCCGGTTGCCATGGGCAGAGCTGTTTGGCCCCGCCATTCACCTGGCCGAGCAGGGCTTCGTGGTGAGCCCGCGCCTGGCCACCAGCCTGGCCAGCGAACAGCCGCTACGCGACGACCCGTTGGGCAGCGTCTTCTACTATCCGGACGATGAGCCGCTGCAGGCCGGCGTCACCCTGAAAAACCCGGCGCTTGCCGCCATCCTGAGCGAGATTGCCGAGCACGGCAGCGCCGCCCTGCATGAGGGCCCCATCGCCGAGGATCTGGTGGCCCGGGTGCAGGGGCACCACACCCGGGGCGGCGCCATCACCACGGACGACCTGGCCGGCTACGAGGCCCGGCGGCGCGATCCTCTCTGCACCGCCTGGATGGCCTATGAGGTATGCGGCTTTCCGCCGCCCTCGTCCGGCCATCTCACCTTGATGCAGATCCTCGGCGTTCTCGATCACCTGCCCGAGGTGGATCCAGCGGTCGAGGAGGGCGTGCCCTCCGAGCCCTGGCTGCATCAGTTTCTCGAGGCTGCGCGGCTGGCCTTCGCCGACCGCGGCAGGTATATCGCCGATCCTGATTTCGTCGAGGCTCCGGGGGGTGACTGGTCGGTGATGCTGGCCCCTGACTACCTGGCCCTGCGGGCCGAGCTCGTCGGCGAGGAGAGTCTGGGCAGCGGTGGCGCCCAGCCGGGCAATCCCGGTGAACTGGCCACCGCCTGGGGGCAGCACCCCGACCAGCCTGAATACGGCACCAGCCATATCAGCATCGTCGACGAACACGGCAATGCCATCGCCATGACCACCACGATCGAGGCCGCCTTCGGCGCGCGGATCCTCGCCGATGGCGGCACCGGTCTGCCTGGGGGCTACCTGCTCAACAACGAGCTCACCGACTTCTCCTTCACGCCCGAGGACGAGGCGGGGAACCCTATCGCCAACCGTGTGGAGGCGGGCAAGCGGCCGCGCTCCAGTATGAGCCCGACCCTGGTCTTCGACCGCGACAGCGGCGAGCTGGTGGCGAGCCTCGGCTCGCCGGGCGGGGCGGCTATCATCCACTACACCGCCAAAGCGCTGGTGGCGATGCTCGACTGGGGACTGGACGCACAGGAAGCGCTGGATCTTCCCCACGCCATCACCCTGGGCGGTCCGGTGTTTCTGGAGGAGGGGCGTTTCCCGGCCGAGACGCTGGAGGCTCTCGGCGCCCGCGGACACGATGCCAGCGAGCGGGAGCTGGCCAGCGGCCTGCAGGCCATCCAGCGCACCGAGTCGGGCTTCTTCGGCGGCGCCGACCCGCGCCGGGAAGGAGTAGTGATGGGTGACTGAAGGGAAATCAGTGCCTTAGCCAGTTGCGCAACTTCACCAGCAGCAGGGCGCCGTCGCCAAGCTCGCGGCGGTCGTCCAGCAGCTCGGCGAGAAGTGCCGGGCGGTCGGTGATGATGGCATCCACGTTCAGGTCGATCAGCTGGGACATGCGCGCCCGGTCGTTGATCGTCCAGGCGTGGACCTCGTAGCCGTAGTAGCGCGCCAGGCGGATCTCGTTTTCGGTGATGCGGTTGTGGCGCAGCCCCAGGGCGTCGAAGCCGCGTCGGTCCAGGGTGCCGGGCAGGATCAGCTGGGCCAGAAGTGTCACCCTGAGTTCGGGTTCTCGGGCGCGAATCTCCTCGATCAGTGCCGCCGACATGGTCGCCAGCCGCATCTCGCCGATGACGTCCGGGGTGCCGCAGGCGGCGGCTGCACGGGCGTCGGCGGCCTCGTCCAGGCAGCTCCTGCGCCGCGCCGCCTCTTCGTGGAGAGTGGCGATCACCGCCTCCACCAGCGCCACCTCGCGGCCGGGATCCGGCTTCATGTCGATCATCAGGGCGCCTCGGCCGCGCGCCGCGATCAGGGCCTCGTCGAGGCCGGGAATCCGCTCTCCCTGAAAGGCGTCGCCGAACCAGCTACCCACATCGAAGGTCGCCAGTTCCTCCCGTGTCACCTCTACCAGATTGCGCGGGTCACCGGTAAGGCGGGTCAGGCTGCGGTCGTGGAACAGCACCACCTCGCCGTCGGCGGTGAGGCGCACATCCAGCTCCACGTAGTCGGCGCCGTCGGCCAGCGCTTGTTCCACGGCCGCCAGGGTGTTCTCCGGTGCGGCCATGGAGCTGCCCCGGTGGGCGATGACGGCGACCTCGTCGCGTAACTCGAAGCTGTTGACGATCAGCCACGCCTGGGACAGGGCAAAGGCGATCACCCCCAGTTCCAGCGCCCAGGCCAGGCGGCCGGGATGGGCGTTGCCGGGGGGCGGGGCAGGACGTGGCTCCCGGTGGGCCAGGCGCAGGGTGAGGCAGGCGGAGAGCAGGGCGTTGGCGGCGATGCCGACGAAGGTGATGGCCAGGGTCAGCAGCACGTAGGCGGTGAGGTAGGCCAGGGTGGCCGGTACCAGCACGGCGTTGCGTTCCGGCAACCACCACAGCATGGGTGTGAACAGCCGATCGAAGAGCAGGGTGGTCAGCAGGGGCAGGGCGATGATCACCAGCAGCAGGGAGATCACCGCCACGGCGATCGGCCCCTTGCGCCCGTGGGTCAGGCGGTGGCTGCGGGCCAGCGCCTGGCGGGGCCACAGCCCCTCAAGTGCCACGAGCGGCAGGGCCAGGATCCAGCGAAAGTAGAGGGTGGCGGCGATGGCCGCCCAGGTGATCGCCAGCGGCAGGCCGATGGCCAGGAACTGCCACAGCGCCGGCGGGCGCACGCGCTGAATATAATAGGGGTCCAGCCCGCCCAGGAAGAGGCCGTAGAGCCAGGCGATGGCGAACGCCACGGGAATCAGCAGCAGCAGGTGGGCGCCGACCTGCACCACCACCAGCGCGGCCAGCTGGGGCAGCCGGCGCAGGGCCCACCAGAGTGCCTCGAAGGCCAGGCGCACATGGTTATCCCTGGGTCGTGCCGATACCAGGATCATCCCCGCCTGCTGGAGAAAGAGCACCAGAAAGGTGAGGCCGATGGCGGCCAGCAGCCACAGCGCACCGCCGACGCTCATCAGGATGTCGACCAGCTCGGCGTTGGTGATCACCGGGCGGCCGAAGCGGGCGAGCAGTCGGGTCAGGCTCCAGGCCACTGCCGGAAGGAGCAGGAGCGAAGCCAGCAGGGTGAAGAACAGATGATAGACAATCAGAGGCCGGAGGTGGTCGCGCAGGGTGCGCAGCACATCCCGGCTCAGTTGCGAGAGGGCCAGCATGGTGGGTCAGACACCTCAGCCCTCGAGGGGCAGGCGCTCATTGGCCACGACGATGCCGTTGTTGTCGGCGTAGAGCCATTCGCCGGGGGTGAGCGTCACCCCGGCGAAAGTCACCGGAATATCGCGCTGACCTTCGCCGCGCTTTTCGCTCTTGCGCGGATGGGCGCCCAGGGCCTGTACACCCAGTTCGGTCTCGGCCAGCACGTCCACGTCGCGCACGCAGCCGTAAAGGATCATCCCGCTCCAGCCGTTATCGGCGGCCTGTTCGGCCAGCATGTCGCCGAGCATGGCGCAACGCTGGGAGCCGCCGGCATCGACCACCAGCACCGCACCCTCGCCGGGCTCGGCCACGGCCTGCTTGACCAGGGAGTTGTCCTCGAAGCACTTCACGGTACGGATCTGCCCGCAGAAGGCCTCGCGCCCGCCGAAATTGACGAAGATGGGGTCGAGCACCCTCACTTCGGGGTGGGCGTCGCAGATATCGGGGGTGATGATATGGCTCACGGCGTGGCTCCTTGCAGGGACGACGAAGCCTGAATGATGCCACACCGCCGCGGGTGGAGCAGGACGGCTTTGGTGGGAGTTGTCGCGCTGGGCACCGCAACGAAAAAAGCGCCCCCAGCGGGGGCGCTTCTGTCGTCGGCTCAGGCCGCCGCGAGGGCGGCCATACGATGTTGCGAGCATCGGAGTCGAAGCTAAGGGTATCAGGCTTCCTGGGTGACGGGAATCACATTGGAAGCGGCATTCTGATACTCCTCGATTTCGTGGAAGTTCATGTAGCGGTAGATCTCGCCGGCCATGGCGTCGAACTCGCCCATATAGCGGCGGTACTCGTCGACGGTGGGCAGACGACCTTCCACGGCGGCGACGGCCGCCAGCTCTGCGGAGGCGAGGTAGACGTTGGCACCGTCGCCGAGGCGGTTCGGGAAGTTCCGGGTCGAGGTGGAGACCACGGTGCTCTTGGCAGCGACGCGGGCCTGGTTACCCATGCACAGCGAGCAGCCGGGCATCTCCATGCGCGCACCGGCTCGGCCGTAGATGCCGTAGTAGCCTTCCTCGGTCAACTGATGCTGGTCCATCTTGGTCGGCGGCGCCAGCCACAGTCGGGTCTTCAGGCTGCCGGCCGGCTGCTTCTCGAGCAACTTGCCCGCGGCGCGGAAGTGACCGATGTTGGTCATGCACGAGCCGATGAACACCTCGTCGATCTTCTCGCCGGCCACGTCGGAGAGCAGGCGGGCGTCGTCCGGATCGTTCGGGGCGCAGAGGACCGGCTCCTTGAGCTCCGCCAGATCGATCTCGATGATCTCGGCGTATTCGGCGTCATTGTCGGCGCGCATCAGGCTCGGGTCGGCCAGCCACTCTTCCATGCCCTGAATGCGACGCTCGATGGTGCGGCGGTCGCCGTAACCGTTGGCGATCATCCACTTGAGCAGGGTGATGTTAGAGTTCAGGTACTGGCTCACGCTGTCTTCAGACAGGGTGATGGTGCAGCCCGCGGCGGAGCGCTCGGCGGAGGCGTCGGAGAGCTCGAAGGCCTGCTCGACGGTGAGGTCCTCGAGGCCCTCGATCTCCAGCACGCGACCGGAGAAGGCGTTCTTCTTGCCCGACTTCTCTACGGTCAGCAGGCCTTCCTTGATGGCGTAGTAGGGGATGGCGTGGACCAGATCACGCAGGGTGACGCCCGGTTGACGCTCGCCCTTGAAGCGCACCAGTACCGATTCCGGCATGTCCAGCGGCATCACGCCGGTGGCGGCGGCAAAGGCCACCAGGCCCGACCCGGCCGGGAAGGAGATGCCCAGCGGGAAGCGGGTGTGAGAGTCGCCACCGGTGCCGACGGTGTCGGGCAGCAGCATGCGGTTCAGCCAGCTGTGGATGATACCGTCGCCCGGTCGCAGGGAGACGCCGCCGCGGTTCATGATGAAGTCGGGCAGGGTGTGGTGGGTGTCCACATCGACCGGCTTCGGGTAGGCGGCGGTGTGGCAGAAGGACTGCATCACCAGGTCGGCCTGGAAGCCGAGGCACGCCAGGTCCTTGAGCTCGTCGCGGGTCATCGGGCCGGTGGTGTCCTGTGATCCCACGGTAGACATTGCCGGCTCGCAGTACATGCCCGGGCGCACGCCTTCCAGACCGCAGGCCTTGCCGACCATCTTCTGGGCCAGGGTGAAGCCCTTGCCGGTGTCGGTGGGCTGCTCGGGCAGGCGGAAGACATCGGAAGGGGCCACGCCCAGGGACTCGCGCGCCTTGGTGGTCAGGCCGCGGCCGATGATCAGCGGAATACGGCCGCCGGCGCGCACTTCGTCAAGGATCAGCTGGGTCTTCAGTTCGAAGGTGGTGAGCACCTCGTCGGTGCCGTGCTTGCACACCTTGCCTTCGTAGGGGTAGACGTCGATGACGTCGCCCATCTCGAGCTTGGAGACGTCCATCTCCACCGGCAGGGCGCCGGAATCTTCCATGGTGTTGAAGAAGATCGGGGCGATCTTGCTACCGAAGCAGAAGCCGCCGGCGCGCTTGTTGGGCACGTAGGGGATGTCATCGCCGAAGAACCACAGCACCGAGTTGGTGGCGGACTTGCGCGAGGAGCCTGTGCCGACCACGTCGCCGACGTAGGCGACCGGGAAGCCCTTGGCCTTGACCTCTTCGATCTGCTTCAGCGGACCCTGGGTGCCGGGCACTTCGGGCTCGATGCCGTCGCGCTCGTTCTTGAGCATGGCGTTGGCGTGCACCGGAATGTCGGGGCGCGACCAGGCGTCCGGCGCCGGGGAGAGATCGTCGGTGTTGGTCTCACCGGTCACCTTGAAGACGGTGAGAGTGATCTTCTCTTCCAGGGCGGGCCTGGAGAGATACCATTCGGCCTCGGCCCAGGACTGGATGACGTCCTTGGCCACGGCGTTGCCGGTCTTGGCACGCTCTTCCACGTCGTGGAAGGCATCGAACATCAGCAGGGTGTGCTTGAGCTGCTCGCCCACTTCCTTGGCCAGTTCGGCATCGTCCAGCAGTTCGACCAGGGAAACGATGTTGTAGCCGCCCTGCATGGTGCCGAGCAGCTTGACCGCGTGGATCCTGTCGATCAGCGGAGACTCGGCTTCGCCCTTGGCGATAGCGGTCAGGAAGCCGGCCTTAACGTAGGCGGCCTCGTCAACACCGGGGGGAACGCGGTTGGTGATCAGGTCGAGGATGACTTCTTCCTCGCCGGCCGGCGGCATCTTCAGCAGCTCGACCAGTGCGGCGACCTGTTCTGCGTTCAGCGGCTTCGGCGGCACGCCTTCCGCGGCGCGCTCCTCGACATGTTGGCGATAGGCTTCAAGCACGTTAGGGCCCTCATTGCTAGTGGAGCCAGAGTGACGCGGCTCGGCACAATGCTTGCCGAAACATGCCTCTGGCACTGGAGTCAGGAGGCATACTACCCCCCGTCCTGGTTGGCCGAGATTCTACGCGAGACTGTCGACAATGTTAAGCGAGCCCCGTCTCATGGGGCCTAGCACTTTGGTCGGCGGGATGTGGGTTGGGCTACAAGGGGGGAGCGAAGACGGCGACGGGCGCAAGCCCCCGCCGGGGCTGCTACGGTTCCGTCAGGGCCTGGCAAGGAGGTGAACATGATAGGCAACCTGCTCGAGGGGATTCCCGACCTCTTGCCCGAGGAGCGCTTCGAGGAGGACGAGGAGGTGTCGCTCGGCCCGGGGGACCATCTGCTGATTCCTGCCCATCGACGGCACCGGATCGCCTGGACCGCCCCGGACGAGGTGACCGTCTGGCTGGCGCTGCACTTCGACTGACCGGCATAAGGTTGGCCGACGCGGAAAACGATCGGATGGGCCGGCCTCGCCAGTACCAGAACGGCGGCTGGATTCGCTACGTGATGACGGTGGCCGGTCCCGAGCCCCTGAAGGCCCATTCGTCACCCATCGATACCGATCACTACCTGTCCCGCCAGCTGCAGCCGGTGGCGGACGCCATCCTGCCCTTCGTCGATGACGATTTCGCCAGCCTCATCGACCGCCAGCTAGGGCTGTTCTGAGCGGGAGGGGCATCAGTGGGCTGAGTGCGCATCGGTCGTGACGGTTGATGGATGACGCCCGAACTGCAGCTCGGCCAGGTGTCGATAAAGGGGACTGGTGTCCATCAGCTCCGCGTGGCGCCCGGCGGCGACCAGGCGGCCCCCGTCAAACACCAGCAGGCGGTCGGCGGCCACCACCGTGGCCAGGCGGTGGGCGATGACCAGGCTGGTACGCCCCACCATCAGGCGGTCCAGAGCCTGCTGCACCAGACGCTCGCTTTCGGCGTCAAGGGCGCTGGTCGCCTCGTCCAGCAGCAGGACGCGGGGATCCTTGAGCAGCGCCCGGGCAATCGCCAGGCGCTGGCGCTGACCGCCGGAGAGCTGCACGCCACCCGGGCCCAGTGGCGTATCGAAGCCCTGCGGCAGCGCCTCGATGAAGGAAAGGGCGTTGGCGTCTCGGGCCGCCCCGCGCAGCGAGTCCAGGTCGGCGTCGGAGTCGCCATAGCGCAGGTTGTCGGCCACGCTGCCGGTGAAGAGCACCGGCTCCTGAGCCACCAGCCCCAGCGACGAGCGCAGCTCGCCGAGGTCCAGCTCACGCAGGTCGACGCCGTCCAGCCGCAGTATGCCGGCGTCGGGGTCATGAAAACGCAGCAGCAGCGAAAGTAGCGTGCTCTTGCCGGCCCCGGAGGGCCCCACCAGGGCCACCCGCTCGCCTGGGCGGATGGTCAGGTCAACGTCATCCAGCGCCGGGGTTTCCCGTCCCGGATAGGTGAAACTCACACGCTCCAGCCGGATCTCGCCGGAGAGTGGCTCGGGCAGCGGCACCGGACGGGCCGGCGGCGAGATGCCCGGGCGGGTATCCATCAGCTCCAACAGCCTCTCCGCAGCGCCTGCCGCCCGCTGCACGTCACCGGCTACCTCGGCCAGTGTCGCCACCGCGCCGGCGGCCAGCACCGCATAGAAGACGAAGGCCGAGAGCTCGCCGGCGGTCATGGTGCCGGCCAGCACCGCCTGGCCACCCTGCCACAGCATGATGCCCACCGCCGTGAATACCGCCAGCATGGCGATGCCGGTCAGCCAGGCGCGCTGGCGGGTACGGTCGATGGCGCTGACGAAGGCCTCCTCGACGCGGCCCGCGTAGTCACGCCTGTCGAGCGGCTCGTGGGTGAAGGCCTGGACGGTGCGGATGCCGGATAGCGCCTCGTCGGCATAGCGGCCGAGTTCGGCTACCCGGTCCTGGCTGGTGCGTGACAGTCGCCGCACCCGCCGCCCGAACCACAGGATCGGCAGCACCGTGGCGGGGATGCCCAGCAGCACGATGGCCGAGAGCCACGGCTGGGTCAGCAGCATCAGCGCCACGGCGCCGATCAGCATCAAAAGATTGCGCAGGGCCAGCGATACCGAGGAGCCGAACAGGCTCTGCAGCACGCTGGTGTCGGCGGTGAGCCTGGAAACGATCTCTCCGGCGGCCTGACCGGGCGCCTGGGCGCTCTCGAAGAAGCCGGGCTCCAGGGTCAGCAGGTGGTCGAAGACCCGGCGGCGCAGATCGGCGGCCAGCCGCTCGCCGATCCAGGTCACCAGGTAGTAGCGCAGCGCCGAGGCCATGGCCAGCACCGCCACCACGGCGAGCATCAGGCCCAGGGTGCGGCCCAGGGCGTCACTGTCGGCGGCCATGAAGCCGCGGTCGATCATCAGGCGCAGCCCCTGGCCGAGCAGCAGCACGCTCCCGGAAGCCACCAGCAGGACCAGGGCCGCCAGGGCCAGGCGCCATCGATAGGGAGCCAGCAGGCCCAGCAGGCGCAGCAGCACCCGCGGGTCGGGACGTGAATTCATCGCAGATCTCGACAGGCAGGATAGAAATGGAGCATGCGCCGACGATAGCAGCCCGGCAAGGCCGCTGCATGGCATGGATGGCCTCGAGTTAGCGGGCGCGACGCGATGTCGCTTGAAGGGGGAGGGGACAGGCGCCATATTCGATTTCAACACACTGTGACCCGGAGACCTCATGTCCGAATCCTTGACCCTTGGCTGCCCTCACTGTGGCGCCGTCAACCGTGTCAGCCAGCTGCGCCTGAAACACGGTCCCAGGTGCGGCAAGTGCAAGCAGGCCTTGTTTACCGGTGTGCCGGTGGAGCTTACGTCTGACAACTTTCGCGTACTGGTGGAGCGCAGTGAACTGCCGGTGGTGGTGGACTTCTGGGCAGCCTGGTGCGGTCCCTGCAAGATGATGGCGCCAATCTTCGCCGAGGCGGCCCGCGAGCTCGAGCCCGGGCTTCGCTTTGCCAAGCTCGACACCGAGGCGGAGCAGTCACTGGCCGGACGCTTCGGTATCCGCAGCATTCCCACTCTGATCGTGTTCAGTAACGGCCGTGAAATGGCCCGCCAGCCAGGGGCGCTGCAT